>Ga0075026_100000417_pt1 | contig 16875 bp, 14 predicted proteins | sample Str012_2_FD_71392 | JGI IMG/M metagenome (GOLD analysis project Ga0075026, IMG submission 71392) | Freshwater sediment microbial communities in response to fracking from Pennsylvania, USA - Straight Creek_MetaG_SC_2012 | ecosystem: Environmental > Aquatic > Freshwater > Creek > Sediment... | reverse complement strand
GGGTTGCTCCTGGCCGGTGAGCATCTTGAACAGCGTGGTCTTGCCGGCGCCGTTGGGGCCGATGATGCCCACGATGCCGGCACGGGGGAGCGAGAACGACAGGTCGTCGACGAGCAGCCGGTCGCCGAAGCCCTTGTTGAGGTGCTCGACCTCGATGACCGTGTCGCCCAGGCGCTTGCCGACGGGAATGGTGATCTCGAGCCGGTCGGGTCCGCGCTCGGCGGCCTCGGCCTCCTGCTGGAGCTTGTCGTAGGCCGACAGGCGGGCCTTGCCCTTGGCCTGTCGTGCCTTGGGCGACATGCGCACCCATTCGAGCTCGCGCTGCAGGGTGCGCTGGCGGGCCTCGTTGCTCTTCTCCTCACGAGCGAGACGCTCCTGCTTCTGCTCGAGCCAGCTGGAGTAGTTGCCTTCGAACGGAATACCGCGACCACGGTCGAGTTCGAGGATCCACTTGGCGACGTTGTCGAGGAAGTAGCGATCGTGGGTGATGGCCACGACGGTGCCGCTGTACTCCTGCAGGAAACGCTCGAGCCAGTCGACGCTCTCGGCGTCGAGATGGTTGGTGGGCTCGTCGAGCAGCAACAGGTCGGGGTGACTGAGCAGCAGGCGGCACAGCGCCACGCGGCGGCGTTCGCCACCGGAGAGCTTCGTGACGTCGGCGTCGTCGGGAGGGCAGCGCAGCGCGTCCATCGCGATCTCGACGTTGCGTTCGAGGCTCCACGCGTCGGCCGCTGCGATCTTGTCCTCGAGGTCGGCCTGCAGTGCGCCCACCTTGTCGTAATCGGCATCGGGATCGGCCCACATGCCCATGACCTCGTTGTAGCGGTCGATGAGGCCCTGCACGGCGGCGACGCCGTCCATCACGTTGCCCTTCACGTCCTTGTCGGGATCGAGCTGGGGTTCCTGCGCCAGATACCCCACGGAGAAGCCAGGGGTGAGCCGGGCCTCGCCGCTGTAGCCGTCGTCGAGACCGGCCATGATCTTCAGCAGGCTCGACTTGCCGGCACCGTTGCTGCCCAGGACGCCGATCTTGGCACCGGGGTAGAACGACAGCGAGATGTTCTCGAGCACCGTGCGATCGGGTGGGTAGAAGCGGGCCAGCTTGTAGCAGGTGTAGATGAATTCGTGCGCCATGACGAGGGCAGGCTACCTGGCCGCACATTTCGCGTTTCGGTTGTTCCGTGGTGCTACGTTGCGCTCAGATTGTTTTCACAAGGAGGGGGTACTGAAAGTGCTCGCAGTTGCAGACGGAATTTTCGCCCGGACGGGCTTCACCCAGCTGTTGCGCTGGGCGCACATCCTGGCCGGCATCACCTGGATCGGGCTGCTCTACTTCTTCAACCTCGTGCAGGTGCCCGCCTACGCCCAGTTCGAGGCCGACCCGCACAAGGAGATCGGCGGCAAGGCTCGTCTCATCGCCATCGACAAGGTCACTCGTCGTACCCTCTGGTGGTTCCGCTGGGCCGCCGTCACCACGTTCCTGTTCGGCATCTTCATCACGATGGCCGAGCCGAACTTCTACAAGCCCGATGGTGGCGTCAACTTCGGTCGCACGGCCAATGGCATCACCATCTCGCTGGGCATGCTGCTGGGCATCATCATGATGCTCAACGTGTGGGGTGTCATCTGGCGCAACCAGAAGGTCGTCCTGGCCAACGCCGCCAACGTGCTCGCCGGTGGCGAGGCCAACCCGGGCGCCGCTGCCGCTGGGCGTAAGGCCGTGATGGCCTCACGCCAGAACTTCATCTTCTCGCTCGCCATGCTGTTCTGCATGGTGGCTGCGTCGCACGACGTGTACCAGGGTGGCTCCGACGGGGTCAACATCAGCTCCGGCAAGGTGGCGGTGTTCTGGGCCGTGGCCATCGTGCTCGTCGTGGTGATGGAGCTCAACGCCTTGGGTCTCATGCCGTGGAAGGCGGAGGCCAACAAGGGCCTCAACGCCATCTACGACGGCAAGGGCGTGCGCAACCCGCTCATCGCCTCCGGTGTCTTCTTCGTCATCGTCGTGGCGCTCTGCGAGATCTTCCTGCGCATCTAGTTCGTCGACCGACATCGGTCCGTGAACGGCGAACGGCCGGCAGCCCCAGGGCTGCCGGCCGTTCGCATTCGGGGGATCACTTGGTGACGGTGAAGGCGCTGTTCATGTTGCTGTGGCCGGGCACCTTGCACACGATGCGGTAGGTGCCCGGGTCGAGGTGGAACGTGCCGTTGCTCTCGTCGCCGTTGCCGCTCACGCGCACCTTGGGGGCGTTCTTGTCGACGTCGTTGCCGTCGCCGTCGACCACGTGGAGGTTGTGGGGCAGCGACGAGTCGTTGACGAGTGCGATCGACACCGTGCCGTCGGGGTGCAACGCGGCGGTGTAGCTCGACTGGTCGAACGCCACGGCGGCCTTGGCGCGCACGGTGACGTCGACGTTGGCAGGGGCGGTGGCGGAACTGCTGTTGCTGCTGCCACCACAGGCGGCGAGGGCGAGCAACGACAGGGCGAACAGGGGAGCGGCGGTCCGAGTCATGGCCGGAATTGTAGAAGTGACGACTTCGGAAATCCAACTCTGCTCTTACCTCACTCTTACCCTTCGCTCGCCTCCTCGACGGCCTGCGTGCGACGAACGTCGAGTGCAGCGACTGCACCGATCACCAGTGTTGCCGGCGAGGCCACGTCGGTGTCGGCGAGTTGGTCGAGCCGGCAACGGACAACGGCTTCGAGGTCGGTGGTGGCGCGATGGATGGCGGCCACGGGTGTGCTGCCGACGAGACCGCCCGCCATCAACGCCCGGGCGATCGCGCCCCGCTGTGCCACGCCCATCAGCACCACGATGGTGCCGCCCACGAGGGCGAGGGCGTGCCAGTCGATGGGCTGCTCGCCGTGCTGACGATGTCCGGTGACCACGGTGAAGGCGGCGGACATGCCGCGGAAGGTGACGGGAATGCCCACGGCCGCCGGCGCCGCCACGGCCGACGAAATGCCGGGGACGATCTCGAAGACCACACCGGCCTCGGCGAGTTGCAGGGCCTCTTCGCCGCCGCGGCCGAACACGAACGGGTCGCCACCCTTCAGCCGCACGACCTGTCGGCCCTCGGCCGCGAGTCGTACCAAGAGCAGGTTGATGAGGTCCTGAGCCACACCCTGCCCGGGACGCTTGCCGACGTCGATCAGCTCGGCATCGTGGCGGGCCAGCGCGAGCACGCCGGAACCGACGAGGGCGTCGTGCACCACCACATCGGCGGCGGCCAGCAGGCGGGCGGCGCGCACGGTGAGCAGGTCGGGGTCGCCCGGGCCGGCACCCACCAGCGCAATGCGGGGCGTCGACGCGTTCACCGGGTCAGTCTCCCACGGATGTCGTCGACGACGTCGACGACATCACAGGTGCAGGCCGCACTCGGTCTTGCCGGTGCCCGCCCAGCGGCCGGCGCGAGGATCGTCGCCCTCGCGCACTGGTGAGGTGCACGGCCAGCACCCCACGCTGGGGTAGCCCTTGTCGGCCAGCGGGTGACGCGGTAGATCGTGCAGTTCGGCGTAGAGCGCCACCTCGTCGTCGGTGAGCGTGGCGAGTGGATTGACCTTCAGGATGTTGCGGGTGAGGTCGTGGGCGGCGACGGCGGCAGTGGCCCGGGTGGCGCTGTCGGCGCGGCGCACGCCGCTCACCCACACCTTGCGTCCCTCGAGCGCACGCTGCAGTGGCTCCACCTTGCGACGCTGGCAGCAGGCCGTGGTGTCGGTCTGCCACAGGTTGTCGGGTTGCACCTCGGGCAGCGGGTGCACGATGCGCAGGTTCACATCGAACCGCTGGCGCAGTTGCTCGGCGAACCAGTGAGTTTCGGCGAACAGGTACTGCGTGTCGAGCAGCACGACCTCCACGCCGGGGAGCGTGGTGGCGGCGACGTGTACGAGGGTGGCGTCCTGGAAGCTGGCGGTGACCACGATGTCGGCCAGGTCGAACTGGTCGGCGGTCCAGCGCAGCACGTCGACGGGGTGGGCGTTCTCGAGCGACGAGGGGATGGTGAGCGAGCCCATGCAGATGTTCTATCACGAAAGACGACAAATGTGATCAGAAATTGGGTGTAGGCGACCGCTACCATTCGTCGGCATGGCCTTCGGATATCCGGTGATGCTCGATCTGCAGGACGCTCGCGTGCTGCTGGTGGGCGGTGGTGCGGTGGCCACCCGCAAGGGTGAGGGCCTCGTCGCCGCCGGTGCGAAGCTCACGGTCGTGGCGCCGTCCATCCGTCCCGAGCTCGTCGAGGTCGCCGAACGGGTGGAGCTGCGGCCCTATCGCAGTGCCGATCTCGCGGGGCACCGGTTGGTGATGACCGCCACCGACGACCCGGAGGTCAACGCCGGCGTCGCGTTCGACGCACGGGCTGCCGGCATCTGGGTGAACAGCGCCGACGACCCCGACAACTGCACCTTCATCCTGCCCGCCCTCACACGTGCCGGCTCCGTCACCGTGGCCGTGGGTACCGACGGTGCCAGCCCGGCGCTCGCCCGGCACCTGCGCGACCGCATCGCTGCCGAGGTGCTCACGCCCGAGGTCGCCCTCGCAGCCGACGACCTCGCCCAGCAACGCGCCGACGTGCATGCTCAGGGCGGCAGCACCGAGGACATCAACTGGAGTGGTCGAGTGCACGCTGCGCTCGAACACGCCAAGCGACGCCTCGAGGCACGCGACGACGGGTAGCGCCAGCACCCGCGCCACCGCCGGCACAGCGATGCCGAACCCCACCGGCGCCAGTACCATCGCGCACGATGACTCTTTCTGATCAGGCCGGCACCGACCAGCCCGCCACGTTCGGGGCCAACTCGTGGCTCGTCGAGGAAATGTACGAACAGTTCCGGGCCGACCCGTCGTCGGTCAGCGAGAACTGGCGCGAGTTCTTCGACGACTACAAGTCGTTGGCGCCCGCTGCTCCCGCGCCGGCTCCGGTCGCGACTCCCGCCCCGGCCGCGCCCGTGCCATCCGCTCCGGCCGCCGCCCCCGCCGCATCGCCGGCCACCGCATCGGCCGACGGCGTCGAGCCCGGCGAGCCCATCCGCGGTGCCGGCGTGGCCATCGCCGCCAACATGGAGCGCAGCCTGTCGGTGCCCACCGCCACCAGCTTCCGCAATGTGCCGGCCAAGTTGCTCGAGGTGAACCGGTCGGTCATCAACGGCTACCGCAGCCGCACCGGTCAGGGCAAGGTGAGCTTCACCCACCTCATCGGCTACGCCATCGTGCGCGCCATCGCCGACGCCGTGCCCAACATGAACAACACCTATGCCGTGGCCTCCGACGGCAAGCCGCGCCTGGTGCGCAACGAGCACGTCAACATGGGCCTTGCGGTCGACGTCGCCAAGGCCGACGGCAGCCGCACACTCGTGGTGCCCGTTCTGCGCGACGCCGACACGCTCGACTTCGCCGGGTTCCTGGCCGCCTACGACGATCTCGTCCGCAAGGTGAAGACCAACAAGCTCGCCGTCACCGACTTCCAGGGCGCCACGCTCAGCCTCACCAACCCCGGCACCATCGGCACGGTGCAGAGCGTGCCGCGGCTCATGCCGGGCCAGGGCGTCATCGTGGGCGTCGGCAGCATCGACTACCCTGCCGAGTTCCAGGGCTCCGACGAGCGCTCGCTCGGCGCGCTCGGTGTGAGCAAGGTGGTCACGATCACCAGCACCTACGACCACCGCATCATCCAGGGCGCCGAGAGCGGCATGTTCCTGAAGCGCGTGCACGAGCTGCTGCTGGGCGGGCACGGTTTCTACCACGACGTGTTCCGCAGCCTGGGCGTGCCCTACGAGGCCGTCGAATGGCACGTCGACGTCAACCCCGTCAATCGCGAAGAGGCCATGCTGCACAAGCAGATGCAGGTGGCCACGCTCATCCGCGTGCACCGCGTGCGCGGCCACCTCATCGCCGACCTCGACCCGTTGCGGTGGCAGCAGCCGCACATGCCGCCCGAGCTCGACCCCGCCACCTACGGCCTCACCATCTGGGACCTCGACCGCGAGTTCCTCACCGGCGGCGTCGGTGGCACCGACAAGCTCACGTTGGGCGACCTGCTCCACGTGCTGCGCGATGCGTACTGCCGCACCATCGGTGTGGAGTACATGCACATCCAGGACTTCGCCGAGCAGCGCTGGATCCAACAGCAGCTCGAGGGCGCGAAGTTCGAACTGTCGAAGGATCAGAAGCGGCGCATCGTCGAACGGCTCAACGCCGCCGAGGCGTTCGAGAAGTTCCTCGCCACCAAGTACGTCGGCACCAAACGATTCGGTCTCGAGGGTGCCGAGAGCGCCATCCCCGTGCTCGACGAGGTGTTGTCGCTGGCCGCCGATGCCGGCCTCGACTCGTCGGTGCTCGGCATGGCCCACCGTGGCCGACTCAACGTGCTGGCCAACATCATCGGCAAGAGCTACGACCAGATCTTCAAGGAGTTCGAGGGCCACGTCGACCCCAGCACCGTCCAGGGCTCGGGCGACGTGAAGTATCACCTCGGCGCCAGCGGCACCTACCAGGGCCCCAGCGGACAGACGATCCGCCTCGAGCTCGCCGCCAACCCCAGCCACCTCGAAACCGTCGACCCCGTCGTCCTCGGCATCGTGCGCGCCATCCAGGACAACATCGAGCCGGCCGGTTCGTTCCCTTCGCTGCCCATCCTCATCCACGGCGACGCCGCGTTCGCTGGGCAGGGCATCGTGGCCGAGTGCCTCGCGATGAGCGACATCGCCGGCTACCGGGTCGGCGGCACGATCCACCTCATCATCAACAACCAGATCGGGTTCACCACCAGCCCGCAGCACTCGCGCAGCTCGATCTACTGCAGCGACGTCGCCAAGACGGTGCAGGCGCCGATCTTCCACGTCAACGGCGACGACCCCGAGGCATGCGTGCGCGTCGCTCGGTTGGCGTTCGAGTATCGACAGAAGTTCCACAAGGACGTCGTCATCGACATGGTGTGCTACCGCCGCCACGGTCACAACGAGGGCGACGATCCGAGCTACACCCAACCGTTGATGTACAAGGCCATCGCCGAGCGGCGCAGTGTGCGCAAGCTCTACGTCGAGGCGCTGGTGAAGCGCGGCGAACTCACGGTCGAGGAGGCCGAGGGCGCGCTGGCCGACTTCCAGGGCAAGCTCCAGGCCGCGCTCGACGACGCTCGGTCGCACGCGCCGGATCCGGTGAAGGTGCCCAAGCCACCCAAGCCGGTGGGCGTGCGGCGGCACGTGGCGACCGGTGTCGACCGGGCGACGCTCGAACGCATCTTCGCCCACCTCACCGACTACCCGGAGGGCTTCACGCCGCACCCCAAGCTGGTGCGTCAGTTCGACACCCGGGCCAAGGCCTTCGCCGACACCGGCGAGATCGAGTGGGCCACCGGCGAGGCACTGGCCATCGGTTCTCTGGTGCTGGAGGGCACGCCCGTGCGTCTGGCCGGCGAAGACAGCCGACGCGGCACGTTCAGCCAGCGCCACGCGGCACTGATCGACTACGAGAACGAAACGCCGTGGGTGCCCATCACCACGCTGCCGGGCGTGCAGGCGAAGTTCTGGGTGTACGACAGTCTGCTCAGCGAGTACGCCGCCCTCGGCTTCGAGTACGGGTATTCACACGAGAGCCCGCGGGCGCTGGTGATGTGGGAGGCCCAGTTCGGCGACTTCGTCAACGGTGCTCAGATCATCATCGACCAGTACATCGTTGCCGCCGAAGACAAGTGGGACCAGCAGAACAGCCTCGTGCTGCTGCTGCCGCACGGGTTCGAGGGCCAGGGGCCCGAGCACAGCTCGGCCCGCATCGAGCGCTTCCTCACACTGTGCGCCGACGACAACATCCAGGTGTGCAACGCCACCACGGCCGCGCAGTACTTCCACCTGTTGCGCCGACAGGTGCGCAACGACGTGCGCAAACCGCTCGTGCTGTTCACACCGAAGGCGCCGCTGCGCATGAAGGAGAGCCGTTCGCACATCGACCTCCTCGCGTCCGGCTCGTTCCAGGAAGTGCTCGACGATCCCTTCGTCACCGACGCCGCTGCGGTGCGCCGTGTGGTGTTCTGCAGCGGCAAGGTGGCCTGGGACGCCATCGCCGAGCGCGACAAGCGCGACGCCCCGGTCGCGGTGGCGCGCGTCGAGCAGCTCTACCCGTTCCCGGGCGAGCAGATGCGCGCCGTGCTCGATCGCTATCCCAACGCCGACCAGATCGTGTGGCTGCAGGAAGAGCCCGACAACATGGGCCCGTGGCGCTTCGTCGAAGCCCGCTTCTGGCGGGTGAAGGAAGAGGGCTACGACCTGCGCCTGGTGAGCCGCATCGGCAGCGGCAGCCCCGCCACCGGCAGCAAGGCCGTCCACGACCAGGAACTGGCCGACATGATGGACGACACCTTCAACGACCTGTAGGCCCCGACCTTCAGCCTTCGAATCCCAGGATGCGGCTGAGGTCGGCGATGGCTTGTGCTGCGCCGAGCACCTTGATGGTGGTCATGCCCATCGCTGCCGCCGGCTTCAGGTTCACGCCCAGGTCGTCGAGGAACACGCAGTGGCTCGGCTCCACACCGAGCAACTCGCAGGCGATCTCGTAGAAGCGTGGCTCGGGCTTGCGCACGCCCACCTTGCTGCTCTCCACGACGGTGTCGAACCGCATCATGATGGCGCCGATCTCGGCGGCGCGCTCGGCCGAGGCATGGTCGCCCGACACGTTGTTGGTGAGGCAGGCGGTGAGATAGCCCGCCTCCTTCACCCGGTCGAGCAGGGCCACCATCTCGGGTCGAACGTCGCCGCTGAGCAACCCCAGCACGTCGCGGCCGGGGATGCGGTGGCCCAGCGCGGCCGACTCGTCGGCGAACACCGTGTCGAACTCGGCGGGTCCGATCTCGCTGCGCTCGAGGCGCGCCCAGGCGTTGTCGTGGTGGTTGGTGGCATTGACGGTGCGGATGAAGTCGAGCGGCAGACCCTGCTCGTGCTCGTAGCGATTGAACGCTTCGAACGGGCTCGACAGGATGACCCCGCCGAAGTCCCAGAGCACCGCCGTGATGGAGCGGGGTGAGGGGGTCGAAGTATTGGACATCGTCGCATCGTAGGCTGGCCGGGTTATGCCGCAGCATGTCGTCGTCGACGGTTCCAACCTGGCCACCGAGGGGCGCTCTGCGCCCAGCCTCAAGCAGCTCAACGAGGCGGTGATGTCCTACATGGCCGACCATCCCGATGCGCTCATCACGGTGGTCGTCGACGCCACGTTCGGCCATCGCATCGATTCGTCGGAGGTGGTCGAGTTCGACGAGGCCGTGGCCAACAACGAGCTGGTGGCGCCGCCTGCCGGTGCGGTCGGGCGCGGCGACGCGTTCGTGCTCAGCATCGCCGACAAGGTGCATGCCACCATCCTCACCAACGACAGCTACCAGGAGTTCCACGCCGACTACCCGTGGCTGTTCGACGAAGGCCGCATGGTGGGCGGCAAGCCTGTGCCACACATCGGCTGGGTTTTCGTCAACCGCATCCCGGTGCGCGGGCCGCTCAGCCGGAAGGTCACGGCCGAGGCGAAGCGCCGCGGTCGTGCCAAGCCCGACGGCACGGTGCGCATCGGCAGCCCCGATGCCAGCCTGCCGATGCCCGTGCCGAAGGCGCCGCCGCCCGGGCCCGTGCGTGCGAGGCGAGGCGCGAAGGCCGCCCTGCCCGCCGACACCATCGCCGCCGACATCATCGCCGCCGCCGCTGCCGACTCGGTCGCCTCCACGCCCGCTGCGTCGTCGGGTGGGCGAGGTCGTCGCGGTCGGCAGCAGGCCGCTCCGGCACCGAAGGCGGCACCCGATCCGGTGGCGGCAGCACCCGCCATCCACACGGTGCGTCACACCGGCGTCAACGAACTGCTCCCGTTCCTGTCGTTCGTCGAGCACCACCCGGTGGGCACGCTCGTGCAGGCCGTCGTCGATCACTACTCGTCGCACGGCGCCTACGTGAAGGTCGGCGATGTGTTCTGCTACGTGCCGCTGCGCCTCATGGCCGATCCTGCGCCGCGCAGTGCCCGCGAGTTCGGCATGAAGGTCGGCGACACCGTCGAGTTGCTCGTGCACAGCCTCGTCGCCGGTCGCCGCAGCATCGATCTGGCCGTGCCCGGGGTGGGCGATGTGCTGCCCATCGAGGCCAAGCCCGCCAAACCCGCCAAGGCAGCCAAACCCGCCAAGGCTGCCAAACCCGCCAAGGCTGCCAAACCCGCCACGGCAGCGAAGGCCACCAAGACGACGAAGGGCACCACGGCTGCCAAGCCCACCAAGACGACGAAGGCCACCAAGACGACGAAGGCCATCGCGCCCGCCAAGGACGTCACGGCCACGAGAGCCGCACAGCGCGTCGCACCGGTGGAGCCCGTCGAGCCCACCAAGCCGGTGAAGGCTGCGAGGGCCAAGACGGCGCCGGCGCCCTCGAAGCCCGCCAAGGCTGCCCCCGCACCGACTGCGACGAAGAAGCCCGCGGCCAAGGCGGCGTCGGCACCGACGGCGCAGCCGGCACCCGCCAAGAAGGCAGCCACCAAGACGACGGCCGTCGCGCCGGCCCCGAAGCCGTCGGCCGCGAAGAAGGCGCCCGCGAAGCAGGCGCCCGCGAAGAAGGCTGCCGCACCGGCCGACCCGGCACCTGCCGCGCCCGCCAAGCGTTCTCGCGCCGCTCGCTGATTCGCTACGGTCGATCTGTGCGCATTGCCACCTGGAACGTCAACTCGCTGAAGGCTCGCCTTTCGCGCGTCGAGGAATGGCTGGCCGACGTGCAGCCCGACGTCGTGTGCCTGCAGGAGACCAAGCTGGCCGACGACGCATTCCCGTCGCTCGCCTTCGCCGCACTCGGCTACGAGAGCGCGCACCACGGGCAGGGACAGTGGAACGGTGTGGCCATCCTGTCGCGAGTGGGTCTCACCGACGTGGTGGCCAACTTCGCCGACGGCGGCCCGCCGGATCCCGATGCGCGCATCATCACCGGCCGCTGCGACGGTGTGCTGGTGAGCAGCGTCTACGTGCCCAACGGACGCTCACTCGACCACGAGCACTATCAGTACAAGCTCCGTTGGCTGGCGCAACTGCGGCGTCATGTCGCCGCACTGGCCACGCCCGCCGATTCCGTCGTGGTCACCGGCGACTTCAACATCGCACCCACCGATCTCGACGTGTACGACCCGGCCAAGTTCGTCGGCGCCACCCACGTCACGCCCGCCGAGCGTGCGGAACTGCAGGCGCTGTGCGACTGGGGCATGGTCGACCTGTTTCGTCAACACCATCCCGAGAGCAAGCTCTACAGCTGGTGGGACTATCGCGCGGGCGACTTCCACCAGGGACGGGGTCTGCGCATCGACCTGGTGCTCGGCACGGCATCGGTGTCGCAGCGGTGCGTGTTCAGCGTGGTCGACCGCAACGCCCGCAAGGGGCAGTCGCCGTCGGACCACGCGCCGGTGATCGTGGATCTCAGCTGACAGGCTGAGGCAGTGGCCGCAGACGAGCCGCCGCCGACTCGGTGATGCCCAATCGCTCGGCGAGCGCGTGCACATCGGCGGGCGGGTCGGCGAGCAGGCTGCGCAACACGCGGTCGTTGCACACGGCACTGGCCGGCATGCCCGACACCCTCGCCACTGCATCACGCCACTCCCGATAGGGCACCAGCGGGTCGACGGGTGCGTGGCGGTGCGGTGGCGGCGGCACCGCCACGTCGCCGGCGGCGCTGTCGATGACGGCGTGCAGCCAACGGCTGGGTGCGGCAATACGGCCGTTGCGCTGGTGGGCATGGGTGACCAGGAGGTGATGTGAGGCGCGGGTGAGCGCCACGTACAACAACCGGGCCTCCTCGGCGAGTTGCGTGCTCGACGACGCGCCCGAGTGCGGCACGAGACCGTCCTCCACGCCCGCCACCACCACACCCCACCACTCGCGACCCTTGGCGGCGTGGAAGGTGAGCAACGCGACCGCATCATCGGCGGGGCCGGTGTCGAGATCGTCGAAGGGATGCCGGGCGTCGACCCACGCACGAAAGGTGCCGGTTTCGCCCGACAGCAAGAACCGGTCGGCCTCATCGGCCACGCGCCGCCGCAGCAGGTCGGTGTCGGCGTGCGCCGTGTCGATCCAGATCGCCAACTGGTCGCGGTTGGTGCAGCGCATGGCCTCGTTGACCACCGTGTCGAGCGGTGACCTGCCGGCCGAGCGCTCGGTGGCGATGCCGTAGGTGGCGAGTGCCTGCTGCAGCACCGACACCTGCTCGTTGGTACGCGCCAGCACCGCCAACTCGCGCCCGCTGCGCAGGTGCAGCAGGTCGCGCACGTGGCGAGCGATGCCGTCGGCCTCGTCGATTTCGGTGGCGAACGACGTCACGCGCACGGCGTCGGCATCGGGTTGCAGCGAATGCGCCGGGTCGATCTGTCCGGCCGCGGTGAGTGCTGCTGCGGCGGCGCGCACCACCTGTGGGGAACAGCGGTAGTTGGCGTGCAGTTCGACGACGGTGACCCCTGGATAGCGGTGCTGCACCTCCGACAGCGTGGTGTGATCGGCGCCGTTCCAGCCGTAGATGGCCTGCCGCGGGTCGCCCACCAGACACAGGTCGGACCTGCCGTTGCGCAGCGCTTCGAGCACCGCGTGCTGCAGCGGGTTGAGGTCTTGGGCCTCGTCGACGAAGAAGTGCCGGTAGCGCCAGCGCACGCCCTCGGCCCATTGCGGGTCGGTGCGCAGTGCGTGCAACAGCTGCGTGAGCATGTCGTCGAAGTCGACGACACCTCGCGTGCGTTTGAGCTGTTCGTACACGTCGTGGAAGTCGGCGTACTTGGCCGGCGGCACCGCACTGCGGCGACTGTTGACACGGCAGGCGCCCTCGTACTGCTGTGGCGACACCATGCGGGCGCGCGCCCAGTCGAGGTCGGTGGCAGCGGCGAACGGCTCGACCCGCACGCCGGTCTGCTGGAGCGCGGCCCGCACCAGCGACATGCGGTCGTTGCTGAGCTGAGGCGCCGACTGATGGTTGGCGAGGGCCCGGTCGCGCAGCAACCGGAGCGCCACACTGTGGAAGGTGCCGGCCTCGACCGGGTCGCGCAGGTCGAGTCGGCGCAGGCGTCGTTTCAGCTCGGCCGCGGCGTCGCGGGTGAACGTGAGCGCCAGCACGTGGCGGGCGTGCGCCTGCTCGTTGGCCAGACGGTAGGCGATGCGGCGGGTGAGCACCGTGGTCTTGCCCGAGCCGGCGGCGGCCACGATGGCCAAGGGCGCGGCCGAACTGGTGACGGCCTCGCGCTGGTCGGCGTCGAGGCCCGACAGCAAGTGTTCGGCGCTCACCGCGGTCACGATAGAGGGTCGGTGTCACAAGGCAGGTCACGCGGGCCTGACTACAGTTCGAGGTATGCCGTACCCGCAGAAGAACCTCAACGCCAACGAGACCATCGCGCTCGACATGCACCCGCACTGGTGGTACTTCGCCGAGCCGGCCATGGTGCTCGTGGGTGCCATCATCGTGGGCATCATCCTCATCGCCACCAACCCCGGCGGCTTCCTGGGTGGGTCGGCCAAGTGGATCGGCATCGGCCTGCTCGTGGTGGGCGCGCTGTGGCTCGTGGGTCGCTACATGAAGTGGGTCAGCACCAACTTCGTCATCACCTCGCAGCGGCTCATCTTCCGCCAGGGCATCATCGCCAAGACCGGCATCGAGATCCCGCTCGAGCGCGTCAACAACGTCAACTTCAACCAGGGCATCTTCGAACGCATGCTCGGCGCCGGCGATCTGCTCATCGAGTCGGGTGGCGAGGACGGACAGCAGCGCTTCACCGACATCCGTCATCCCGATCAGGTGCAGAACCTCATTCACGCGCAGATGGAGGCCGTCGCCCAGCGTCGCGGCGGCTACGCGCAAGCGCCCGCCGCCTCCACCGACGTGGCCGATCAGCTCGAACGGCTCGAAGGCCTGCTCCAGCGCGGCACCATCACGCAAGAAGAATTCGACTCCCAGAAGCGCAAGCTCCTCGGCTAGTCGCGACCTAATCCACGACGAAGCCGGCGCCGTCGACGGCGCGCACCACCCAGCCGGTGGTGAGTGCACCCGGCTCGGTGATGGCCACGATGCAGCCGCCGAACCCGCCCCCGGTCATGCGGGCGCCGTACACACCGGGGATGGTCATCACCGTGGCGACGGCTTCGTCCATCACCGGCGTCGAGGTGTCGTAGAGCAGCCGAAGGCTGTCGTGACTCTCCACCATCAACCGACCCGCCGCGGCGAGGTCGTGTGCGGCGATGGCGTCGGCGAAGTCGCGTACACGCTGGTTCTCGCTGGTGACGTGCATGGCGCGCATGCGCACGATGGGATCGTCGATGCGGCGCGCAGCCTCGGTGGTGGCGTGGCGCAGCGGGCCGATGGCTGCCTCGGCGGCGGCGCACTCGGCCACTCGGTCGGCGTAGGGACTGCCCACCAGTGTGCGGTGAGCGACGAACTGCACGACGATCTCCACATCGCCGGGGATGGCGACGGGTTGCACCGTGAGGTCGCCGCAGTCGATGAGCAGCGCATGGTCGCGCACGCCCGACGTGATGGCGAGCTGGTCCATGATGCCGCTCGGCACTCCCGACGCGCGGTTCTCGGCTCGCTGGCACAGCTGCGCGATCTCGAGCGGGGTGCCGTGACAACCGAGCGCCAGCGCAACGGCCACCTCGAGCGCGGCGCTCGACGACAGACCGGCGCCGATGGGGATGTCGGTCGTGACGCGGCCGGCGAAGCCCAGCGGTGCCGGCAGCTCCGACACCACGCCGGCGACGTACTTCGCCCATGCCGGGTTCGCGTCCTGCGGCCGGTCGATGTGCAACGGCAGGTCGACCGGCTCGGGCTCGTCGAACGAGGTGAGCTGCACACGATCGCCGCCGCGCACGCCGACGATGTCGGTGTAACGATCGATGGCCATCGGCAGCACCAGGCCGCCGGTGTAGTCGGTGTGATCGCCGATGAGGTTCACGCGCCCGGGCGCGACGACATGTGTGTCCATGTGGATCAGTGCAGTGCCAGCGCAGAGGCGAAGCGCTCGAGCGCCACGAGGTCGAACGGGGCGCGCAGCGCGATGTTGACCTGGTCGGCGCCGGCGGCGACGTACTGGCCGATGCGCTCGATGATCTCGGCGTCGGAGCCGTTGAGCACGCCACCGCGCACCATCGGAGCGATCTTGCCGAACTGTTGCACCAGGCTGTCGTCGCTGTAGGCGAGGCCGAGGTTGATGGCCCGCTTGATGTCGCGGGGAGCGCGGCCGACGGCGGCGCAGTGATCGTCGAGCACGGCGTTCTTGTGCGCGAACTGCTCGGGTGTGATGAACGGCACGTTCCATCCGTCGGAGTACTTCGCCGCGATCTTCAGCGTGCGCTTCTCGCCGCCGCCGCCGATCCACACCGGCAGCTTCGACTGGATCGGCCGCGGCTCGTTGCGTGCGTCGGTGAGCGTGAAGTGCTGGCCGGTGAAGTTGGTGACGTCGTCGTGCAGCAACCCGCGCAGGCACTGGATGCCCTCCTCGAGTTGGTCGAGGCGGGTCTTGGCGTCGGGGAACGAGATGCCGTAGGCGTCGTACTCCACCTGGGCCCAGCCGGCGCCGATGCCCATGTCGGCGCGGCCGCCGCTGAGTTGATCGATGGCGGTGATGGCCTTGGCGAGCACGGCAGGGTGGCGGTAGCCGATGCTGTAGACGAGCGACCCGCACCGCACCTTCGACGTGCTGCAGGCGAGCGCCGCGTGCATCGCCACCGCCTCGAGGCAGGCGGCATCGTCGGGCTGACCGGTGGCGCCGTAGAAGTGGTCCCACACGCTGATCCACCCGAACCCCATCGATTCGATGCGCTGCCACACCGACACCAGTTCGTCGGCGGTGGTGTGCTGCAGGCCGACATGTACTCCGAAGACCGTCATGAGGACAGACGGTAGCCTGCGCACATGCCCAACGCCCTCGTCTCCACCGGTGTACACCTCGAGTACGACACGTTCGGTTCCCCCGCTCACCCAGCGCTCCTCCTCATCATGGGTTTCACTGCGCAGATGACCCAGTGGGAAGAGCCGTTCTGCCAGTTGCTGGCCGACGGCGGGTTGTTCGTCATTCGTTTCGACAACCGCGACTGCGGGTTGTCCACCAAGTTCGACGGTCAGGTCGCCGACGTGCCCGCCGTGATGGCGGCAGCATTCGCCGACGACTCGCCGCCGCCGGTGCCCTACACGCTCAGCCACATGGCGGCCGACGCCGTCGCGCTGCTCGACCACCTCGGCATCGCCACGGCCCACGTGGTCGGCGCATCGATGGGCGGCATGATCGCCCAGACGGTGGCCATCGAGCACCCAGGGCGCGTGCGCAGCCTCATCTCGGTGATGAGTCAGCCCGGCGAGCCCGACGTGGGTCAGCCGTCACCCGAAGCGGCCGAGGCGTTGTTCGCGCCGCCGCCCACCACGCGCCAGGAATACATCGAGTCGTCGCCGCAGTGGATGACGTGGCACTCCAAGAAGTATCGCGACGAGGCTCGCGTGAAGGCCAACGCGGCCCGCGACTTCGACCGGTCGTTCTACCCCGAGGGCGCCATGCGCCAGATGGCCGCCATCTACGCCAGTGGCCGCCGCACGCAGGCGCTCCAGCAGCTCGACGTGCCCACCTTGGTCATCCACGGACGCGACGACACGCTCATCACGCCCGGCGGTGGGTTTCGCACCGCCGAGCTCATCCCCGGCGCGCACCTGCTGTTCGTGGCCGACATGGGTCACGACATGCCCGAGCCGCTGTGGCCGCTGCTCGTCGACAGCATTCTCGGCCACACGCGTCGCGCCGGCTGAGGCCGGCGGTGCACCGCCGTACTAAAACGGCGGACATGTCTGGACCTCTCACTGGTTATCGCGTCATCGAAATCGCCGGCATCGGCCCCGGCCCCTTCGCCGCCATGATG
>Ga0075026_100000415_pt1 | contig 16903 bp, 11 predicted proteins | sample Str012_2_FD_71392 | JGI IMG/M metagenome (GOLD analysis project Ga0075026, IMG submission 71392) | Freshwater sediment microbial communities in response to fracking from Pennsylvania, USA - Straight Creek_MetaG_SC_2012 | ecosystem: Environmental > Aquatic > Freshwater > Creek > Sediment... | reverse complement strand
TTTGTAGACCTTTATTGCCTTCCCAAACTTTTAACCGGCCAATTACCTGTAGCGACTTTATTGCAGACTGATTTATAGCCAGTAATTCATGGTATATTTCCAATAGTTTTTTAAGATTTTTAATGGGTTGATCTGGCAATTGAATTAAAATATATTCAATTAGAATTTCCAGCTCTCTATTATGCAATGGTGAAACACGAAATAAGTTTTGCATCGCTAAATCCGTAAACCTTTTTAGTGGCGCAAATTCAATGCGTTCGTGAATGCCAATAATGATTCCAAGTTCAGCATTGTCAATATTTTTTTCTGAGACGGCTTTCAGCCAGATTTCACCAGCAATATTTATTACGGTTTTATCTGCGCTAAGCATGCACGTTCCCAAAAAAAGTTTTGCAATTTCGCCAGGTGACTTCCAAATTTCATATAGCATCTGCATTACTCCTATAACGGTTCGCTTGCTGGTTTCTTCCCAAAATTCCGGATGCTGCAGGCATTTATTAAATATATCTGCCAGTATAGATTCTGGATTATTTGGAACAAGTGCGAGAAGGCGCTTGATATCGTTGTACTCAATTGACAAATATTTCGCACGAAACTTCATGTATTCATAAAGCATCGGAGGATCTTCTTTTGCAGCTGATAAAAGATTGGCAAATATTTTTTTTAAGCCTTTCTTTTCAATAACACTGTTATCCCGAAGCACAGCAGCGGCTTTCCGTGTTGAAGGAACATCTATATACTTCTTTGCTTCAAAATCATACTTGTTGAACTTATAATTTTCAATAACTGAATGCCATTGCAGTTCTCCTGTGTAATTGTTGATTGGTTTGTTATAGTAAGAAAATGTTTCAAATTCAGGCCATTCTTTTTTATGTTTTCTTGTTAGTGATGCCACCATCCATGCAGCCCTGTAATGAAAAGGTTTTTCTGGCTCGGTATTGTTAATAAAGAGAAATGAAATCAGGTGACGGAATTCGCCAGACAACTTTTGAACAGCAGTTTCAATTTCACCTGCATTTTCGAACAACAGGCAACGTGAAATAGCAACCTGCAAATCAATATCGGCTGGTTCTCTGCCTGCTTTTTGATACGCATGTAACCTGCCAATCAGGACACTTCCAGTTATCCAGCACGGGGCATAAACAGGTGTACTTAATAATGGAAGTGTATCACCTTGTTTTATTTTATCCAATGCCGATAAAAGTAAAAGTTTATAGGGTGTATATATCTCCAATTTTTCATGCATTTGCCAATTGGCAGTATAAGAACCTGATACTGGCGCTACCAGGAAGCTTGTCCTTTTTTCATTGGTTTTTACATCGTGGCTTAAGTATATTTTTTTTATGCTTTCGCTGGCTGTAGGGAAAGCCGTTATTAGCCAATTACCATAATCAATAAAAAAATTGGCAAGTAAATTATCCAGATAGCCGTTGTTGGATCTATACCCACCTTTTATTAAACCAAATGCGCGTTGAAAAGCTGGTTCAAAACGCTGCAGATCTTCTGCTTTTAATTGAGGCTGAAAATATATCAATGCCGCAGGAAGCATATCAATATGCCACAATTCATTATTATCAAATGCCTGGCTTGCCAGAAAAAAAAGATCATCAATAGTTGCAGGAAATAACACCTTTGCCATTAATGACATTTCCTTTAACACTGGCCGTTCTGCTTCATCCTTACCATTCTCCTGATTTCCAGGCGCCTTATTGTAAAAGCCATTTAATATTTGCCGTGGTGCTAACAACATGGATGGTAAAACAGCTTCAATTTCATTCCGCAATTCTGTATCATTTTCATTACCATATTTTGCAATAATTTTTGCCGCTTTTGTTTGCACATTTTCATCTGTATGAATAAAACACTGGCAAAGCATCAACACTATTTTTTGGCGATAAACAGGGTATTGTTTGGCAAGTTTTTCCAAAATTGTCAGCGACGCAAGAACCGTTGATTTTGTATCTGATGAAACCAGCACAGGAACATTATCTAAAAATGAACTGACTTCAAATTTTTTTTCTGCGACTATATCTTTTATTGATTGCAGTGCGGTATTAATAACTTTACTATGCGCAGAACTGAGTACACTAAATATCTCTTTTTGCAATTCAAGCGTTTCTTCCAGTGTAGGTTCCATCTCGATAAACAATTGTGCAAACCATCCTGACAGCACCTTATTAAAATTGCGATTGCTTGCAAGGAGTGATTCTTTGATAACCCGGAAACGTTCCAGACGACCTTCGCTTGCGTATTGCCTGAATAACATAATCCATCCAGTTTGCTCCTGTGAAACCCCTTCCTCAACCCTGAGATAACGACCACTATAATGAATATTGGATTCTGTTTCAAACAAATACCAGATATGTTCTTCCAGTGTAATTTTTTCTTTCAGCAATTTTTCAGGTGTAAATATCCAGTTGCGTTTAACATTCTGTTCAAAGATCATCTGTGGTATTACTTTTACCAGCAACTTTTTTGTCGGTTGCAATACGCCTTTTGCTCGAAGTTCCATCAGCCAATCATAGTGAAGATAATAAGGTACAAAGTCTTGTTCTCCCTGCTTGTTTACAAAATCGCTAAACCAAACAGGACAGTACCAATCAATAATTTTATCCAGGTTTTTTTTATCAAGTATCCATACCGCAAATGGCGTTTTATCATAATCTGCCCGGCCGAAACAAACAAAAGCTGCCCCCTGGAGCAATTCCCGTTGTTCATTTGTACCGTTTATGTATCCGTAACTACTGCCAGCAAGCTGCCCAAACTCATTAAAGTGCTTTATCAGTTTTTTAATAACAGGAACAAGTTGCTTTTTTTCTTCAGCTGTATAAGATCGCAAAAAAGAAAACAATTCATTCTCATTCTTCCTCGAAATAAGCGCTAATAACTGTTGTTCCGTCACAGGTATAGGTTTAATTAATTAGTTAGTTTCTTTTTTACTGCCAGCATATGTTTGCAAAGCCCCCGCTCACCCTGGTGGCCGCTGAACCATGTACAGGTACACCGGCTGTTTTCTCCTTCTATTACCACCGTATGGTTTACGCCTGTTCCGGCTACCCTTGCTTCTGTGCGTTTTTCGGTATTTGAAATGATCTCAACTTTATCTTCCTCCAGTAATTTTTCTGCTGCTTTCATGCGTGGATTCAAACTAAGTATCCTGCTGAGTTTATAAGGCAACCGGCGGTAAAAAAAATGATTTTCATCCATATCATATCCCAACAAGCCCATTGCAGAAAGCCGCGCGGTAATATTATCTATATTACTGAAACTGATTCCTTCCTCAATTGAAAGCAATGCAGGGTTAAACGCCTGGTTGGCATAGCTGTATTTATCAAATGCTTCAATCCATCCGTCGGGAACGTCTTCTATTAATGATTCAAGCGTGGCTCCTTCTCCGGAAAATCCACGCCAGGCATCTCTTGAAAGTGTAAGACTAAACCTGACCTTTCCAAAATAAAGTTGCCAGGTAGTGGATTGCATACTGGGATGAGGAAAAACTTTTAATTCATCTGCAAGTGGTAAAAGTGATTCTAATAGTTTAAGCCTATGTATACCGCCGATACATATTGCATTGGGCGTTTTGATTGCAGAAAATACTGGTTTACTGCCGCGTACCGTCAGATAATAATCTGTTTTAATTTTACCAGCTGGCAAAGATTGAAACAATTGCAAAGCCTGCATACGATTGAAAGAAAAATTCTTTTCTGCCTGCGATAAAAATATTTGAACACTGGCTAATCCTTTTATCCACTTAACGGGTAGCGGAACTTTTCTTTCTATTATTTTTCCCGTATTATTTTGCAGCGACACTTCCTTTTTACCAACAGACAGCAGCACTTTTTCATTACGGCTGATTCGGCTTAAAGCAGAAATCATTGGCTGGTTGAAGTCTACATTCGTTGTTCCATTTTCCAGGAATTCGCCATCATGTCCGCCGGGCAGAATATCAACTCTTGCGTAAACACCTGCGCAATGAGAAAACCCTTCAAACCGGATTTTTTCATTTCCTGCGGTAACGATTGGGTCTTTTAATTTGGCTATTTCAAAAGGTGAGAGATTGAAGCTTGATTGAACTACATTAGAAAGCGTAATCAGGCAACGGGCAGTTATATAAGGCTCAGTTAGATTACCCCAGAAAAAACATGGCGCCTCTTTTTTTTCTACTTCATTGTATTTAGAAAGAAAAAGCGAATCTTCATTTCCAGATTTTACAAGGGCTGAAGGTGTGTTGTAGTGATAGGTGATTATGTCTGACATCAGGTAATGCTATAAGTTTTAAGCCCAAGATACATAAGAGATGAGAACTTCTATAATATTTAGGAGTTGTTAGAAAGACCGGACATCACTATAAACGATTTATTACCAATACAACAGATCAACTGGAACCGGGCTACTTTTCGCTGAGACAACTCATTCAATCGCTTCAAATCTTCCAATATGGCTGATTGTTTTCTGTTTGAATGCAGGCTCCATGCTACTAGTAGTTTATTTTCGTCCATAGTCTGCGGGTATTTCTCCCCAAGCAGTGGTATTCCATTTCAAAACTTTTGTCGCATAGTCATTATTCTCCAGCCAGGCAACAGCCCTGTCAATATCGCTGAAAAGTTTGGCATTGCCTTCCGTCCTTTCATATTTTGTCTTGCATTTCTTTTGTTGGACCCAGGAAATTGCATTGACGCTGTCACTATATATCACCTGTAGCTCTTTTTGTTGTTTTTTGTACAGTGCAAGGGCGTGAACAATCGCCAGGAACTCACCAATATTATTGGTCGCCTCTTCATACTTGCGCTGAAACAATATTTCCCTTGTCCTTGTATTAACACCCCGGTATTCGGTCACGCCTGGATTCTGAATGGTGGAAGCATCCACACAAATGCTGTCCAGTATTGGCGCAGTATCTTCTATCTCTTCAACTTCTTCTTTTTCGGACTGTGATTCATTTATATTGGGAAAAAGACCGACGTCATTGTATTGAGATTTTAAATCGTTTGACAAATTCTGTTTGCCAGACATTGTTTTTCCGAGTTGTTCCGCCAGTTGAAATTCCTTCGTGAATTTCACTTCCTTTGAATGTTTATAATGTATGATTTGATTTTTTCCCTGCAACACTTTATCCAATGCTTTCCAAAGATCAGGATGCTTTTTCTTTTTGAACCCCTTCTTTTTCCAATTTTCCAACCAGCCTTTGGTCAGGGTATCAATCACATACCCGTTTGACAGGTAAATGGTAATTTCTCCTGGAACTGTGATGTGCTTTAATCCTTCCGTAATGCCGATTATATCCATCCTTGCATTGGTGGTGAAAGAATAGCCGCCGGAAATTTGATCAATCTGTTTACCATTTATACTGATGACAATACCGTAGCCCCCGGTACCGACGGCATCGTCATTGTCCAGCCTTTCTGTAAAGTGACAGGAACCATAAACGTATACTTTAATTATATCGGCCATTATTCATTATACAGCACGCTAATTTATGTTATAGCAACCTATTTTGCCAAAAAAACGATGGAAAAAATATCTTTCCAGGATATTCCGCCTAACATCTCCCTGCGGTCGGCTCCTTTGCGCATTTCCTTAGCAGAAGCTTTGCTATTTGAAATAAAAGACCCTCAAAGGTGGCTCCAATAGCAGCTGTCTTATTGTTACTTGAAAAAGATCTGTTTTGAATACGAGCTAAATAATGTTAAGGCTTGGGTTTCCTTGCATCTATCCATTGGTGCATCGCCTTAATATTTTCAATTTTGGTTAAATAATCCGCAGGCGTGTTTGGATAAAGCGTAAGCTCAAACTCCTTTTCCTTCTCGAATCGTTGGGCTAACTGTCTGATTACTGCGGCTACCGGCCTAACTGGTAAAGGCAAAATAACAGCAAACATGCGTTCTGTTTGTGCTGTTTTCACGTTGAAGAAAATAAACAAAGATTCAAGACTAGTGTCTGTGATAAAATAACATCCTGCCATTTCTTTCGGATACGTTGGTTGAAACCAAAAGCCCGATGGATAAGTCTGTTGTTCCGGATGTCGAATCTGTTTGCGGACATCATCATAGCAAGTATCCAGCATAAGGCTATACCCGAAATACTGAAACGCCAATAAATAGGCTGTTTTAAGCAGCGCATATTCAATTCTTTCAGGAATTACTCTACTTTTCAGATAATCCATATCTACAACAGTTCCCGCTGTTACTTGCTCCATTGCTTTTTCAAGTTTAACCGGGTTGTTATTTTTTTTGCTATGAAATATTTTCATTTTTCCATCGTGTTCCACAGTCAGTGTTGCAGCATATGATTGTCCATCAATATTAATCTTTACTTTCAATTCTGTGCCTGGTAATAATTGCCTTTCATCTAGTTCATTTAACCGCTCACTTAGGTGAACATCAATTTCCGTCCCCGCGACATTATTGCAATTTTTACAAGTTAATATATTGGCTTTCCCACCTAATGATTTTGGAGGCGCATCTTCCAGCGTTAAGGGATTGGTTGGTTGGTTAACTTGTTCAAAAAGTTGTAAACACACAGGGCATATATAAACATACTTATCTAATCCTTTTGCTTTTAGGAGCTTATTTTTTACCAGCAACTGCAGATTATCTGCATATTTCTTAAATAGCGCATCCCTTTTTTTCTCATTTGGGTTCATACAATTGGTATCAATAAATGTAAAGATATTAGGAGCTTGGCGGACAGGGTTAACTTTATTAATCTATTTTCCATCAGTTGGCCTTTATCCAAGTAACAGGGCTCATTCACCTTTTGCTCGCAACTGAGTACTTCTCCTGCAATCAGGCCATATTTATTTATATTTACCGAAGCCATTCCTTAAAGGATTTACCATGAGAACCCCTATGTTTGTCTTTGTAGGACTCGATGAAACAGCAACCGAGTTATCTATTGAAAAGCATTTACAAAGCCTTTTACTAACGCTACGCAAAACAGTTGCCCTTCCTTTCGAATTGATGAAAAGTAAGGCGGGTTTGGCCGGCAGGCAAGATGATGTCGCCTACTATGTTTCAATTATTCATAAAAAGAATACTTGGGAGAATGGCTCCAGCTGGCGAAAGATTTCGAATTGTCAGGCAAGAAAACACCAGTCACAAAAAATGACTTGCAAAAGCGTTACGATACAATGAATAGTAAAGGCATGCCTTATAAAAAAGAGCACTTAGTTTTAGCAATGCAAGTATTTGATGAAATGGAGCAATCTGGCCGATTAACAATTTATAGTTTCCAGTAGAAGTTCTGCCTAGTGTTACCAGGTGTTTCTAATTGCGGTGAAGAACTAAGGCCTGTTTTAATTGCAATGATAGCTTGGGCGGTAAAATAAAACGTGTTGATTTTTTATTACTTTTTTACTATGAGATCTCTTTTCATTTTAGTATATATATGCGTATCGCTCGCTGCATGCTCCGGGCGAAAAACCGTTTTGATTGATGGTGCGCTGCAATCAGAGCAGCAACTAGACAAAATGGATACTGCTTTGATATTTTCATCCGTGGAATATAAGCGTGGAAAAGCGCCAGAATTTTACCAGCAATGGAACAAGACCAAGCTCGTTGTAGTCAAAACCAAAAGCTATGAAAGAAAATTACAAGTTGAAAGATACCAGCTGCTGAACCGTATGCTTGATTCGGCGAATCACGGTGTATCTATACTTATTGTAAGTGATGGATTGATTGTCCCCGAACTATCACAGCAGGATTTAAGGAAACTACCCGCTGCTTCATTGAGCAATGTATGGATAATGGATGCGCAAACGGCAAAAACAATCTATGGATCAAAAGCAAAGCCCGTTACACTGCTCATCAATACGTACCAGCCACCCACTATTCATCCTATGACCGATCACTAAGTGCTATCATACTTGAGTGATGCACTTAGCAAGTAAGAGCCTACCTAGAAGTTTTTGACAATCCCGTCTAAATGTTTACATTAGGGGATGAAGACATTCCATTGTATAATTGTACTGCTGGTTTTTCAGCATTGCTATTCACAGGAGCTGGACATTTTTCAGAATGATTCAGTGTACCGTAGAAACAACGTTGCTGTACGGACCATGTATTCGGTAAATGGCAGCAAATTGCAAAAGGAAATGGTGACTCATTACAATGGAGCAGGACAAAAGACAAAGCAATACTGGTATTGGAATGGCGAAAAGCACTATCATAACGTTGAGTTATTTTCCTATTCAAAAGAAGGGCAACTTGCTACACTGGTAGACTCATTTGCGACCGGCAAAATAGAAATCACCACCTTTTATTACGATGACAATCACCATCTCTTCAAAAGAGTAACCCTCAACAAAAAAGATACAACTGATGTCAGGACTTACCCGGACAGGAGTACGACCATTCATAGTTGGTATACCGCTGGGAAACCATACAGGTGCGACACGAGCATCTTTGAAACCGAAACTGCTAAACTGGATTTCCGGGGTGTAGACAACATGCTAATTCCTGGCAATCCTTCTTACTGGCACTATACATTTAAAAATGAGTTTGATGATAAGAGGAACCTGGTAAAAGTGGCTGCGGATGTTTGGAACCCCTATCAACCATTTAAACGATATATATATGATGAACGAGGCCTTTTAATAAAAAAGCAAGAAGTCATCTTGAGTAACAAAATAGAAAAGATACAAATGGAATACCGTTTTAAATACGACTAAAAATTAGTTGTAGGGGAAATGACTGATCCTCTATATGGGAAGATACCGTAACCTTTTCTTGTTCTGCGTCACACTCAATTGCAACTGGGCTGCTCTTTACTGACACAACCTACTCAACCGCTTCAAATCCTCCACTAAATGATTCGAAAAATCTCCAGCTGGGGTAACAATAAAGGACAAATTGATTTTAATCGGTTTGTCCTTTTTTAATTTTCCCCAAACGCAATACCATTTCCCATTTTAGCCGAATCGTTTCATTAACATTTGTGGCTCTATAAGATTGTAAAAAGCACATTGATCAATCATATTCAATTTATGGCTGATACGATGCAGTATTTACGAAGAAAAAAATATACCTATTTGCATTATTTATTTATAAGGCATATTTTAGCGGAAAGCCAAAACCTATATGAATAAAATTTCAGCTACCTTTTGTCTACTGATTTCGCTTTTGGCTGTATCGCTCTTATCCTGCCGGAAAGATGGACTGAATTCGCCAATAGCCAAAAAAATTCAATACCGCTGGGAGCGAATCAGCCGCTCCTCCGCGACAGATTATTTAGACGGTCGCGCTGTATACTGGACCGTTACGCCTTCGCCGCCGGGTTATTATGTAGAATTTCAAAACGATGGCTATTTCTATGACAATACTACGAAATATGATTACAAAGTGGATGGAGATAAAATTCTGTCCTTACTAGCCGCCCAATCCCGCCCAACAACCCCACAGTACACAGACACCACTTTTATTAAACAGGTGGATGATCATTTACTTGTTCTATTCCGGAGAAACTATTACATATCTGGATCATATAGTCAACTCGACCAGTATCTTGACAGTTTAAAGCGATAATTTTTGGGTCAGGTAATTTATTATACTGATAGTAAATCTATTGCCTGGCCAACCAATTCAAATCTTCAAAAAATTATTTGAGAAAAGTATAGGTTTGGCAACAAAAAAAGTAAAGATTGAAAAGTCTTTCCTTTTTTAAGGATTGGAGGTTCCCAATAAAATAAAGGCCATAGAAATCCTGCGCAAAAAAAAGTTGTTTTGCTTTTTCATGTTTAAATTATTAAATGGTTAAAGGAATTAAAGTGCCATTTGCTGTATCATTCTTCTTTGTATTCCAAAATATCTGAAGGCTGGCAATCCAGCACTTTGCAGATGGTTTCAAGTGTACTAAACCGTATCGCTTTTGCTTTACCGGTTTTGAGTATGGACAGATTAGATAGTGTAAGGCCAACTTTTTCTGAGAGTTCGTTCAACGACATTTTCCGTTTAGCCATCATCACGTCAAGGTTTACAATAATCGGCATAGTTTATACAGTTAATTCGTTTTCAGATTGAATTTCAATTCCTCTTTTAAAAATTTGTGCAATCACAAAAAGAATAACGCCCATAAACAACCATACATCGGCTCCACCCAGGTGCAAATGTTGTGTATCGGGCATGTTCACCCCTTTGTTCACTAACCACTCTGTATACTTAACGCCCCGCTGCGTGAACAAGCCAATGCCGAAAGCCAGCCATGACATATTTAAAATAAAACGCCGTACTTCATGGCTGAATGGCTGGGCCATATCCAGTTTTTTGTTGTGCAGCATTCTTACAATAAGGTAAAACATACATGCCTTTAATACTGTGGCAATGCTTATTAGTAATGTTTCACTGATAAAATAGCCGGGGTCATACTTGAAAAGCCCCGATAAATCATTTCCTGTCCAAAAATGGGCAGCATTAACAGGATTAATCAACAGTGTATAACCTGCGCTGAATATACAGCCGCCTGCTTCAATACATACACCAATAAATAGTATCCAGGAAAGCAGCAACAATACTTTCAGGATTTGTTTGGTACTAATTGTCATAATTTGAGTTTTTAATTAAATAACATTGCAAATATAATAAATATTTATTGATAAAAAATAAATATTACTCATTTTTTAATAATTATTTAGCGAAAGATCACCTAAACCCTTGCAATCCTTTTGAAATTGAAGCACTTATACCGAAATAAAACGCGGTGTCTGCAGTTGAACAAGCTTACCAACTGCGCTTTTTTGAATAATTACTAAGTCTTGCTGTTAAGTTGTACAAGTACCCACATTGTACCCGTTGGCCGCTACATACAAATCCTGTTTTATACCTTGTAAAATAAGACGGCTGCTTAAGCCAATCTCATGGGCCAATTCACTATTTGATTTTACTTGCAAAAACTGGTGCAGGGATTTATTTTTCGGGCTGCAGGTGCCCAGCAGATCTGTATTACCATCATGCACAAGTGCGCAAATTCCGGCCTGTTGTGTTATAATACTAACAATAAACAAACACAGGATCCGTTAGTACAAAAAATATAGACCCCCTGTTATATGAAAAAACTACCCACCCGCTCATCTTCGGTCTTTCTTCTTTCAACCCCGTTGTTGTTTACAGCTGGCACGGGTACTACCACCAACCTAGGTAATATTGGCGGGTAAAAAAACAAAAAGCATGGTAACCGCTGTAAAAGAGTAGAATGCTGGATAACACTGCCAGTAACGGACATATCCTAACCCACAACTATTGTTATACCATAAAATCCATTCAATGAAAAAAACAATCCTGATTCCATTATTGCTGGCTGTTACGATTGCGTTTGCGCAAAAGAAAATTATTTGTAAAAAAGGAAGTATTAAAGCTGAGTCTGTTGCTCTGGCTGATTATGATGGCAAGGGCGGCTGGTTTAAAATTTTTAAACTGGGCGTTTTTGCGCCAGGTTCAAAAGACACTATTTTTAAGATTACAGAGACTCCGTTTAACCCGCAGAATCCTTTATTTGATGGATATACTTTTTACAAACTTGAATTTACCGACCCCTCAAAAGAACCGGTATACATAAAAGGCCAAACAGATTCAAGGCTTATGGAGAATGCCATTATGGGGCTTGTATTCAACGATTCCCTGCCACCCCTTATCCAGGAGGGCAAATTAAATGACGCAGCACTTGAAGCACTGAAAGCAAAGAAAAATTTCCCTTTCGACAAGTACATCGATTTCATAAAAAAGACGGAAGATACCCTGGCAGTACTAAATGCTGTGGCAATTACGCGTGACCCCGCAAAACCACTGGTCTTTACGGCCGTAAACGACAATAGTTTTAAAGCGCTTAGCCTGCCGGGCAGTCCCCTTATCAATCAGACTCTGGAGATAACGCAGGATGGCATAAGGCTGGGGCGTGTACAAAAATTAGTAACCGGTGGAGAATACGGCAAAGCCATTTATGTTTTTTGGAAATACGTGGGCCCTCATGAAGTTAACGGCATCAAATTAAGCTTTTCGCCCGTGGCCATCAGCGATGTTAGTCCGAATAATTTTGGCGCTGCTACTGAAGTTGTACCCGTCATCAGTAAAAAAGCCTTTGGTGTTAAACCCGGGGCATATCAATCCATGGAAACTACCATCGGCGCCGCCCTGGTTACAAGAGGATTATTATAAGCAACCGGCACTCCCCTGCCTGCATTAGTATACTTGCTGTAAAATGGACAAGCCTTAGCCAGGTTTGTCCATTTTTATTTTCAGTAAATCCATGACCGCTTCCTGCGCTCCCGTTTAAAAAAACCAATACCTGTTATAGTATCGCAGGCCTGCATACGAAATACTCTCCTTTAATAAAGGGACCTGGTACGCCTTTCACCAAGGGTAAAAAATGGAAGATTATGTTATTCTACTGACTGGCATTTGCGACAAACGAAAACCTTGATATCATATAAAAAAGGGAAGATTTTCGTCTTCCCTTTTTGTTTATCGGTGTTGCGGGTTTTATTCAATCACTAATTTCCGCAGTTCTGTATGGCCATTGTTTGTTTGAATTTTCAGGTAATAAACACCGCTGGCAAAATTCTTCAAATCAATGAGGTTATTGCCTGCTTTTACAGGGTACATTTTAATTAACTGGCCTACCGTATTGATCAATGAAGCGGTAAACGTGCTGGTGGTGCCGCCCGTAATCTCAAGCTGTACCTGGTGGTTGTACGTGGGTACCGGCAACAGCCTTACACTTAAATCGGTATTATCGAACCGCAAGACTTTTGTAACCGAAAGCGTTGTTTTTCCGTCGAGGTCTTTTTCTGCAATGCGGTAATAATTATCGCCCGGCAATACGCCATTGTCGGTAAAATAATAATCTTTAACAGCGCCAGGCATATTGCTGTGCGGTATTTCGCCCACGGCGGAGAAACTTCTTCCATCGGCACTTCTTTCTATTGTATACTTATCTGTATTTACTTCCTGGGCCACCACCCAGTGAAGTGCGGCCGTTTTATTTATTTTCTGCGCTTCAAAACTGATGAAATTTACCGGTAATGCGCTGGCGGTAAAAAGAGAAAGTATATTGCTCTTTGACAGCGTTGTGGCACCATTAAAGGCATACGATTTATTAACGATACCTTTTTGGTTCTGCAGGGTAATATCATCAATATACCAGCCTTCTGCCGCCGCTGCTGCATCGCTGCTGGCACGAAACCGGATGCGTGCAGTAACACCTTTAAAATCTGTAAGGGATATAATCGTTTGTATAAAAACGCCACCGCTGCTTCCAGAAAATGCTTTCCGGCCCCCCAGTACACCCACAGATGGATCAAAACTACTGTTGTAGCCGTTTTGCGTCATATAAGGGCCCAGGTCTTTCCAGGTAGCGCCGGCATCTGTCGACATTTCAACCACACCACCATCGAAAGAAGGTTCGGTTTCAAAATAATGCCAGAAAGATAAAGTAGCAATACTATCAAGCAGTACATCGCCGGAGGTAAGTGTAAAATCTGTTGCGGTAGGTTGGTCCGCCGCAAAAAATGCATGAGAAGTGCTGTGCGAGCGGGTGGTAACTTCCACCCAATTGGTAGAACCGGTTGCAGCAGCTGCTGTCCATGAGTAATTGGCAGGATCCCTGGAATCATTGATAAGTGTAACAGGCGCAGTGTAGGTACCCGTTACCGTGGCCTGTATGGTAAATGTTTTTGTTTCTCCGGGTGCAAAACCAATATTATCAAAATGCACATAAGGCGCTGTATACGATCCGCCGGGCGATGAAACGTAGGTAAGGTTATTGGAGAGTGTATCCGTGATAGATATATTACTCAATACGCTGCAATCGCAATAGGCTTTAATAGTGTAGGTAATATTGTCGCCATTTAAAATCGTTGTTTTGTTAACTGTATTTGCAACGCCAAGGCCTGCGGGCAGATCGAAGGCTTGTACCTGGTCTGTATAAATTGCAGCACTTCCCTGTGAAGCGCTTTTGCCCATGCCCCTGCGGGCAAAGGCATTCCAGATAGCGCATTTGTGTGCATAATTATAGAGGATAGAATCCGCTTTCAGTATGGCATCCCTGGCATCTAAAAAACCAGGACTGCAGGGCTGGTATTTCATGCCTTGTAACACCAGCTGTAAAGCTATATTGTTTCCTTTGGTGCCGTGGTAGATATCCGGATCAATTCCTTCCTGTTGTATAATATTCCATGTCATATCCCAAACCGTAGCACACCATATTTCTCCAATGGTATGTACTTCACCAGCGGTATTGGTCGCCATCATACCATAGGTCCAGGGGTTAATGGTCATATTGGTTGAGTAAGGAAAAGTGCGTATGCCACTACCCGTGGCGGTTTGCGAAAAAGCATAGGTACCAATGGGCCTTTTATTAACACCATCGCCAATGCCTGCTGTTGCCCAGTTGGTGGTTACCATCAGTGCCATGTAGTCGCTCCATCCTTCACCCATTTGTTCCTGGTTTACAAGACAGCCAACATTTGCCGGGCCGCCGGTAAGCCTGTTTGAAATGCCATGTGTATACTCGTGAGAGATGACGCCGTTGTCTATTGATCCGTCTACGAATAAACCCGATTCCGTCATGCTGCCATTAAGGCCTGTTAAATTTGCTTTCAGGGTATTGCCATCTGTCAGTGAAATCATTACGGCCGGTATTGTAATGGTGGGAATGAGTGGATCTCCGGAGGCTGCGCCGATAACCGATGGCGCACTGGCAGTATTATTTATAATTATCACCGCAATGGCGCCTGCATTTTGTGCTGCTTTTATTTTTGTGGTAAAACCGCAGGTGCCCCTGTCGATTAATGCAATGTTGTTGACAAGTGCTGCGGCATTTTGTACAACCGCGCATCCCAGGTGGGTGGCGCCCGCATCATTCAGTAAAACAATATTGCCTGTTTTGGAACCGCCATTGGTGCCAAGCTGGCTGGCCAGGTTGATGGCGCTTTCCACTGCAATGTAATTGCCAGCAATGGCACCCGGTGCGCTGATGGCTAAATTGGTAGAGACTCCCAGGTTCCAATCGTACATGCGCATCCGTGGGTTTTGCCCATCCGGGGGCGTTCCAAAATTGGCATTGTTCAGCCCGGCGCCATCGTCTGCAAAAGCATTAACGTAATCGCTTCCAAGACCACCCCTGCCGAGGTTATTGCTCTGAAAATTACCGGCCCCTTCATCAAAACCATACTGGTAACTGATATCGTGCATAATATTATTCCAGTAAAACAAATTGTCTATTCCGGCTTTCAGGTTTACGCCCACTACCGGGTTAATGGTGGGGTTAATGGTATTGTCGAAAGTAAGCACGGGTGTGCCGGTAGAGGAGTTATCGGTAAAACCGGTAGTAACACTGGTACCTGCAATGTCTTCCTGGGCCCACACATTATTGCCGCGTGTGCTGCTATAATTGCTGGCATTATCAAAATGCCAGCCAAGGGTAACGGCATTGTTACCGGCACCGGCTTTTAACCAGGGGTCTGTTTCCAGCACCTGTGCGCCAAAGTTTGGCGACTCTACCGGATACGGGTAAACGCGGTAACTGGCACTACTGACAGCGGGTGGTGGAGAAAAGGTTTTACCCGCATCCGTTAACGATGCAACAGGCTGCAGCTGCAAAACAGGCTGTTGTACCCGCTTATCGGTAACCGGGGCGCATTCATCGGTAGTACGCTCGGTAACCACCAGGCTATTTTTCTCCAGGTAATCGCCGGTTTGTGCATCAATCCGCACAAACCAGTCGTCCTTACCATCGGGCGAAGCCATGCGTACGTTCCAGCAAAGTTTTATTTCCTTGTTGTCATTAACGGGCAGCCAAACCAATTCAGAGGTAATACTATCTACCCCCATACCAGCAGGTGTATATACAAACCGGTTGCTGCTGGCATCCTTGCGCAGCAGTCTTGGTTCATCCTGTAAAGGAATGGACAGGTGCGCTGCCGCAAAATGAATGGCCTGTGCCGGTGTTATAGAATAATTTGCGGTACGTGCCAACTGACCGCCCGGTATTTTATTGATAAAATCGGGTCTTTTCTGCAGCAGTACACTGTCTTTAAAAATGTACACGCCTATTTTATTGTAAACGGGGATGCCCATGTGCACCTGTTGCAGGTATACAAGAAAGCCACCCGATTTTTTATCCGGGTAAGCATCGGTTACGCGGTAGGCATTTAGCAAAGACTGGTTTAAACCTGTGGCCAAAATATTTTTCTTCAGCAGTTCAACCGCCTTGTCTTTGGGAGAGGGCATTTGCTGTTGGGCCTGTGCCATTGACAACAGGAAGAGGGCCAGGAACAGTAGAAAAACATTTTTTCTTTCATTTGCGTAATACATTCTCATAAGCATTATTTCAATTAATGATTGGCAGAAAACTAAAAGTGGGGTCAATGAACCTTTTGGCCTGTTTATAGGATGGACCTGGCGATGGTTCAGCTGGGAGGTATTTTATAAATATCGTATATATTACGGAATTTCAAAATTTTCGGCAATAAATGACCCGAATAATTTTGCCCTGCATTGTGCCAATGCGGGATTGCAGGTTTTGGAGGATTATACCTGTACTGTTAAAATGCCTTCTAAAAAGGGATAGTTGTATTTTATAGCCGTCTGCGATGGTAAAGTTTCTGTCTGCGAGACCTGTCTAGTCCACCATTAATTTCTCAGATTTTATTTTTAGTTATGCTGACTGCTAACACATTATTTAAAAATATAAATTGAACATTTATTCTTTAGTTAGTTCTACTTATTTCGCAAATATCTTTTCGTTTTTTGTCGAATTATTGTGCAGTTCATTTGCCAATTCCCTACTTTTAGGCTGTATATTTTCGGGTAAACAATCGTTAACCGGATTAAACATTTTAACCCAGGTCTGACAGGACATTCCATCTTTTTGCTGCCGCTGTATGCGGTGTTGCCAGTGCTGCTTTATTATTTAT
>Ga0075026_100000414_pt1 | contig 16941 bp, 15 predicted proteins | sample Str012_2_FD_71392 | JGI IMG/M metagenome (GOLD analysis project Ga0075026, IMG submission 71392) | Freshwater sediment microbial communities in response to fracking from Pennsylvania, USA - Straight Creek_MetaG_SC_2012 | ecosystem: Environmental > Aquatic > Freshwater > Creek > Sediment... | reverse complement strand
ACCGTGGCGACGGGGGTGCGCTGGTTCGTCGAGCGCTCCTCGCCGAAGCGGAAGGCATCACGCGGCGGGGCGGCGACCTCGATGCCGTTGTGCTCGAGCTCGAGGCGCACGGCGTCGGCGGTGGTGCCCCACACCGAACCGGTGGCGACGACGAGCACCGGCCCCTGGCCCCGGAGCGCCTCGACGGTGGGGTCGAGGAGGTGGCCCAGGACCGCGGTGGCCGAGGGATCAGGGGTGGCGGCGTCGTCGGCGGCCCCGGCCGTGTGCAGCGAGGTGGAGAGCACGACGATGGTGAGCACGGGCACCGCCAACCATGGCAGGGCCCGGCGCGCGGCCCGGGGGATACGGGCCCAGTGGGTGAGGGCCACGCCCGCCGACCAGAGCGTCGACAGCCACCAGAGGCAGGCGATGACCCACCACCAACGCACGAGATAGGCGAACACCGGGCCGGTGATGCGGCTGGTGGCGACGAGGCCGGAGACCGCCAACACTCCGACGAGGCCCTGGAAGCGGACCGCGGACCACTGTCGGGCGTTCGCCGCTGCGAGCAGGGCGAGGCCGAAGGCCAGCAGGGGCACGAGGAGTGCCCCGGTGTCGCCGCCGAGGATGGCGCCGTCGTCGCCGTTGGGCTCCTTGGCGCCCAGCCAGGGCGCGTCGGGAACCGTCAGGTGGCGGGCGGCCTGCCCGATCGCCACCCCTGCGCCGGCGGGGGCTTCGTCGCTGCTGAGGAAGTAGCGGGCGATGTCGGTGAGGTTCCCGGTGCCGGCGACCTCGTCGATCAGGACCGGCGCCCACCCGACCACGAGGATCCCGGCGGTGAGGGCGATCAGTGCCCGTCGGGACCGGCGTGTCGACGGGAGGAGAGGGACCGTCCCACGGCGGCGCCAGGCGATGAAGGCGGCGGCGCCACCGACGGCGCCGACCATGACCGCGTAGCCGACGTGGCTCTGCACGAGGAACGAGCCGACGGCGATGGCCACAGGCCACATCCATTGGTCGCCCTCGGCCACCGACCAGGCGAGGAAGGCGAACAGCGCGAGGGGCAGGATCGTGACGTAGGGGTTCCACGGATCCCGGAGGAGCGCCGGACCGATCGCCTGGGACAGGAGGCCGATGGCCGCGCCGCTGGCGACCAGGAGCGGGAGGCCGCCGCGTCGCCAGGCCACCGCCAGCGTTGCGGCCACAGCGGCGGCGTTGACCAGGCCGGTCGCGGCGAGCAGGGCCACCGGCCGGCCGCCGAGGAGGTGGTAGGGGACCGCGAGCACCCAGTAGAGGAGGGGTCCGGGGTGGTTCCACCCGAACCTGGAGTAGGGCCCGACGAAGGGCGTGAGGCGGCCGACGTCCTCGACCCTGAGGTTCAGCACCGCCCAGTCGCCGGTGGGCCGCCACTGCTCGTCGAGCGCGGCCAGCCCGGCCTTGAGCATCGGCCAGCTCGTCACCGCGATGACGAGGAGCCCGAAGAAGATCCCGGCGCGTCGACGCAACGACTCGTGGCGCTCGGCGCGGTCGAGCCGGTCGTCCGGTGCATCGAGGGCAGGCGACTGGAGGTCCATGTGGGGGAGACGGTCCGGGGATCCGCCGGCACCGAGGTTATCGGAGGTCCTCCGGCCGGGATCGGCACGCCCCGTGCCGGGGGACCGTGGTGGTTCGTCCGGCACGACGCCACCACCACCCGTTCGGGGTCGCGCAGGACGAACCGTCGGAGGCAACTACCCGCCTGGTGACCCGACCAGAACCGGCCGCCGCCGCCACGGCCTGGCTCCGGTTCTGGAACCGGGTCGGGACGGGCAGGAACTCGACGACGACGGACGAAGGAGGACGAGATGGCCGGTCGACTCGAAGGGCGGCGGATCGCGTTCCTGACCGCGAACGAGGGTGTGGAGCAGGTCGAGCTCACCGGCCCCTGGGCCGCCGTGGAGGCGGAAGGGGCTCGTGCGGTGCTGATCTCGCCCCGTACGGGAGCCGTGCAGGCCTTCAACCACCTCGACAAGGGCGATGTGTTCCAGGCCGACGTGGCGGTGGTCGACGCCCAACCCGAGGACTACGACGCGCTGGTGCTGCCCGGAGGCGTCGCCAACCCTGATCAGTTGCGCACCGACCCGAAGGCGGTGCACTTCGTGCGGGCGTTCGCGGAGTCGGGCCGAACGGTCGCCGTCATCTGCCACGGGAGCTGGACGATGATCGACGCGGGCCTCGTCGACGGGCTCCACATCACGTCGTGGCCCAGCCTGCGCACCGACCTGGCCAGGGCGGGCGCCAAGTGGAGTGACGAGCCGCTCGTCATCGACGGCAACATCATCTCCAGCCGGAAGCCCGACGATCTGCCGGTCTTCTGCGCTGCACTGGTGGAACAGGTGGCCTCGAATGGGCAGACTGCAGGCCTCTGAACCTGTCCTGCGGGAGTGGAGCCGATGACCCCGATCGTCGAGCCGGACGCCGAATCCGACCCGGTTGCCCCTGGCACCCTGGCCGACCCGGGCTCGCTCGCGTTCCGGGGGAAGGGCTCCGGCCGCCCGGTGGTGTTCCTCCACGGTCAGCCTGGCGGCGCCGAGATCTGGAGCGTGGTGCAGGACCTCCTCGCCGACACGGGCGTGCGGACCCTGGCTCTCGACCGCCCCGGGTACGGCAACACCTCCCTGGAGGCGGGAGGCTTCCGCCACAACGCCGATGTCCTGGCCGAGGTGCTGGCCCACCTCGGTGAGCCGGCGGTCGTCGTCGCCCACAGCTGGGCGTCGGGCCCTGCACTGCTCACCGCCCGCCGTACCCCCGAGATGATCTCCGGGCTCGTGTTGTGCGCCCCGGTCGGCGACAGCCATTCGGTCACGGTCCTCGATCGTGCCCTCGCTCATGGCCCCGTGGGCCGCTTCGTGCTGCGGTCGGCGCTGGCGGTGGGCGGTTGGCTGGTCCATCGACCGGGGGGCGAGCATCTGCTCCACGCGGCCGGGCTCGGCAGCCTGCCGCCGGCCGAAGCCCGCTCGGCCACCCAGCCGGCGCTCGACCGCCGGGCCCGCCGGGCGGCGAACGTCGAGCAGCTGGCGCTGGTCGAGGAGTTGGCCGAGGTGCGGCGGGCGGCCCGGTTGGTGCAGGCGCCCACGATCGTGATCGGCGGCAACCGCGACAGCATCGTGCGCCCCCAGGCCGTCAAGGGCCTGGCCCGGGCCATGCCGAAGGCGCGGCTGCGCATGCTCGACGGGGGTCACCTCCTGCCGATGGAGCATCCGCAGGCGGTGGCCGATGCCGTGCTCGGCCTGGTGGCTGCCGGCGACGCTCGGGTCGCGGGCCCAGACGTCGCTCCGGCCTGAGCTGACCACGGGGATCACTCGAGGCGGCGCGGGGAACGACCATCGGCCCCGGGCGCGACGATGACCGGCTCCGCAGGGCCGGTCATCGTCGGAGGGCTGTCGGGGAACTAGCGCCCGCCGAGCGCCCGCTCCAGCTCGGTCTTCGACATCTTCGACCGACCGGGGATGTTGCGGCGCTTCGCCTCGTCGTAGAGGTCGTCGTACGTGCGGCCGTCGGTGCCGTTCGACCTCGACCCGTTCTGACCGATCAGGCGCCGCTCAGTGGTTCCGGAGCCTTGGGGCATGTCCCCTCCTCAGGGTGGTTGTGGACGGTTCGGTGTCCTTACCCATCCGCTGACGGGGCCAGACCCGGATTCGTCGAGCCGCTGGATTCCTGTGGGGCCGGCCCGCCTCGCCGGGTGGAGCCCGGTGCTCACCGCACCACCGGTGTGGGCTCCGGGCGAGGGTCGATGGGTGTCCTCGAGATGCCAGGTCTGCGCGCGCACGACGGTGGGTAGGGAACGCCGGATCCCGGGGAAGGGCTGCCGGGTGACCAACCACTTCGGTCGAGCCGGGCGCCGCCATCGACGGTGAGGGCTGGACCCGACGCAGCTTCGGTGGGTCGGTCCGGCCCGTCCGGCTCGTTCCACCACCACGACCACCACGCACACCGAAGGTAGGATCCACGAGTGCCATCCGAGCTCGAACACCCTCTGAGCATCGAGGTCCACACCGAGGGCGACGAGGCCACACTCACCCTCAAGGGTGAGCTCGACCCGCACACGGCCCCTTTGCTGTCCGCCGAGCTCGAGGACCTGGCCGCCGAGGGCGTGACCTCGGTCGTGCTCGTCCTCGCCGACCTCGGCTTCATCGACTCCTCGGGGCTGCGCGTCGTGATCGCCGCCGACCGTGACCTCACCGAGCGGGGCGGGCGCCTCGTGCTGCGTTCGCCGAGTGAGACCGTCAGCCGGCTCCTCGACATCACCGGCCTGCTCGATCACCTCACCACCGACTGAGGCGCGCCGCGCCATGGCTCTGCCCTCAACCCGGCCCGACGCGCCCTCCGCCCGGGGCGCGGCCCTGGTTCACCGAAAGGACCTCTGATGTCCGCTGACGAGAGCCCGGTCCGGCTCGTCATCCCCGCCCAGGCCCGCTTTCTCCGCCTCGCTCGACTGACCGCGGCCGGCATCGCCGGCGACCTCGGGTTCGGGCTGGAGGCGATCGAGGACCTCCGCGTGGCGGTCGACGAGGCCGCCGCCATCCTCATCGAGGGTGCCGGCACCGACGCCGAGATCGAGCTGGTGTACCGGGGCACCGAGGCCGGGCTGGTGATCGAGGGGTCGTGCGAGAACCCCGGGGCCGAGCCCGAGATCCACCCGGTGGCCCGTGAGCTCCTGACCATGACCGCCGACGACTACTCCGTGTACAGCACGGGTGACGTCATCAGCTTCCGGCTCCTGAAGCGCCGCGAGGTGTCCTCCGGGTGAGCCGCGACGACCCCCGGGACCCTCCGGTCGCCGAGTGGTTCGTCGAGTACCGCCGCACCGGCGACCGCCGGCTGAGGAACCAACTCGTCGAGCACCACCGTCACGTCGCGGACTACTTCGTCCGTCGCTACTCGCGGCGCGGTGTCCCGGCCGACGACCTTCGCCAGCTCGCGCTCCTGGCGATCATCCACGCCGTGGAGCGGTTCGACCCGGAGATGGGGGTCGCGTTCTCGACCTTCGCCAGCCGCACCATCGACGGCGAGCTGAAGCGCTACTTCCGTGACCGCACCTGGTCGGTGCGTCCGCCCCGCCGGGCCCAGGAGCTCCACCTCGAGCTGCGCCGTACCGACGAGGAGCTCACCCACCGCCTCCGTCGGGCCCCGACCATCGCCGAGCTGGCCGCCGCGCTCGACGTGAGCGAGGACCACGTGCTGGAGGCCCTCGAAGCGGGCACGGCCCATCAGGCCACGAGCCTCGACCAGCCGTCACCCGGCGACGACGACGGCGCCCCCCGCGGGGAGCGCCTCCTCTCGACCACCGACGTCGGCTTCGTCGGCGTCGATCAGCAGATGGTGGTCCGGGACCTCCTCGCCGAGCTGCCCGAGCGGGAGCGGACCATCGTCTACCTGCGGTTCTTCGAGAACCTGACCCAACCCGAGATCGCCGAGCGGGTCGGCGTGAGCCAGTCCTACCTGTCGCGCATCCTGCGGCGGGCGCTGCTCGACATGAAGGACCGGCTGGGGGAGTAGGCGCCTGCCCCACCCGGGCCGCGCCATGCGGTCAGATCGTGCCCGTGTCGAGGTAGCCGTCGCCCTCCGGGCCGTCCGGGTCGAGCCCGGCATAGGTCACCGCGTCCGCCTCGTCGACGACGTGCATGGCCGCCTCCTCGCCCGAGAGGTCACCGGGGACCTCGTCCTGAAGCAGGGCGATCGACTGGTCCTCGTCGTCGGAGGCGAGGCCGTCCTCACGCTCGTAGAGCCCGGCGGCCAGCTCCTCGGCCGGAGGGAGCACGTCGGGCAACTCCCGGGCGGCTCGAGCTGCGACGGTGTCGGGGGTCTCGGTGCCACCCGCTCCGTACGCCGCCGCGCCCCACGGCCGTTCGGGCGGCATGTCCTCGAGGTGGATGCCGCCGTCCTGCTCGTCGAAGGTCTCGAGCTGCTCGGCCTGGGTCTGCTCGTCCATGGTCATGTGGTGGTTCCTACCCCGTCGCCACGGGAGTGATGCGGTGGCCGCGGGGAGGTCACCTCGGTCTGACGCAGGCCTCGGCGGGGAATGGACTCCCGGCAGGCGTCGACCGTCCCCATGGGCGACCGGAACCAGGCGTCGAACGGCAGGACGGCGATGACGTGACGACCAGATCGGGCATCCACCTCAGCACGCTCGCTCCGCGTCGCGGTGGACCGCGGTCGGCCGCCGGCGCTCAGCGGAGGTCGAGGACATCGACGAGCTGGGTGATCTCGAACACCCTCAGGCACGCGGGAGTCACGTTGTGCACCTCGAACCCGATGGCGTCGTCCTGTCCTCGGTTGTGGGACGTGACGAGCACGCTCAGCCCGACGGAGTCGACGAACGTGACGTCGGCCAGGTCGACGACGACGGCGTGGGGCCGTCGGCGGAAGGCATCGTCGATCAGGGCGGTGAGGTCGGTGCCGCTCTGGGCGTCGAGCTCACCGGCGACGTGGATGACGACCCGCTCGTCGCCTTCGACGCGGAAGGTCGCCGGCGCCGTTGGCGGGGCGGCGTCGAGCCCGATGTCGTGGGTGGGGTCGTCGTCGGCCATGGGCTGCGAAGGCTAGCGGCCGATGTACGCCACGCTCCTCCTCCCCCCGGACGCCACCAGCGCGACCGTCGCCCGACACTTCGCCGAGCGTCAGCTCGCCGAATGGGGCCTCTCCGCCCTCGTGGACCGCGCGCGCCTGCTCGTCAGCGAGCTGGTGATCAACGCCGTCACCCACGCCCGGACGGAGTCGCGGCTGATGCTCCGATCGGACGGCCATGCTCTCCGGGTCGAGGTCTCCGACCACAGCACCGTCCTTCCCCGGGTCGGTGACCACCTCCCAGAGGCACCCTCCGGCCGTGGGCTGCGCATCGTCGCCGAGCTCGCCGACGAGTGGGGGGTGGAGCAGGGCCCACGGGGGAAGACGGTGTGGTTCGAGCTGCTTCCTGCGCCCTCGGCGGTCGGCTCCTAGCATCGCCGGGGTGAGCGATCAGCCGCAGGGCCCCACCCCGTCAGAGCCCGTCGACCCGACCGACCCCGCCGGCTCCGCCGGCTCCGCGCCGTTGGGTGGCGCCGGTGACGAACCGACGGTCGCGGTCCCGGCCGTCGACGGTCCGGTCAGCGAGCCCACCCGGGCCATGCCGGTCGTCGATCCGGGCGCCGGCGGAGCCGGTGCCGGCGCGGCGGGGGCCGGCGGTGCGGTGGCCGGAGCGGGAGGGCCCCCTCCGGGCGGCCCCGGTCGATCGGGTTGGGCCACCACCGGCCTCGTCGCCCTGGTGGCGGCCATCGTGATCGCAGCGGGCGTGCTCATCTGGCTGGCGTTGCGCAGCGGCGACGACACCTCGCCGACGAACACCTCTGTGCCGGCCACCACCACGAGCTCGTCGTCGACCACCAGCTCATCGGCATCGACCTCGACGACCTCGTCGAGCACCACCACGGCGCCGCCGCCGACGACCACTGCGTCGACCACCACGACCACGGCACCGACCACCACGACGACCGCACCGACCACGACCGCCACCACGGCCTGAGGTCGCCGCGGGGGACGTCGTCCCGCGTCGTCACACCGTCCGAGGGGCTTCCTCGGGAGGGGGGGCACCCGCGCCCTTGAGCACGAGCTCGGCGAGGCCGACCCCGGATCGGAGGGCTGGGACGGGTGGCGCGTTCTCGGTGAGCAGCACCCGGACCAGCGAGTACGCGAAGTCCGTCGGCTCGAGGTCGGCGAGGAGCTGTCCAGCGGCCTGAGCCGCCTCGACCTGGGCCACGAGCGTCGGCACCGGGTCCTGTTCGACGGCGATCTCAGGCATCGGCATGGCTGCGATCCCGGCCATGAGGAGCACCACCGACTGGGTGAGGGCCGGGATGCGGCGCAGCTCGTCGGCCATGCCGGCGAGCATCCGGCGGAGGTCGGTGATCGGATCGCCGCTGCGCGGCATCTCGGCGTAGCGCTCGGTCAGGGTCAGGTTGAAGATCATCATGGCCAGGCCCGACTTGGAGCCGAAGGCGCGCAGGAGCATCTCGTCGGTCAGCCCCATGACCGACGCGATCTCGCCGAGGGCGAGCTCCGACCAGCCCATGGTGCCGAGCAGCTGCCGCGCTGTCTGGGCGACGGCACGGGCGGTGGATCGGTCGAGCGTGGGCGTCACGAGTGGCTGGTGGCCCCGCTGTTGGCCCTGGAGGCGGAGTCCCAAGGCCGGCCACGTGTTGATCTGGTCGATCATCTGGGGAAGGTCGCGTGGATCGTCGATGCGTCGGGTGAGCATCATGACGAGGGCCAGTACGACGAACCCGTAGGCCTGCTCGGGCATCGCCTCGGGGTCGATGAGGTTCCGGGCGGCCATGCCGTCACCGAGCATCTGGAAGACCGACTGCATGATCTCGTGGTCGAGGGGTGGCCGCGGCTCCCGGCCCCACCCCTCGATCACCCGGCTGTAGCCGGCGACCTTGATCTCCTCGTAGCTGCGGTAGCGGGCCCGCAGCTGCTCGGCGACGCGCGGATCGTCCATCTGTGACAGGAAGGCCAGGCGCACGCGCAGGGCCGGGTCGGCGCGGATGATCGCGAACTCGCGGTCACACGCGGCGAGGAGCTGGGCGACGACGTCGGCGCCGGCCGTCCCCACCTTCCCCGCCGCGGAGGCGACCGCCTGGTCGTACCCGTCGGGCCTGTGGTCCCGCAGGTGCTCGAGCATGTCCTGGAGGAAGGCGTCGGTCGACGGCCAGTAGGAGTAGAACGTGGCCCGGGTGACACCGGCGGCCTTCGCCACGCGGGAGACCGTGAACCCCGCGAACAGGACCTCGGGAGGTTCGTCCACCCACATCCGGAAGCCGGCGTCGAGGATCCGACGGCGGGTGGGGGTGGTCGCGGTGCCGTCGTCGATGGTCACTCGCACTCCTCGGTGCCAGGGATGCCGGCCCGATGCGGAACCGACTGAACACTCATGTCTAGTGGACCGGGCACCGCTGACCATTGACGTCATCGATCACATGGGCTGGGCTGTCGACCGAACGTCATCGGCCGAGCGAGCTCCTTGTACAAGGATGTGAGCGACCCCGCCGAGGACACCCACCCCACCCATGGACGAAACCGACGCCGACCTCACGCCCCCTCCGTCGTGGGGTGGCGCGCCCTCCATCGCCGACGCTGACCTCGCGGCGCTCGACGCACTCGCCCCCGACGCCCTCACCACCGGGCTCCCGGCCCGGCTGGTGGGTGCCGTCGACGAGCTCCTCGGCCGGGACCTCGACGGGCACCCGTGGTGCCAGTTGCTGGCGGCGGCGGCATGCCACGACGCCTACCGGGGGGATCCCCGGGCGATGGCGTTCTTCGAGGCCGCGTGGGCGACGTTCGGCGCCGCCGGTGATGACGACGCCCTCGGAGTGGCGGCCAACGTTCGAGCCAACATCGCGCTCGGTCACGGTGACATCCCCGGTGCTGTGGCCTGGTGGCGGCGGGCCGAGGCCCTGCTCGGCCGCTCGGGCGACATCGCCATCAGCGCGGCCGCCCACGGTTCCCTCGACGCCTACGCCAAGGGCGACCTCGTCGGTGCCGAGCAGCAGGCCCGCGACGCGCTGCTGCTGGCCGACGCCGCCGGAAACCAGGGCGACTCGATCACCCCGCTGGTGTACCTCGGCTTCTACGCGTTCTGTCTGGGCGACTTCGAGCGGGCCACCCAGCTGTTCCGGGCGGCGGAGCGGGTGACGGTCACCCTCTCCGAGACCCGCAACGAGCTCGCACTGGTCGAGGGGTTCAGTGGCGTCGTCGACGCCGTGCGGGGCCGTCAGGCCGAGGCCGACCGCTACTTCGCCCGGGGTCTCGCCCGGGCCGAGGCCGACGGGGCGCCGTGGTACTCGGTGATGGTCCGCACCCTCCGGGCCGACTACACCGCACGCTGGGCACCCCACCGCTCGCTCGTCGACGCCCGACAGGCCCAGCAGGAGGCGCTGCAGCTCGGCGACACCTGGTGGCACGGTCTGGCCCGATACGCAGAGGGTGCCGCGCTCGCCGAGCTCGGCGACCGGGTGGCGGCCCGAGGCGTCCTCGAGGCCGTGGTCCTCGATCTGACCAACCCCGTCGAGCGGGCCTTCGCCCAGCTCGAGCTGGGGGAGGTGCTGCTCGGCCTCGCCGACCGCCCGGCGGCGAGGGCGGTGCTGGAGGAGGCCCGGGCCGCCTTCGACGCGGCCGGCGCCCGCTATTGGGCCACCCGCGCCAGCCTCGCCCTGGGCTCGGCCGACCGCGACCGGGGCGGGCGGTGGCTGCGCCTCGCCCGCAGCACGGCGGCCGCCGACCCTGCGTACGACCGGCTCTTCGATCCCTCCCAGGCCCTCCAGATCAAGGTGTTGGGGCAACCGGCGGTGTTGCTCGACGGACAGCGGGTCGACTTCCTCACGCGCCACGCCGAGCTGGCGACCTACCTGCTCGCCATCGCCGGCCAGGCGGGCATCTCGGCCGGCGACCTGGCAGGAGCGTTGTGGCCCGACGTCGACGAGCGCCGCGCCGGTCCCCGCTTGCGCACGCTGCTGTGGCAGGTGCGCAACGCGCTCGGCCGGGAGGCATGGCGCGTGCAGCGCCGCCGCGACATGGTCCTGCTCGACCTGACCGGCGTCGACGTCGATCTGAGGGATCGTTCGGACGGCACCGGCGACCACAGCTGGAGCTCGGCGCCCGAGGTGGCGGCCGATGGAGATCGGGCGGCGGAACCCGAGCCGGACGGTGGTGGCGGTCGAGCGACCGCCACCACCGGCGGCGCGATGTCCCTCCTCGAGGGGTGGGACGTCATCCTTCCCGCGTCGCTCCGCCCGGCCTGACCCGACCGGGTCCGGTGCGTAGAGGGCTTCCCCATCGCGAACGTGTGGAGGTTCTGCGCCCCAACGGGCGCAGAACCTCCACAGGTTCAGGGGTGGGGGGCGTCCGTCGCGACGCGAGGGGCCAACGGTACGGATCGTCGCAGGGCTCGCAGGCGATCGAGGAGCGCGGCGCGACCCCAGAACACCTCGTGTTCGGAGATGCGCACGACGGTCCAACCGAGATCGCTGAGGCGTCGGGTCTTCTCGCCGTCCAGCTTGCGGTCGAGGAGGCCGTGGTGGAACCGGTCGCTGTCGATCTCGAACACGATCCGGCGGGACCTGTCACAGAAGTCGACGCGAGCGATGAACCCGTCGTCATCGCCCAGGGCCACCTGCTGATCGAGCGAGGTGAACCCCGCCTCTCTCAGGAGGTCGCGGGCTCGGAGCTCGAGACCGCTCTCCGTCGGCCCTGGTTCGGCGTCGACGGCCTCGACGAGGTCCCGCATCACCGCGATGCCGCGTCGGCCCCGCTTCCCGAGTCGGTCGAGGCTCTCGTGGAGGAGTGAGCTCGTCACGAGGCCTCGGCTCATCAGGTTGTTGAGGTCGCGTCGGGTTCGTTCACGGTGCTGCTGGCCGGCGAGATCGAAGATCGTGCGGGTGGGGGTCGTCACCGGGAGACCACGGCGGAGCGTCATGTCGACCGGCTCGAAGCGGGTGGAGGTGTGGGTCCGGCCCGCTTCACGTTCATGCGTGTCGCGGATCGAGAGCAGCTCGATGGGCTCGAGATCGTGACCTGGCAGGTCCCAGACCCACGCGGCCGAACTGAGCGCCAGAGCCGACGGGTGGCGGATGCCGAGCACGGCGCTGAGGGCGTCACGTGACGGCGATGGTGGGGCCCCGGTGACGGCCCAGACCCCCGGCCGGACCGGGACGATCGCTCCCCTCCGTGCCCACGCGTTGACGGAGTGGCGGGTCATGCCCGCTGCTCTCGCCTGTTCGGCGGAGAACAACCCGTGTTGGCGCGCTGCCACCTCGAGCACTGCGCCACGGAGTTCAGAGGTCGTCGACATGGCCGCCAAGTTCACCAGCGGGGTGTGACAGTCCCCCTTCCCCGAACGTGTGGAGGTTCTGCGCCCTGACGGGCGCAGAACCTCCACAGGTTCACGCAGTGGGCGTTGTGCGAGCGGGGGGGTGGTGCGTGTTGGGGGTGAAGACACCGGCGAGGGACTAGAAACGTCGACATGGGCGCGGAGAGCGATCGACTGGCCGGGCCGGCGGATCGAGATGGCCTGACCGCGTGGCACGAGTGGGGCCCCTACGTGTCGGCCCGGGCGTGGGGCACCGTGCGCGAGGACTACTCGGCCGACGGCGAGGCCTGGGACTTCTTCCCTCACGACCACGCCCGCTCACGGGCCTACCGCTGGAGCGAGGACGGCCTCGCGGCGGTCTGCGACCGGCGCCAGGGGATGTGCCTCGGCCTGGCGCTGTGGAACGGGGTCGACCCCTTCCTCAAGGAGCGGGCCTTCGGGTTGGCCAACGCCGAGGGCAACCATGGCGAGGACGCCAAGGACCACTGGTGGCACCTCGACGCGGTGCCGTCGAGCTCGTGGCTGTCGTGGCGCTATCACTACCCCCAGGCCGAGTTCCCGTACCAGCGGCTGGTGGAGGCCAACCGCGAGCGCACCGTCCACGACCCGGAGTTCGAGCTCGTCGACACCGGTGCCTTCGACGAGGGGCGCTACTGGGTCGTCGACGTCGACTACGCCAAGGGCGACGTCGACGACCTGTGCATGCGCATCCGCGTGCGGAACGCCGGGCCCGAGGCGGCCACGCTCCACGTCCTTCCCCACCTGTGGTTCCGCAACACCTGGTCGTGGGGTCGCCACGGTGACGACCTGCGGCCCCATGTCGAGCTCGGGCCCGACGGGGCCGCGGCGAAGGTCGTGCACCCGGGACGCCTGGGCCAGTGGTGGCTCACCGCCGCCAGCGTCGATGGTGGCGGACCGGAGTGGCTGTTCTGCGAGAACGAGTCGAACGCGACCAGGTTGTGGGGACCCGACGCCACGGTCACCACGCCGTACCCGAAGGACGGCATCAACGACCGGGTCGTCTCGGGAGCCGACACGGTCAACCCCGACCAGCGGGGAACGAAGGCCGCCGCCTGGTTCACGGTCACCGTCGAGCCGGGTGCCACCGCAGAGCTCCGGGTGCGCCTGAGCAAGGGGAAGCCGCGCGGGCTCAAGGGGAGGTTCGAGCAGGTCATGGCGGCCAGGGAGGCTGAGGCCGACGAGTTCTACGACGAGGTGATCCCGCCGGGCACGACCGTGGAGGAGGCCCGGATCGCCCGTCAGGCCTTCGCCGGACTGCTGTGGAGCCGCCAGTACTACCGCTACGACGTCGACCGCTGGATCGACGGCGACGACGTCGGGCCGACCCCGCCCCCCGGCCGGGGCGAGATCCGCAACGGGGCGTGGCGCCACCTCGACTCCAACGGCGTCATCCTCATGCCCGACACCTGGGAGTACCCCTGGTTCGCCTCCTGGGACCTCGCCTTCCACTGCGTGGCACTGGCCCACATCGATCCGGTGGTGGCCAAGCAGCAGCTCCTCCTGCTCACCCGGGAGTGGTTCCAGCACCCAAATGGCCAGCTGCCCGCCTACGAGTGGGACTTCTCCGACGCCAACCCTCCCGTGCACGCGTGGGCGGCCATGCGGGTCTTCGAGATCGACGGCGGCACCGACCTCGTCTTCCTCGCTCGGATGATGCACAAGCTCCTCCTGAACTTCACCTGGTGGGTGAACCGCGAGGACGCCGAGGGCAACAACGTGTTCGAGGGGGGCTTCCTCGGGCTCGACAACATCGGGCCGTTCAACCGGTCGAAACCCCTGCCCGGCGGCAACCGCCTCGAGCAGAGCGACGGCACGGCCTGGATGGCGATGTACTGCCTGAACCTCCTCGAGATCGCCCTTCGCCTCGCCGCCCACGACCATGCGTACGAGGACCTGGCGGTGAAGTTCCTCGAGCACTTCTCCCTGATCGCCGAGGCGATGAACCAGTCGGACCTCTGGGACGAGGACGACGGCTTCTACTACGACGCGGTGCACGGTCCCGACGGCTCGGTGCAGCGGGTGCAGGTGCGCTCCATGGTCGGCCTCATCCCGCTGGTCGCGGTGGCGGTCGGCGACGGCTCACGGGTGCTCGACCTGCCGGAGTTCTTCGACCGCATGTCATGGTTCCTTGCTCATCGCCCCGACTACGCCGGCCACATCGGCCGGATGGCTGACGGTCCCACCCTGAGCGCGGCCGACGGAGGGCGGGCTGCGGTGATGGCCTCGGTCGTGAGCACCGATCGCCTGCGCCGGTTGCTCGCCCGCGTGCTCGACCCCGAGGAGTTCCTCTCCGATCACGGGCTGCGGTCACTCTCGAAGTGGCACGCCGAGCACCCGTTCTCGATGGACATCGGCGGGGTGACGGCCGCGGTCGACTACGAGCCGGCCGAGAGCCGGTCGCGCCTGTTCGGGGGGAACTCGAACTGGCGGGGACCGGTGTGGTTCCCGTTGAACGTGCTCGTGGTCGAGTCACTGCTGCGCATGCACTTCTTCCTCGGCGACGGGCTCACCGTCGAGCTGCCCACCGGCTCCGGCCGTGAGGCGACCCTGGCCGAGGTCGCCGACGACCTGGCCGAGCGGCTGATCTCGTTGTTCCGCATCGGCGAGGACGGCCGCCGGCCGGCCGCCACCGGCGGCGGCCTCGGCGGCTTCGAGGCCGACCCCGACTGGCGGGAGCTCCCTGCCTTCTACGAGTACTTCCACGGAGACACCGGCGGCGGCCTCGGTGCGGCCCACCAGACCGGCTGGACCGCCCTGGTCGCCGACCTCATCGTCTCCCGGCCCGTGCGGCGGGGCACGCCGGCGGCTCCCGCCAGCAGGGTCACCGGTGTTCCCGGAGGGATGGCGCCGCGTCCCGACGCGTGAGCTCGATGCCTGGCCCCGTGGCCGGATGCGCCTCGGCCCGGCGTCGATGGGACAGACTGTCGCCGTGATAGGGATCATCATCTTCGCCGCCATTGCCGTGCTCGTGATCGTGGCGTTCGCCGCCCAGATCTCCCGCCGCCGCCGCTACGAGCGCGGGGAGTACGACCCCGACGACGTCTGACGATCTCTGACGACGTCAGAGACCCTCGCCCGGGCCGACCGGCTCAGGGCTGGTCGAACACCTGCCAGGTCCTCGTCGGCACCTTCTGGCCCCGGCCCGTGCGGCCCCAGTCGCAGACCCCGTCGGGGAAGATTCGCCGCAGACGGGTCGTCTGCTCGGCGCTGAGCTCGACGCCGTACGACGACGGATCGACCGAGACGAGGTGGCACGCCACCACGTCGTTCACCAGAGGAGCGCCTGCGACCTGACGCGGGTCGGCGTGCACCGGGTAGGCGTCGGCACACGCTGTTCCGTCGGCGTAGATGCCGTCGCCCGTCACGATCTCGCCACTCCGCAACTGGCAGCGGTCGGCCGCCTCGGCGGGCTTGGCCGCGGCGAGGCGCTCGGGCCAGGTCCCGCCGGCGGACGACTCCTCGGCGGCGGTGAGCCACTGGTCGAGGATCCTGACGGTCGGCTGCCCCGCGTCCTCGGCACCGCCGCTCAGCTCGGAGGCGATGGCGGAGATGTCGCCGACGAGGGGGATCGTCCAGATCGACAGCGCCGGATCAGCGGAGCCGTCCGGGTGGCGGAGGCGCTCCCGGAGGGCGAACGCCCGCTGCCGGTCGTGGATGTCGCCGATCGGGTCGGAGTAGGCGTTGACGATGATGATCGGCACGTCGACGAGGCCGCCCGAGGCGTCCGGCTCGAGGGCACCGGTGGTCTCGGTGGCCGTGCCGGCCGTGGCCATCCCCGCTCCGTAGGCCCGGTCGAGGACGTCCTGCGACGCCCGCTCGCGCGCGGGTTGCCAGACACCGTCGAGGTCGTAGCCGCCGATGTTCTCGTTGAGGTCGAGGAACTCGTCGACGGAGATCGTGCCAGCCTCCAGCGCGCCGAGGCCGTACTGCACGCCGACGTTGTCGAGCGGTCGGGCGGCGTAGCCGGTGCCGGGATCGGTGCCGAGCATGTTGACGTTGCTGTCCTGCCAGGTGCAGCGCACGCCCTGGGGCCGCACGGCGAGGTCGTAGATCTGGCTGACCAGCTCGGGTGAGCAGCCCTCGCTGGCATCGAGGGAGCTGACGAAGGTGCGGGTCCAGACGGCACAGGTCGTGGTCGTGGCGAAACCGGTGATGGCCCGCTGCTGTTCGTTCGTGAGCCCGGCACCGCTGGCGGCGCCGGCCGGGATGATGCCCGCCGGCCCGCCGTTGCGCCCGAACCACCGCTCGAGCAGCCCGCAGTCGGACACGCCGGCAGCGATGGTGAGCGCGTCGGGGAAGGCGGCGGTGGGGGCGAGGGCGTCGAGGATCCCGGGGTAGTTCTGGGCGATCTGGAACTGCTGGATGGCCCCGCCCGAGCCACCGCTGCCGATGGTGTGGCGGGGCACCCCGTAGGTCTCGGCGAAGTGCTCCTTGGCGACGAGGGCTGTCTCGGCCGAGACGGTGGCGTTGCAGGCCGTCTCGAACGACGTGAGCGAGCTGGCCACCACCCCGTAGCCCGCGCCGAGGAGTTCGGACTGGAGCGCGGTGGGGAGCACCTCACCCTGGGAGTAGGTGGTGCCGCACCCGCCACCGAAGCGCATCACGAGTCGGCCGTTCCAGCCCGAGGCGTCCCATCCCGACGCGTCGGCCGCCGTCTCCGAGCTGCCCGGGGTGGGGTCGAGGATGGCGGTCTCGACGATCGCCCGGTCGAGCACCGTGTGCTCGACCCGCACCACGAACGGCACGCGCCGGCCCTCGGTGGTGACGGTGGTCGCGACGTCGGCCGGCACCGTCTCGGGGTCGGGCAGGTCGTGGAAGGCGCCGTCGGCGGTGACATAGCGCCAGCTCACCTGGGGCGCCGCGTCGCACTCTGGGCCGGGGGCGCCGAGCCCGGCCTCCTCGGTGGTGCAGACGAACGGGCTCTGGTGGGGGCCGGAGAACAGAGGCCCTGCGAGGGGGTGGTTGATGAGCTCGACGGAGGCTTTGTCGTCGCCGTTCGAAACCGACACGGTCGAGGTGCCCTCGCGGAGGCCCGTCAGCGTGCCGAGGAGCCGGGCGGG
>Ga0075026_100000413_pt1 | contig 16945 bp, 11 predicted proteins | sample Str012_2_FD_71392 | JGI IMG/M metagenome (GOLD analysis project Ga0075026, IMG submission 71392) | Freshwater sediment microbial communities in response to fracking from Pennsylvania, USA - Straight Creek_MetaG_SC_2012 | ecosystem: Environmental > Aquatic > Freshwater > Creek > Sediment... | reverse complement strand
CGCTGCCGGTGCCCACCATGGTGGTGGTCTTGCTCAACGGGTCCGAGAGGTAGGCGAGCGACGCGCCGTCGACGACGGGCCGCCAGTCGTAGGTGGGGGTCGCCGCCCAGATGTTGCCGCCGGGGAAGTCGCCACGCGGCCGCAGCGACGGGTCGGGCCGGTAGGAGTCCGACGGCTCGGCACCGTTCGGCTTACTGCGGGTGAGGGTGCCGTTGCTGTGGAAGTACCACCGCTTGGCGGTCACCGTCGGTACGGGCCACGCGGCGTACCGGGTCTGCGCCCGGGGCACCAGCGAGCCCGCTGGGAACCCGTCGGCGTTGCCGGTCTCCCAGAGGACTTTGACGATCGGTTCGGCCTGGTACGCCGACAGCGCCTGGGCGTAGGTCTGGCCGGTGTAGCGGTCGGCCGGCATCGTCATCCCGCTGATGCCGGTGATCGTGCTCCACAACACGGGGGCGAAGGTGCGGACACCGAGTCCGACCTGGGGCGTGCGCTTGGCGACGTACAGGTCGAGGAACTCGAGCGCGTCGAACGCGACCTGCGGGTCGAGCGACTCCACGTGCGCGCCGTTCTGGCCGTCGACCCGCTGGAGCACTCCCGGCGCGAACCGGTCGAGCATGTTGGCCCAGTGGCCGCCGGTCTGTTCGTCCTGCCACGCGCCGGCGATGAAGACCTTCGCCTGGATCTGGTTCACGAACGCCTGGGGCGCGAGCGAGTCGCTGCCGTTCGGGAAGTCGTAGGTGAACTCGGGGTCGAGCGCGGTCGACGGGTTCGGGTGGTTGTCGGTCTGCGCGAGGAGGTCGACGTTCTGACCGCGCAGGAGCATGTTGTCCGCGCAGGTGGTGTCGCCGTTGGCGATGCGTTCGGTCACCCAACCCGGCGCGTTCGGGTTCGGCCACTTGTTCTGGTCGACCCGCTCCTGGGCCCAGCTACGGGCGAAGCCGTTGTTCTGGATACCGCCGGGGTAGAGCGTGCCGCGCCAGGTGTCGTCGATGACGGAGACGGGCGTGATCGCATCCAGGTGGGGAGGCCGGGCGCGGGCGACGAACATCTGGCTGATGCCGGCGTACGAGATGCCGACCATGCCGACGTGGCCGGTCGACCACGGCTGCGCGGCGATGGTCTCGATCGCGTCGTAGCCGTCGAGCGACTGCAGGTTCTCGAAGTAGTTGAACGCGCCACCGGAACAGCCGGTGCCGCGAATGTTGACCCCCACCCACGCGTACCCCGTGGCCGGGAGCATCAACTTGTACTGGGGTTGGCCGGTCGAGGGGCTCGACGGGTCGTAGCCCGAGTACTCGACGACGGTCGGGTAGGGACCGTTCTCCGGCGGGCCGGGGAGCACGACGTCCACCGAGAGTTGCGTGCCGTCACGCGTGGTGATGTAACCGAAGCCCTCGTTGAGGTGCTGGCCGGTGTAGAGCGATGGGGGCGGGGTGTCGGTGGCGTCGGTGACCACGATGTTGCGGCGCACGATCGAGGTGGACGTGCCCCCCACGATCCAGACGCCCCAGTTCGTGCCGACCGCGACGTTGCGGAAGAGCACGCCGCCGAGGGAGTCGGTCCCCTTGACCTGGACGAAGTGACCGTCGGGTCCGAACAGCACGGCGAAGAGTCCCGGCGGCGCGTGGAGTACCGCGACCTGGTGCACGCTGCCGCGCACGACGAGCGCGGCATCCTCGGCCGAGACGTCGGCCGGGCGAACGGTGCGAGGCACCGTGGCCCCGGCGGAATTGCTGACCGCCAATGGCATGGCCAAGGCCACCACCAGCCCGACAACCGCGAAACGAACTCGACGCACGGAATCTCCCCCCAAAGTGAAGCTGCCCATTCTGGCAGAAATGCGGCGGTGTCATTTCGTCGGCCGCTACCGAGGGTGGTGGATTTCGAAACGAGGCCCCGGCCCGGGGGCCGGTACCCTGGTCGCCTGTGGCGTTGATCGTGCAGAAATTCGGCGGAACCTCCGTCGCGGATCCGGACCGGATCCGCGCCGTGGCCGATCACATCGTGCGGACGCACCGCGCCGGCAACCAGGTGGTGGTCGCGGTCTCGGCCATGGGCAAGACGACCGACGATCTGGTCCGCCTGGCCCACGACGTCTCCCACGACCCCCACGGTCGGGAGATGGACATGCTCCTCACCGCGGGCGAGCGCATCTCGATGGCGTTGCTGTGTATGGCCGTGATCGACCTCGGGGTCCACGCGGTGAGCTTCACCGGGTCCCAGGCCGGGATCGTGACCGACACCGTGCACGGCAAGGCCAAGATCCTCGAGATCAAGGGTGACCGGATCCGCGAGACCCTGGCCCACGACGCCGTCGCCGTCGTCGCCGGGTTCCAGGGGATCAGCACCGACAAGAACATCACGACGCTCGGTCGCGGTGGCTCGGACACCACCGCGGTCGCGCTCGCGGCCGCGCTCGGGGCCGAGGTGTGCGAGATCTACACCGACGTGTCCGGCGTGTTCACCGCCGACCCGCGGTTGGTGCCCGAGGCGCGCAAACTCGCGCGCGTCTCGTTCGAAGAGATGTTGGAGATCGCCGCGACGGGCGGCAAGGTGTTGGCGTTGCGTTCGGTCGAGTTCGCGCGCAATCACGGAGTCCCGGTGCACGTCCGTTCCTCGTTCACGTGGGAACCGGGCACCTGGGTGGTCGAGGAGGACCCCACCATGGAACAGGCGATCATCTCGGGCGTCACGCACGACACCTCGGAAGCCAAGGTCACGATCGCGCAGGTCGCCGACCGGCCCGGCGTCGCGGCTTCGCTGTTCCGCGCGCTCGCCGACGAAGCGGTGAATGTCGACATGATCGTGCAGAACGTCTCGACCGCGGATCACACCGACATCTCCTTCACTGTCCCGAAGGACGACCTCCATCGAGCACTTGCCACCATGGAGAAGGTCGCGACCGATATCGAGGCGACCCACATCTCGCACGACCTCGACGTCGGCCGGGTCTCGGTGGTCGGTGCCGGTATGCGCACCAATCCCGGTGTCGCGGCCAAGATGTTCGAAGTGCTCGCGGCCGAGGGTGTGAACATCGAGATGATCTCCACCTCGTCGATCCGCATCTCGTGCGTGGTCCCGGCCGCCGACGTCGAACGGGCCGTCCTCGCCCTGCACCGCGCCTTCGACCTGCAAAACGCTTGAAGTGCGGCGCGGACGCGCCGATACCCTTCCGTGCATGACTGTTGACGTCGGCGTCATCGGCGCCACCGGCCTCGTCGGCCAGGAGATGCTCCGGATCCTCGAGCAGCGCAGCTTCCCCGTGGGGACCCTGCGCGCCTACGCATCGTCGCGGTCCGAAGGGCGGGAGCTGACCTTCCGGGACGGCACGGTCACGTGTGAGGTCCTTCGGGACGGATGCTTCGACGGTCTCGATCTCGTCATCGTCGACGTCGACGATCCGTTGGCGTTGGAGTGGGCGCCGGTCGCGGCCGCCGCCGGTGCGCAGGTCGTCGACAACTCGGCGGCCTTCCGGATGGAGGACGACGTACCGCTCGTCGTGGCCGAGGTGAACCCCGAAGATCTGGCCGACCTCCCGCGCGGGATCGCGTCGTGTCCGAACTGCACCACGATGGTGTTGGTCACCGCGCTGGCGCCGCTGCACCGCGCGGCAGGGATCGATCGCATGGTCGTCTCCACCTACCAGTCGGTCTCGGGCGCCGGTGCGCCGGGGATCGCCGAACTCGAGACGCAGTGGGCGAAGCTGGCCGGCGACACCGAGTCACTGCGGCGCGCCGCCACCATCCCGGGGTTCATCGCGCCGGGTGAGGTGTGGTCGAAGCCGATCGCCGGCAACGTGATCCCGCTCGCCGGTTCGGTGAAGGAGCGGGGCTACACGAGCGAAGAGTGGAAGCTCGTCCACGAGAGCCGCAAGATCCTCCACGCCGCCGACCTGCGCGTGAGCGCCACGTGCGTGCGGGTGCCGGTGTTCGTCGGCCACGCGATGACGGCGAACGTCACCTTTGACGACGCGATGACCGCGGCCCGAGCGGCCGAGTTGTTGGCGAACGCACCGGGCGTGCGGCTCGTCGACGGTGGTGCCGGTGCACCGACCGCGCTCGACGGCGCCGGCATCGATCCGGTGCTCGTCGGTCGGCTGCGCGACGACCCGAGTCAGGCGAACACGCTCGACCTCTGGGTCACCGGGGACAACCTGCGCAAGGGCGCGGCCCTGAACGCGGTGCAGATGGCCGAGGTGCTGATCGGCTGACACCGACGGTCGACCGCGTGCGGACGGTGGCTCAGGTCTCGCGCGGGCCTTCGCGGTGCGCGTGGTCATCGCCGGGCACGCGGGGGAGCTCGATGATGCCGACGGCGATGCCCCGCACCACGGCTTGCAGCTTCGAGTGGACGCCGAGCTTCTGCGACACGTTCTTCTGGTAGCCGACCACGGTGTTCTCGGCCAGGTGGAGTGCCGCGGCGATCTCACGGTTGGAGAGTCCCTCCGCCGCGAGACGCAGTACCTCGAGCTCGCGGTCGGTCAGGCGCGGTACCTGTGCCGAGCCCGTGTGGCTTGTACGGGTGGACACCGTCATGGCGAGTCTCCCGGGGGTGCCGCGCGTGAGGGCATCGACGCGGGACCCGCGTCGCGGGTCCGGTGACAGCCGATCGTGATCATCATGACCTCTCCCTGCCAGGGGTTACGGGACGCACATTCGGTCGGCGTCCTGCGCGAGACCGAGAGGCTGAACGCCGCGATCGACTGTAGCGCGCAGCCTTCACGCGCGCCGGGGTGCCGCGTGGAGTTCGTGGCCTCGTCACACGCGAGAAACCGGCCGACCCGTCGTGCGCCGCTGCGTGTCCGTCGTCACCACAAGAACCCCGCGATCAGGGCTGCCGGATCGCGGGTCCGGCATGGGATGGTGCTCGTGGCCCGACCGTTCGGGCTGTGCCTGGCGTAGCCAGGCGCCAGAGCATGAGCGCGACGGCAGGGGTCGCACGACGGCGAAATGGGCGAACTCGCCCGTGCCGTCATGATCTGTGCCGTCTCCGATCTCGGAGGTGGTTGCAATGGCAGCAGATCGATCCATGCGACGTCACGGTGCTGTGTTGACGGTGGTCGTGACCCTCCTCGCACTTCTCGGGATCGCGGCTCCCGCGGCCGCGGTGGTCGCGTCCGCCACCGGCCAGCTGATCAAGATCAGTCCGCCGGCGAATGTCCTGCAGTCGGGGCTGTGTTCGCCGGACAAGGTGTTCACGTTCGACGAGCAGCAGGGGATCACGCTCGGTGCCGATGTCAAGGTGGACTACACCGCGCCAGGGACCTACACGGCCTACGGGCCACCGGTCGCGCCGAGGGTTCCGGCGGGGACGCTCGTCGACAGCCACTTCCTCGACAGCAATCAGAACGGGTGTCCCGGCACGTCGAACCGGGAGGGGACCTGGACCTTCTCCCAGGACATTCTCGGAGTCATCGTCTCGCGTGACCGGCTGACCCAGAGCGATTACCTCGGCGCGCCGGACACTGCCTACCCGGGACTGGTGCCGTCGCGCGAGTTCGACTTCGGCGGTGCGACGCCGGACCTGGTGCAGATCGTCAACTCCCGCACGATCTCCGTGAAGCTCTTCACGGGAACCGGCGGGACGGGCGCGGACCAGATGCGCGTCATCACCAAGCACAATGCACCTCCGGTCGCGAGTGCCGGAGGTCCGTACTTCGGCAGCGAGGGTTCGTCGGTCACGCTCGGTGGTTCGGCGACGGACCCCGACAGCGATCCCATGACGAAGTCGTGGAGCTTCGCGGTCACCGCGAGCCCCGGGACGTCGTGCACGACCTCCAACACAACGACCTTGACCCCTTCGATCAACTGCAATGACGACGCGCTCGTCGCGGCCACCCTCTCGGTGAGCGACGGGTACCACCCGGCGACGACCTCGGTGGCGAACATCACCATCTCCAACCGGGCGCCGACGATCCCGTCGATGAACCTCCCGACGGGGCCCGTCGCCTACGGGGCGCCGGTGAACCTCAACGCGACCTTTGCCGATGTCGGTACGCACGACACCCACTCGGCCTCGGTCTCGTGGGGCGACACCACGGGCTCGACCGGCGCCGTCAGCGAGTCGGGCCACACGGTGACCGGCTCGCACGTGTACGCGACACCGGGGACCTTCTCCGTGGTACTCACCGTCAACGATGACGACGGCGGGACCGTGTCGACCACGGCCGTCTCGGTGACCGTCGTCGGCCCGCCCACGGCGAGCGCCGGCGGGCCCTACCACGGTGACGAAGGATCGGGCACGACGTTGGCGGGTTCGGCGAGCAGCATGCTGTCCACGACCAGCACCTGGTCGTTCACTCCGGGCCCGTCGGACCCGGGCACCAGCTGCACCTACACGGGGACGACCACGCTCACCCCGACGGTCACCTGCAACGACGACGTCGTCGTCGGTGCCAAGCTCACCGTGAGCGACGGCGTCAACTCCCCGGTCGTGTCGACCTCGGATGTCACCGTGACCAATGTGGCGCCGGTCCTGAGCGCGTTGAGCGCGACGGCCGGACCGATCGTGGCGGGTCAGCCGGTCACGGTCGGCGGGTCGTTCACCGATGCCGGGACGAACGACACCCACACCTCGACCGTCGACTGGGGTGATCTCACCACCACGTCGGCGACCGTCACCGAGAGTTCGGGTTCGGGCTCGACGACGGCGACCCATGCCTACGCGGTTCCTGGTGTGTACACGGTGTCCGTCGACGTCAACGACGGCGACGGCGGTATCGCAACTCGTACGGTCGTCATCCGGGTCAACACACCGCCGACCGCGAGCGCGGGCGGACCGTACATCGGTCCGGAAGGTTCCACACTCACGCTCGGAGCCTCGGCCTCGGACGTCGATGCGGATCCGTTGGCCGTGTCCTGGTCGTTCTCGGTGGCGGGTGCGCCGGCGAGCGACTGCACCTTCGGGGCGACGAACACGTTGGCACCGACGGTCACCTGTACCGACAACGCAGTGGTCACCGGCACGCTGTCGGTCAGCGACGGTGTCAATGCCGCAGTGGTCCGGACCGCCACCATCACCGTGGGCAACCTCGCGCCTTCGGTGGGTGCGGTCACCACGACGACGTCGCCCGTCGGCGTGGGCACCATGGTGAACGCATCGCTGTCCTTCAGCGACGCGGGGACCAGCGACACCCACACGGCGACGATCGACTGGGGTGACGGCAACGTCACGACCGGGTCGGTGAGCGAGTCCAACGGCGCCGGCACGGCGTCGGGCTCGCACGCCTACGCGACGCCAGGGAGCTATCAGATCACCGTCACCGTCACCGACGACGACGGCGACAGCTCCTCGGCCATCTCCGGTGTCGTCGTGGTCGACGCACCGCCGACCGCGTCCGCCGGCGTGTCGTACTCGGTGTCCGAGGGATCGACGGTCACGCTGACCGGCTCGGCCTCCGACCCCGAGAACGATCCGTTGACCTTCTCGTGGGACTTCGTCGTCGACGGGAACCCAGGGACCACGTGTGTCTCGACGGACGCGACGACCCTCACCCCATCGCTCACGTGCAACGACAATGCGTTGGTCACCGCGACCCTCAGTGTCTCGGACGGGTTCAACGCACCGGTGACCGACGTCGCCGGCGTCGAGGTGACGAACCTCCCGGCGTCGGTGGCTCCGCTGGTGGCCTTCCCGCCATCGGTGCATCGAGGGAGCACGGTCACGATCACGACGACCTTCACCGATCCCGGGACCAACGACACCCACAGCGCCACGATGCTCTTCGGCGACGGTGGCATCGGTGCGCCGACGATCACCGAGTCGAACGGCTCGGGCTCGGTGTCGGCGACGCACGTCTACACCCGGGCCGGGTCCTTCACCGCCACGCTGGTGGTCCTCGACGACGACTCGGGGATCAGCGTCGCCACCACCACCACGCCGGTGCACGTGACCTAGGAGCTCACGGCGGGCTGTCCCGTCGGTGACGGGCTTCGCCCCGGTCGGAGCCCCCAGCCCGCTCCGGGACGAGCCCGATGACAAGCGGAGCGGGCGGTCGCCACGGTGGCCGCCCGCCTGCTCGTCCGGTCGAGCGGTTCAGGCCGAGGCGCGCCAGGCCGCCGCGCGGCACGCGTCGACGAACGGTGTGGTGAAGCTGGTCATCGCGCACGCGAAGTGGCCGTGCTCGTGGTCGATCACGGTCGCGCGCGGGATCATTCGCGCCAACTCGGTCTGGCTCTCGGGGTCGACGAGGCGGTCGCGGTTCGTACGCAGCACCACCGTCGGGACGTCGATGTCGCCGATCCAGGGGCGCGAGTCGAAGCGGCTGATACTGCGCGCCGCCTCGGTGAGCATGCGGACGTCGTGGCGGCGCATCTCGTCGGCGGCCCATTCGAGAAATCCGGCGGGTCGGTTGGCGCGCACCCGTCGCAGCGCGTTGGCGCCCGCCGCGGGGACCGCCGCGAGTGAGCCGGTGACTCGGGCGAGTCCGCTCAGCGCGCCGAGGTAGGTCTCGGTCATGCGTCGCGCGCCGACGCCGAACTCCGGCGCGGTCGCGCACAACACCAGTCCCGCGACCTTGTCCGGGTGTCGGCGCCACAACAGCTGCGCGATCGGACCGCCCATCGAATACCCCGCGGCGATGACCGGGCCGGTGCCGAGTTCGTCGATGAGCGCGGCCATGTCGTCCGCGCAGTCGGCCAGGCGCATGCCGCGGCGCGAGCGCAGTCCGCGCGCGTGGCCCCGTGCATCCGGCGCGATCACCCGGAACTCTTCGCCGAGCGCATCGAAGGTGCGGAACCAGTTGAGTCCGCCGCTCGCCACGTAGCCGTGGAGCAGGAGCAGCGTCGGCGCGGACCTCGGTCCGGTGACCTCGCGCAGGAACGTGGTGCCGCGGCCAGGGAGCTCGACCCGGCGTCCCAAGGGGACGGCTGGACCGATGCGGCCGTCGTCGCGCACGACCGAGGGCGGCACGAAGTCGCCCACCATGCGGTGCACGAGATCCGAGATGGAGAGTTGTGCGGTCCGTTGCATGCGCCCCCCGAGCAGCCACGCGACGCCGACCATGCTGGCACAGATATGGTGCGCCCATGACCGAGATCGTGGAATTCCCCAGCAATGGTGGGACGGCGTCGGGGTACGTCGCCCGGCCCGAGAGCGGTACCGGGCCCGGAGTCCTGGTGATCCAGGAATGGTGGGGACTCATTCCCGAGATCAAGCAGGTGGCTGATCGCCTCGCGACGGCGGGCTTCCTCGCGCTGTGCCCCGACCTCTATCACGGCGAGCTGGCCGAGCATGACGAGATGGACAAGGCCGCCCAGCTCATGACCGCGATGCCGCCCGATCGCGCCGCGCGCGACATGAGCGGCGCGGTCGACTGGCTCGTCGCGAACGGGTCGGGACGGAGTGTCGGTGTGGTCGGGTTCTGTATGGGTGGGATGCTCAGTTTCCTGATCGCCGCCAACCGGCCCGACGCCGTCGCGGCCGCGGTGCCGTTCTACGGATTCCCCCAGGGCGACATGGAACCCGACTGGTCCCGGCTCGCCGCCGTGGTGCGCGGCCACATGGCCGAACAGGACGACTTCTTCGGTCCGGACGCAGCACGCGCGCTCGAGGCGAAGTTGCGTGACCTCGGCAAGGACGTGGTGCTGACCGTGCACCCCGGGACCGGCCACGCGTTCATGGGGCCGCACAACCGGCTCGGAACGTTGAACGAGTCACTCGCGAACGAGATCTGGCCCCAGGTGATCGCGTTCCTCCACGACCAGTTGGGCTGATCACGCGCTCCTAGTGGTGGAGCACCTTGGCGAAGAACTGTTGCGTACGTTCTTCGCGGGGTGAGTCGAACACGTCCTTCGGTACGCCCTGCTCGACGATGCGACCCTGATCCATCACCACGAGCGAGTCGCCCGCCGCGCGCGCGAAGCCCATCTCGTGGGTGACGACGACCATCGTCATGCCGGCGTCGGCGAGCTCGAGCATCACGTCGAGTACCTCGTTGATCATCTCCGGATCCAACGCGCTCGTCGGTTCGTCGAAGAGCATGAGCTTCGGATTCATCGCGAGCGAACGCGCGATCGCGACCCGCTGTTGCTGTCCGCCGCTGAGTTCCCGCGGGTAGCTGTCGGCCTTTTCGGGGATACCCACGCGCAGGAGTTGCTCGCGGGCGACGGCCTCGGCCTCGTCCTTCGAGCGGCCCCGCACGAGTCGCTGCGCGAGGGTCACGTTCCCGAGCACGGTGAGGTGCGCGAAGAGGTTGAACTGTTGGAACACCATGCCCACTTCTTCGCGGATGGTGTCGAGCTCGCTGGCCTTGCTCGTGATCGGGCGCCCGTCGACGTGCACGGACCCCGCCGTCGGGAGTTCGAGGCCGTTGATGCAGCGCAGCACCGTGCTCTTGCCCGACCCCGACGGGCCGACGAGCACGGTCACGTTGCCGACGGGCACGGTGAGGTCCACGCCGCTCACGGCGACGACGCGACCGCGGTCGAAGGTCTTGACCAACCCGTCGATCACGACCATGGGCGGGGCGGATTCAGGCATCGTCGAGCCCCAGTCGGCTCCGGTACCAGCGCAGGAGCAGTGAGAACACCAGCGTCATGGAGAGGTACAGGAAGGTGAGCACGAGGTAGGTCGGCCGGAACTGGAACGTGGAGCTTGCGTAGAGCCGACCTTGCTGGGTGATCTCCCTGACGCCGAGGACCGAGAGCAGTGAGGAGTCCTTGAGCATGGCGATGAGGTCGTTGCCGAGCGCCGGGGTCATGTTGCGAATCGCCTGCGGCATGATGATGCGCCGCAGGGTTTGGCCGTAGCTCAGACCGAGCGAGCGCCCCGCCTCCATCTGTCCCTTCGGTACTGATTCGATGCCCGCCCGGAACACTTCCGCGAGGTATGCGCCGTAGATGATCGCCAGTGCGCTGACGGCACGGGTGAACGGCGTCACCGACTGGTTGCTGAACCCGAAGACGCCGGAGAGCTGCGGTACGACGACGAACGCGACGGTGAAGATGAGCACCAGGATCGGCACGCCGCGCACGAATTCGATGTAGGTGATCGCCACGTTGCGCGAGACCACGTTGCGCGAGATGCGACCGAGGCCGGCGATCATCCCGATCACGACCGCGATGCCGAACGCGTAGAGCGTCGCCGCGATCGTGGTGGTGAGGCCCGGGATGATCGCGTCCCACGCCTTGCCGTACTGGTCGTTCGTGAGGATCAGGATGAGCATCCATCCGAGGATCCCGATGATGGCGACGAACCAATAGGGGAACTCGCGCGCGTTGAACCGCCCGCGCTCCGCCATGGGGGGTACCAACGTGGTGCGCTCGGCCTCGGTTGCACCGCCCGTCAACGGCATGGCGATTCCTTTCGGTGACCGGACGCGAGACACGCCAGGCCGGAGCCTGGCGTGTCCCGGTTGATGCGATCAGTCGTCAACCCTTGGCCGGGGCCTCGAAGTTCGGGTCGAAGAAGTGGTCGCTGATCTTCTTCAGCGATCCATCGGCCTTCATCTTCGCCAGGGCGGCGTTGACGGGGGCGAGGAGATCCGAACCCTTCGGGAAGATGAATCCGAGCTCGTCGGACTTGATGCTGCCGGGCAGCAGGCCGAGCTTGTCGCGGTCGGCGCCGACGTAGCCCTGACCGGCCGTGTCGTCGATGATCACCGCGTCGACGTCGCCGTTCAGGAGCGCCTGCACGGCGAAGGGGAACGTCTCGAAGGCCTGGACCCGGCCTTCGCCGTAGAGCTTCTTCGCGGTCTCGAAGTTGGTGGTACCGGTCTGAGTCCCGGCCTTGAAGCTGCCGGCCTTGAACTCGGCCAGGGTCTTGAACTTCGTCTGGCCCTTCTTCACCATCAGTCGCTGCGCCACCGTGATGTAGCCGGTCGAGAAGTCGACGACCTTCTTGCGCTCGGGCGTGATCGTGATTCCGTCGGCGGCGGCGTCGAACTGTCCGTCCGAGACGGCTTGGATCATGCCTTCGAAACCGGTCTCCTTGAACACGGGCTTGCAGTTCGCGATCTTGCAGATCGCGCGCCAGGCGTCGTAGTCCCAGCCCTCCGCCTTGCCGGTGTTCTTGTTGATGTAGTTGAAGGGCGGGTACTGGTTCTCCACCGCGACGGTCACGGTCTTGCCGCCGAGATCGGTCTTGCTGCCGGCGCCGCCGCTCTTGCTGCCGCCGCTGCTGCCGCACGCGGCGAGGGCGACGACGAGACCGAACACGGCAAAGGATTGGGTGAACCTGCGCACGAATGCCTCCCCGGGGTGCGCGAGTGATGAAGCGGCGCACCCTACCGGTCGATCCGCGTTCGGAACAGATGCCGGCGGGTTACAGGTCTGTGTCGTTCTCGGCGTGGTCGGTGGTGATTGTCGCTTTTGTGAGACGCCGGAGCCGGGGCGAGCCGTCAGTCCGGGAGCATCGGGACCGAGAAGCCGGGGTCACGATCGAGCAGCACCGCGCGCGTGACCGCGGTGCTGCCGAAGCGGTCACGCACGTCATCGAGCGCGCGGTCGAGCGCCGGCCCGCTGACGCGGTCGAACGGCAACGCGAGTTGCAGTGCGCTGTCGTCGTCGAGGTTGCCCACCGAGATGCCGACCAGTGTGAGGCCCTGGGTCTCGATCATCGGGACGATGCCCGCGACGAGTTCGCGGAGCGCGCCGAGGATGGTGGCGGTGTGGGCTGTGGCCTGGGCGAACGTGTGGGAGCGGGTCGCCCGGGTGAAGTCCCCGAACCGCAGTCGCAGCGTGACCGTCCGCCCGACGCGGTGCGCCGACCGCATGCGCCGCGCCACGCGGTCGACGAGACCGACCACAGTGGTGTCGATCGATTCGAGTGAGTGCGGGCCGCGTCCGATGGCGCGCTGGGATCCGATCGACCGCCGCCGCCGTCCGGTCTCGACCCGGCGGGGGTCACGATTGTGGGCGAGGGCGTGGAGGTGATGCCCGGCCGCAGGTCCGAGGAGCGAGACGAGCGACCGGGTGGGGAGCGCCGCCACCTGGGCCACCGTCGTGACCCCGCGTGAGGCGAGCTTCTCCGTGGTGATCGGACCGACGCCCCACAACCGCTGCACCGGGAGCGGATGGAGGAACTCGATCTCGCGGTCGGGCTCCACCACGAGCAGCCCGTCGGGTTTGCCGACGCCGCTCGCGACCTTGGCGAGGAACTTCGTGCGCGCCACGCCCACGGTGATCGGGAGGCGCACCTCGTCGCGCACGCGGGCGCGCAGGCGCGTGGCGATGTCGATCGGGCTGCCGGCGATCCGGCGCAGACCACCCACATCGAGGAACGCCTCGTCGATCGAGATGCCCTCGACGAGTGGCGTGGTGTCCTCGAAGATCGCGAAGACGGCCTTGCTGGCCTCGACGTAGGCGTCCACGCGCGGCGACACCACGACGGCCTGCGGACACCGACGCCGGGCTTCGCGTCCGCCCATGGCCGAGCGCACGCCGCACGCGCGCGCTTCGTAGCTCGCGGCGAGCACCACGCCGCCGCCGACGATCACCGGCTTGCCTCGCAGTCGTGGGTCGTCGCGCTGTTCGACCGACGCGTAGAACGCGTCGAGGTCGGCGTGGAGGATCGTCGCGGTTCCGGACACGAACAGATGTTCGCATTCGGTTCGGCTGGACGCAACCCCCCGGGCGGTGCGCCGTTAGTGCACATGGATCATGTCGATGACGGCTTTGCTACCGGTACGGTGCGCAACGGGCTGTTTGGGAACGGGGAGGCGAGCTCGGTGCTCAGGTTGGGTCGCGCGGCGAGTGTGGTCGGAGGGCTGTGCGTGCTCGCCCTCACGGTGATGGGTTCGCCGGTCGGCGCCGCGGTGGCGACGGGTCCCGGGCCGTCGGCACCCGGGAGCGTCGCGGGAGCGACGGCCATCGCGCAGGGCGGTGGCTTCACGCTCGACGGGTTCGGCGGGCTGCACGCGTTCCGCGTCGGTACGGGGTCCCCTCCGCCTGCCGTCTCCGGCGGCGGGTACTGGCCGGGGTGGGACATCGCGCGCGGCCTGACGCTCTTCAGCGACGGCTCCGGCGGCTATCTGCTCGACGGGGTCGGCGGCCTGCACGCACTCGGTGTGGGCGGCGGTGCCCCGGCTCCGGCCGTGACCGGCGCGCCGTACTGGCCGGGGTGGGACATCGCACGCGGCGTCGCGGTGCTGCCGGACCGGAGCGGCGGATACATCGTCGACGGATTCGGTGGTCTCCACCCGTTCGGGATCGGCACCGCATCCCCACCACCGGCTGCGGTCGGTGGGCCCTACTGGCTCGGGCAGGACATCGCCAGCAGTGTCGTGCTCACCGCCGCCGGTACCGGCGGCTATGTGCTCGACCGCACCGGCGCGTTGCATCCGTTCGCGGTCGGTCCGAGCGGCACGACGCCGGGTCCGGTGACCGGCCTCTTCCGGAGTTCGAACCTCCGGGTATGGGGCGTCGGTCTGATCCCGGGATCACCGGCCGGCTACACGCTCGACGGCTTCGGGGGACTCCATCCGTTCGCGCTTCCGGGGGGCACGCCACCCGTCGCGGCGACCGGCGCGGCGGCGTGGCCCGCGTGGGACATCGCCCGCGACGTCGCGCTCACGCCACCGCCCGACGCACTGCGCGCCGCCATCGCCGTGTCGCCCACCAGTGGCGCGGCGCCGCTCACCGTCAAGGCCGACGCCTCGGGGTCCACCGACCAGGACGCCACGCCGATCGCGTCGTACAGCTTCGACTTCGGCGACGGCACGATCGTCGGCCCCCAGAGCAAGGCCACCGCGTCGCACGTGTATCCGATCGCCGGGTCCTTCACCGTCACGGTGACCGTGACCGACACCGCCGGCCATGTCGCGGCGGTGACCAACCCCGCGCCCGTGAGCGTCGACGCGCCGCCGGCCGCCACGCTCCTGGTCGCACCCGAGTGGAGCGTCGCGCCGCTCGCGGTCTCGGCCGATGCGTCGGGATCGACGGACACCGACCCGACTCCGATTGCCTCCTACCGCTTCGACTTCGGCGACGGGACCGTGGTCGGTCCGCAGTCCGGTGCCAAGGCGACGCACACGTACGGAGCCGAAGGGACCTACGACGTCACCGTCACCGTCACCGATACCGCACATCTCAACAGCAGGGTGACCCGCACCATCGACGTTGCGGCGCCGTCGGCGTCGAGCGTCTCGGTGTTCGCCGGCTACTACGACACGCACCACCCGAACAACCCGCGACCGAAGCCGTCGCCATGGGCGGGCTCGGCCAACACGCTGTTCGTCGGCCAGGCCGATGCCGGTACCGGCGGGTGGGATTCGAGTGCCGTGCGCGTGCAGAACAACACGGCGGCGCCGATGACGCTCACCGTGACCGTGCAGATCGGGAAGCACACGTATGACATCTGGGGCGCACAGACGCTGGCCGCCGGTCAGAACCTCGTGCTCGCACAGATGGGCTACGAGACGTTCGACGGCTCGGACACGAGTACCGCGGGCTGTTACAGCTGCGATCCCGTGCTGTGCACCACCAGCGTGTCCGACACCGTGCCGATCATCAACGTGACCGTCGGCGGCGTCACCACCCACTACTCGGACACCGGTCAGGTGCTGAACACCGGTGGTGTGGACTCCGCGGGGTGCCCCTACACAGGCAAGCGCAGCGACGAGTCCGAACCCTGGAGCGCAGTTCCCGGACCCGGCTGACCGGGCCGCGGTCAGGCCGCGGTCGTCGCGTCGGCTGGGGTCGCGGGAGTCCGTTGCGCGCGACACCATCGCGGCGACACTCACCGCGGCGAGGTGCAGCGCGGCGACGGCGATCGCGGGGACGGCGAGCAGGGTCTGGGAGTGTCAAGCCCGGGCTTCGAGGGCGTGCAGTCCGGCTCCGGCGGCTTCTTTGCGGATGTCCGCGACCGCGCGCGACGCTGCGCCGATGGAGCCGGGGGCAGGCGGTGCGGTCAGCGCCGGTTCGGAGATCGGGTTCATTCGCTTCTTCACTGCATTCCGAGCCGCGTGGGCGCTCCTCGGCGCCGTGACGTTCGTGACCCGGCGAGCGCGTTTCCGTCGGCCTCGCGTCGCCGCGTTGGCAGTGCTGGTCTCGGCGATCGACGTCGGGTGGATCGCGCGGCGAACTGTGAAGGGCCGACCGGCCGCTCCGAGCGAGATCGCGATCGACGACGTCGTGGGACTCGGCGCGCTGGTCGCCACTGCGCTCTCGGTCGGATCCGCCGACCAGGTCGGTCCGCTGACCGACTGGGTGTTCAACCTTGGCTTGTGGAACTCGGCCGCGACCGCCGCGGCGGCACCTTCGTTCACGACCGGCGCACTCGCGGGGGTCGCCGTGAGCGCGGTCTACGCCGCGGTCGTGGGCCGTCGGGTCGATGCAGATGAGCGGGGCGCGGTGTTGGCGAACGCGGTCCAGTTCGTCTTCTTCTACGGCGCGAGTTTCGCCATGATCAGCGGGGTGCGCCGCGGTGAACAAGCGATCGCAGTGGCTCGCGAAGCCGCAGTCGCCGCGGCCGAGCAGGCGGCCCGCGAGACCGAGCGGGTGCGGCTCACGAGCGAGGTTCACCAGACCGTGCTCTCCTCGCTCGAGGAGATCGCCGCTCGGTGGGGTCACGATCGCGTGGGGGCTCGCCGGGTCGCGCGGGCCGAAGCGCTGCGTCTGCGACAACTGCTCGGGGCGCGGGCCCCATCGGTGACCGACTTCACGGGCGCGCTCACGGACGCCGCGATTCGTTTCGCGCGGCAGGGGATCGCCGTGGAGCTGATCTGCGACATCGCGACTGAGCCGCCGGCTGCTCGGTGCGACGCGGCGCTGCGCGCGGTGGTCGCGGCGGTGGCGGTCCTCGCCGACGGGGTCGACGAACCCCGGTGCACGGTCCGGGTCGTGACCTCGGACGCGGGCGTGGCCGCGACGATCCGGCAGCACGTGGTGGCGTTCGAGACGGAGGTGCCGATGGGGCGGGTCCACGACGCGCTCGATCCGGTCGGCGGCTCGGCGCACGTGCAGTTGCTCCCGGGCCGCGGGGCGCGGGTCACGCTGCGGGTCCC
>Ga0075026_100000412_pt1 | contig 16965 bp, 17 predicted proteins | sample Str012_2_FD_71392 | JGI IMG/M metagenome (GOLD analysis project Ga0075026, IMG submission 71392) | Freshwater sediment microbial communities in response to fracking from Pennsylvania, USA - Straight Creek_MetaG_SC_2012 | ecosystem: Environmental > Aquatic > Freshwater > Creek > Sediment... | reverse complement strand
TCGTCGAACTCGCGGCCCTTCTGGACCATCTTCTCGTAGATGCTCCACAGGTGCTTCCCGCGGCCGGTGACCTCGGCGGTGATGCTCAGCTCGCCCAACCGGCCCTCGACCTCGGCCACGGCCTTGGCGAGATAGACCTCGCGCTCAGGCGACCGGGACGAGACGAGATGATCGAGCTCTGCGTAGCGCTTGGGGTACAGCGCCGCGAACGAGAGGTCTTCGAGTTGCTGCTTGAGCTCCTGCATGCCCAGCCGGTGCGCGAGCGGTGCATAGATCTCGAGCGTCTCGTGGGCGATGCGCTGCTGCTTCTCCGACGGCATGGCGGCGATGGTGCGCATGTTGTGCAACCGGTCGGCGAGCTTGATGATGAGCACGCGCAGATCCCGCGCCATCGCCACGAGCATCTTGCGCATCGTGGCGGCCTGCTGCGCTTCTTTCGAGTCGAACTGCAGTCGCTCGAGCTTGGTGACGCCGTCGACGATCTGCGCCACCTCGGCGCCGAAGCCGGCCTCGACATCGGCCAAGGTGATCTCGGTGTCTTCCACCGCGTCGTGCAGCAATGCTGCCGCCAACGAGATCTCGTCGAGACCGAGGTCGGCCACGATGCGGGCCACGGCGAGCGGGTGGTTGATGTAGCTCTCGCCACTGCTGCGCGACTGGTGGCGGTGGGCTTCCTTGGCGGTCTCGTAGGCGCGATTGATCATCGCCACCGACGACTTCGGGTGGTGCCGCCGATACGCGGTGAGCAGTGGCGTGAGCTCCTCGGCCGTCGCGTTCTGATGGCGGCGCCACGGCAGAACCCGATCGACCGCAGGCATCAGTACAGCGCCAGGCTCTCGACGCGGTGACCGCCCAGCTTGCTGCGGCCGCCGAGCGGACCGATCTCGAGGAGGAAACCGAGGCCCACCACGTCGCCTCCGAGCGCCTCCACCAGGCGAACGGTGGCCTGGGCGGTGCCGCCCGTGGCCAGCACGTCGTCGATGACCAGGATGCGCTCGCCGGGCCGGATGGCGTCGCGATGGATCTCGAGCTTGTCGCGGCCGTACTCGAGTTGGTACTCCTCACGCACGACGGCCCACGGCAGCTTCCCGGCCTTGCGCACCGGCACGAAACCCGCGCCGATGCTGTAAGCGACGGGTGCGGCGACGATGAAGCCGCGCGCCTCCATGCCCAACACGCGATCGACCGAGAGGTCGGCGAATCGGGCGCCCAGTTCGGTGATGCTACGTCCGAACCCTCGACTGTCGCCGAGCAGCGGGGTGATGTCGCGGAACACCACACCCGGCTCGGGGTAATCGGGAATGTCGCGGATCAGTTCCTTGACCCAGTCGCCGTTCGACTCCATGCAGGAAGGGTACCGGAGTGGGCGGTTACGCCCGACGCTTCTTCTTGCGTGGGCGAGGCTCGTGGGTGAGCACGTCGGACGGCGACACCGGGCCGGAGGGCGCCAGCGGCTCGATGGAATCATCGGCGACGCGAGTGCGGCCGGCATCGCGGCGACCGGCCGGCGCGCCACCGAGCACCAGGCGCTCGAGCTCGACGCCCGTGGCGTGACGACCCACGAGCGGCTTGTACTTGGGCTCGCGCTCTTTCGCCATGGCCACCAACGGCGAGGCCACGAAGATCGACGAGTACGAGCCGGTGAGCAGGCCCACCAGCAGTGCCAGGGCGAACTCGCGCAGGGTGACCGCGCCCATGATGCCCGAGCCGATGATGAGCAACGACAACACCGGCAACACGGCGGCCAGGCTGGTGTTGAGCGACCGCATCAACACCTGGTTCATCGACACGTTGAGGATGTCGGCGTAGGGCATGCGGTGCGCGGCGTAACGCTTCTGGTTCTCCTGCACCTTGTCGAACACCACGATCGTGTCGTAGAGCGAGAAGCCCAGGATGGTGAGGAACGCGACCACCGTTGCCGGGGTGACCTCGAATCCGAACACGGCGTAGACACCCACGCTGAGCAACACGTCGTGCAACATGGCGAGGATGGCGGCGAGCGCCATTCGCCACTCCAATCGCCAGGCGATGAACATCGCCACCAGCACCAGGAACACGATGAGCGCGCGAATCGCCTTCTGCGTGATGCTGCGACCCCACGTGGAGCTGACCGAGGTGGTGGCCACATCCTCTGACGTGATGCCCGCCTTCTTGGCGAACGCGTCCTGCACCTTCACACGGATGGCATCGGGCTGCGCGGTGACCTGCACCTGGACGACGCGACCGCCACGCGACGACGTACGGATCTGCACCTTGGCGTCGGCACCCTTCAGACCGCTGTCGTCGAGCACCTGACGTGCCTGATCCTCGGTGAGGGTCGGAGACGGAACCTCCCACACCACACCGCCCTTGAAGTCGAGGCTGAGGTTGAGGCCACGACCGACGATGGCGCCGATGCTGACGAGCAGCAGCAATGCCGAGATGCCCAGACCGATCCAGCGCTTGCCGTAGAAGTCGATGGACGTCTCGCCGTGGTACAGGCGTCCGAGCGGACCGCGACGTTCGAAACCGGTGGCTTCGTCGATCTCGTGCTCGGCGGGGACGATCGTGTCGCTCATGCGGCACCTCCGTGGGGAACGGCTTCGATGCCCATCACCTTCTGGCGTTCCATCCATTGCGTTCGGGCAAGGAGGAGCACCGCGGGACGGGTGAAGAAGTAGGCCACCACGAGGTCGCACGCCGTGGAAAGACCGAGGAAGAAGGCGAAGCCGCGCACTGCGCCCACCGTGAGATACCACAGCACGAGGGCACCGATGAGCGACACGAGGTCGGCGATGACGATGGTGCGCCACGCAGCGGTGAAGCCGCGTTGGGCACTGTTGCGCATCGTCTTGCCGGATCGCACCTCGTCCTTGAGGCGTTCGAAGAACACCACGTAGGAGTCGACGGTGACACCCACCGACACGATGATGCCGGCGATGCCGGCCAGTGACAGGGCGAGGCCGCTGGTGCGCGACAGCCAGCAGATGATGGACCACAACAGCGCACCCGACACCGTGATGCCGACGACCACGATGAACCCGAGGATGCGGTAGTAGAGGATCATGAACAAGAGCACGAGCCCCACACCGATGAGGCCCGAGATCCAGGCGGCGCGGAGCGAATCCTTGCCCAGCGAGGGCGACACGTTGCTGACCGACTGCAGTTCGAGTTGCACAGGGAGCGAGCCGCTGTTGATGACTCGGGCGAGGTTCTTGGCGTCGCTCTGGGAGAACGAACCGCTGATCTGCACACTGCCGTTGAACGTCGGTGTCTCCACCGTGGCCACGCTCTGCAGGCTGCCGTCGAGTTCGATGGCGATCTGCTTGGTGGGGCAGGTGGTCTCGGCGTTGAAGCACTGCGTGGCGAGCGTGTTCCACACGTCTTCACCCTTCGCGCCCGAACGCAGGTCGACGACGACGCCCCAACCCTTACCGGGGATGATCGTGGCGGTGGCGTTGTCGCTGAACACCTCACCGGTGCCCTGCGCCGGGCCGACCGGGCAGTACTGCGGCGGATTCGAGCCGTGCACCGGCAGGATCTGCGAGGTCTTCGGGTCGCTCTGCTGGATGGGCACACCGTTGGCGTCGAGCGGCGGTGCCGTGCTGCTGGTGGCGGCACCCGACACCGTGGTGGTGGTGGCCCCGGCGCCGGTGGACGTGGTGGTGGCACCGGGCGTCGTGGTGGTGGGCGCCGCGGTCGTGGTGGTGGTGCCGTTCGAGGGGCTGGGCCGACGTGACGGGCCGGGCTTCACGGTGGTGCTGGGGCTGCCCACGGATGCGCCCTGCGACGTGGTGGTGACCGCTGCTGCCGTGGTGGTGGTGGCCCCTGCGATCGTGGTGGTGGTGGCGCCGGCGATCGTGCTGGTGGTGGGCGTGGTGTTGAGCACCTGGCAACCGGACACGACCGGACGCAGGTACACCTGTCCGGTGACCTGCACCAACTCGACGGCCTGCTGCTGGTTCTTCACGCCGGGCAGGTTGACCACGATGGTGTCGCCCTGGCGCAGGATCTCGGGTTCGGCGACGCCGAGGCTGTCGACTCGCTCGCGGATCTTCTCCACCGCGAGGTCGAGGCTCGAGGAGCTGTAGTTGGTGCCGGGCTTGGGCTGCTGCACGACGGAGATGCCGCCCTGCAGGTCGAGGCCGAGCGACGGCTTGGTGTTCGTGACGAGGGTGGCGATGAGCCCCCCGTACGCGAGCAGCATGATGCCGATCAGCGAGAGTAGAAGTCGTTGGCGCATCGAGTCGCTCAGGCTTCGTCGGTTCCGTCGACCACGATGTCGTCGATCTTGGTCTGCTTCGACTTGGTGCCGTCGTCGGTGGGTACGGCCGTTTCACCCTTGGAGGTGTCGACCTTGCGCTGGATGGCTTGACGGGCCACGCGGATCTGCACGTTGTCGTCGATCTCGAGCCAGGCGATGTCGCCGTCGAATGCCGTGACCCAGCCGTAGACGCCCGACGTGGTCATGATCTCGTCGCCGACCTCGATGGACGACTGCAGCTGGGTCTGTGCCCGCTGCCGGCGGCGCTGCGGCCGGATGAGCAGGAAGTACATGGCCAGGCCGATGAGGGCGAAGATGAACAGCTGAGCGATGGCGGCGCCGCCGCTGCTGCTGGTGGCAGCCGTGATGCCGATGGCGAGTGAGTGGACCGAGCGCATAGGAAAAAGACCAACCGTTGACTGGGAGGGCACCGCCCTCTGGACCGACCGGCGATTGTATCCACCTGCGGCCCTGGTCGGACGGACATCGGCCCACGGGCTTCAGCGTTCTTCAGCCCCAGACGGCCAGCACATCGTGGCGCAGCCGGTCGAACGACCCGTCGCCGATCGCTGTGCGCATGCGGCTCATCAGCTCGATGGTCCAGGCCACGTTGTGCAGACTGAGCAGGCGTGCTGCCGTGGGCTCGCCCACCTGGAACAGGTGGCGGATGTAGCCGCGACTGTGTCGCGTGCACACCTCGCACCCGCAGTTGGCGTCGAGCGGTTCGTCGCTGAGCGCCCACCTTGCGTTCTTGATGTGCAGCTTGCCGTCGCCGGTGAGCGCCGTGCCGTGGCGGCCGATGCGGGTCTGCATCACACAATCGAACTGATCCACGCCCAGGGCCACGGCCTCGACGAGGCTCGCCGGATCGCCCACTCCCATCAGGTAACGCGGCCGGTCGAGCGGCAGATGCTCGAGCGCTGCCGCCAGCGCTGGGAGCATCTCGTGTCGAGTCTCGCCCACGCTGAGCCCTCCGATGCCGTAGCCGTCGAAGTCGAGCGCCGCCGTGCGCTGGGCGCTCTCGGCCCTCATGGACTCGCTGATGCCACCCTGGACGATGCCGAACAGCGCCTGGTCGGGCCGACTGTGCGCCGCTCTGGCCCGAGCGGCCCACGCCGACGTGCGTTCGAGTGCCTCACGGATGACCTCGGGAGGTGACGGCAACGGCGGGCAGACGTCGAGCACCATCTGGATGTCGGCGCCGAGCAACTGCTGGGTGTGCACGGCGATCTCGGGGGTGAAGCGATGCGACGAGCCGTCGTAGGTGCTCTTGAACGTGACGCCGTCGTCGTCGACCTTCGGTTCCAACGAGAACACCTGGAAGCCGCCCGAGTCGGTGAGCGTGAGGCCGTGCCAGTCGGTGAACGTGCCGAGCCCGCCGAAGTGGGCAACCGTTTCGGCGCCCGGACGCAGCATCAGGTGGTAGGTGTTGCCGAGCACGATCTCGGCGCCGAGCCGCTCGTAGTCGGATGCGCTGAGGTACTTGATGGCGCCGCGTGTGCCCACCGGCATGAAGCAGGGCGTGCGGTAGCTGCCGTTGGCGGTGTGCGCGACGCCGGTGCGAGCGGCGCCCTGACCGGCGAACTGTTCGAAGCGAACGGTGTGCATCAGGACAGACTCCGATCCAGCAACATCGCGTCGCCGAAGCTCAAGAAGCGGTACTGCTGGGCGATGGCCTCGTCGTAGAGACGACGCCAGCGGTGGCCGACGAACGCGTCGATCATCATCAGCAGTGTGGTGCGGGGCATGTGGAAGTTGGTCATCATCACGTCGACCGTCTTCCACTCGTAGGGCCGGTGGATGAACAGGCGGGTGCGGCCTTCGAGCGCTCCGAACGTCGCTGCGCTCTCGAGCGCTCGCACGCTGGTGGTGCCCACCGCGATGACTCGCCGAGCATCGGCGCATGCCGCGACCACGTCGGCAGAGACCCGGTAGCGCTCGCTGTGGATCTGGTGTTCGCGCGGGTCGTCGGCACTCACCGGTTTGAACGTGTCGAGGCCCACCACGAGCTCCACCTGCGCCGTTCGCACGCCCTGCGCGCGCAGCGCGTCGAGCAGTTCGGGCGTGAAGTGCAGCCCAGCGGTGGGCGCGGCAGCCGATGCCGGTTCGTTGGCGTAGACCGTCTGATAGCGATCGGGCCGATCGAGTCGCGCCGTGATGTAGGGCGGTAGCGGCATCTCGCCGAACGTCTGCAGCAACGCGAGCGGATCGCCCTCGCCGATGAGTTCGATCACCATCGTGTCGCCGGCGTCGCTGCGTCGCACCACACGGACGAGCGGCACACCGTTCGACAGCAGCTCCTCCCCCGCCTTCAGCTTCTTCGCGGGGCGCACCATGGCCTCCCAGACGCGACGCTCACCGTCGAGCGGATCGAGCAGCAGCGCCTCGGCGGCACCGCCCGTGGAGCGGGTGAGACGCAGCCGTGCCGGGATCACCTTGCTGTCGTTGACCACGAGGAGATCACCCTCGCCGAGGTGGTCGACGAGGTCGCGCACGTGTCGGTGCAAGGGCCCGGCGCTGCCCTGGTCGACGAGCAGCCGCGCCGAATCGCGCGGTTCCGCTGGGTGCTGAGCGATGCGCTCGTCGGGGAGCTGATAGTCGAAGTCGGCGAGTCGCATGGCCCCGAAAGGCTAACGGCGCGCTCGCCGCCCGCCGATGGGCCTCAGGCCATCTTGGCCTGGAGGCGCCGATCGAGTGCGTCGAGGAAGTCTTCGGTGGTGAGCCACGGCGCGTCCTTGCTGATGAGCAGCGCCAGGTCCTTGGTCATCTCACCCTGCTCGACGGCCTCCACACACACCGCTTCGAGTGCCCTGGCGAACTCGACCACGGCCGGGGTGCCGTCCATGTTGCCGCGATACGTGAGGCCCTGGGTCCAGGCATAGATCGAGGCGATCGGGTTGGTGGAGGTCGTGTTGCCCTTCTGGTGCTCGCGGTAGTGACGTGTGACGGTGCCGTGGGCGGCTTCGGCCTCCACCGTCTTGCCGTCGGGCGTCATCAAGACGCTGGTCATCAGACCGAGCGAACCGAAACCCTGGGCCACCGTGTCGCTCTGCACGTCGCCGTCGTAGTTCTTGCAGGCCCACACGTAGCCGCCCTCCCACTTCATGGCCGAGGCGACCATGTCGTCGATGAGGCGGTGCTCGTAGGTGAGACCCAGCGCGTCCATCTCGGCTTTGAACTCGGTCTGGTAGACCTCTTCGAAGATGTCCTTGAACTGGCCGTCGTAGGCCTTCAGGATGGTGTTCTTCGTGCTGAGGTAGACCGGATAGTTGCGCAGGATGCCGTAGCGCAGCGACGCACGCGCGAAGTCGCGGATGCTGTCGTTGAAGTTGTACATGCCCATGGCCACGCCGCCGTCGGCACCGAAATCGGCCACCTTCATCTCGACGGGTGCGCTGCCATCGGCGGGGATGTAGGTCATCATCACCGTGCCGGCGCCGGGCACCTTGTAGTCGGTGGCCTTGTACTGGTCGCCATGGGCGTGACGGCCGATGACGATCGGCTTGGTCCAGCCGGGCACCAGGCGGGGGATGTTGGAGATGACGATGGGCTCACGGAAGATCACTCCGCCGAGAATGTTGCGGATGGTGCCGTTGGGGCTCTTCCACATCTTCTTGAGGCCGAACTCCTCCACTCGCGCCTCGTCGGGCGTGATGGTGGCGCACTTCACGGCCACGCCGTGACGCTTGGTGGCGTTGGCCGAGTCGATGGTGACCTGGTCGTCGGTGGCGTCGCGATGCTCGATGCCCAGGTCGTAGTAGTCGAGCTCGATGTCGAGGTACGGGAGGATGAGCTTGTCCTTGATGAACTGCCAGATGATGCGAGTCATCTCGTCGCCGTCCATCTCCACGATGGGATTCGTCACCTTGATCTTGCTCATCCGGGCACCTTTCGCAGCGGTGGTCGGCCACCGGCAACTTGTCTACGACTTGTATCGATCGTAGCGGATCGGTCGGTCCGGGAGATAATTGTTGACCGCACAAGTCGGGTATTGGGGTAACGTCGGTGCCGTGACCGCTCCCCACACGCTCGACATCGACCCCTGGCGCCTCAGCGCGTCGCGAGCTGCGCACCCCTCGCAGTCGGCCGGCACGCTGCAGAGCCCGGGCGACCTCCTGGCCCAGATCGCCGGCGGACTCGGTGGTGTGGTGGTCCCCGCCGAGGTGCTCGGCACCACCGGCACCCGTCTGGAGCGAGCGCTGCTGCTCACCACGCCCGCGTACGACGTGTGGGTGATGCACTGGCCCGCCGGCACCGCGGCCGACCCGCACGCACACGATCGGCTGGTCGCCTTCCACGTCGTCAGCGGTGCCCTCGTCGAGACGCGCACCGACGCAGCGCCGCAGACGCATCGTGAGGGCGCCACGGTGGTCGTACCAGCGCACATGATGCATCGCCTCGAAAGCACCGTGGCCGCCACCACCGTGCACGTGCACGCCAAGGATCTCCTCTGACCAGCTGACCTGGGCTCGTCGCGCACCCATCCCCTACCATCGTGGCCGATGGAATTCTCCTGGACCGACGAACAGATCGCACTGCGCGCACGCGCCGCCGCCGTGGCGTCCGACGCCGTGGCCCGCTACGGCCGACACAACGACTCGTGGATCAACGGCTACTCCAAGGAGTTCTCGCGCGAACTCGCCGCGCACGGCTGGATCGGCATGACCTGGCCCGACAACCCCTACAGCGGTCCCGCCAGTCCGGCCATCGACCGACTCATCGTCGGCGAGGAGCTCATCAAGGCGGGCGCACCCATCGCCGCCTCGTGGTTCGGCGATCGCCAGATGGGCCCCGCGCTCTTGTCGTACGGCACGCCCGAACAGCAGGCCGAATTCCTGCCCGGCATCGTGTCGGGCGACACCACGTGGTGCATCGGCATGAGCGAACCCAACGCCGGCAGCGACCTGGCCAGCCTGAAGACCTCGGCCGAGCGGGTGGGTGACGAGTTCGTCATCAACGGACAGAAGATCTGGACCAGCTTCGGCGCTGTCGCCGACTCCATCTACCTCATCTGCCGCACCCGGGCCGACGGACCTCCGCACGCCGGCATCAGCGAGGTCATCGTGCCGATGAACACGCCCGGCATCGAGGTGCGGCCCATCACCGACATGACCACCAACCGTCACTTCTGTGAGGTGTTCTTCACCGACGTGCGGGTCCCGGTTGCCAACCTGGTGGGCGTCGAGGGTGCAGCGTTCAAGCAGACCATGAAGCAGCTCGAGCACGAGCGCGGCGGCATCGATCGGTTGGTGAGCAACTACGCGCTGTATCAGCGGGCGGTCGAAGCGGCCGACACCACCGATCCGCTGGTGCGTCAGGAGATGGCCGCGCTCGAGATCGGCTACCGCATCGGTCGCATCCTCGTGGTGCGTGAGGTGCTCAAGCAGGCACCGGCGGGCTTCAGCGCCGCCACCAAGTGCTTCTGCACCGAACACGAGGCACGGGTGGCCGAGTTCGTGTCGCGCACGCTCGGCGCCGAGGCCACGCTGTGGAGCGACGTCACGCACGGCCTGCTCTACACCCCCGGCTACACCATCATGGGTGGCACCTCCAACGTGATGCGCAACATCCTCGGGGAGCGTGTGCTGGGACTGCCCCGCTGACGTCGTCGTCCGCGGCACTACGGTTCGGTCATGGCCGATCTGCTCGCGCTCTCGTCGCACATCATCGACAGCGGTGTCACCGACCAACCGGTGAACCGCGTCACCAACGAACTCAGCGAGGTCGACACCGATCTGGCGATGGTGGAGAGCTTCAGCCATTGCGTGGCACTCTCCACCGGCGACGGACTGGTGTGCTTCGACGCGTCCGGCGTGATGACCGGTGAGGCCGTTCGACGCGCGCTGCGCAGCTGGCGCCCCGACCGGGTGGGCCACCTCGTCTACACACACGGGCACGCCGACCACGTCGGTGGCAGCACGTATTTCGCCGACGACCACCCCACCGTCGTCGGGCACGAGAACGTCGCCGCCCGGCTCGATCGGTACGACTACACCAACAACTGGAACCTCATCATCAACGCTCGCCAGTTCGGCGGCGTGGCGGGCGAACTGCAACTGGGTGTGGGTTCCGGGGGCGACGCCATCGATGTGCAGAGCCGCACGCTCGGCCGGCGCTTCCTACCGACGTCCACGCTGCGTCCCGACCAGACCTTCGCCACGTCGCACGAGATCACGGTCGGCGACGAGCACATCGAGTTCCACCACGCCCGCGGCGAGACCGACGACCACCTGTGGGCCTGGCTGCCGCAGCGCAAGACGCTGATGACCGGCGACTTCCTCATCTGGAACTTCCCCAACGCGGGCAACCCGCAGAAGGTGCAGCGCTACCCCATCGAATGGGCCGCCGCGCTGCGGCGGATGATCGCCGTCGGCCCCGAACTGCTGATGCCGGCGCACGGCCTTCCCATCGAGGGCAACGCGCGCATCACACGCGTGCTCGACGACGTCGCCACCGCGCTCGAACAGCTCGTGGCCGACGTCGTGACGATGATGAACGGCGGCGCCACGCTCGACACCATCATCCACTCCGTCTCGGTGCCGGCCGACACCCTCGCCAAGCCCTACCTCCGTCCGCTCTACGACGAACCCGAATTCGTCGTACGCGGCATCTGGCGCCAGTTCGGCGGATGGTGGGACGGCGCGGCCTCACGCCTCAAGCCGTCGCCCGACGCCCACCTCGCGGCGACCATCGCCGACCTCGCGGGTGGCGCCGAGGTGCTGTTGCGTCGCGCCGAGCAGGCGGCCGGCGACGGCGACCTGCGCCTCGCGTGCCACCTGGCCGATCTCGCCGGTTGGGCGGCACCCGACGATCCCCCCATCCACGCCGGCCGCGCGGCCATCTACCTCGCCCGGCGCAAGGCCGAGCCGAGCCTGATGAGCAAAGGCATCTTCGCTGCGGCGGCACGAGAGAGCCAGATCGTCGTGGAGCGCGCTACTGCCGACTGAGGCTCACCAGGGCCAACGCCAGCGCAGCGGCGGCGAGCCCGATGCCCTGCCATTTCGACACGCGTTCCTCGTCGATCACGAACGCCAGCAACACCGTGCTGGCCGGGTAGAGCGAGGCCACGACGGCCACGATCGACAGCATCCCGCCACGCACCGCGACGAGGTACAGCGCGTTGGCGCCCATGTCGAACACGCCGGCAACGACGGCGATCTGCAGCGACGAGCGATGGCGCACCGGCCGGACACCGCTCGCAGCGGCGAGCACGAGCAGGAACGGCACCGACGCGAGACGGCCGATGAGCAACGGCCACATCCCCGAGGTGGACGACGCCCGCTCGAAGCACACGAACAACATGCCGAAGCACGCGCCAACTCCCACCGCGAGCGCAATGATGCGCGGCGGTGTGTTGTGCTCGTGCGGTCCGATGGCACCGCTCACCAGCGCCACGGCGCCGACCGCGCACACGATGCCGATCAGTGCGAGCGCCGACGGACGCTCGCCCAGGGCGAGGCCCACGATGACCGGAACGCTGGCTCCCACGACCGCACTCACGGGAGCGACCACCGTGATGTCGCCGTGCGCGAAGCCGTGGTAGAGCCCGGCAATGCCGAGTGCACCGATGATGCCGCCTGCGCCACTCCACCACCACGTCGACGCAGCAGGTGCCGCGGTGGCCATCACCAGCACCGTGATGGCCACCAGGACGAGGCTCACGATCTGACCGGTGGCGGCCACGACGATGCTCTGCTGATGCCGACTGGCGCGGCCGCCGAAGTAGTCGCCGACGCCGTAGACGAGGGCGGAGGTGAAGGCGAGCAGGACCGGCATGGGCGACGTCAGAAGGTAGTGGTCGGTGGGTCGATTGCCATGCTTCGGGCCGTTCGTCTCTACAATGTTGACCAGCCCAGTCGGAATACTGTGGGAGCACATCGAACGAGGAGCATCGACATGGCAAAGATCGCGAACGACGTCACCGAACTGGTCGGCCACACGCCGCTGGTGCGCCTCCGCCGGGTCACCGACGGCGCCGGGGCCGAGATCCTCGCCAAGCTCGAGTTCTACAACCCGGCGCACAGCGTGAAGGACCGCATCGGTGTCGCCATGCTCGATGCCGCTGAAGCGGCCGGCAAGCTGGGCCCCGACACCATCATCGTCGAGCCCACCAGTGGCAACACCGGTATCGCGCTCGCGATGGTGGCTGCGGCCCGCGGCTACAAGATCGTGCTCACGATGCCCGAGACGATGAGCAAGGAGCGCCGCCAACTGCTGCGCGCGTACGGCGCGGAACTCATTCTCACGCCGGGTCCCGAAGGCATGGGCGGCGCCATCGCCAAGGCCACCGAGTTGGCCGCCAGCGATCCCAAGTACTTCATGCCCCAACAGTTCGAGAACCCGGCGAACCCCGCCATCCATCGGGTCACCACCGCGGTCGAGATCTGGGACGACACCGACGGCGACGTCGACATCTTCATCGCCGGTGTGGGCACGGGCGGCACCATCACCGGCGTGGGCGAGGCGCTGAAGGAGCGCAACCCCGACATTCAGATCATCGCGGTCGAGCCCGATGCCTCACCCGTGCTGTCGGGCGGCCCGAAGGGCCCGCACCCCATCCAGGGCATCGGCGCCGGCTTCGTACCGGCCATTCTCGACACCGACGTGTACGGCGAGGTGATCCGCGTCACCAACGACGACGCGATGCACACGGCCCGTCGCATGGGACGCGAGGAGGGCATCCTCGTGGGCATCTCGTCGGGCGCCGCCGTATGGGCCGCCGTGCAGGTGGCCAAGCGGCCCGAGAACGCCGGCAAGCGCATCGTGGTCATCATCCCCTCGTTCGGCGAGCGCTATCTCAGCACCGCCCTCTATGCCGACCTCGCCGACTGAGATGTCGCACTGGCGCCGCGACCTGCGCGCGGTTCACGATCGCGATCCCGCGGCACGGTCGTCGCTCGAGATCGCGCTGCTGTATCCCGGCGTCCACGCCATCTGGGCGCACCGTGTGGCTCACGCCCTGTGGCGGCACGGCCATTGCTTCCTCGGTCGCACCCTGTCGCAGCTGAGCCGGGCCATCACCGGGGTCGAGATCCATCCCGGGGCCACGATCGGCGCGGGATTGTTCATCGACCACGGCATGGGTGTGGTCATCGGTGAGACGGCCGAGATCGGCGACGACGTCACCATCTATCACGGCGTCACGCTCGGCGGCACCACGCTGGAGAAGGGCAGGAAGCGCCATCCCACCATCGGCGACCGCGTCACCATCGGAGCCGGGGCCAAGGTGCTCGGCGCCATCGACGTGGGTCACGACAGTCGCATCGGCGCCAACGCGGTCGTCGTGCGCTCGGTGCCACCCAACGCGGTGGTCGTGGGCGTCCCCGGCCAGGTGGTGGCCCGCAGTCGGGTGGTGCCCGACGCGCCCGAACCCGATCTCGAAGACACGGTGCTGCCCGACCTGGTGGGCGCCAGCCTGCAGTCGCTGCGCGATCGCGTCGACCTGCTGGAGATCTCGGTGATAGGCGAAGCGTCGACAGTGGCCATCAGGCCATCGGCCGACGGCGTCTGGTCGGGCGACGACTTCTCGATCTGACGGACGTCGATCACCGGCCTCGGGCCAGTGGGCACATCAGCTGGCACGCCGTTCATACGCGGCGACGATGGCGGCCGACGCATAGGTGATCGCGAACGAGAGGAGCCCGATCGCGAGGAAGAGCAGGAAGAACATCCAGTTGAAGGTGCCGCCCGAGGAGACCCGGGTGGTGTACATGGTGATGTTGGCGACCGACTGCTGTTGTGTATCTGCCTTCAGGTACAGCCCTACCGCGATCCCGATGATGATGTTGCCGCTCAACAGCAGGACGCCGACCGTCAACAATCCTCGGTCGACCCTCGAGAGCGAATCTGTGCGTTCATTCATGTTGCGCAGCGTAGAACGACAGCTCGGCTGCCACGAGGGAGCTTGTGCAGTCAAGTGAACTCATCGTGACATGCGTCACCGGTGGGACTTTCGCCTCTGTGTGGAGGGCAGGAGCCAGCCGACATTGAACGCATCCGATCTGATCAACCGCTCGGATCGACGAAGGATTGGAGAGGTAGCCATGAGGTTCTCTTCCACGACCGCCCGCCGCTTCGTTGCCCGAGCCGCAGTCCCCGTAGCAGTGCTACTGGCGGCCGGCACCGTGTGGCAGGCGTCGTACGCGGCGTTCTCGGCAGACACCCGCAACTCCGGCAACAGTTGGAGCTCCGGAACGATCACGATGACCGACGACGACGCTGGTTCGGCCCGATTCACCGTGACCAACCTGGTACCCGGCCAGACCGACACGCAGTGCATCAAGGTCACGTCGACCGGCACCAACTACGGCCCGGTCAAGATGTACACGTTGAACGCGTTGAACACCACTGGGCTGATGGAGCACCTGAAGATGACCGTCAAGCAGGGCACCGGCGGCTCGTTCGCCTCGTGCACCGGATTCGTCGCCACCGACACCTTGGTCAACGGCGTGATGCTGTCGACAATGGCGTCGACCTACACCGCGTTCGCGACGGGAGTGGGCAACTGGACAACGACGAGCAGCCCCGAGAGCAGGGTGTTCCAGATCACCTATCTGTTCGACGCGACGGGCATGACCCAGGAGCAGCTCGACGCACTGCAGGGCACGCACACCGGCATCGATCTCGAGTGGGAGATCCAGAACGCATAGGCACTGCCGCACGCCAGCGGACCCGAACCTGGCAGGTGAGAGATGAAGCATGTGGTGGCGGTGCACGACAGCGAGGGAGTTGCACCGTCGCCACATGTTCGCGTCGACGGGGAGCCGCGACGGTGGCTCGACGCGATCGGCGGCGCTCTCGCCACTGCGTACTTGGCGTTCACCCTCACCCTGCTCGCCATCGCAGTGCTCCCCTGCGTGGGGCCCTGGAACGCCTACATCGTCCGGTCCGGCTCGATGTCGCCCTCCATCAACGCCGGCGACATCGTGGTCGCAGCACCATTGCCGCATGCCGCGGGGGTGCCGACAGGTCGAGTGATGGTGTTCGTCGATCCGGCCACCACGACACCCGGCGATCGACTGTTGGTGCACCGTGTGCTCATGCGCAACGACGATGGCACCTACATCACAGCGGGCGACGCCAATCGACAGTGGGACCAGACGCCGGTGAATCGATCGGCGATCATCGCCCAAGCACGGCTGCGGGTGCCGTGGCTCGGGCTCCCCGTGGTGTGGTGGCACCGCGGCGCGTTCGTGCCGCTCATCGCATGGTTGGCCATCACGGTGCTGGCGATCGAACTGACGAGGCGTACACATCGTCGACACACGGGAGACGATGACCAACCGGGTGGATCTCGAGGCAGCGCGCGACGCGCCGGCCGAATCACCACTGCGGCGAGCGTCGTCGTCGCGATGTTCGTCGTGGGCAACGCGTCCGCGGCGTTCTCCGGGCGCACCATCAATCCTGGCAACGCATGGGCGATCAACACGCGCATCCTCCTGCCATACCTCACCAACGTGCTGGCCGACGCACCGTGGGCCTACTACGAGACGGAGGAAGCAAGCGGCGGCACCGCCAACGATTCATCCGGCAACGCTCGCGTCGGCGCATACTCGGGCACGATCACCTATCACCAGGCGGGCGCGCTCACCCGAGTCCCCGGCTACTCGATCCTCCTCGGCTCCAACAGCCCCCGCCTCGTCGCCTACTCCGCCGCAACGATCACCAACCCCACCACCTACTCGCTGGAGATGTGGTTCAAGACCACGACCACGAGCGGCGGCAAGCTGGCCGGCTTCGAGAATTCGAAGAACCAGAATTCGAGCACCACCGATCGCTACGTGTTCATGCGCAACGACGGACGCATCGTGTTCGGCGGATGGATCAACAACGGCACGACGATGCTCACCAGTCCACTCGCCTACAACAACGGTGCGTGGCACCATCTGGTCGTCACCGCCCGACCGATCTCGGGCAACACGCTGCAGTCGGCCAACATGTACGTCGATGGCGCCCGAGTCGCCACCGGCAACTCGACGGCCGTCGCGAGCTACGCCGGTTACTGGCGAGCGGGCTACGGAAACATCGCCTCGGTCAGCGGCGCTCCATCGTCCAATGCGTTCGCCGGTTCGATCGACAACGTCGCGATCTACCTCACCGAACTCACCGCAGCACGCATCGCCATCCACTACGCCAGCCGCTGACTCCCCGCCCGAGCGCACGTTGCGGGAGGCACTCGATCGTCGACGCGGGGCAGACCAAGTTCACGAGCGACCCGGTCGCGCTGCTGCTCTCCAACTCATGCCCGCCCCGCTGGCATTCCGATCGGCGAGCGGGTCGTCGATCGGAGGTCGAATCGTCGGTCATCTGCAGGTCGCCGTCATTCGACGACGTGGATGACCCCGTTGTCGGGAGGACCGACGACATGCGGAAGAATTCGGGCGAGATGGCCGCTCGCAACGATGTTGATCGCCATGTTCTGATGATGCAACTCGATCGACGCCCACCGCTCGAGGAACATGAACTTGTGCTCGTCGTCGTCACGTTGGTACAGCTCGAAGGATTCGCAGCCCTGCGCCGCCCGACTGAGGTCTCGGCCCTCGGCAAGAAGGCCACGCAGTTCGGCTGCGTGACCCGGCAGCGCCTGGAAGTTGATGACGACGTCGACGGACATGGTGCTCCCTACTTCCGGCGCATTCCGGATGGAACGAGCCTGACCGATCGTGACCGTGCTGTCCACCGACGTCAAGGGAACACGTCACCACGGGCCGGGTGCGATCAAC
>Ga0075026_100000411_pt1 | contig 16977 bp, 17 predicted proteins | sample Str012_2_FD_71392 | JGI IMG/M metagenome (GOLD analysis project Ga0075026, IMG submission 71392) | Freshwater sediment microbial communities in response to fracking from Pennsylvania, USA - Straight Creek_MetaG_SC_2012 | ecosystem: Environmental > Aquatic > Freshwater > Creek > Sediment... | reverse complement strand
GTTATGAAAAAAAGATTTTTATCCGTTTTTGCTTTCTTATTTGCTATGATGATCTTGCTTTATTCCTGTCATAAGGATGGGGTGCCCTGCGATTGTAAGCCCGAAAACCTCAAGGCTACCATGTCGGTATTTGCAAAAGGACTAAACAATCCAAGGGGTTTGAAATTTGGTCCGGATGGTTACCTGTATGTTGCCGAAGGCGGTATTGGTGGAAAAAATACGACCACCACCTGCATGCAGGTACCGGATGCGGGACCCTATACCGGAAGTGATACGGGATCCAGGATTTCAAGAATCGACAGGGCAGGCAACCGAATGACTTTTGTCACCAACCTGCCATCAAGCGCCACCAGTGCAGCCATCGGTGGTTTTGTTAGTGGTGTTGCGGACATTGCTTTTATCGGCCATACCATGTACGGGTTGCTTACAGGTGCAGGCTGTTCGCACGGTGTGCCCAATATTCCCAATGGCGTTTTTAAAGTAAACAACGACAGAAGCTGGACCATGATGGCCAATCTCAGCAGTTACTATATGGCCAACCCGGTTGTGCATCCAAATCCGGAAGACTTTGAACCGGACGGAACACCCTATAGCATGATAGATGTTGATGACAATCTTTTTGTTGTTGAACCCAACCATGGAGAGCTGGACAAAGTTTCGCAAAAAGGAAAAATCAGCCGGATAATTGATATCTCTGCCAGCCAGGGTCATATCGTTCCTACCTGTGTGGTTTTTCATGAAGGCAATTTCTATGTTGGCAATCTTAGTGTATTTCCCATTGCAAATAAATCCAGTATTTATAAAATTACACCCGGCGGCCAGATCAGTGTGGTGGCTACCGGCTTCAGCACCATACAGGGTATTGTGTTTGATAAGCTGGGCGGGCTGTACATTCTGGAAGCTACAGTAGGTCATCCTTTTCCCACACCCAATTCGGGTGATATTGTAAGACTGGATCGGTATGGTAACAGAACGCAGGTTATTGGCGGGCTTAATTTGCCTACAGCGATAACCATTGGGCCAGACAACAATATTTATGTTTCCAATGTTGGTTACGGACCCGAAGCCATTGGTGGCGGCCAGGTGGTAAAAATAGGCGTCACCTGTGCAAATGCTGTTTCTGCCAGTAAAGAATAAGCGCAAATAAAGAATGCGCAATTGCCTGCGGCTTCTTCAAATCAATACCGGCTTGTCCGGTTGGTTTGAAGAAGCTGTTTTTTTTATTTGGTACAGAAGATTTTGAACCAGCATTGATAAGTTGAAGCTGGTGGGGAGCCTACAAGAAAAATAAACTGGTTGAATTTGTGAATAATATTGAATGGCTGTCCGGGTGAGTACCTTTGAATTGTTACTGATATCGTCAATACATTGTGCGTAACTCATAAACTTCTATAAGGTAATCAGTTGTAATCTCTTGAAAAAATGAAGAGAAACATCATTATTCTAATTTAGCTAACGGTTTTATTATTTTGTGACAAATGTGTTAGCTCCAACACTTGGCAGTTAACTACTTTACGCATTAAAAAAAAGGAATGGACATACATTTCTTTCAAATACATATCTTCGGCCGGCGAATATAACCAGACCCCAATTACAAACTTTATTGAAAATGAACCGACGACTACGTACGTTTTTGATTCCCCGCATTTTAATTTTATTTTCGGGAACATGTATCGTGCAATATGTAACTGCGCAAATGCCTTCCATTGTATCCTTTGTACCAACTGGCGGTAGTATTGGTACATTGGTCACTATTACAGGATCCAATCTTAACAATGCCACATCTGTTACTATTGGCGGCACATCTGCAATATTGCTTTCAAATACCGGCACAACCATAGTTGCAATGACAATGCCCGGCACTGTTACTGGGGGCGCAACCATTACAACATCGAGCGGCACTGCAAGCAGTGGTTCTAATTTTACAGTAAAACCCAATCCTGCTCCATCACTCCAAAGAACTGCAAAACTTGTGGCATCAGGAACTATTGGTTCGGCGCCACAACAAGGATCGTCGGTTAGTATCAGTGCTGATGGAAGTACAGCCATTGTGGGGTCATTTGCAGATAACTCAAACCAGGGTGCTGCTTTTATTTATATCCGTAGCGGAGATTCCTGGATACAACAGGCAAAGCTGGATGGCACAGGAGGGAGCAGTAGTGCCTTGCAAGGAACTGCCGTGGCAATAAGCGCCGATGGTAATACTGCAGTTATGGGAGGAAGTGGAGATGGTAATTCATCAGTAGGTGCTATATGGGTATTTAGCAGGAACGGAACAGCGTGGATTCAGCAAGGTTCAAAACTAGTCGGAACAGCTGTTTATGCAGGTGCTCTTCTGGGGTTTTCAGTAAGTATAAGCGCTGATGGAAATACAATAGCCGCAGGTGGGCCACATGATTTAGGGTATGATGGTTCTGCGCTTACCGGAGCTGTATGGGTATTTTCGAGGATTGGTAGCTCGTGGTCGCAACAAGGGATAAAATTAGTGGGTACTGGCTGGATAGGTACCTCAACCTACCAGGGGACATCCGTTAGTTTGAGCGCCGACGGAAATACCCTTATCTCGGGAGGGTTTATAGACAATTCAGGCATTGGTGCAGCATGGGTTTTTACCCGCAACGGAAGTACATGGGTTCAACAGGGGGAAAAACTAGTGGCAGCTGGTACATCAGGCGGTATTGTTTATCAGGGCGCTTCAGTGGGATTAAGTGCTGATGGAAATACAGCCATTGTGGGGGGATATGGAGATAATCTTCCAACGGGGGCGGCCTGGATATATACAAGAAATAGTTCAGTATGGACACAGCGGACAAAATTAGTCGGTACAGGGAATGCAACTTCATATACTTTACAAGGATCTTCAGTGGCCATTTCTGCAGATGGAAGAATTGCCTTAGTTGGTGGGAGAGGGGCAGATACAGAAACAGGGGCGCACTGGATATTTACCCGCAATGGAGATAATTGGACCCAGCAAGGCCAGCGGATAACGGGTACAGGTAATACAGGTATGGCAAGACAGGGCGAGTCTATGTCTATTAGTTCAGATGGAACTACTTCAATTGTTGGCGGATCTGGCGATAATTCAAATGTGGGGGCAGCATGGATTTTTGTATCTCCCGCACAATCATTAAATTTTGATGGAGTCGACGATAAGTTAACCGTAGTGATCCCATCTACAGGTACTATGCCTGAGGGTAATAGTACCTATACGATCGAAGCGTGGATAAAACCTGTCAATAGCACCGTTATTAACGGTATTATCGGCTGGGGAATCCATGGGACAGCCGGAGGACTGAATATCTTTCGAACGTCAGACGCTACAGATGGCGCAGCCGGAGGTTTAGTAAATGCGTGGGAAGGATCCGATTTATTTGTTGCTCCATCAGGATTTAATTTATTTGACGGTGGCTGGCACCATGTAGCAGCCACTTTTGACGGTATCAGCAGGAAAATCTACGTTGACGGAATAGTAAGAGGGCAGGACAATCCAACAACTACGGGGCATATTGTAACAGCCGTCAATTGTATGGTTGGTGCGACCAATGCTAGCAGCGGTTTTTTTGGAGGTAATATGGACGAACTACGTGTCTGGAAAAGGGCCCTGTGCCAGGCGGAATTGCAGAACAACATGAATTGTTCTTTGAACCCAGTAGGACAACTTGGGCTTGCGCTTCTGTATCATTTTAATCACGGTGTCGCAAATGCAGATAATACAAGTATAACATTTGTTGCTGATGCAACCGGGAACGACAATAACGGTGTTTTAAATAATTTCGCTGAAACCGGGGTGACTTCCAATTGGACAGAGGGTCTTGTAATGGGAAATTGCAGCGTTTATACTCCGTCGTCACTTGCAGGTATACCTGGCGGACCAAAAGTTTGCCAGCAGGAGGTTATACAATCTGTTGGTTTGACTTATGTTGATCAGGATTGTGAACTAGTTGCCAGCATTATTCCATCAGGCGTTACACCGCTTTCGGGTAATGTCACTGTTTGCGTAACCGTTAATCCAACCGTAACTTTTTATAACGGATATCCGTATGTGCAACGATTCTATGATATTACTCCGGCTAATAACGCTGCCACTTCTACGGGCACTGTTACACTCTATTATACCCAGTCAGAATTTGATGCCTATAATGCAGTAAGGGGTATTAATCCACGACTACCTTCAGCACCGGACGATCTGGTTGGAATTACAAATCTCCGTATTAGTCAGATGCATGGTGCTGGAACAAACCCTGGTGACTACAGTGGCGCAACTATTGTCATCAATCCGGACGACAGCAAAATTGTCTGGAATAACCTTTTCGGCAGATGGGAAGTAACTTTTGATGTCAACGGTTTCAGCGGATTTTTTGTCCGGACAATTAGTCAAAGTGCCCTGCCGGTTAGTCTGACAAACTTTGATGGTAGAAACATCGGCGCCATTAACCTGCTGGAATGGACAACCAGCCAGGAACAAAATAGCAGTTCTTTTGAACTTCAACGCAGTTTTGATGGGATTTTATTCGCAACTACAAGCACAATAACTGCATCAGGTAATAGCAATACCATCCGTCATTATTCATACAGTGATGGCATTGCAGGATTGAGCCATGTGAAATATTACTATCGACTGAAAATGATTGATGCAAACGGGAAGATCAACATTAGTAATGTTATAATCATTTCTATAGTTAGTAGTGGGTTTAGCTTTGCAATTTACCCCAATCCGGTTAAAGATAGGATTACAATAAGCATTGAAACTGGCATGCCGGAAAATGCCGCTATAAAACTCAGTGATCTAAGTGGTAAAAGCATACTTCAGCAATCAGCCACTTTGCAAAAAGGCATTAATTTATTGCTGATTAATATGCCAGACAAATTACCCGCTGGTATTTACTTGCTGAAGCTAATAACCAAAACGCAACAACAATCTTTTAAAATAATTAAAGGAAAATAACAAAGTTAGGCGAGACGGGTAACTGTTTCTAAAGTTCTTCATTTCCATTTTTTTGCGAAAAGAAGCTTACATAGGGTTTGCCAAAATAGAGGTAAAATGCTTGGAATAGGGTGAAATGCAGAAGGTTAATTTCAGAAATCGTAAACAGACCAAAAATAATGAACAGTAGGAATGCATGAGTACACGCAAAAAAATAAACTGGTTGAATTTGTGAATAATATTGAATGACTGCCCGGAGATTAGGCAGTGTTTTTTTTTAATCGTTAGCAATTATTTGAGGGACTGTTTTCCTATTCGCCCTGGGTTTTTGGTTTAAGATTTTTAGCTTCAGGCAGCGAGAAGACTGTTATTATATCTTCAAAGTAAATGCAGGCATTGATCAACTGAATGACCTGCGTGGTAAAAATGGCCCTTGTATTTTTTCCAATACCCGTTGCGAAACAACCCGTTTTGCCAGCAAGCACGCCGGCCCTTTCGATGCACAGGGCGCCGAATGCAGAACAGCGGATATGGGTAGTTGGTTTTTAATCTTTAGGCTCCCATAATTGAATTTTATTTCCTTCGATGTCTATAATATGAACAAATTTACCATAGTCAGAATCTTCGATAGTATCAACAATAGTAACGCCTTCATTTTTGAGTTGTGCAACCAGCGCTTCGATGTTCTTTACCCTGTAATTGATCATAAAGTCCTTTGTTGAAGGCGCAAAGTAGCTGGTGCTTTCTGCAAAAGGATTCCACTGGGTAAGCCCTTTTTTTGCAGGGTCTTCCAATTCCCGCCATTCAAAACTGGTGCCATAGGGCGTTGTGTCAAAGCCAAGATGGGTTTTGTACCATTCGTTGACTGCTTTTGGGTCCTTGCATTTGAAGAAGATGCCGCCGATGCCAGTTACTTTTTTCATGGTTGTTTATTTTTTATAGTTGTTAATTTCTGTAGTGCTTTTACGGGGATACACAATTCAAGGTCAAAGTGGTTCCAGTTGCAGGTATTTTCTTTGTCTAAAAAAATTTCTAAACCATGCTGTGGAGCGCATTCATAGGCACTATTGATTAGCCAGTTATCGAAAAGATAATTGGTACCTGCCACCACCCGGTTAAAATCGCCGGATACCGCCGTGACGGCATATTTGCATTTTGGTAAAGTGGTCGTTTGTACGATTCCATCCGGTTCAACGATTAGTTGCAGCGGAATCGTAATACAGGCTTCATAGCGGTATTTCTCTTTGGGGGTAACATCCGGGTCGTCCATTGACATGCCAAAAATGGTTTCCGCATCAAATAGGTTCATTTTTTTTGCCCATGCAATAAGGGTTGCAAATGCATTGAGTACAAGGCCTTCCCGGAATGCATCCACCACTCTTATATAAGCGATTCTTCTTTCGGGAAATTGGCGGATGCTGACAGGAAACGCATCTATCAATTCATCGGCAACCATAGTGCAATGATATTGACTCCCGTCGTACCATTCTTTGCCGATCTTGCTGTTTTTAATAAGGCCGCCCTTTCTGTATGCACTGGGTGAAATTCCGAAGTATTGTTTAAACTGGCGGGAAAGGCTGGAAGAAGAAGAAAAGCCGCATTCAGTTGCAATGGCTGCAACAGGTTGTCTGGAGAATTTCAGCAGCCTTGCTGCTTTTTCGTTACGGATGCGGGTGATAAAATTGTTGACGGTTTCCCCGGTCACCGCTGCAAAAATCCGGTGAAAATGAAAGGGGGAGAAATAAGCGACAGCCGCAAGTTCTTCGAGGGATATCGGGTTGTGAATATTGTTATTGACAAAATCAATAACGCTGTTAATACGGCTCCTGTAAATTTCGTTTGATTTGTTCATTGCTTACAACTGTTGCACAAACGTTGGTTAATTCAGGCGGCTTGCGCCGGCTTTTAACTTACCGGTTAAATAGCTTCGTATGGGTAAGTCTAAAAATTTAAATACCAGCCATGCTAAGCTTATGAGTAAAATTACAGAAATGGGAATTACCCAACTTAAATGAACAAAACCTGGTTTTTCCGCTGCTACATAAGTTAAAAATTCCACACAAATGGGTAATGAGTCATGTAAAGCGGATAAGAAATATTACCGGAAAATGTATTGATTTTTTGATGTTTACCGGCTAAACCTGTTCCGGCGCCCAATGAAACCAGCAGTGGAAGGAAGAAGATGACTAAAACAGGTTCCGCTAACCAGTTCCAATGGTCGTTATAAGAAATTAAAAATGCTATCAATAATAAAGCGCTCATACCTGCAAACCTAATTTGGTTTTAATTATTCCGATAACCACAGAAAGCTGTTGCTTCCGCAATGGACAGGATACATTAATGGATTGCGGGAAAAAAAATCTGCCAATGACGCCGCTGATAAATCGGCGGCGGATGCAGCTGCAGCAGCCGGTCAATCATTTAGTGGTACTGGTGGGGTGCCTGCTTTTTTTGTAGCAAAAGCCAATGCTATACTGAATCGTTTGTTGGATAAATACCAGGATTTTCAATCGGAGTATTTAAACCAGTCAACAGAAATGGATTTGGAATTTAACCAGGTAACATCAAAGTTACCTGCAAATGCTGGTGCTGGTGGCGATAAATGCGACGGTATCCCCGATTATAAAACCTGGGTGTATGAATATAACAAGAGACTTAATGCGTTCAGAAAAAAACGGTTACCCATGCAAGAACGTTGATAGAAGAAATGGTTCCTGTCTTACGGTATGTTTCCTTTTCTGATGCTGTGTTTCAACTGCAAAAAAGACAGCTGGAAGATGAATTTATGGAGTACTGTACCGGTACCGGTACAACCCCTTTTGATTTTCGGCCGGATTGCATTAATTGCGACATACTTGTTACCGAATGTACTGAACTGCAAAAAGATCAGGAATCTGTAAAAATGGAATTGCCGGATTTTGGTGAAACGCATTGTAATACCCATGGGTCCATTAATCTTATTGCATTGCAGTATAAATGGGATTGTAATATCGAATCAGTTGACTTTGACCCTCCCTTTAGCGGGCTTAAATTAAAAGGAGGAATAAGGGATGATTTGGCAAAGGGTACACGAAAAGGAAGTGTACAGGTTACATTTACTAAAAGTGTGGGAGTAGAATCGATGAGCCCTGTTACGGTTAAAGTGGGGGGTGGTGCTGGTGTTTTTGTGGAATTTTCAGAAAAAGGCGTTACTGATGTTGGTGTAATCTCGCAAGTAAAAGTTAAGGCAGGAAGCATTACGGTTGCGGGTGTGGAAGGCAGGGTAGGCTGGAACTCCGGTCCCTCATTGGGCGGAAGCGGAATACTTTCAGGCCTCTCCATTAAATGAGTAATAGTGCATGAATTGCTTTTATCCAACAATATTGATTCCTCTTAACCGCTGCGTCATTAATAAAAATACAGACAAGAGACGGGGCTGCTGAGTTCCGGGTAGATTGAGCGGATATAAAACCGGCTCACATAAAATCGTTCCGGAACAAGGCTATTTCTGCCTGTTGATCGTTCAAGGTACAGGCATCGCGGATCTTAGGCGATTTCGCAATAAAAACGTATTTTCAGTTTGCCAAGAAAGCATCATCAATGAGTGATCATCCTTCAGCAACTGCCCAATACGCACCGGTTTCTGGCGATACCCGGCATCCGGTCTGGATGCGGGTTGCACACTGGATTGTAACCATAAGTTTCTTTGCACTCTGCTTTAGCGGGGTTGAGATATTGATGGTGCATCCGCGATTATATTGGGGAGATGCAGGAAACGATCTTACACCTGCTTTGTTTGAATTGCCCATCAGCCGGAATTACCATCATCAGGGTTGGGAAAAAGTGAAACCTTTTTTTAATAGCCCCGGGTCACCTGTAAGCGCAAGCCGCACCTATGATATCTTCAATCAGAACGGATGGGGCCGTAGTTTACATTTTCTGTCGGGTTGGGTATTATTTGTATCAGGTTTATTTTACCTGCTGGCGGGTGTTTTTACAGGTCATTTTAAAAAACGCCTCTGGCCAAAAACCAGGGATTTCAGCTCACGGTTATTTACAACCGATTTTAGAAGTCATTTTCGGAAAATTCCGTATGTATCCAATGGCAACTATGGTTTGTTGCAAAAATATACTTACATGTCCGTGGTATTTTTGTTGTTTCCTTTGCTGGTAATGACGGGTATGACGATGTCGCCTGCCATTACTGCGGCCTATCCCTTCCTGTTAAAAATGTTTGCAGGAGCGCAGTCCGCACGTACCATTCATTTCTTTCTATCGTTGATGCTTGTGCTGTTCTTTTTGGTGCATGTGGTAATGGTAATCAGATCAGGATTCAAACAACAAATGCGCGGCATGATAACAGGTAAATAATATGAAAAAGAAACAGCTTGTTACCCGCCGCAAGGCCATTATTACAGGACTCACAACCCTGGGTGGAATAATTCTGACGGGTTGCGCAAAGAAATCGCCGCCAACGTATGGTAATATTTTGCGAATGGGTGATGCATTGACCTATGCCGCCCACCGATCCTTGCTTCCCGGGCAATCCCTGGTGAAAGAATATCTGCACAGTGATATATCTGCATTTCCGGCAACCGGAACCACCAATCCCGGCGATCCAGGCAGACGGGGTGATCATGAGATTCCCTATAGTGAAGCCTACTCGAAATTGCACAGCGGTTCATTTATTGACTGGAGGCTGTCAGTGGAAGGAAGTGTGGCCCGGCCTGCCGCTTATTCGCTTGCAGATCTCAAAGCATTTCCGGCACGTACGCAAATTACCCGCCACACCTGCGAAGAAGGATGGACTGCTATTGCAGAATGGACGGGCGTGCCTTTGCGCAATGTACTAAACAGTGCCGGCATAAATAAGAAGGCCCGTTTTGTTAATTTTTATGCGTACGATGGTTATATGGAAAGCATTGACATGCTCGATGCGCTCCACCCTCAAACAATACTTGCTTACGGAATGAACGGGCAGGGGCTGCCCATTGCCCATGGTGCACCCTTGCGGGTACGTGTAGAAACGCAAATTGGTTACAAAAGTGTGAAATACCTCCAGCGCATCGTTGTTACCGATGATTTTGTTGACCCTGGCGACACCGGCTGGGCATGGTACACCGGCATCTGAATAAAAATGCAAGAATGTGTTCGGCGCATAGTATCCAACAATAGTAGTCTTGGAAATTATATGGAAATTACAAAAGAGCAGATCAGGATTTTTTATTTGCCCCGTGGAAGGGTATTGAATGGGTATAATGGGCATTTGCGTACTATAATTTAATGCTGTAAATGAATGGTTGTATATTTCCCCAACACTTTACCTGCAAATAAAAAGAGCGCTGTAAATTATCAATTTACAGCGCTCATAAAATTAAACAGGTAAAAATTAAAAAACCTTTCACCGGTTGTTGAACCGGTAAAAGGCTGATAAGATTGTATGGTGATGATTGCGTCTTCCTGTTATTGTTTCAGGAATTTCACTTTGCTGTCAATATTCTGCGCTGTTTTTATGCCCTGTTTGGTGCCTTCTTCTACCGCGTGACGGGTATGAATACCACCATAGACTCTTGAAATTGCAATGGCATTCGCAAAGTCATAAAAAGAATTGTAGGAATAACTGCCCATGTCCTCTGTGCCCTTTCCCAAATCAAACATTTGGCCTTTATAAGTGCTGTTGATGAAAGACACATTATTGCCGAAAATGCTGGTGAGTGCCTGCGCAAATGCACCGCTAAAAACGGCGTGGTTGGCAGGGAAATCAGGATAGGGCGGTGTTGCAATAAAAGGTTTCCACCAGGTAGCCGGGTCACTGGAAGGCGCTATTACCCTGCGAATAAACTGAAATGGCCTTTCCTGCATAAAATGGAATTTTCCTTTCATCGAACCAATGCTGGCATCAAACAGGCTCATACCGGTTTTTGCATAAGCAAATGCGGCAATATCAAGCGTCGGATTTTGTTGTTCGAGGATTTGTTTGAATACAGCTGTATAGCTCGATCCGGAAGGATAGCCATTCACAGCAGGGTCATCATAATATTTAGCCAACCGCTTTTGATCGTAGGTCAGGTTTTTCGAGAAGTCATACACTTCCTTGTAATCCTTGTAATAAGGAGAAGTTGGATCTGCATCATTGTACACATAAGGCGTTGAGCTTACATTTTCAATGCTGCCCGCAACCATCGTGCGGGTATCGCCCCAGTAAGCAAGGCCATTGGCAATGCTGGGATTGTTGTTTTCCGGCCACCAAAGACCCGGGCTTTTGTCGGTCAATACTAAGGTTGACCAGGAAGACCATGGATGATCTGCAGCGGACCAGTTGAAGATTTTTTCCGCTACCGCTTTTCCGAAGGCTTTTGACCGCTGAAAAATCGCCGTGTCACCGATGGCTTTTTGATAGGTTGCATTTAATGAATCTTCGAGTTTTTGCACCGCATCGCTGGTTGCAGGCGTAAAGGTAAAAAATTTACGGGTCATGTCGGCCAGGGCGGCATTGGCACAGGTCGGCCAGTGATAGGCTTTACCCGGTTCAGTTTGGGGCATTTGCGGCATATCGTTGAGTTGGCCGTAGAGACTTTGATAAGCGGGCATGCCGGGCACCACCGCTTCATATGCGGCTACGCCACAATAAGCCATCCACCTGCCAGCGTTCACGCCATAAGAAGCAGGCGGGGAGTACAAAAGCGGTAATTGAACACCCAGCCATTTTTTTACTACATCTGAAGAATAAGTTTTGGTTTGTTCCAGGTGGTCATTGGTATCCTGGTTTGAATCTTTCTTACACGAAAGAGTAAACAATAATGCAGTTGTGACCACCAACATTGCGTAAACGGTTTTTTGTTTCATTGCTTTGCGTATTTAACAGCAAAATAGAAATGGTTTTGCCTGCTGAAAATTCTAATCGCTTAGCAGAATTGTTTTCTGGCAACAAAGCAGTTAAAACAGCTTTGTGGTTTTCAGACAGGAAAAATGCTGTTTGTCTGCAATTCAATGTTGTTTGTCTTTTTTAGTTAGCAGGTAAAACAATCATGAGGACTAATTGCTTAAATTGTGGAAAGCAAGTTTTCAGCCGTGAATACGATCAAAACAAACGAGTTTATTTTTTCCCCGAAATACCGTGTACTCCGGCACGTCTCGTATTGGTTGTTATGGCTTTTAGGCTGGACCTGCTTCCTTTCAATGATTTGGTCAACATTCACTGATAATTTTATTCGCATCGCACTTTGGATTCCGGCCTTTATCATCTTCAGTTATCCTGTTTCATACATTGCCGTTCCAAAACTGCTGTTGAAAGGAAAATACCTGCTATTCCTGGCCGCAATTATTTCCTGGCTTGCTGTGGGTTGGTACCTGAGCGTTTATTTTCTCAAGGAAATATCGGCTCCTGTGTTAGACCTGATGGACATGCCCCACGGTGATGAGTATGTATGGCAATGTTTCCTTTGCGTGGTAACCACTGCAGCTTGTTTTTCTTCTTTGTCGCTTGGGAAACAGTGGTTATTGAAGCAAAGAGAATTCCTGCAAGCTCAACAGGAAAAAATAACGGCCGAGCTGCAATTACTGAAAGCGCAGGTGCATCCGCATTTTTTATTTAATACGCTTAATAATATTTATTCTTTTTCGCTCGAGGGATCACCTAAAACGCCGGTCCTTATTTTAAAACTTTCATCACTACTTAGCTATATGCTTTATGATTGCAAGTCAGAAGAAGTGAGGCTGGAAAACGAAGTGGAGATCATGAAAGATTATATTGACCTGGAAAAAGAACGGTACGGCAATACAATAGAAATATCGTGGAATGTGGAAGGCGATATCAGGGACAATTACATATCCCCCTTGCTAATGCTTCCTTTTTTGGAAAATGCCTTTAAGCATGGCGCATCGGAGCAAATTGAAAAACCCTGGATGGGAGTGGATATATCCGTAACCAACAATCTATTAAAATTTAAAATCACCAATAGCAAAAACGAATATATTCCCCACAGCAGTAATGGCATTGGTATCAACAATGTAAAAAAACGCTTCGAATTGCTGTACCCTGGAAAATATGAACTGAAGATAAATGATGAAGGAGATTTTTTTGCAGTTTCATTTATGGTTAAATTGAGCGAAAGCGTATCAGGGTATACAATACCGCATCGCCCTGTTGTAACCGTTCAAACTATCACCGCATGAAACTTCGTTGCCTGCTTATAGATGATGAGCCCCCCGCATTGAAAGTGCTGGCAAAATATATTGCTGACCTTCATGACATGGAAATTGTGGGCCAGTGCAGAAATGCCATTGAAGCACTGGGTGTATTGCGGCATAAAACAGTGGATGTTATTTTTCTCGATATTAAGATGCCACGTATTATTGGTACGGAGTTTTTAAAAAATCTTTCGCATCCGCCTAAAGTAATTTTTATTACAGCTTATAGGGAATATGCAATTGACGCTTTTGAACTGGATGCAGTGGATTACCTGGTTAAGCCTGTTTCTTTTGAACGTTTTTTTAAAGCCATCACTAAGTTAAACCGGTTGATGGGCCGTGAAGTGACTCTAACCACTACCAATGAAGCGCCTGACCTGGCCGCTTTTATTTACCTGAAAGTAGACAGGGATATGAAAAAAGTTTACGTGAATGACATTGAGTACATCGAAAGCTGGAAAGATTTTGTAAAGATTTTTCTTACAGGCGGCAGACATTTGCTGGTAAAACGTGCTATCAGTGCAATTGAAAATATTTTGTCTGATCACAAGTTTATCCGTGTGCACAGATCCTACATTGTTTCCCTGAGCAAAATTTCTGGTTATAATGCACTGGCTGTGCAAATTGGACAATGTGAAATTCCCATCGGGCGGCTGTATAAACAATCCGTAATAGAACGGCTCCAAAGCAAAGAATCGGCATAAATTCAATGAAGTTTGCGGAGGATTGATGCTGACATAACAAACGATGAAATTAAAAGACACTGCGGGGAAATTTTTACAGGTAACAAGCCGTCTCCTTAATCAAATAGAAAAAGGCTGTGTCCAATAAAACAAAAAACTCCTTAAAAAATCAATACAAAATATAGATAATCAAGGAGTTTTAGCGGTGCTCAGAAGTAGCGGGAGTTCGAACTTTTTGATTGATGATATTTTTAATTTGCTTGATTGTCAGATTGAATGAAGTAGAGTGAACTTTAAAGTTATTTCCCCCAATTTTATGTTGAAACATTTTGTTGCAAAAAGAGCAAAGACATCCATGAATTCAGGGTTATTCCAGGTACTGAGCAGCTGTCTTATTACCCGGATCGTATATCTATAGACGGTCTGATGCAAAAGTAAATTATACACCGGGGTATTACACGCATACCTTATTTTTTGAAGGTTAAATAAGAGTTCCGCGTGGTCAGGATTACAAGCAGCCTGCTTCCTGACTGCTGGCATTGTAAATGGACTTAAAAAATAGCACAGGGATGATTAAAATGGTTGTCGTCGTCATCCTGTTTGTTGGTTATCCGGCGAATCCATTGCTTCAGGGGTTTGATGACTTGTTTAATTAGTTGGTGATAGCTCTTTTTCATGACTTAACAATTGAGTGATGAATAATTTCGCTGTAAAATTTGTAATACTATTAAATGAAAACCTGACTAGCAGCCGGGTATTATCCGCCCTGAACCAAATCGTGGTATTTAAAAAGTTCTTTTGTTATAAAGCTGCAACTTCGGCCCAGCTGCGATAACGTACAATGTTTGATCTTTACATCTACCGGAAGTCCGTCCATTGCTTCCACCAAATCAACCTGCAGGATATCTGATTCACGTACTTCTTCGTTCCCTTCCAGTTGCGAAAATATGGATCCGGCAACAGCACGGTTGTTTCCAAGATAAAAATCGCAAAGCGGTTCAAACCCTGCCGTCGTCCTTATGGTAAACCGTATCGTAAAACCGTGTACCATATAGTTTATAATAGTATTTATTTTTTTGATCAAGTAAAATGCCAAAAATTGGCACAATGTCAGTCTGCGTAATTAGCAAGGTTCGGAAACTGACAGGGATGGATGTGGGCGGGGCCCTGAAAAATTTTCATGATTTTTTTTCAGTAATGATGCTGTCAGACCGGGTGAAAACTGAAAAAATTGCAGGAACAAATATCATTATTGGGATGGCATTCATTTTGTTTTACGCTCATCGTTCAACTTTTTATCAGTAATTTATATTTATTAACCAAATTAAAAGGAGGTCTGTTATGACTATCGTAAAAAGGAACGGAAACCTGCAAAATCATTTCCCCCAGCTTTTTGATGATTTTTTTAACCGCGACATTTTTAATTGGGGGCTGACCAATTTCTCCGACACCAATACCACGATCCCCGCGGTTAACATCAAAGAAACAACTGACAATTATGAAGTGGAAGTGGCAGCGCCTGGCATGAACAAAAAGGATTTTTCGGTACAACTGGAGGGTAATATGCTTACCATCAGCAGTGAAAAGGAATTAAACAAAGATCAGAACGAGAATGTACGTTATGCAGTGCGTGAATTCAGTTACCAGTCTTTTTCAAGAACATTTACGTTACAAAAAGATGTGGTTGACACCGAAAAAATACAGGCCAGTTATGAAGATGGTGTATTGCACCTGTTAATACCAAAAAGGGAAGAGGCAAAACAAAAAGGCCCCCGGCGCATAGAAATTTCTTAAGAGCTTTTGATTCACAAGGACAGAAGTTGCTCCGGTAAGGGGCAACTTTTGTTATTTATGCAACAATAATCTTTTGGGTTTAAATCAGTGTTACGGGATGGGGTAATATCCGTGCGTTTTTCAATTATATCATAAAATACGTGTCATTGTCGATAATGCTGTTCACGACGTACTTTTTTGCTGTATTCAAGCAAGGATAAAAAACTAAATTCATTAATCTTCTTATTATTACCGGTTATAAAAATATCTGACCTTTCTGTATTGGGTAGTAGGGGTTAATACATCGGCCCCCGACAACAAGCCATTGTCATTGTAGATTCTTTCAACATCCCCGGTACTGGTGTAATTAAAATAAACTGTACCGTTGATATCCTTTTCCAGGGACTGTATTACCACCTGTTCAGGCATATTTTGATACTTTTCATCCAGCAATAGCTCATGGTAATCCCGCAACTCATTTAGTACTGTTGCGTTTTTGAAATCTGTTTTGTTGGGGTACGCTTTTGTGTATTTATAATTAAAGTGGTGTTCAGAAGTTCCGCCGGTTAGATTGGTATTACCTCCATTAATGATAATACGGGTATAAACTGAATATTCATCTTTTGCTGTGACATTGCCTCCAACGGTTGTATAAGATATTGTGGTATTGCCTTTTCCAACATTGGTATTATCATGTTCTGTCCAGGAGGAATCGTAAAAATTTTGCTTTGTTTCTTTTAAAAAACCGGCAGCATCATACATATATACCAATGTGTCATAATTGAATTTTTTTGTTGACGAATTATAGGGGTAACTGCCAACTGAATAGGTGTATCCTATTGCTTTCAGCACATTACTCTTGGCATCCAGTGTTAAATGCACTTCTTTGCTGGTATTATAAACGGGGTCAATTTTGGGATTACTAAGCATGGCGATTTCGTTGCCATTATAAGTAATATTAAATGCAACAGCTGGCGTTGCACTGTTTTCGGCTTGCTTTATAGCAATAATACGGCCTTCCGGATTGTACACATATTCAGTTGCTAAAAGTACGCCGTTATAATCCGTAGCTTCTGTCCGCAATAATTTTATCGCAACCTCATTTGATTTGTTGCAGGAAAAAAAGAGCAGGGAAGCGGCAAGGAAGATTGATATTTTCATAACTGTTTAATTAAACATCTTTCGTTGTTTTCTTTAACATTAGTAATTATAGTTTGTACGGTCCGGTTAATTGGCTTTCGGCCTTTTGTTATTTATTAATTTTGTGCGCTTTTATTCAGCGCAGGAACGTTACAACTTTGCGCAAAGCACGGGTGGGTAAAATAAATTTCATTTACACCCGGAACTCACTTTTTTTTAACAATAACTTTCTTTTTCCGCTTGTAGTGCTGATGGTTGAAAATATTTTATTGAAGTTAAAAACTTAAG
>Ga0075026_100000410_pt1 | contig 16986 bp, 12 predicted proteins | sample Str012_2_FD_71392 | JGI IMG/M metagenome (GOLD analysis project Ga0075026, IMG submission 71392) | Freshwater sediment microbial communities in response to fracking from Pennsylvania, USA - Straight Creek_MetaG_SC_2012 | ecosystem: Environmental > Aquatic > Freshwater > Creek > Sediment... | reverse complement strand
CTGTGGTTGCTCGTTAGTTTCGTTGCATTTTTGGCCATTGTTGGGTTTTTGCTCTACCGCCAGGGCATTGCCCGCAAGAAAAACAACAGGGCATTGCAGCTGCTCAATACAGAACTGGCTGATGCCAACAAAGTAAAATCCAAATTCTTTGGTATTCTTAGTCACGATTTGCGCAGCCCCCTGGCCAACCTGCTCAATTTTCTGCAGCTGCAAAAAAGAAAACCGGGGCTGATGAGCGCAGAAGCCGTTGCGGCCCGCGAAGACAAGATTGCCGCGTCTGCAACCTCATTACTGGATACCATGGAAACCATGCTGCTCTGGAGCAAGGGACAAATGGAACATTTTAAACCCGTGCTCAGCACCGTAGCTGCGGCAGATCTGTTTGCTTACCTGCAAAAGTTTTTTGCGGATGTTGAACACATTGCTTTTGTATTTATGGATGAAGAAAACACCACCCTGCAAACCGACGAGCATTATTTAAAAACCATCCTGCACAACCTTACGGCCAATGCGGTAAAAGCCTTGCAGCAAACACCCGGCGCCAGCATTACCTGGAAAGCCTGGAAGGCCGGAACCAACACTTATTTTTCAATTACCGACAACGGCCCGGGAGCCGGCAACGAACAACTAAAAGCCCTGTACGATGAAACAGCCAGCGCCGGCACCCAGCACGGGCTTGGCCTGCACATTATCCGCGACCTGGCAAAAGCCATTGAATGTAACGTTTCCCTGCAACCGAAAAAAGACCGGGGCACCGAATTTATCCTGAGCATTTAAAAATCTGCGAATTTGCGCAATAATTAACCGCTTGCCAAAAAAGTTTCGATTGAATTACGTAGTTGTGCAAAATTGAAGGGCTTTTCCATGGCTGCATTGGCGCCGTACTGGCCGTGTGCAGCGAGTGCTTCATTGTTGGCAGAAATAAGGATTACCGGTATGTGCTGCTGTTCTGCCCCGGTCTTGATTTTCCGGCACATTTCCCTGCCATCCGCGTTGCCCACATTTACATCCAGCAAAACCAGATGGGGTTTAAATTCATAGAAAATCTCCAATCCTTCATCGCAAGACATTGAAACCCGCGGATCATAGCCATTCAATGTAAGAAATGATTTCAGCATCAGCAGTAAGTCCTGATCATCGTCTACCACCAATATTTTCTTCATCTTGCAGGTTAGGTTTTGGAAAACTAAACGGGTATCAATGCAATTACAATACAACAGTGCGAAAGAATGCGCCAATCAATGTGCCAACATTCAGATGTATAAAATAGTGCATGCTGTTTAAAAAGCAGGGATAAATACAGTCACAAATTGTTATTTCTGATCCTAATAATCCTAACTGGCTATCCCGTATTGGGCGGGTTGTAGAAAAAAATCCACAGGTGTGCAGGGAAGAGGCAAGATTGGATGTGGCACCACTGCGTTCAAAATAAAACTATTTGCCAGCGCCAATTTCAAACAGTGTTCCATCATACAACTTATCAATCGCCACTTCAAACCCCTTTGTTTGCAACGATGCACCTGTTTGTACAGCGATCACTTTACCATCGGGCTGCTTTATTGTATACGTTCTTTCAGGATCCAGCAACTGAACAGTTACCTGCCGCTTTGTTTCCATGGCACCCTGCCGGAATACGCCGATAATACCACCGGATTTTGTTGCCGTATTGATCCGTTGAAAACCATCCCAACTGCCATCCATGGGCTCCGCAAATCCGGGTAAGTCCTGGCGAAAAGCCATTATAGAATAGCGGCTTTCCATCAATTGCAGCCAGTCCGCAAAGGCCCTGTATCTATGTAAACTTTCTGTATCCAATTTTCTTGGATCGCCCAGCATGATCGGCAATGCACCTGCCAGTGATTTAATGTGCAGATCCCAGGCGCTGTCCTGCATTTCAGGATTGCCAATCACCAGTGCAGTAGCGGGTATTGCCGGCGAACGCCACCAGGCCATATTGCGGATGCGCAGATCAACTTTTTCGCCGGGGCCATTGAAGTTAGACAACCAGTTGCCTTCTGCATGTTTCAGCATGGCATAGTCTATCAGTTGCAGACCGCCCATGGTTTCAAAAGTACAGTCAATAAAAAGATCGGGTTTTGCAACATGCAGTTCATCAAACAGTTTCCAAACCTGCTCATAACCGGTGTACAATGATTCGTTGTGATCTTTATGACCTGCATGGTGCGCCGCATAACAACCGGTTTGGTTTGCAGTAAGCCGGTAAGGACTGGTTACCACGGTAAAATCCAGCTTCATATATTCAAGCCCGTATTCAACTGCCAGTTTCATTAAAACAGTTTTGATATAATCGTACCAACCCGTACCAAAACAAGCAGTACGCATGGAAGCGTCATTGGTGTGTAAATTGGCGGGTTGCTGTTTTTCATCCTGTACAAACCAGCCGGGATGTTTCTTAAATACATCGCTGCCGGTTGATGCACTGCCAACACTCACCCATAGCCCGGGCTTCATGCCCAGTGATTTTATATAATCAAAAACAGGCTTCAGTCCATGCGGAAATTTCTTTTTATCAATCACCCAGTCGCCATAGTTTTCCGACCAGCCATCATCTATCACAAACTCCTTCATACCCGCTGCTGCAGCCGATTTGGCCAGTTCCATCAGCAAGGTTTCATTGATATTTTTATAAAACGGTACCCATGTATTGTATACAAATATTGGCTTTTGCTGCAGGCCGGAAAGCCGGGTACCAAGGCAATTCCGCACAAAGTCTGCCACCGGCATATTCAGTACTTCATCCGGGTCTTTATGGTTATTGTATACAATGGTAAATACCTGTGGGGTAGTAAAGGAATCTCCCCTGGCAATGTATTTCCTGAATGGATAACGGGAATCCTTATGCGTAAGTCCGCTGCAAATACTGGCTTCGTTCCAGAAAACACTGGTATGTTTTACAACCCCGGCGGCTTCGTTTCCGATGGCGATGCCCTCCTGCCAGTCGCTGTTATGCACGGTTACCAGGGCATCCTGCATATTGCCATCGTAAGGGCCAATGGACCGCCTGCGGCCATAATCATGACATATCCAGCTGAAAGTAGTGGGGCCATAATCGGTTACATCCAGTTTTTCAATATCAACCGATTCGAGTTGTACGTCCGCTGTTGTAAGATTTTTGATCACCAGGTTTTTACGAATCACCGGTAAACCTGGATAGAGCAGGTACCGCACGGTAACGGCCACTTTATTATCCTCACTGTTGAGCGTAACCGCCGCACCATCACCCTGAAAAGGGCCGGTGCAGTGTTGAATGTTTTGCAGCTGCCAGTTTCCATTGCCGGAGTAAACGGTGTGATTTACTTCGAACCGGAAATCGGTATTGGTTTTGGTAAAATACCTGAATGCACCTTTGACGGGTTTGTACGCTGTTGTCAGAAAATTGCCTTTGCCAGACGGCAGACGAATGGTTCTCTCAACCAGGCCGTTGTTTAAAATCAGTTCACTCTTTGTCCAGCTGGCAAAAGATTGCGCCAATGCAGTAAAACCGCAGCATAAGAAGCAGCCGGTAACCGATAAAAGTATTTTTTTCATGTTGCATCAATAAATTTCCATACCATTCAACTATCAAAGATTGTCTTTAGCGATTACGCTCCAGTCTTCATTGCCATATCCTTTTGCTATCCATTCGTCCATGACGGCAGCAATGGGAGGAATCACTGCCAGGCTTATATTGCCCAGTTTTGCAGCCTGCATCATCAGTCCTGCATCTTTCCGGGCCATCACCAGTTCCCAGGAAGGTTCGTTGAATTTTCCGGTGGCAATCCGCTTTAATCTTGATGGCATGGCGGCGCCGGGGTTCCAGGCATCAAAAAGCGTTGATACATCTGCGATAGCAATTCCCTGCGCTTTTGCCAGCGCCAGCGTATCTGCAATACCGGCCGTCATGCTGATAAGAAAAAGATTACCCACCAGTTTCATCCCGGCCGCCCTGCCTTCCTCAATTCCAAAATTGATCAGCTTACCCGTCATTGCCGCAAGTGCAGCTTCTTGTTTTGCAATCACAGACTGATCTCCCGATACCAGCATAAAACCGGAACCCTCAAGTGCATTGATGGGCCCCATAAAAACAGGTGCATGCAGGTAGGTATACCCTTTGGCTTTCCATTCCCGGGTTCTTTTAACAGCACCGGGCGCCGATGTAGTGGTATGATCGATGATGACAACGCCCGGTTTGAATGCGGCACTGGCTTTTAATAGCACTTCGTCTACTGTATCATCGTCTTTGAGTGTAAGGTGAATACTGTCAGCAGCAGCCACTGCATCGGTTAGCTGCTCAAAAGCGTTGGCACCAAATGCTTCCAGCGCCATGGCTTTGGCGGCGGTACGGTTCCATACTTGTACCTTTTCACCCTTCTTTAGCATGGCTTTTACAAAATTTGATCCGAGCAATCCCATTCCCAAAAATGCTTTCATGGCTGTTTGTTTTGTATAAAAATAATGATTCTGAACCTGCGTTGGCGACTAAACGTTTATTTGCTTTAAAAATAGCGTTGCGGCATTACCAACAATCTATCTGCGCATGCGGCGCCAGCTACCACAACATTAAACCAAATGCCGCAGGTAACTTTCCGGATCATCCAGGAACCTCCTGGTAATGCGGTAATGATCCGTTTCTTTATAAGCAACCCGCTGCATACCGGTTTCCTGTACCTCGAACAATGTGGCACCCGGTATGCCCATCAATATCGGCGAATGGGTGGCGATGATAAACTGGGCATTGTTGGTTTTAAGCACTTCAAGTATAAATGCAATCAACGACAATTGTTTTAAGGGCGACAAAGCAGCTTCGGGTTCATCCAGCAGGAAGATGCCTTTTTCTTTGATGCGGGTTTGCAAGATAGTAAGGCAGGCTTCACCATGAGAAAATGCCTGCATGTCTTCGCCGTAAACATTGCGCATCTTTTGCAGGTCATGGTTCATGCTCCGGCTCATTTGTTCTATTACATTATCGTCAACCTGCCCCCTTAATTCGCGCAAATCATTCATTGCGCGGCTCTCGCCTCTTTCAATGCTGTTTATAAAATCGCTGAAATCCTCGGCGCGAAAGAAAAAGCCCATGGACGTTTGGCGTTTCCATTCTATCTGCAGAAATGGCTTTATAAGTTTTGCAGCATTGAATCCCAAATGACCTTTTATATAGCCGCCAATCAATGGCAGGTTCAGGCTAAAAGCAATGCTCTCCAGCAAACTGGATTTACCGCAGCCATTGTCGCCCGCAAAAATAGAAACCGGTGTATCCAGAACAATGTTTTTGGCAAACTTTACTGCCGGAATATTAAATGGAAAAGGCTGCAGCTTGTCTGTAGCTACGGTAAAGGATTTTATAAATGGCATAGGAGGTGTTTTGCAAGTTAAAAATAATTCATTCCGGAGAACAATACAGCAAGGCATGGTATGAATTAATTACCGGAAAGGCATTGCCTTCTAAATTTTGACGCTCTTGCCACCGGTGAATACTTAATGTTTTATATTACGTCTAAAACCAATTATATGCAGGCATTTGATCAGCAAAACAACCGGTGGCGCTTTGCCCGGAGAACCTGGTTTCTTTTTATTGTGGTTTATTTTTCAATGCTGATGATTGATTTTACCAGCAGCGATGAACTGTACCCGCATTTTGTGTACATCCTCTTCAGGCCTTATACCAATTTCTGGAACTGGCTGGTACCGTGGACGGGCAAAAATATTTTACGGCTCCGCTACCCTATTACCATAACACCCAATGGCAGTGGCGATACTACTTATAACTATGTGCTGCAATTGTTGTGGATGGTGCTGGCCATGCTGATAGCCATAGTGTGGTCGCTGGCAGATCGCAAACGTTTATCGTATAACCAATTGCGGTATTGGATAAGAATTGTGCTCCGCTATTACCTGGCGCTTACTCTGTTTGTGTATGGATTTGATAAAATCATCAAACTGCAATTTCCGTTTCCAGGTTTATACCGCCTCACCGAATCCTATGGCGATTCATCTCCTATGGGCCTGGCCTGGACATTTCTTGGCTATTCCAAAGGATACAATTTTTTTACCGGGGGTGCCGAAGTGCTGGCCGGTTGTTTGTTATTTTTTAAAAGGACCACTTTGTTTGGTGCGCTGGTAGCCATGACCGTTATGTGCAACGTAGTGGCCATGAATTTTGCCTACGACATACCCGTAAAAATATTTTCAACCAACCTGCTGGTATTGTCGGGCTGGTTGGCCTGGTACGATATCCACCGGATCATCAACGTGTTTTTCCTGAACAAGCCTGCACCCTCTGCACAGCTGGGCATGCCCTTGCAAACAAGGTGGAAAAAGATACTGCAAACATCCCTGAAAATAGCCGCCATCGGCTTTGCTTTCTTTGCTACGCTGGGAAGCGCCATCAAAGCCTCAAAAGAATATGGAGATGCTTTGCCCAATCCATTTCTGTATGGCATTTACGATACACAGGTATTTGTAAATAAAACAGACACCCTGCCGCCGCTGGCCACCGATTCATTGCGGTGGAAACGTGCCATCATCAACTATGAAGGCTATATCCGCATAATTATTCAGAACGACAGCATCCGCAGAATGTCGTTCAAAGCAGATACTATTAATAAAACGCTTGCATTTACGGCATTGAATGATTCAACAGACCGGTTTACTTTTCGCTACCGGATGCCCGATAAAGATCATTTGTTGCTGGAGGGTAGTATCCATAGCGACAGTATAAGCATCCTGCTGAAACGGTATGATCTCAATAAGTTCAGGCTGGTAAACCGGGGCTTTAACTGGATAAATGAAGAGCCGTTTAACAGGTAGAAGGGAAGTGGGCAGCAATATGTTTTAAGTAATAAGTTTCAAGTGGTAAGTATTACTGGTAGTCTGCATACTACTAGCTATATACCTACTACTTAAAATACTGAGCGCAGGATCGGCTCATCCGCATTTGCGAATGCTTTTGCCGCCCTTGCCTTTACTTTTGCCGCTTCTTCCTGTTTACCTGCGCCGGCCAGTGCAATGGCAAGCCCGGTGAGCGACCATCCATTGTTGGGATTGATTTTAAGATCATTTTTATAAATTACTTCCGCCACAGAATACCTTTTTGCTTTGCACAACACGTTGCCCAGGTATTGTCTGGCCGGGTGTACCCAGTCTTTGGGCTCATTGTAAATCATCGAATCTTCCAGTACCACGGCGTTGCGCAGAAAATTAACGGATTCAACCAAATGATTTTTCTCTTCCGCAATAACGCCCTGCAGGATATTTTCGGCAACGCCGGCGCTTACAAAAGCGGTGTTGGCATAAGATGGAGCCGGTGTTTTTAAAGCGGGGTCCAGTTTTACTTTTTCAAACAGTTTAAATTGTTCGGCTGCATTTTCAAAATCATGTTTCCGGGCATAGGCCATCGCCCTTCCATAATGCCAGAGTAAATTGGCGTAGGCATAAGAGGGTGCAGGCTGTGGTGCACCCAGTAGTTCTTTCCATTTTCCAAAACGAATCTGCGTTAGAAAAGGCTGCATGTACACATACTGTATAAAAATGCCATTGTAACCGGCAATGCCCTGCCAGCTGCTGTCAAAACTATTCCTGCAATCCACCGAAGCCTTCATCGACTGTTTGTAACGGCCATCCATATTGGCACAAGTGGCCTGCATGTGAAGGTTGTGTATGAGGTAAAGCAGTGAATTGCCGGCTACTGCCGCAAATTTATCCAGGTAATTGTAATACCCTTTTACCGCCCGTTCATTTACCTGCGCTCCGGTATTGTAATAGCCCGAACGGATATAAATATGCGAAGGCATATGTACCAGGTGTGCAACCCCGGGCATCATGCCGGTTAATTTATTGGCAACTGTCATGCCTTTTTCGGGATGTGCCGATGCTTCCACAGCATGTATATAATAATGCGCCGCGCCGGGATGTGCCGGAAATTGCTGCAGCGCTTTTTCCAGCGTACGCACAATCTCACCCGTCCAGGCCTTTGGTTGGTAATTCTGGTAATACAGATCCCAGGGATGCTGCACCATCAATGCATCCACATACAATGCAGCGGCATCAGCGCTTGCCGGAAAACCGGTATACACTTTTTTCATAGCAGCTGCATACAACTGGTTCAACAACTCACGCGGCTTTGATGAATCGGCCGAATACCTTACCTGCATGGCATCAATCAAAGCTTTTTCTACCGGGCTGCAGCCTGCGCTCAAAGCACTTGCCTGGCTCACCGCATTCAATGCATCCGGCGAAGCACTGTATCCATAATCGTTGATATTGGGGCCATACGCCAGCGCCTTGCCCCAGTAGCCCATGGCAAATGCAGCATCAAGTTTCACGGCTTTTTCAAAAGATGCCAGCGCTTCAATAACATGAAAGCCATAATACATATTAATGCCCTGCTCAAAATAAATTGTAGCGCTGCCGTTGCCCGCTGTTACCGGCATGCGGTACGCCCCCCAGCCTTGCAGCAAGGGAATGGCGGCACTGTCTGCATAATTTACATTGCGGAGCAGCGGGCTGCAGCGAATGGAAAAACGGATTTTATCATTGAAAACTTTTTGCCGTGCGGCTATTGAAATAGAATTTGTAGTGCCTGAATGCAGGTAAGCAGCGGTTGCAAACGCTGCGAGAAAAAGCACAAGCAGGATTTTCATTTCTTATTGTTTTGGAACACCCAAAAGATACAAAACTACCTGCATTAAAACTTTGTTCTTTTCCGCCTTCTGGCCTGCAGCGCAATACAGTTACTGCAGCCCTCCCGGCAATGCAAAAGAAAGCCAGGCCCGGGCTCCGGCGTATTGCTAACGCTGAAGTTCCGAACCTGGCTGCTGTTTATCGCCGGCTTATAATGCTTTCTCCCAGCTGTCTACCTGCTGCAGCAGTTGCCAGGAACCAACAATATCACCAACAAAGGCCATTTGGCGGGCCGGCATTTCGCCGCCTTTGCCCTGCAAGAGCGAATAAGCAAGTGCTGCCATTTGCTCATTGGTCATATTATCTTCGCCCAGCGACTGGTAATAATGAAGCTGCTCCTGCAAATCCTTTTTGATGGATGTACTTACTTTCTTTGCAAGCGTTTTGTCTTCTGCCATATAACAGGCCCTCAAAAACTCGCTCCCAAATGCATTGTGCAGGTTGCCGCGGTTACTGGTCATACCATAGGGAAAATCATTTTGATTTACCTGCGCATCAAATCGTTCCAGCACTTTTCTTGCGTCTTCTTTACGGCCTGCCTGCGCAAGACCCATGGCTACCTGCGCATGTGCCAGCCTGATATAGTTCATGCGGCGGCGGTTTTCCTCATCATAATAAACTGTTTTGGCAGCGTCCTTTTTTCCGTACCGGAATTTCTCCATAATGTTTCTAAAGGCCACCTCATTGTTTACCTGGCTGTTTTCGACGGGTGTAAGCCGCCAGCTCATGCCCTCCAGCCGGGTATATTTTTCAAGACCGAGATCGCTGGCTGTGCGATCGGATGTAAAACAAATGGGCCGCTTCCAGTTATTGGCTGCAATCACCGCCAGCTGCGCCAGATCGTTTTTAAGCAGGTAACGCTTGGCACCCAAATCAAACTTTACTTCATTCACCACTTTGTCACCCGGCTGAACAGTGCCATTGTTTCTTACAAAGTTTTCATCTACCGGGATACTGAATTTGCAGGCAGGCATTACGTGCAGTTCATCGCCGTCTCCGGTTTGCCTTATGTATTGCGGATCATCGCTGCCGGCTATATTTTTTAACGTACTGTAGAGATCATAGTATTTATCGGGCTCAAAACCTTTTACCTTATCAAAATAAACAAGATCGCGGTTGCTGCCGCGTATTTGCTCCGGCGTAAAAATCACATCAATGGGATCGCTTTTATTGATTTTGTACCGCAGCTGGTTGATGTACCAGTCGGCAGAGAAAATGGTACTCACCACCACCCGTACATCGGGCCTCACCCCTTCCACTTCCTGCAAATACCACAGTGCATAGGTATCATTGTCTTCTGCAGTAAATAATATAGCATTTGCCGGGCAGGTCTCCAGGAAATCGCGGGCCATATCAACAGCCAGTGTTTTATTGCTGCGGTCATGATCATCCCATTCCTGGCTGGCCATTAATACCGGAACCGCCAGCATGCACAAACCAAACGCTGCATAGTTGGCGTATTGCATTTTCATGGCCCGCTGCAGCAAACTGGCTATGGCAAGCACGCCGAGACCAATCCAGATAGCAAATACATAAAAAGAACCCACATAGGCATAATCCCTTTCACGCGGCTGAAACCCTGATTGATTGAGGTAAATAACAATGGCCAGGCCGGTAAAGAAAAACAAGAGCAGGTTTACCAGGAAATCGTTTCGCCTGTGCCGGTACTGAAACACCAGGCCTGCAATGCCCAGCAGCAGCGGCAGCATGAAGAGTTTATTGTTTGATTTATTATTTTTTACAGACTGCGGCAATGCCTGCTGGTTGCCATATAGTTTATTGTCAACAAAAGAAATGCCGCTCACCCAGTTACTGTCCCTGGCGTTTCCAAATCCCTGCAAATCGTTTTGCTTGCCGGCAAAATTCCACATAAAATAGCGCAGGTACATCCAGCCGGCCTGGTAGCGGGAAAAATAGCTGATATTGTCTTTAAGTGCCGGGGCCTCGTCTTTTTCCAACCCGGTAAAACGGCGGTAACATTCCTGTTGCTGGCGATCATCTGCGTTGTCCCACATGCGTGGAAACAAATGCGATGAAGGCGTATTCACCCAATCGGCCTTCATCAGCTTTCCTGCATCCGCATACCTGCCATCGGCTTTTGTGTATTTGATGCTGCCATCTGTATACTGCGGGCGGTCTGTGTAGTCGGGGCCATAGAGAATGGGCCAATCGTTGTATTGATCACGACCCAGGTAGCCTGCCAGGCTTACCGGGTTGTCTACATTAAACATGTCTACTGCCGGGTTGGCGTTTGAGCGGATCATGGTGGTGAGATAAGTAGAATAGCCCAGCAGCAAAAAGCTGATGCTCCAGAGTGCCAGCTTGAGCACCGGGTACTTCTTCTTTGCCGCCCAGCGCATGACGAATACAATGGCAGCGGCCATTAATACAAAAAACAACGCAAATCCGGTATAAAACGGCCAATGCAGATCGTTTACAAAATATACATCCAGCGCTCCTGCACCTTTGATGGTAGATTGAATCAAAAATTTTTGTACCACGCCGGTAATGCTGCAGCCAATAACAAAGGCCAGGATGCCCCCGCGCAGTGTTGGCTTGAATCTTTTTAAATAATACACCATAATAATGGCCGGAATGGAGAGCAGGTTCAGCAAATGCACGCCAATGGAAAGCCCCATGGTATAAAATATAAAAATCAGCCAGCGATTGGCACCGGGACGATCGGCCTGTCTTTCCCATTTAAGTACCGACCAGAATACCAATGCCGTAAAAAAGGAGGAAAGGGCATATACTTCCCCTTCTACTGCGCTGAACCAGAAAGAATCCGAAAATGTATACGCCAATGCGCCAACTGCACCGCTGCCAATGATGGCAAATACCTGCTGCCGGCTTAAAGGCGCATCGCTTTTCTGCAGCAGTTTACGGGCAAAATATGTGATGGACCAGAACAAAAATAAAATGGTAAAGCCACTGGCAATAGCGCTTAGTGAGTTGACCGCCACTGCCGCCGTTTTGGGATCGTTGCCAAAAAGAACGATGAAAAATTTCCCGAGTATAACAAATAATGGGGCACCGGGCGGATGCGGGATTTGCAGTTTGTAACAAGCAGAGATAAATTCTCCGCAATCCCAGAAGCTGGCGGAAGCTTCCATAGTCATCAGGTAAACAGTACAGGCAATGGCGCAAATTATCCAGCCGGCGATGTTATTGACCCGGTTAAATTTCATAAGCGTGGTTTTAATTTGGTGTTCCTAAATTTAACCAACCGGGCTTACAATAATAACGGGGTTTTGCATTTTAACAATTTTTATTGTGCAGCGCCATAAACCAGGGCCCGGGCCCCGCAGTTGGGTAGTTTTATGCATTGTTTGTGTTTCAGGCAAAATTATATACACACCCAATTGTTGGTAGCAAAACATAGCGGTCTGCGGCTTATCAGGATAAGTTGATGGCCTTGGCAGCAGTTTGCCAAAAAAATTATAATAATTTTTTAATGTGGCGCTGGTTTTGCCAATGGTTTATCGTCAAACGCAGGACTAACCCGAATCATTCGCCTTCATTACTAACTATTTACAGCAAATGGCCAACGCACTGATCATAGACGATGAAACAGATATCTGGATATTGCTAAGCCATATCCTCCGCAAACACAATCTCCGCACATATTATGTAAACAATCTTGAAGCAGCCGCCAAAAGGCTGATGCAGGACGTTCCGGCCATTATTTTCCTCGATAACCATCTCCCCGACGGGTTCGGGGTTGATTTTATCCAGTTTGTAAAAACCAATTACCCGCAAACAAAAATCGTGATGATCAGCGGTTACGATCTGCATGATATCCGCAACAGGGCGCTTAAAGAAGGGGCGGACCTTTTTATCACCAAACCCTTTACCAGGGATACCATCAACGATAGCCTGAAGCTATTACTGGGAACGAATGCGGTCAATAAATAACACACTTCCACCCGCTTTCAAAACTTAATCAAACATTAATTATTTACAACCGCATTTAAAAATGAATGATTGTACCTTAATAGGGCATCCGGTATTCCGGTACGCTTTATTTGAAGGCCTATGTATAATATGCTGATAGCCGACGACGATGTTGATGCATGGTTCCAGGTAAACGCCCTGCTGCGAAGGCATTTTATCAAAGCGAATTTTGTTACCAACCTCAGTGCCGCCAAACAGATCATTGACCGGGTTGCGCCTTCATTGCTGTTTTTTGGGAAGCAATTGCAGGATCATTCCACCCCCGATCTTATCAGGTATGCGCGGGCCCGGTACCCCTTTATCAAAATAATTATGGGTTATAGCCATGGCGATGGCCCCGCAGCGTACAAATCAAATGCGGACCTCCTGATCTGCAAACCGTTGGTTCCTGAAATGATAGAACGCGCCATCACCAATCTGCTCTTTCCAAGGCCACAACTCTCTTAGCCGTTTTTATTAAGCATTGCAACCTATCTCTTTGTTTTCTATTTTTTCCAAAACAGCCGTCAGTTGCGGCCCCGTTTGTATACAGTTGCAGGTTGTTCGTTGAATAATTGACCGGCGGCTACTGCAATCCAATAACTTCATGATAACATTGAGTTAAACGCGTTGTCATGAGAAACTTACATCTGCGCTAATGCGGTTCCGGTGTTGGGTTGTACCGGCATAGTTGTTACAAACGCTACAATCGGAAAACGCATCCCTGAAAAACCAACACTGCGAACATGACCGGATTTGCTCATTAGCACATGCAGGGGCGCGGGCCGCAAACCGTGCCCATTGCTTTTAGCGGCTAGCCACAGCAAAATGCCGCAGCCGTTTTTTATATTGGCGGCAGCAACCATTGTTCAATCAAAAACCCCCAACTGCACAAATGCAAACCAGCACCAACAAAGCTTTTAGTAAATTTCCGGTAAGACTATGGTTATTGAGTGGCTTGCTGGCAGGTACGCTGGATATACTTTCTGCTTTTACAGACCTATACATCAGTACCGGAAAAAATCCATTGATTGTACTGCCCTTTATTGCCAGCGGTGCCTTGGGTAAAGCAGCACTCAATGGCGGCACGGGTATGATGCTGCTGGGATTGCTTTTTCATTATTGCATTGCCTTTGCATTTACCGCTTTCTTTTTCTGGCTCTGTACCGGCACCCGCTTACTGGCCCTGCACTGGATACCCAGGGGAATTGCCTATGGCATTTTTATCTGGCTGGTTATGAACCTGCTGGTGCTGCAGTTATCGGCTGCACAGCATGTAATGCCTGCTGCTATGAAGTGGAGCAAAATATTTAAATCGGCGCTTATCCTCATTTGCATGATCGGCTTGCCCATTTCTTACATTGCGCACTGGTATGCCAACGCTGCAGCAACAGCTAAGAAAAACAGTTAACCAACCCAATAGCAAAATCTGCTTCCCTGCTTTTCCAAGCCGGTGGGCCGGAAACAGTCTTTGGTGCACAATAACCCGCTGTTTGCCATAATTGGAGCTGCCCGGTGTTTTTTACCGATTTTTGTGCCGATGAAAAAATATGCAATGCATGTATTGTTCTGGTCTGCCTACCTCGCAGAAGATACACTGCTGGCCTATTTTTGGGACGGCGCCCGGTATGTCAGTCTTACAAACTTTGAAAAAATATTGCTGTCGTTAAAAATTTGTGCGGCGCTGATGCCGCCAAAAATGCTGTTCACCTACCTGCTTTTATATATTATACTCGACAGGGTGTTGCAGCAAAAAAGCCGTTCCGTTATTAATATCTTTTACCTGCTGCTGGCTATTGCAGCCACTATCTTCCTGCTAAGGGTCATTGATATCTATTTTATTTTTCCATTTATCTACCAGGGCCTGGAAAAACCGCCGGCATTTTTTAGTCCTTTCGGTCTGTTGTTCGACTTTATCGATCTTGGTTTTGTATCGGGCATGGCCATTACCATAAGGCAGTTGCGACTACAATTTGCAGGACTTGAGAGGGAGAAAATGCTGCTGAAAGAGAAGCTGGAAGCCGAACTGAAATTTCTAAAAAACCAGACCAATCCGCATTTCTTGTTTAACACGCTCAACAATATCTATGCGCTGGCCAGGAAACGATCGGACCATACAGCAGATGCCGTAATGAAACTGTCTAAGATACTCAGGTTTATGCTGTACGAATCGGGGCGGAAATTTATTTCTATTGAAGAAGAAATCCGGCTGATTGATGATTATATCGACCTGGAGAAAATCAGGTACAATGAAAACCTGCAGGTTTTTTTTGAAAAAAATATCGACAATGAAGAACAGGAAGTATCGCCGCTGCTCCTGCTGCCATTTGTTGAAAACGCTTTTAAACATGGCGTCAGCGAATCGTTTTATGATTCAAAAGTGATTATAAAATTGGATTTGCGGCAGGGCCATCTCTTTTTTGAAATTGAAAACAGCAAAGAAGATGAACAAGCCAGTACCGGCCATGCCAGCAAGATTGGTTTGCTGAATATTAAACGGCAACTGGAATTAATGTACGATGACTACAGCCTGGTGGTAGACAACCAGCCCGCAAAATTCAAAGTAACACTGAACGTTAACCTGGAAAAACATGGAGAAATTTAATTGCATTATCGTAGAAGATGAACCGCTGGCAGCCGAAATTCTGCAGGACTATATAAAGCAGATTGGCTTCCTTGAACTAAAAGGCACCTGCCGCCATGCCATCAGTGCCATGGAACTGCTGCAGCAAAACAGGATTGACCTGATGTTCCTCGATATTCACCTGCCTAAAATAAAAGGTGTTGACTTTGTAAAAACGCTCAAGCATCCCCCGCAAATCATCATCACTTCTGCTTACCAGGAATATGCATTGCTGGGTTATGAGCTGAATGTGCTGGACTACCTGCTAAAACCCATTGAGTTTGCCCGTTTCCTGATGGCAGTAAATAAATTAAAAGCTCCCACTGACAATGACAGCAATACCACAACAGAAAACAGACAGCTGCTGATGGCGGATGCCGGCGAGCGGGCCCACATTTTTTTTAATGTCAATAAAAAGAAAGTGAAAATTTATGTAGAAGATATTTTATACATCGAAAGCCTGCGGGAATACATCCGTGTGGTAACCGGCAGTAAGTCGATCCTGATAAAATTTCAGCTTTCGCAAATAGAAGATCTGTTGAAAAATGGAAAGTTTATCCGCATCCACCGTTCTTTTATTGTTGCAAAAACCAGGATAGACGCATTTTCTGCAACAGAAGTTGAAATTGCCGGTAAAGAAATCCCGATTGGGAGAAGTTATAAAGAGCATGTATTGAACAGCCTGTCTGCGGGCAACTGACTCACTGGCGATAACTGCAAATAAAAAGAAGCCGGGCCATTTAAAATACCCGGCTTCTTTATGAGTGCAATGGTAAAACCAACGGCTATTATTGTTTTATAACGGCCACTGTATTGGGATTGATACCCGGCGATACAGAAAAAGAAAATTTCTTTTTACCGGTTTTATCAAAACAATATACTACACCCGAAGCAGTATAGTTGATGGCGTCTGTTACATAAACATCGCCGGTATCTCCGTCGATGTTAAGGCCATAGGGAAGTTTAACAACAGTGCCATCGGTTACAAAATTGGCGCGGGTTTGCGTAAAATCTGTGGTGCTCAATGTTCGCACAAAAGAAGAACCCAGGTAACCGCCTGTTGCATACAGCAGGCCATTGTAATACCGTATTTTGCCCACTGCCGTGTCTGCAGATTTTGTAATAGCGCCGGTGCTGGCTGTAAACTTTACCAGTTTGGGGCTGTTCGACATATAATCGCCGGTGCAGCCCACATAAATATTGCCGGCATCATCTGCGGCAATGCTGGCAGGATTGATACCAACTGTTATCTTTTTGGTTTCCGTAAACGTAGCCAGGTCTATCACGGATACAGTGGAATCGTAAACAGGATTTAACCCACCCGAATTTGCGACATACAACTTATCCCCAGAAACCACTACTTGCTCGGGGTTGCTGCCAACGTTGATAAATTTATCAATGCTGAGCGAAGCCGTATCAATCACGGCCACAGTGCCATCATAAGAAGAAACCAGCACTTTGTTTTTGTAAGCTGCAGCAAAGCGAGGCTGACGGGCAACAGCAGCCGAAGTTTTAAAATCTATTTTTTTGATTTCTTTTGCTGTAAACGCATTGGCCACTTCCACATAGCTGGAAACGTTCATTACAATGTACATCTTGCCGCCGTAAATAATCATGTCGTTGCCGGTACCACCCAGCTGGCTGCCATTTGTACTGGCAAAAAAATCGGTGCTGGCTGCGCTGGTTGCAAAATTATAATAGGTAAGCGTAGTATTGTTCTGGTTAAAAGTTCCTTCGCTCAGTATATACAG
>Ga0075026_100000409_pt1 | contig 16995 bp, 13 predicted proteins | sample Str012_2_FD_71392 | JGI IMG/M metagenome (GOLD analysis project Ga0075026, IMG submission 71392) | Freshwater sediment microbial communities in response to fracking from Pennsylvania, USA - Straight Creek_MetaG_SC_2012 | ecosystem: Environmental > Aquatic > Freshwater > Creek > Sediment... | reverse complement strand
ACATAACGACGAGGTTACTTACCGTTGCTCCAACTACTTTACGAATTCCAATTTCCTTTTGCCTACGTTGCGCAGTGAAAGCTGCGAGGCCAAAAAGTCCTAAACAGGAGATTACGATGGCCAGACCAGCGAAAACCCGTGACAATACACTCACCCTTCTTTCGGAGGCATAAAGTGCCTGGTAATTTTCATCGAGGAACTGGTAGTCAAAGAGAAGGCCTTTATTATATGATTGAAATAGTTTTTCAATTTGAGCGATGGTGTTTTTTTCAGAACCAGTTTTAATTCTTACCATAACGTTCGGCATCACGGGATAAACCTGGAAGAATGCGGGTTTGATAGGTTCATAAAAGGATTCAAAATGGAAATTTTTGGCGACACCCACAATCTGTCTTTTTTGATCCCAAAATGTAACCCATTTACCTATCGGATCTTTCAAACCCATCGCCAATATCGCAGCTTGGTTGAAGACAATTTCATTTTGCGCTCTTTCATCGGGGGAGAAATTTCTGCCTGCAGTTATTTCCATACCGGCCGTTTCGAGGAAATGATCTCCCACTTCAAGGTTGGCGAAGTTGATATCTTTGGCGGCGCCTTTTCCGGGCCAGCCAAATCCACCTATCGATCCATGTTCACCCGTCAAATTGTGATAATAACTGCCCGCACTTAACACACCTGGGATATTTCTTGTCTCACTGACAAAACTCGCAGCAGCTCGCAGTTTTGCCGAATCCATTTCAATCGGAATTTCGAAATGGATCACATGATCCCTGTTGTACCCAAGATTTGTTGACTGAATAAAATTAATCTGACGGTAAACAACCAATACCGAAACAGTAAATATAACGGACAGGGTAAATTGAAAAACAACAAGTCCTTTTCTTACCCAGAGTTCGCCAATAGATGATTTGAAATTTCCTTTGAGTGTTGTTGCTGGTTTAAAGCTGGAAAGATATAAGGCAGGATAACTTCCTGCAATCAATCCTGTAATCAGGGTAATGGCCAATGCGGAGATAACAATGGGTAAATCAAAACTAAGAATGATTTCTTTTCCGGTAATCGCGTTGAAGGCGGGTAGCAACAATATCACCAACCCAATGGCCAGTAAAAGAGCGAGCAATGCCATCAGCACAGATTCTCCGAGGTATTGAAAAATCAGAGAAATTCTCCTCGCGCCTACTACTTTTTGAATACCTACTTCTTTGATCCTTCGGGATGCTTTGGCGGTGGACAGATTCATGAAATTGATACAGGCAATTATGACAATAAAGACAGCGATGATCGTGAAGAGTCGAACATAGGCAATCCTTCCGCCTGCGGGTTTGCCATTTTCAAATTGCCCATGCAGATAGCGTTCGGAATATTTAACGGCAAACAGTTCATAACCTGTTTTGGGATCCTTGGTTTTTACAAACCCGGCAATTTTTTCATTGAATTTCGCGAGGTCGGTTCCTTTTTTCAGGAGTACAAAAGTATGAGGGTCGCTGTTGTTCCAGGTTCGAACGCTCGTACGTTTATCCGCGATGAATTCGAAATTAAAGAGTGCGTCGAAACGATTGGTTGCATTGGAAGGATTGTTTTCGAAGACTCCCACTACATGAAAATTTCCGCTGAGTTCCCCATTATTCCATTGTATGATTTTTCCATTAATGTGATCAGTAGTGTTGAATAATTTTATGGCAAGATCTTTCGATAATGCAATAGACATTTTGTCCTTTGAGATATCGGCGGCATCCCCACTTATAAATGGTGTAGTAAAAAGGGAGAAATAATCCTTGCTAACATATTCACCGGATGCCCTGAAGTTTTTTTCCCCGGCAATGGCTACTCCTTTGTTAGAGAACCAGGAAGCCGGGAAAATCACGGCAGCATGTTCTACTTCAGGAAGTTCCGAAGCCAAAGCATTGGCCAGGAGCCCGGGAGTATTGGTTCCGGTAGTTATACCCCGTTCACTGTGCATGTTGTTCATCACCTGGTAAAGCTGACTGTCTTTAATATTGTATTTGTCCACATTCAGTTCATCATTGACCCATAGATAGATGAGCAGCGTACAGGCAAGTCCGGTAGACAATCCCACCAGGTTTAATACAGTGAAGAGACGGTCCTTGCGTAGATTTCTCCAGGCGATTTTCAAGTAATTCCGGATCATGGTGTTAAAATTTAATAAAGCTGGTTGAATAGGCGAGTCGGATGGTATCAATATCCTGATTCAGTACACCAAGCTGGTGCCAGTTTCCCATGCATTTGATAATCACCTGATTTTAGTCGGCATAACCTTGTAAAGTGTCCGCTTTTGATACGTGTAGTGTTTGATTTTGGCAGACATTGACTAGTCTGCCACGAAAAGAGAAGTTACTTCCAGCCGGTTATTGTCGGGATCGAGGGTTTCAAATTCATAGTAACCATCCCCGGTTTTTCTTGGCCCGCTGAGAATAGAATAGCCCGCAGCTTTTAATTGGACTGCTTTTTCATCAACTTCCTTCATGGTATCCACGCCAAAAGCAAGATGAATAATTCCCTGGTGTTGTTGCTGAATCGTATCGTTGGCATTTTCGGGAATGCCTGGCTTACTCATAATTTCAAGTCTCGCACCGGATTCAAAGCGCAAAAAATAACTTTCAAAACCTTTCGAAGGGTTGATATATTTTTCGTTCGAAATGCCCTGGAAATATTTGATATAGTATTGTCTCAATGCCTCCAGTCTATTGGTCCAGATAGCTACATGCTCCAGTGTCATCCGAGTAAATTAAATTGTTTGAAATGATGGTTGAAATGCTTGCTATGAAAAATGAGCCACTCATTATAGGTAAGAGGCCCCATCGTTGGATTGGTGGGAGTGGCATTTGGGTGACTTGTAAAATAAGCATCAAAATCCGCTAACTCACTTTTTAATTTCTCAATCGCTGCATCTAGGGATGGTTCCTTTAAAACAACAGGATCCGGGGGCAACATAGGCGCCCGAAATCCTTCGATGATTTCTTTTTCAGTATGGATGGTATAATTCTTAATCGCTGCTGCTTTTTGTTCATTGTAGTAGAGTGGGTGAGGTTCCTTTTCATCAGAAATCCTGACAACCAGTATCAGGTGTTCTACCATATGTTGGGCACTCATCTTTCCAAACTTTGGGTTTTCATCTTTTCTAAGCAGTGAAAGCCTTTTGAAAATATCTTCCCTGTCACTGATGTTGATCATGAGAACTTTTGTTGACTTCTAAATTAACATTTTCATCGCACATAGGTCCCAGATTGAGCGATGTTTAATTTTTTAAGAAAAATTGACAACTATTAAATGACTTCACGCCAAAGTTTTAAATAGAAAAATCTGTGCGCTGATTATTTAGTTTTCAAAGTTTGATGCTGAAAGTTTGCCGGCAATCAGTTTTTTTTCAGCCTGAGAAGTTGTGAGCGTATATGCTTTCCCCAGCATTTCTTTTGCTTTGTCTAGGTTGCCAGCCTGCAAATACAAATCACCCAACACGGCACTGTAGATGTATTGACTGCTGATTAATTTCTCCAGTCCGGGAATTTGCAGAATGGCTTCGATGGCGGCATCAGGGTTGCCAGTTTGCGCGAGCACGACCGAGCGATTCAGCATAACTACGGGTGTTTTTTTTCGCTCGAGCAGCAGGTCATACAATCCGAGCAGTCTTTGCCAGTTGGTCGACTGAAAAGAAGGGGAGAGGCAATGTTCCGCTGCAATAGCGGCTTCGAGATGGTAAATACTTAGCTCATCACCCTCCGAAGAACGGGAAAGAAACTGATAAGCGAGTGCGATGAGCGGCTGATTCCATTTTGCGCGGTCCTGCTGTTGCAACAGAACAATGGATTGATTTTCGTCCATCCTGCTTTCAAAACGGGAGGCCTGGAAACACATGAGCGATAGCAATGCAAATGTCATCGGGCGTGCACCACAGGAGTGTTCACTGAGTAGTTTACAAAGGCGCATGGCTTCTGCGCAAAGATCTTTCCTGATCAGTTCATCTGCTTTGATCGAATTGTATCCTTCGTTGAAAATAAGATATAGCACCGTATAAACATTTTCGAGTCGGGCGTTCAATGCCCCTCCTACAGGGATCTCCAACCTGATCGACTGGTCACGAAGAAATTGTTTAGCGCGATAAAGTCTTTTTTGAATGACGGCTTCATTGGTGAGAAGTGCTTTCGCAATTTCTGCAGCACCAAATCCGGATGCTGTTTTTAAAGTGAAGGCAAGCTGGTCATCACTGTTGAGGGAAGGATGACAACAGGCAAAGATCATTTGCAATTGGCTGTCGGCGATTTCGTTTTCATGAAAGAATTCTTCTACGGTTTCTTCAACCTGCTCTTTTGCCCGTAAAGAAAATTCCCGTGAATATTGGGTAGCATATTGTCCATGACGCAATATGTCGATGGCTTTGTTTTTGGCAACCTGCATCAACCACGCAGCAGGGTTGGATGGAATTTCCTGGTAGGTCCAGGTTTGGGTGGCTTTCAGAAAAGCTTCCTGTACCACGTCTTCCGCGAGCTCCAGGTGATGGAGCCCGAAGAGGCGGGTTAAAATGGCGATCATCTTCCCCGCTTCATGACGAAAAAGATGATCCACCAGTGTATGGGTATCGTTTGGTTGATTCATTACATTGTCATCACTTCTCGTATTTCTACCTTACCGTCCAGTTCAAAGTCCGGGCAATGTTTAGCGATAGCCACGGCTTCGTCCATCGTCGCCACTTCGATGATAAAATAGCCGCCTACGATCTCTTTGCTTTCAGCGAATGGTCCATCGGTAACTACAGGTTCTTTTCCCTTAATGGTCTTGCCCCCATTGGGCGATAAGGGACGACCTTCCTTATAAAGGCCTTTTTTCTTCAGTTCCTCTACCCAGGCATACCATTTTCCAAATTGAGCCTGATTTTCGTCCGGAGAAAGGTGATGGCTGTAGTCCGGGCCACTAAAAATGAGCATGAACTCTTTCATAACAATAAATTTTGAACAGTTAACAATTGGATATGTCCAGGATAGACGAATGGGTGGGTCAGTGTAGGACAATTTATTGAAAATAGTTTGAATTGAAGTGGACGATGATCGATGGGCGATGGCGGTCTTTTTTTCTGAGCTGTGGTTTATTTTGTTGGGTTTTTATGGAAATATTTTATCTCATTAATCTCAGTGATCAAATGAATCACAGTTCAGACCATAAAATTCTCCGATAAACATTTGGAAACCTCAAAAACTCAATTAACTTTGTAATTCAAAGTGCTTTGAGTATATATGAAATCACCCACAAACCTATTGTCTTTACGGATCTGGTTATTGACAAGCCTGGTATTTGGCGTGGGTTGGTTGACGTACATGGCATTAGTAGGAAATTTCACTTTTTGGTTCTCTTGTTTTTTGGCATTTATCGCATCAGCTGTGGGGAGTCTGCCGGTATTGTTCCTACTGATGGTTTCATCAAAATGGATTGGGAAAAAAAGAATAAACAGCCAATCGAAGATCAACTGGTTTGTTGGGATCTGTTTTGCTTCTGTGTTGGTCTATTCTCTGGCTGCTGCGATTGCATACTGGATTTTCATTCAAAGGCTGAGTGGATTACAGGGCGTTCTTATCGAATTGGGATGTTGTATAGGTGTGCTTTCCGCATGCGTTTTGTTGGCAATCTTGTTCAGCCGGGGTCTGATAATTCGATGTTTCTCAATTTATCCTCCTGATAAAATATTCAACAATCAAAATCAAACAATGGAAACGACTCAACAAACATCAAACTGGTCCGAACAGCCCAAGCTACCTTCCTCCAACAAAATATTGATCAAAGGATTGATCACTGGTGGACTTATTTTGCTTATGCTGGTGCCTACAGCCTTTATCGACAACCTGGTTACAGAGCGATCAGCAAGGCAGGAACAGGTGGCCACGGAAGTCAGCGCTAAATGGGCTGGTAGTCAAATCCTGTCGGGGCCTTATCTCTATATTCCCTATAAAGTCACAACAAAAGATAAGGATGGGAAAATCCAGGAAACAACTGAATCGATGTGGTTATTGCCGGAAGACTTGCACGTGACCGGCACCCTGCAGCACGAGATACGCCCCAGGTCCATTTACAAAGTGCTGCTATACCGGGCAGGCCTACACGATAATGGAAATTTTACACTTCGCTTGCCATCCAATGTGGATCCTTCAGTCGTAAAGTGGCAGGAAGCAAAAATTTGTTTCAGTCTTTCTGATTTTAAAGGTATCGAGGAGCGGCTGTCCGTTCATTTGGGCGGAACGGATTATGAACTCTCACCGGGATTGCCGGAAGCAGGGGGAAATGCAAACGGACTGTCTGCCCAGGTAGTATTGTCTCCAACCGATATTGGAAAATCCCTTTCCTTTTCGATGGACTTAAAATTGAAAGGCAGTGGGTTCCTTCATTTCGTTCCGCTCGCTGGAAACAGTGATTTTGCATTGAAGTCGGGTTGGAGCCATCCTTCCTTTGATGGCAACAATCTACCAACAGAAAGGAATTTGGGAGACTCCGGTTTCGATGCACGCTGGACCTTTAACAAGGCGAACCTGCCTTTTGGGACCCTGCTTCGTGATTTTCAATTCGACAAATCACCTCTTGCATTCGGGGTTACGATGGTACAGCCCGCAGACCAATATGCAAAGACAAGTCGCTCCGTAAAATATGCCATCCTGATCATCGGACTCAGTTTCTCTATGTTCTTCATTTTAGAACTCATGCAGAAAAAGCCGGTACATCCCGTCCAGTATGTGTTGATCGGACTGGCGCTCGTCATATTTTATACTTTGCTGCTTTCTATCAGTGAATTTTTATTATTCGATACAGCTTATCTCATCGCGGCACTGGGCGTCATCCTGCTGGTGAGTTTATATGCTCGCTCTCATTTCAGGAATTGGAAATCAGCGGCTATGTTTGGCGGTGTCTTGACGCTATTGTATGGATTTATTTTCATCCTCATCAGGCTGGAAGATACAGCCCTGCTGGTTGGCAGTATAGGATTGTTTGCTATCCTCGCATTGGTGATGTATGCCAGTAGGAACATCAACTGGTATGGAACTCCTAAAATGAAAACAGCATGAAGCACAAACATTTAATCCGGAATAATTAAATAGTGCAAACAATGTACATGCATAAACGACTCTTCGCCCCAGCAGTTATGCATGTACATTGTATTTCAATTTTTCCTGCACATCCGCAACTGATTAGGAATTCATTCAACCTTTCTTCTGAAAGAAAGATTGTGCCAGTATAATACAAGCACCAGCCATAATCGACATATCCGCCAGGTTAAATACACCTGTATGAAGAAACCCAAATTGGATATAGAGAAAGTCTGTCACAGAGCCGTGCACAATCCGATCATAAATATTCCCCAGGCCACCACCAATGATAAAACAGGATGCGATGAGGCTCGTCGTAGAAAGATTGGATTTGAGAAGTACATATAGAAATCCTCCCGCGAGTGCCAACAATGGCAACAACGAAAGCAAAACATGCCGAAGCGAAGACGATAAAGAATCTCCCATGCTCAGAAAGGCCCCGGAATTTTCGACCCTGGTAACAGTTAAATGATCGCCCAGCAAATGAATATTCTGATCGGAATCTACACGGTTTCTAATCATATTTTTTGAAACCTGATCACAGCCGATATTGATGATGATAACGGACAGAATCAGCAGAAGTCTGGTAAGTTTTTTACTCATCGATGTATTATTGATCAATACAAATTTACCCGGTCAAGTTAACAAGAATTGTTAAAAAATATTCGTGGGATTCACTACACCATCATTTTTTCACTGCAATGATAATCCCGGTGGCCCATGACTGTTTTGTGATATGCAAATCTTGTCTTCGCTCTAATTGTTCGACAAACGCCTCTGCTTTTTCTGCATGTCCATCCGGCCAATTAGGTTGAGTAAGCATGTCATCGACAATGTAGAAAGCACCCGGATTCAGCATGTCCAGTGTCTCGTTCAGCAACAAATATTTTCCATGCCAGGTATCCGCGAAAATATACTCGAAGCGAAGATCTTTATTTTTCAAAATCCACTGCTCTCCGTCGGAAAGTTCGAGACTCAGTCGGGCATCATGTCCTAAAAATTGCTTCGCAATCTTTAAGAATTTATCATCAAAGTCAACAGTGGTAAGTGTAGATTCTGCATCCATCCCATCCAATATCCATGAAGTGGAAAGCCCGGTTCCGGTGCCGAGTTCCAGGAATTTCCCTTTTGGTTTGGATGCGGCAAGGGTACGAAGAAGGCTTCCTGTCAATGGTTCTGATGCCATCGTAAAACCGCTGTTGTTCGTGGCGACTTCGATCTCTAGATATGAGGCCGGATAAGACTGGCGGATTCCCTGGTTCATGCGCGAATATACCGCATATGAAAGCCGGCTGAAAAGGGGTGATTCCCAATTAACCTGAAATGCCCTAAGTAAAACCACTTAGTACTGGTGCCTAACGCAATATGATTCGTTGAAAAATGATGTTTTTTCGAGCTATACCGCCATATTTTGCCTTAATAGAAATCACTGAGCTAATTTTTGCCAGTCTGCCCTAACTTTTTGAAATATAACCCCCTTAATTGCGTTAATTACTGGTTCTCAGGCTCCGGCCAATATCCTTTGATTGAAAAACCAGGTTTGCATGTCCTTGACCCGCTTGATTGGTAAACCATACCGTGTATGGCTTGCAGTAGCCTTGCTATTGGGAGTGAATGTTGTGCAGGCGCAGCTCACGGCGAATTTTATGCCAAGTAAATCTGGCGGTTGTTCTCCACTCGCTGTTATTTTCAACAATACTACTACAGGTGCAAGTCCGGCTGCAATCTATAGCTGGAATTTCGGCAATGGAAATGTTATCACGACTACCGATGCAGTAACACCCGTTGCAGCTACCTATTCCGTTGGGCAATCTTACACGGTTACGCTCACGGTAAATGATGGTGGCAATAGTTCGACCGTTTCTACTGTCATCAATGTTTACAAAACACCTACGGTCGATTTCAGTTATTCGAATACGAGCGGATGTCAACCGCTGACATCGACTTTTTCAGCCGTCGCAACACCTGGTGACGGATACATCACGAGCTATTTCTGGGATTTTGGTGATGGTCATACGCTGAATACCACTTCGTCGACGGTGAGCAATATTTATAATTTCCCGGGAACCTATTCAGTGAATGTAACAGCCACGAACAGTTTCGGCTGTACAGGGACCATTCAGAAGAAAAATATCGTTAATGTATTGCCGGGTGTCACAGCTGCTTTTACAGCTGATTCCACTACACTGTGTAGTCTTTCAGATGCCGTTTCATTCACTAATTTGACTACAGGGGTCGGTGCCATTACTTATTCCTGGAGTTTTGGTGACGGAACTTCGAGCAGTAGTCCAAATCCAACCCACCAATATTTAACCAAAGGAACCTATACGATTCAGCTTACGGCTACCAGTGCACAGGGTTGTACCAATTCTGCCCTGAGATCAGCATATATCCATGCTGCCGACTTCACACCGAACTTTAATACGCCACCACCACTATGTTCGGGCAATGGAGTTACTTTTTCAGATTTTTCTACGCCCGGCTCAAGCAATACGCTTTGGGATTTTGGTGATGGCCAGATTGCTACGGGTAATTCGGTCAGCCACCTCTATGCCGCTGGAGGAAGCTACAATGTAACCATGACGGGAACTTATGGCGGATGTTTGGCCAGCATACAGAAACCCGTAACCGTATCAACCAGCCCGGTACTTCCGGGTTTTGTAATTGACTACGGTCTCGCGTGCCAGGCACCGATGACGGTGAATTTTATCGACACGAGTATTGGTGCCGTGAAATGGCATTGGAATTTTACGGGTAATCCCGGCGATACATCTAACCTGCAAAATCCTTCTTTCTTCTACAGCACCCAGGGAGTATACAATCCTACACTCACCATCACCGATGCGAATGGTTGTACGGCGACGGTATCCGAACCGCTTAATTCGAAACAGAAGACAGCCAGGATAAAGATGGATACAGTGCTACATTCTTCCGCGACGATTTGCGCTACCGTCACCGCAACGTTCTCGGCGATCACCAGTGATACGATTACAACATTCAACTGGGACTTTGGTGATGGTACAACATCCAATGCATCTAACCCTGTTCATAATTTCAATACACCGGGCACCTATATCATAAACCTGTCATTCGTCACAAATCATGGATGTATGGGAACTGCATTCCCGCCGGATACCCTCATCGTGTATCCAAAGCCACATGCAATATTCACAGCGCTGGATTCCCTTCCTTGCGCCAGCAATCAATTAGAAACATTCACAAACCTGGATGACAGCGCAGCGAGGTTTTTCTGGATTTATGGAGATGGCAGTTCGGATGTAAACAACAACATCATACATACACACCAATACGGAACTCCCGGATCATATACAATGACATTGATCGCTTCAAGTCCGGGTTGTGCACCCGATACTGCTACTCTTACAAAATATGTTGTAGCAGTTCCTGTTCCCGTTCTAACAGCAACCAATACCTGCGATACCACGCGAACCGTCGTAACATTTACCGACACTACCACCGGCGCCTCCGAATACATTTGGGACTTTGGAGACGGGACCATCGACAGCAGCAGTGTATTTGTGGGTACAAGATATCATGACTATGTTACTCCGGGCAGTTACACCGCTACACTAACCGATGTTTTTGGCGCATGCCGCGCTACGGTTACGACTCCGGTGTACGTGTTGAAGCCGCAACTTCCATTGTTGAGCGCTTCGCTGGATTCAATCTGTGAAAATGCGCAGTTGGCTGTTCAGATAACAGGGCTTGATACGAACTACCAGAGTATCGCCCGCGGATCTGGCACTTACTACAATATCGTGTCCTGGCAATATAATGACGGAACCACTTTTACGCCACAGGGAAACAGTGGATTCAAAACTTCTTTTTCGGGAAATCTTACCAACCTCAAACCCGGAATGGATAGTCTGCGGGTGATTGTCAGATCAAGATTTTTCAATTGTATTGACACAAGTAATTTTATTCCGATCCATATCATGGGACCTGTTGCCGGATTCAAGGTGCAGGACAATACATGTTATACCAAGCCGGTTATTTTCACCGATACTTCCAAATCTACCGACGGTGTACCGATTGTTTTATGGAGTTGGGATCTGGGTGACGGAACAACGATCGTGAGAACCAATAACGACACCATCATGCATGCATATGCGTTCCCGGGGAATTACAATGCAAAGCTTACGGTAACGGATTCCAATGGATGTGTTGGCACCGCAAAGCTCGCTGCGACAAATGTAGTGGTGAATGGACCGAAAGCTGACTTTTACTGGAGCCCTGTAGGCGTAATCCTGGGCAGCCCTGTAACTTTTCACAATACCTCCACAACGGGTGCAGGTATAAATTATCAATGGAGATTTAGCAGCGATGGATTTACTTCTACTGCTTCAAACACATTACAACGCACTTATTTGACTCCGGTTCATGATACCGTGTGGCTGGTTGCGACCGGCACTGCGCCGGGCTCCTGTTCCGATACAGCGATGCAGGTGTTGGTCGTACCCCGAACTACTGCAAGCTTCACGTATACGACCGACTATATTGATCATGCAAACTGCCCACCGATGGTTGCGTACTTTATAAGTCAAACCGTAAATGCTACCAGCCTGCACTGGGATTTTGGAGACGGGTCAACCGCAGATAACAATCCTGCTCCCAGTCATACCTATACGCGGCCGGGCGTTTACCTGGTAAGTCTTACGGCTTATGGTCCGGGTGGACAATCAACCACCAGTGAAGATTCGATCACGGTAAAAGGACCCTTCGCTGTATTGCGCGCAGATCTGCTGGAGGCCTGTATTCCCGCGTTGGAAACACTTCACGCTACTTCCAGCGGCGTATATTCTTACATCTGGGATTATGGCGATGGAACACTGCTCGCTACAAAGGATACTATTTCGCACCATACCTATATTATTCCGGGTGTGTTTATGCCCAACCTGGTTATTACTGATTCTACCGGATGCCAGGTCAACTTCGGATCCAACGATTTGATCATTATGGATTCATTGCATGTGCAGATTCGTCCTGATACGGTTTTGTGTAATCCTGCCATCATCACTTTTGTTCCCAGGATCTACAGCATGGCCAGGGATACACTCAATGAAGTGCTGACGATGCACTGGAATTTTGGAACCGGCAATCCGGCAGATACTTCCAATGCAGCGGAGCCCATATTCAATTTCACGGGTAGAGGTCTGTTCCCGGTTACGCTAACCGTACAGTCGCCCCCTGGATGTTCGGCTACGGTAGGAGACACAGTAAAAATTGCGAGCCCCTTTACGATGCAACCCAACAGTGCGGACATTTGTCCCGGTGATCACGCAAACTTACAAGTTCAGGGTGCTGATATTTATAATTGGGTGCCGGATCTAACGCTGAGCAATGTACGTGCAGGAACAGCCATTGCTTCTCCGAAGGTCAATACAGATTATACCGTCATCGGTCATGATAAATTCTATTGTTTCACCGACACGGCGATTGTTCCGGTTAGGATGTTGCCGGTGCCTACCGTTACGACCGAATCGGTGATTACCGTATTGGCGGGAACCAGTTTGGTACTGAACAATCAGCCGAGTGTTGATGTGGTATCCTGGTACTGGACGCCGAGCGCTTACCTCAGTTGCACAACTTGTGCAACACCTACTACGCTGCCACAGGCACCGATAAGCTATATACTTACGGTAACGAATTCCATGGGATGTACTGCAAGTGATACTGTAGTCATCAGGCTGCTTTGTTCGGAAAAATCAGTCTATGTCCCCAATGCCTTTACGCCGAATGATGATGGTAACAACGATTTCTTTTTCCCGATCGGCAAAGGCGCCAAACTCATTAAATCTTTCCAGGTGTATTCGCGCTGGGGCGAGCTGCTGTTTTCGAAAACAGATATTCCGGCAAACGATAAAAATTATGGATGGAACGGAACCTTGAATGGAACCAAACAGCCACCAGGTACTTATGTGTATGTAGTGAATGTGGAATGTTATACAGGAGAAACTTTTATGCTGAAGGGAACTGTTGAATTGCTTCGTTAACAGGGTTCTTTGGTGTGAATTTAAAATCAACATCTATGAAAAAACTTGTTGCATTTTTATTGGCGAGTGTGGTGATGGGAAACACACTGGAGGCGCAGGATCCGCATTTTTCGCAGTTCTTCGCTTCGCCGCTCACATTGAACCCTGCACTGACCGGAAAATTCAATGGAACCCTGCGTGTTGCCGGCAACTACCGAAACCAATGGCCGGCAGTTAACAATGCCTTTATTACTTCCACCATTTCAGTCGATGGAAATATCCTGCAGGATCGTTTGCCCGAGACCGATAGTTGGGGACTGGGTATTATGGCGATGACCGACAAAACAGCCAGTGGGATCCTTACGAGTAATTTTATTTCTGTTTCTACCGCATACCATAAAAGTCTTGACGAAGAAGGTTTGAATCAGATAGGAGTGGGATTCCAGGGAACTTATGCAAACAAGAGCCTCGATGGTTTGCGACTTAATTTCCAGGACGGCCTTCAGCTCGATGGAACCTGGCTGCCTTCCCCCACCGAACCGGTAAATCAAAAAAGGGTTAATGCAAATTATTTTGATATGAATGCAGGCGTTCTTTATAACGGATCCTTTACGGGCAATGATAACATTTATCTTGGCGCTTCGCTATATCATATCAATCAACCCAAAGAATCGTTCCTGGGGATGGATAATATCATTTTACCGAGCCGCTTAACGATCCATACAGGTGGTTACTTCCCGGTTTCTAATTCGCCTAGCACTTTATACTTTAGCGCACTCTATGCTTCGCAGGCTACTGCACATGAATTTGTTTTTGGAGGCGCCTGGGAAGTGAATGCAGGAACCAATGAACAGGAGAAACAAACCAACGTATACTTCGGATCATGGGCTCGATTCAGCAATGTAACCGATGCCATCATTCCTTATATAGGGTTAGACTATGGAAGCTTTAATCTCGGTATTTCTTATGATGTGAACGTGTCGGCTTTCAAAACAGCTTCGGAAGGAAGAGGTGGCATCGAAATATCTCTTATCTATATCCGTAAACCTACTGAGGGAGGACGCCGGCGGGAGATGCCTTGTCCGAGGTTTTAGCACTGGATAGCGGATGAAGGAAGGTTAAAATAAAAAAGGGGTCAGAATAAAAATTCAACCCCGTTTTAAAATCCAATATCCTATGAAAAACCAGTGCAATGATATTCAATAATAACCTGACTCCTACGAGTAGTTTTGCTGAATTTGATAAGTATTACTACGTAACCACTTTTCAAACGGTGAAAACGAATTTATTTCCCTTGAATAGCTGAACAATTATTTAAAATAAGACAGCGGGATGATCTTCCACATATTGTGCGACAAATGGCCTGTCAATAGTTCATATATAAGATAGAAAGGCCAGATAATATAGTGTATGATCAGCAAGGTGATCGAGTGATTATAGTACCAGCTAACCAGTAGCGCATAAATTCCCAGCGCAAAATACAGGAGGCTTTTATTTCGGTTGTTCATAAAATGATTTTGGGTGATTAATTGACTGTTTCCATAAATTTAGTACAAACTCCAGATCGCGGTTGAGGTATGTCCGCCAATATTTTTTACCTTCCATGTTGATGCTTACTTCCAGTTACCACGACTATGATCATGCTAAGGCTATATTCCGGTCAGCACGGAACCTGAATCGCTTTGCATGAATCGTGCCACCACAAATGGAATCTATCGCGATTTGATGGTAGCGTTTCAACCAGATAGTTAGTCAATCAAACAATAGATGATTAAAAAAATCTCCCGGGCAATCCTGGTCTTGTTATTTGTTTTTATTGGATGTGAAACCATTCGGGCTCATCCGCGGTTGGATTCGCTGCTGAATAAACTTAGTTCAACGAAGGCAGATTCCGGTCGGGCCATGGCATATGTGAGGTTGGCCGATTACTATTCATATATAAGAGCTGATAGTACGGTGTTCTATGCGAAGAAAGCAATAGACCTGTCGGATAGCCTGAATTTTACTTATGGAAAGTTTTGGGGAAACCGCGCTATTTTATTCGTGTATAATTCAATTGGCGATTATCCTAAAGCAATGGAGTGGGCCATAAAAGATCTTCGCCTGGCAGAGAAAATGAGATATCGGCCGGAAATGCTCATGGTCGCGAATCACTTAATAGGTTTGATTGATTTTGAAATGGAATATTATTCGGATGCCATTCAGCGGTTTCATACTTCCATGGAACTTCAGCAAGGTGAACATATACTGCTCGATGACGCGTTCGGACCTTATACTCAGATCGCCGTGCTTTTCCTCAAGCTCAATCAATTGGATTCGGCATTGTACTATGCAAAGAAGGGAGTAGATATGATCGGAGAATATACCAATCTGCTGAGACCTTATTTCCTGGCGTTGGATGTCATGGGCAACGTATATGCTGCTTCGGGTCAATATGATCTTGCAAAAGAATTTTACCAGTCTGCCCTGGTAGAATGTGATAAGGCTAATAATCTTTATGTCAAAGCACGAATTTTTCGCGACATGGCCCGCCTGGCAGGAAAAACCGGTCACCCGGAACTGCTCCTGTTCTACGCTCATGCTTCACTGGATATCTGCAAACAATACAATTTTGGAAACTATTCACTCGACGTCAGTAAAATGCTGATTGATTTTTACCAAAAAGCGCGTGAACCCGACAGCGCACTTAAATATATGCAGGTCATGCTCACGGCAAAAGACACCATCTTCAACCAGGCGAGATCACAGCAACTGCTGCTGTTGGGCTTCGATGAAAAGCAACGACAGCAGGCCATCGAAGCCGCTAAAAAAGATTATCAGAACCAGGTTAGATTTTATGGAATGGTTTCGGTTTTAGCCGTACTGCTGTTGCTGGCTGGTATCCAATATCGAAATAACCTCCAAAGAAGAAAAACGAACGAACTACTCAATACCCAAAAAGCCAATCTCGAAAGTACACTCTCGGAACTAAAGTCAACCCAAAAGCAATTGATCCAATCCGAAAAAATGGCATCCCTTGGAGAACTCACTGCCGGTATCGCTCATGAAATTCAAAACCCCCTGAACTTCGTAAATAATTTTTCGGAAGTGAATGAAGAATTGATTGATGAAATGAAAGAGGCCATGCAAAAAGGAAATATATCCGAAGCGACACAGCTTGCGAATGACATCCGGGAAAATGAAACCAAGATTAATCACCACGGAAAAAGAGCCGATGCCATCGTAAAGAATATGCTGGAGCATTCCCGCAGTGGCACATCCCAGAAAGAACATACTGAACTCAATCCCCTGGTGGATGAATACCTGCGCATGGCCTATCATGGATACAGGGCAAAGGATAAAACCTTCAATATTTCCATTCACACCCTATATGATGAAAGTATTGGAAAAGTTAACGTCATCGGCCAGGACATCGGAAGAGTATTGTTGAATTTATGCAACAATGCTTTTTATGCTGTATCTGAAAAAAAGAAACGGATGGACTCTACAGTTGGTGGATTGGCGGATACTTCACTATTCGAGCCATCTATTTGGGTTACGACGGCTAAGGTTGGTGACAAAATAGAGATCAGGATTAGGGACAATGGAATTGGAATTGCCCACGATATCATGGATAAGATCATGCAGCCTTTTTTTACTACCCGGCCAACAGGCGAGGGAACAGGACTCGGACTTTCGCTGAGCTATGACATCATTAAAAGCCATAACGGGACTTTAAAAATTGATTCTGAAGAGAGGAGTTATGCGGAATTTGTGATAGAGCTTCCAGTAAAATAAGGGCTCCACGTAAAGACCCCGCCTATGGCGGGCAAGGTAATACTCAATCTCTTTTTCCAGAGAGCTTTGCATTGAGGTTGTGAAGTTTTAAGTTCCGTAGGTCATTTTCTTCCATCAGTACGGAGGGAAAATAATAATCCTGG
>Ga0075026_100000408_pt1 | contig 17001 bp, 13 predicted proteins | sample Str012_2_FD_71392 | JGI IMG/M metagenome (GOLD analysis project Ga0075026, IMG submission 71392) | Freshwater sediment microbial communities in response to fracking from Pennsylvania, USA - Straight Creek_MetaG_SC_2012 | ecosystem: Environmental > Aquatic > Freshwater > Creek > Sediment... | reverse complement strand
CCGAAACGAGCTGGACTCCTGGGCGGACCTCGACGGCACCGGCCGCAAGGCTGGCTGGCGTCGGCACGCCGGCTCCGCCACCGGCCTTCAGCCGTCGCCTGGCCTCGCGCAGCTCCTCCTGGAGCGCGGCGATGCGGTCCGGGACCGCGTCGAGGCCCTGCGCGCCGACGGCTTCCGCGGCGCGCGCCAGGGCATCCGTTCGGTCGCGGTTGAGGGCATCGGCCGCGGCACCGGTCACCGCCTCGATCCGGCGCATCCCCGAGCCGATGCTGCGCTCGCCCGTGATGACGAACCCACCGATCTGGCCTGAAGCACGGCAGTGCGTGCCGCCACACAGCTCGAAGCTGTAGTCCTGGACCCGGATCGTCCGGACCGTCTCGCCGTATTTCTCGTCGAAGAACGCATCCGCGCCACCCTCGATCGCGTCGGCCATGGGCATGAATGCGATGGAGACGGGCCGGTCGTCGCGGATGATGCGGCGGACTTCGTCCTCGATAGCGCGGGTCTGGACGGCCGTGAGGCCGCGGTCCAGCGGGAAGTCGAAGCGCAGGTAGTCCGGCGTCACGAGGGAGCCCGCCTGGCGCGCCCGCTCCCCCACCACGTGGCGCAGGGCGCGGTGGAGCAGGTGCGTGCCCGTGTGGTTGCGCATCGTGTGCGCCCGACGCTCGGCATCAACCTCCGCGGCGACGGTCTCGCCGACCCGGAGCCGGCCGTGCAGCGTGCCGCGATGGACGACGAGGCCACCCAGCGGTCGTTGCGTGTCCGTGACCGAGAACAGGTCGCTCCCTCCGCCCGGCTCGCGCAGGACGCCCACGTCGCCGACCTGCCCGCCACCCTCCGCGTAGAACGGTGTCCGGTCCAGGACGACCTCGGCCCCGCCGTGACCGGTCAGCTCATCGAACTCCATGCCGTCACGGACGATCGCCAGGATCCGCGCGTCGGCGGACGTGGTCTCGTAGCCGAGGAACGTCGTGTCGCCGCCGCGACCCAGGATCGCGCCGTACAGCGCACCGGATTCGGCGTGCTTGCTGAGCTGGGCCTTCTTGCCGGAGCGGCTGCGCTCGCGTTGCTCGGCCAGGGCGATATCGAAGCCGGCCCGGTCCACGCCGACGCCGTACTCGGCGGCCAGTTCGACGGTCAGGTCGATGGGAAAGCCGTAGGTGTCATGCAACTTGAAGGCCAGGTCGCCCGGGACGCGCGGGACGTCGGCCGGCAGTTCCTCCGGACGCCGGCCGACGACGCGATCCGCATCCGTGAGGCCCTTGAGCGTCGCTTCGAGTTGGCCGGTGCCGGCGTCGAGCGTCCGGGCGAATTGGCTCTCCTCGCGGGCGATCGCGGCGAGGATCTCGTCGCGTCGCTCGACCAGGTACGGGTAGGCCTCCCCCATCACCTCGATGACGACGGCCGCGGCCTCGGCCATGAACGGCTCGCGCCGCCCGAGCAGCCGACCGTGGCGCACGGCGCGGCGCAGGATCCGGCGGAGGACATAGCCGCGCCCTTCGTTGGATGGCAGCACGTCGTCACCGATCAGGAACGTGACGGCCCTCGAATGGTCCGCGATGACCTGGTAGCTGAACCGCTCGTTTTCAAAGCCGTCCGGGTCATGGCCCATGAGCTCGCGCACCCGGGCGTGGATGGGCGTGAACAGGTCCGTGTCGTAGTTCGTGGGGACCTGTTGGAGCACGCTCGCCAGGCGCTCGAGGCCCATGCCGGTGTCCACGCTCGTGAACGGCAACGGCACGCGACCGTCAGGGCGCTGGTCGAATTCCATGAAGACGAGGTTCCAGATCTCCAGCCAGCGTGGGCAGTGCTCGTCGTGATCGGGGACGCAGTGCGGGCCCTCGGAGAACTGCGGGCCGCGGTCGAAGTGGATCTCGCTGCAGGGCCCGCACGGCCCCGTGTCCGCCATGCGCCAGAAGTTCTTGTCGTCGCCGGCGTCCACATCGCCCCAGCGCGCCATCCGCTCCGGCGGCAGGCCGATCTCATCGCGCCAGACCGCCCAGGCCACCCCGTCGTCCTTGTAGGTCGTGGCGGCCAACCGGTCGCCCGGGATCCCCATGTCGCCCGTCAGGAAGTCCCAGGCCCAGTGGATCGCCTCACGCTTGAAGTAGTCCCCGAAGCTCCAGTTGCCGAGCATCTCGAAAAGGGTGTGGTGGCGAGGGGTTCGTCCCACCTCCTCGAAGTCGTTGTGCTTGCCGGCGACGCGCAGGCACCGCTGGTAGTCCACGGCCCGGGTGTACGAGCGCGTCTCGGCGCCCGTGAAGACCTCCTTGAACTGGACCATGCCGGAGTTCGTGAAGAGCAGCGTCTGGTCGCCGGCCGGCACGAGGCTGGCGCTGGGCACGGCGGCGTGACCGCGTTCCTCGAAGAACTCGACGAACCGTCGCCGGATCTCGGAAGCGGGCAACGCGACGATGCGCGGATCTGGGATCTGCTCGAGAGGCGGCATCGAACGCAATGGTAACGAACCGCGCGTACCGGGCGGCACCGTCCCGGTTCGCTCGCCGCGCGCGTCCCGCCTTGCTAGAGTGCTCGGCATGGTCATCATCGCAGCGCTGCTCGTCGCGCTCGTCGCCGCGATCCACGGGTACATCCTGATCCTCGAGATGTTCCTGTGGCGCACGCCGCGCGGGCTGCAGGCGTTCCGGATGGATCAGGATTTCGCGGATCGCTCCGCGACCCTGGCCGCCAACCAGGGGCTCTACAACGGATTCCTCGCGGCCGGACTGATCTGGGGCCTCCTCGCAGCCGACCCGGTCGGCTACCAGGTGAAACTGTTCTTTCTGATCTGCGTCGTCGTCGCCGGCCTGTACGGGGCCGCCACGGTCAGCCGACGGATCCTGCTGGTCCAGGCGCTGCCGGCGGTCCTGGCCCTCGTGGCGGTGGGTCTGGCTGGCTCCAGCGCGTCCTGACCCGGCGGGTCGTGCCTCAGCCGCGTCTCAGGATCCAGCGCGAGGATCCCAGATGACAGACGCACCCTTGAGGTCCTTCCGATGACATCACTCTTGACTCGTCCGCTCGACAGCGCCTCCGCCGACGACCCCGATGACGACGACCGGCTGATCGGGCGCGTCCTGACCCGCCGCGAGGTGCTGGCGCTGATGGGACTTGCTTCCGTGAGCGTGGTCGCGGCTGCCTGTGCCCCCGGCGCGGCTGGATCCAGCGCGGTGGCGTCGGCCGGTGCCTCCGCTGGGGCCACGGCGACCGCCTCTGCAAGCAGTGCCGCGAGCGCCGCCGCGATCGCCTCCGCGGCCGCGAGTGCGTTGCCCGCCTGTGTCGTCGTCCCCGCGCTCACCGAAGGTCCGTATTACGTGAACGAGAAGCTGGAGCGATCGGACATCCGCATCGATACGTCCAACGGAAAGACCGTCGCCGGCGCACTCCTGCGGATCGACTGGATCGTGTCCCAGGTGGATGGCGCAGCCTGCATCCCGCTCGGAGGCGTCCTGGTGGACGTCTGGCACTGCGATGCGCTCGGGAACTATTCGGACGTGCAGAACGAGATGGGCCACGACTTCCTGCGCGGGTACGTCCATACCGACGCCAATGGCAAGGCGACCATCACGACCGTCTACCCGGGTTGGTATCAGGGCCGGGCGGTCCACATCCATTTCAAGATCCGGACGGACCCGGCCCGGGGCAGCGGTCTCGAGTTCACGTCGCAGCTGTTCTTCGACGACGCCTTCAGCGACCAGATCTACAGCAATGGCGCCTACGCCTCCAAGGGCCCGCACGATGTCAAGAACGCGGATGACGGCATCTACCAGCAGAGCCAGGGCATGACCCTGCTGAACGTCGTCAAGGACGGCGTCGGGTATGCCGCGACCTTCGAGGTCGCGGTGAAGACGAGCTAGCTCTCTCGGTCCGGCGGCGCTGGACGCGCTGTCGGCGCCAGATTGGGCGGGGTCGCCGACTTGCGCACCCGGACCAGCCCCCCCGTCGGTTCAAGGATGTCGGCCTGTGATGGTCGTGGCGACCGCGATCGTCGTGTCCTCGACTGCGGCCGGCCCCAGGACGCACCTCCAGCTAGAGGCGATCGTTGACGCGAACTTGTTCGTCGCGCCGCAGGTACCATGGCCCGAGCCGCTGGCTTCCATTCGACGGTGCTTGGGATCGCCTGTCGTCCCAGCGCGCTGCGAACGCGATCGGAACCCGATCACCTGTGTTGAACGAGCTCCCATTCCTCCGGAACGCACCGAAACCGCGGCTGATCGCTGTCCTTCGGCTCGTCATCGTGCTGTTGCTGGTCGGGCAGCTGTTCGTGACGGCAACCGTCCAGCGACGCGACCTCCTCCATCCGACGCGTCTGGGGTCGGATGCCTCGAACTACCTTGCGGCAGGGCTGCGCCTGAACGCCGGTCATCCACTGTACGGTCCTCTCCGACCGGGTGACCGGCTGGTCCCGAACTATCCGGAGATCTTCCCGGCCCCGCTGCTGTCGCCGCCGTTGATCGCGGTGATATGGCGCCCACTTGCCGTGCTACCGGGCGGGCTGGCGATGATCCTCTGGTGGTTCGGTGGGCTGGTCCTGGTGGTCGGGCTGGTCCTGGCGTTCACCCTGGTGGGAAGGCCACCGCGACTCGCAGCACTGGCCGGGGTCCTCGTGCTCGGATTGCCGCTCACGATCCTTGCAGGGAGGCATTACCTCTACCTCGGGTACAACTCGCCGATCTCCATCGCGGCACTGTCGGGCAACGTGAACACATACATCGTCGGCCTGTATGTGATCACGTGGTGGGCATCCAGCCGGAACCTCGGGACGGTCGCCGGGTCGGCGGCAGCGCTGGCTGCCGTGCTCAAGCTCGGTCCGGTCATGCTCCTCTGGTGGTTCGTCACGCGTCGGTCGTGGCCGAGTGTTCGCGCGTTCCTCATCGCCTCAGCCGTCCTCGGGATCGTAGGCGTCGTCTTTGCTGGCTTCCAGGCGAACGTCGACTACCTTCGGCTCGCGCTCGCCGGAGGGATCGCGCCGGCCCCGTTCAGCCTGCCATCGATCCTTCATGCGCTCTTGGGCGTCGCGACGGGCTCGGCCCAAAACGTGACGATCGTGGCCGTCGTGATCGGGATGGTCGCCATCTGGGCTCTTCGGGAGCGACCCCGCGCCGCGTTCGCGGCCGTGATCCTCACGACGATCTTCAGTTCACCGGTCGTCCTGGAGGGAAACTTCGCACTGCTCATCGCCCTCGCGGCTCCGTGGGTGATCCCCGGGCCGGCGCAGGCGATCGAACGAGGCATCGGTGACGATGCGCCAGTCCCGGTGGATCGAAGCCGCGCGGCGTCGGTCTCGTGACTCGTCCTGGTGCCTGCGGGCGCGTCGGCCCGCGGTCACGGTCAGTGTGCCGCGGCGGGCTCTCCTTCGTCGATGAACCGTGACTTGATGAACCACTCGGCCGTCTGCAGCAGGCCTCGCTCCAATGTGACCTGTGGCGCCCAGCGCAGCGTCCGCCGCGCCTTCTCGATGTTGACGACTCGCCGACGGATGTTGTCGATGTCTCGCCGGTCGATGTGACGCAGGTCCACCGGAACTCCCAGGGCCTCGCCGATTCCGATGGCCAGGCGGTTCACGGAGGTCTCGATGCCGGTCCCGACATTGAAGACGTCACCCTCCGCCCGCGGATGGACGGCGGCCAGCAACGTGGCCTCGACCGCGTCGTCGATGAAGGTGTAGTCGCGCGTCTGCTCACCGTCGCCGTGGATCGAGACTGGTCGACCGGCGTGGATCTCCACCAGGAACTTGGCGACGACGCCGCAATACGGATTGTCGGGGCGCTGGCCGGGCCCGTAGACGTTCGAGTAGCGAACGCACGCGACCGGAAGCCCATAGCTCTCATAGAAGGCGAGACAGTAGTTTTCGCCGCCGAGCTTGCTGACGGCGTACGGCGAAAGCGGAACGATCTGGTCGTCTTCGTTGATCGGGATGGAGCGCGGGTTCCCATAGATCGAAGCTGACGAGGTGTAGACGACTCGATCGATGCGGGACGATCGGGCAGCCAGGAGGACGTTCAGGGTCCCACCGATGTTGGTGGTGAAGTCGTCGCGCGGGTTCGCGGTGGACGCGATGATGTTGCGCGCCGCCAGGTGGAAGACCAGGCTGCTCGAGGCCACGAGCTCCTCCACGAGGCTTTGGTCGGTCACCGACCCGTGGATGAATTCGGCACCCGTCGGGATCGCGTCGGCCCGGCCCGTGAACAGGTCATCGAGCACGGTCACCCGCGCCCCGGCATCGACGAGGCGACGGGTGACAGCCGAACCGACGAAGCCGGCTCCGCCGGTGACGAGGATCCGCCGACCCCCGAACGATCGCTCTGGCGAGTTGATCATCGCTTGACTCCCGTGCGCAGGAGGAAGGCCGGCCGGAAGAGCCGCCACCAGTCCTTGAGACCACGCATCTTCGTATAGCCTTCGGTTGCATGGTAGACGACCGTGACCGGGTGTTCGATCACTTTGTAGCCACCCTGGATCGCCTTGAACAGCATATACGGCTCCAGGTCGTAACTCGTCAGCCACGTTTGCTCGAGGTCGATCCGTGGGTCCAGTAGGAGCGACGTCCGGAAGATCCGAAATCCGTTCGTCGCATCCGTGATTCGGCGCCCGGCGAGGACGCTGAATACGATCGAGTAGATGCGGGTGCCCAGCCCTCGCCCCCCGGTCGACCCGACGACCTTGCCGCCCGGGAGCCAGCGTGAACCCTGGACATAGTCGGCGTCGGCAGCAAGGAGTGCCTCGAGCGCCGAGATCAGCTCCCCAGGCTCGTGCTGGTCGTCTCCCGAGAGCAGGGCGAGGTACGGCCGCCCGCGTTGCCGCCCTGCAGCCCAGCCATCCCGGATGGCCGCGCCGACTCCAGCGCGAACCTCGTGCCGGATCACAACGGCGGCACCGTGCGCGCGTGCCTCATCGCCAGTCCCGTCGGTCGAGCCGTCGTCCACGACGATGGCTTCGAAGGTACCGTCCTTCGGGAACTTGTCCAGGACACGGCCGATCTTCCCTGCCTCGTTCAAGGCGGGGATGATGACCGCGACGATGGGTTCGCCTCGGGGCGCGGGCTCGTTCACGTTGGCTCCTTTGGGTTCGGACCATGTTGCGTCTCCGCTGGGATCGAATGTAGGCGACGTGCTCTCGCACGCGTCCAGATGGTCGATCCGGCGAGGATCGCACCCAGGAGAACGCCCAGCGTCAGGCCGCGGACAAAGCGCGGCGACGGGTCCCGATGGTCCGCTCCGGACGTCACGTGGGTCGCTCGGTCGGTCCCAGGACGGCGATCACCGACACGATGCCAAGGCCGATCCAGGCCACGATGGACGCGCCTATGAGGTGGAAGTCGCCGATGACGAGCACGTCGAAGTGAAGGCGGTTCGCGAGTGCATCGCCGGCCAGGGCACCCAGCACGGCGGCCAGGAGCAGCAGTGGCAGACGGCCACCGGCCGAGCCACGGATCAAGACGTAGAACGACGTGTGGAAAACCCCGACGAGCACGCCCAGGATGAGTGCCGGCCCGATGGCCATCAGGCTGCGATCCGGCCGCCGCCGAGCACCAGCTCACCGTCGTACAGGACGGCGGCCTGACCCGGGGAGACGGCCCAGACCGGTCGGTCCGTCTCGACGGTCCAGCGTCCCGATCGGGCGTCACCGGACTCGTCACGGGGGTCGGGTCGGACCGTGGCGGGGATCGGTGTGGCGCGGTGGCGGATCCGGATCTGGGCCCGGAACGAGCCGTCGCGATCGGCCGGGACCGGCGACCTGCCGGCCACGAAGCTCATCCGCTCCAGCGGGACGGTCGTCGTCTCGAGGTCCACGCGGCGGCCGAGCTGGATCGTGTTGGAACGCGCATCGATCCGGCTGACGTAGCGCGGCTCGCCGAGCGCAAGGCCCAGACCACGCCGCTGCCCCACCGTGTATCCGGCGGATCCGCTGTGCTCGCCCATCACCGCACCGTCGGCATCCACGAGCGGTCCGGGCTGGGGCTGCCAGCCGGCGCGCTCACGCAATGCGGCGCGGTAGTCGCCGCCGGGCACGAAGCAGATCTCCTGGCTCTCGGGCTTCTCGGCCGTCGCCAGGCCGAGCCCACGTGCCACGCCGCGGACCTCCGGCTTGGTGAGGTCGCCCAGCGGGAATCGGGCGTGGGTCAGTTGATCCTGGCGCAGGCCGTAGAGGAAATAGGTCTGGTCCTTGTCCGTGTCGCGGGCCCGCAGGAGGCGCGCCGCCCCGTCTGCGCCCGTGTCCTGACGGGCGTAGTGGCCGGTCGCGACGGCATCGCACTCGTATTGGTGGCGCGCTCGACCCAGCAGTGCGCCGAACTTCACGTAGGTGTTGCAATCCACGCACGGACTCGGGGTGGAGCCGCCCAGGTACGCATCGAGGAACGGCTGCATGACCCCCGCATCGAACTCGCGCTCCAGGTTCATGACGTAGAACGGGATGTCGAGCTGGGCCGCGACCCGGCGTGCGTCGTCCGCCGCATCGGCCGAGCAGCAGCTCTTCTTGATCTCGGAGTAGCTGTCGGCGACATCGTGCAGTCGCATCCAGACACCCACCACCTCGTGGCCCTGTTCGTGCAGGATCGCCGCGGCAACGGACGAATCCACTCCGCCCGACATCGCCACCAGGATCCGGCTCATGCAGGCACGCCCTGGCCGAGCGGGTCCGCCTTGACGGCCATGGTCCCCATACGCATGGACGCGATCACGCGCGGGATGACGTCTGCGGCCGTGGCGATCTCGTCGTCCGTGGTCGTCCGCCCGAGCGAGAGTCGGAGCGCGCCGCGCGCTTCCTCCTCCGGGTAGCCCATCGCTGTCAGGACATGGCTGACCTCTGCTGAACCGGTGGCGCACGCGGACCCGACCGAACACGCGATCCCTTCCAGGTCCAGCGACATCGCGACAGCCGAACCGTCCGCATCCGCGCAGACCATCGAGAGGAGGCCGGGCAGGCGCTCGGTGGGATGGCCGGTCAACTCCGTCCCGTGGGTCCCGAGCACGGCGCTCGCGAGCCGGTCGCGCTGGGCGGTCAGACGTGCGACAGTCTCCGGCCGCTCGGCACAGGTGAGCCGGTAGGCCGCCGCAAGACCGACGGCGCCCGCCACGTCCTCCGTCCCGGCCCGCCGGTGCCGCTCCTGCGCTCCGCCCTGCTGCTGGGCCAGGATGTGGGTCCCGTGCTTGACCCAGAGGACGCCGACGCCCTTCGGTCCCTCGAACTTGTGCGCGCCGACCGAGACCAGGTCCGCCCCGAGCGTTCCGACATCGAGGTCAAGGTACGGCGCCGCCTGGACCGCATCGACGTGGAGCAGGATCCCCTTTCGGGCATGCACGATCTCCGCGATCCGCCCGATCGGCTGGATCGTCCCGACCTCGTTGTTGGCAAGCATCACCGACACCAGGATCGTGCGGTCCGTGAGGGCCGCTTCCAACTGGTCCGGATCCACGCGTCCATAGCGATCGACCGGGAGTTCGACGATCTCGAAGCCGAACTTCTCCAGGTAGCGGAGCGCATGCGAGACCGCGTGATGTTCCACCGATGAGGTCACGATCCGGTGGCCGCGTGCCTTGCCGGCCCAGGCGGCACCCTTCAGGGCCAGGTTGTTGGCCTCGGTCCCACCGGAGGTGAAGACGATCTCGCGCGCCTCTCCATGCAGGTCGGCGGCCACCTGTTCGTGGGCGCCATCGAGCGCCGCCCGGGCGGACCGGCCGAAGCCGTGGGCGGAACTCGGGTTCCCGAACGACTCGGTCAGGTATGGGATCATCGCGTCCAAGACCTCGCGGCGGAGCGGGGTCGTGGCGGCATGGTCGAGGTAGATCGGCATCCCGCCGATCGTACACCGAGTGATCGGCGCCGGACCCGGAGCGGTACGATCGCGGTGATGACGACGCTGACCATCACGCCTCGCGGGCCGTTCTCGCTGGCGGCCGCCGCCGACTTCGCCGACGGGTTCGCGGCGGGCATCGGCGCGCACGGCACCTCGAGCGGGATCCTCATGACGTTCCCGGTCGAGGGCTGGAACGCCAGTGCCGCCGTGGACGTCTGGCAGGCGAGCGACGGCCAGGTCGAGGGCGAGATCGCCGGCGGCGCGGATCCAACCCAGGTGGCGCGGCAGGTGGCGCGGTCACTGTCGCTCGATCATGACGGCGCCGGTTGGGCGCAGGTCGGCGAGCGAGACGCCACCATCGGCGGCCTCCAGGCCCGTTACGACTGGCTGCGGCCGGTCTGCTTCTATTCGGCGTACGAGGCGGCCACCTCGTTCGTCATCGGCCAGCGGATCGCGATGCGACAGGCTCGTGTCATCAAGGGCCGCCTGACGGAGGCGCTCGGCGACCCCATCGAGATCGGCGGCCGCGAAGTCCGGGCGTTCCCGCGGCCCCAGCGGCTGGCGGACGTCGCGGAGGTCCAGGGTCTGAGCGCGACGAAGGTGGCCCGGCTGCGGGATCTGGCGACCGCGGCCCTGGATGGACGTCTGGACACGGAACACCTGCGCGGTCTGCCCGTGGAGACGGCGCTGGGCGAACTGCAGGCACTGCCCGGCATCGGACCGTGGACGGCCTCGGCGGTCCTGCTCCGTGGCTGCGGCGTGGCCGACGAGTTGCCGATCGTGGACGAGATCAGCCGGACTGCCGTCAAGTGGGCGTATGGCCTCGAGGACCTGCCGGACGACGCCACCTGGGAGCGCATCGCAGACGGCTGGCGGCCGTTCCGGATGTGGGCCACCGTCCTGCTCCACATGGCCTGGCGGCGGGAGCAGCCCGCGACGCCCTCGTATCGGCAGGGCTGACCGAGCGCTTCCTCAGTCCGCGGCTGGACCCCGCTCGCCGGCTCGCTTCAGGTCGTCCGCCTGACCGGCCGCCCGGCGTCGGTCGTGCTGGGACAAGGCTCGCTTGCGCAGTCGGATCGACAGCGGCGTCACCTCGACGAGCTCGTCGCCGGAGATGAACTCCAGCGCGGTCTCCAGGGTGATCGGGCGCGGTGGCGTCAGGCGGAGCGACTCGTCGTGCGAGTGGGTCCGGATGTTGGTGAGCTTCTTTTCCTTGGTCGGGTTGACGTCCATGTCGCCCGACCGGGCGTTCTCCCCGACGATCATCCCCTCGTAGACCTCGACGCCACCGCCGATGAACAGCTCCGACCGCTGCTCCAGGTTGAACAGGCCGTAGGCATTGGACGTCCCCTGCCGATCGGACACCAGCACGCCGTTGGTGCGGTGGGTCACCTCGCCGGCCCACGGACCATAGCCTTCGCCGATCTGGTGCAGGAGCGCCGTCCCTCGGGTATCGGTGAGTAGTTGGCCGCGGTAGCCGATCAGGCCGCGGACGGGCAGGACGTACTCGAGGCGGACGCGCCCATCGGCGTCCGTGGACATCTGCTCCAGCCGACCCTTGCGGCCGGCCAGGGCGGACTGGATCTCCCCGATGTAGTCGGGCGGGATGTCGATCGTGATGCGCTCGTACGGTTCGTGGATCTTGCCGTTGATGTGGCGGAGGAGGACCTCGGGGCGGGACGCGGTCAGCTCGAAGCCCTCGCGGCGCATCTGCTCGATCAGGACGGCCAGCTGCAACTCGCCGCGACCGCGGACCTCGAACGCCTCGGCGGACTCCGACGGGCGAACCTCGATGGAGACGTTACCGAGGACTTCCTTCTCCAGGCGAGCCTTGATCTGGCGGCTGGTGACGTACTTGCCCTCGCGTCCGGCCAGCGGCGACGTGTTGACGCCGAACGTCATGCGCAGGGTCGGCGCGTCCACGTCCAGCCGGGGCAGCGGCCGCGGGTCCGCGGGGTCCGTGAGCGTGTCGCCGATGGTGACCTCGGGCAGGCCGGCGACGGACACGATGTCGCCGGGGCCGGCTTCCTCGATGTCCACGCGGTCGATGCCGTGCGCCGTCTGCAGGCTGGTGACCGTGCCGGTCATCGTCACGGTCCGGCCCGGCTCCACGGTCCCGGCGGCGTCGTCCGCCTCTTCGCGGACCACCGTGATGCGCTGGCCGGTCCGGATCCTGCCGTTCCAGATCCGGCCCACCGCCATCCGGCCCACGTAGTCGTTGGCTGACAGGTTCGTGACCAGCAGCTGCAGCGGATGATCCGGGGTGTAGGTCACCGGCGGCGTGACCTCGATCAACAGGTCCAGCAGCGGCGCCAGGTCCGTACCGGGGACTGCCAGGTCCCGCGTGGCGGTCCCGAGCTTGGCGTTCGTGTAGACGATGGGGAATTCGATCTGGTGGGCGTCTGCGCCGAGGTCCATGAACAGTTCGTAGACCGCATCGAGGACCTCGGCCGGGCGGGCGTCGCTCCGATCGATCTTGTTGAGCGCCACGATGACCGGCAGGTGGCGAGCCATCGCCTTCTGGAGCACGTAGCGGGTCTGGGGCAGAGGCCCCTCGGCGGCGTCGACGAGGAGCAGGACGGAGTCCACCATGAGGAGGCTTCGCTCCACCTCGCCACCGAAGTCGGCGTGGCCGGGCGTGTCCACGATGTTCAGGCGGATCCCGGCGTGATCCACGGTGGTCTGCTTGGCGAGGATCGTGATGCCCTTCTCGCGCTCCAGGTCGCCCGAGTCCATGACGCGGTCCACCACGGCCTGGTTGGAGCGGAATGCGCCGGTCTGGCGGAGCATCGCGTCCACGAGCGTGGTCTTGCCATGGTCCACGTGAGCCACGATGGCCACGTTGCGCAGGTCGGCGCGGATCGCGGTGGGCAGGCTGGAACTGGCGAGGTCTGTCACGGGAGCCCGCAGTGTCGCATATCGGGCCCGAACCGGCTCCGGAACGTGGCCTCACCGGGTAGCATCCAACCATGACCGTCGCCGCCGTGATCCTGAGCGCCTCCTCCGAAGCGGCCACCTACCCGACAGAGGGCCAGCCACGGGTCCGTCGCCTGACTGACATCGCGTGGTCCGGCGGCGCCCTGCCGGTCATCGTCGTGTCCCCGGACCCGGACGGTGCGGTGGCAGCGGCGCTGCTGGGCTCGGAAGCCGTCCTGGGCTCCCCCGCCCCACTCGACGTCGGGCCGGCTGGTCAGATGCTCCGTGGCGCGGAGCTGGCGATGGCCGAGGTTCGCGACACGACCGCGGTGCTGCTCTGGCCCTCGCGGCTGACATGGGTTGGTCCCGAGACGGTCACGACCCTGATCGAGGCGCACGGCCTGGACGAGTCGACCCTCCTGCGCCCGGCCTGGCAGGGTGCCCCCGGCTGGCCGGTCCTTCTGCCGACCGTCCACCTGGCGACGCTCGCCTCCATCGCACCGGATCGGATGCCGCCCGACGTCATCGACGACCTCGCCGCGGTCATGCCCGCCCGGATCGTCGAGGTCGGCGACCCGGGCGTCACGCACGATGTCGACACGCCACGGGCCGAGCTCCCGGCGTACGAGGGCCCGCCAGACCCGCCGGCCGGGCACACGCACGAGTGGGGCGCCGACGTCGCAACCGAGGCCGACCTGGCCGACTCGTGACGGCCGTGGGTCCGCTGACGACCTGGCCGGGATCAGCCCAGGTCGCCCGCGGGTTCGCGCCGCAGCCCGTCACGCAGACGACCGATGGGGACGGTCGCGACCGCGATCCCGCCGATGACCAGGCCGACGCCGAGCGACTGCGCCGCCGATGGGGTCTCGCCGAGCACCACCCGGGCCAGGCCGACCGTGATGACCGGTTGGGCGAGCAGGATCACGCTCACGATGACGGCCGGTAGTCGGGGCAGCGAGATCGAGATCAGCAGGTATCCGAGGGACTGACTCGTCACCCCGTAGAGGACGAGCCAGAACAGGCTGGATGGACTCGGCGTCAAGTCCAGGTTGCCGCCGACCAGCCCGACCGCGAACGCACCGAGGAAGGTCACGAAGGTCGCCGTCGCCACGGGCCCGGCCGGCCGGCTCTGATCGCGACCACCGAGTCGGATCGTCAGCAGGTAGCCGGCGTAGCAGAACGCGGTCCCGATCCCAAGTGCGACACCCAGCGCGGGGTTCGCGCCATAGGCACCCGAGCCGACGACGCCGGAGATGAAGACGACACCCACCAGGACGATAGGCAGCGCGATCAGCGTGTTGCGCGAGGGCTTCTCGCCCAGCGCGATCCACGCGATGATCCCGACGATGATGACCTGCAGGTTTCCGAGGACCGTGGCGAGCCCGGCCCCGACCGCGGCGATCGCGAGGTGCCAGGTCATCAGGTCGCCGACGAAGAACAGGCCCGCGACGGCCGCGAGACGCACGGTGCGGGTGGCCAGCGGCCCATGTTGCCGACGTTCGACGAGCGCCACGAGCACGAGCAGCGGGAGTCCGAACAAGGCCCGGAACACCGTCCCCGTGGACGCCGAGACGGCCGCGTTCAGGTAGAAGATCCCCGAGAACGAGATGCAGATCGCCCCGAGCAGCGCGGCCAGCCGCGGTCGCGCCGCGAACCAGTCCAGGGGTCCGAACCCCAGCCCCAGGGGCGCCGCAGGATCGGTCGTGCCGTCGCTCACGAGTGTGAGCGAGTCAGGACGGCTTCGGGGCCAGCCCGACGTAGCGCAAGCCGAGTTCCTCGTACTGCCCGGGCTCCGGGACGGACGGGGCATCGAGCATCGGGTCCGACCCGGACTGCGTCTTCGGGAACGCCATGACCTCGCGGATGTTGGTCTGGCCGGCGAAGATCATCGCCCAGCGGTCGATGCCAAGCGCGATGCCGCCGTGCGGCGGGGCGCCGTATTCGAACGCGTCGAGGACCGCGCCGAACTTCTCCTGCATCCCCTCGATCGTCTGGCCCTGGAGCAGGAACGAACGCTCGAGCAGTTCGCGCCGGTGGATCCGGATGGACCCGCCGCCCAGCTCCCAGCCATTGAGCGCCAGATCGTACTGGAGCGCCCGTGCCCGGCCTGCGGGATCGGCGGGTGACGGCTGCGCCGGGTCGCCGGACGCGGTGACGAGGAGCGCCTCGTCCTCCGGCAGGACCCCGCTGAACGGGTTGTGGGTCGCGTCCCAGCGCTCGTTGTCCGCATCCCAGTGGTACATCGGGAAGCGGTTGACCCAGACGTAGGCCAGGACGGCCGGATCGGCGAGTCCGAGCCGGCCCCCCAGGTCCACGCGCAGGCGACCCAGGACGTCGGCGGTGGTCTCTGCGGTGTCGGCGACGATGAGGACCAGGTCACCGACGGCCGCCCCTGTGATGCCCAGGATCGCGGCCTGCGACTCGGGCGAGAGGAACTTTGCGATCGGCCCCTTGACCGTCCCGTCCGGTTCGATCGCCAGATGCGCCAGGCCCTTCGCGCCGAAGCGCTTCGACTGCTCCGTCAGCTCGTCGATCTCGCGGCGGGTGATCCCGGCCATCCCGGGCGCCACGATCGCCTTCACGCGGCCGCCGCCGGCCAGCGTCGAATCGAACACGACGAACCCGGACACCGCCGCGCCTGAGCCATCGACCAGGGCAGGCGCCAGGTCCACCAGCTCCATCCCGAAGCGGATGTCGGGCTTGTCCGACCCGTAGCGCTCGATGGCCTCCGCGAAGGTCATCCGCGGGAACGGGACCTGCAGGATCGGCCGCCCCGGGGTGATCGCCTCCGAGACTTCGATCGCGAGTCCTTCCACGAAGTCCATCACGGTCGCCTCGTCCACGAAGCTCATCTCGAGGTCGAGCTGAGTGAACTCGGGCTGACGGTCGCCGCGCAGGTCCTCGTCGCGGTAGCAGCGGGCGATCTGGAAGTAGCGGTCGATGCCGGCCACCATCAGCAACTGCTTGAGCTGCTGCGGGCTCTGCGGCAGGGCGTACACGGCGCCTGGCTGGAGCCGGCTGGGCACGATGAAGTCGCGGGCGCCTTCGGGCGTGCTCTTGACGAGCGTCGGGGTCTCGACCTCCACGAAGCCGTTGCGGTGATGGACCTCGCGGATGGACTGGACCATCCGGCTGCGCAGGAGCAGCCGCTTCTGCATGGGCTCCCTGCGGATGTCGAGGTAGCGGTGCTTGAGCCGGACACCCTCGTCCACGGGTGCGTCCGGGTCGTTGATGTAGAACGGCGGCGTCTTCGCCTCGGACAGGATCTCGAACGCGGTCGTCTGGACTTCGACGGCGCCGGTCGGGAGCTTGGCGTTCTCCGTGCCGGCCACGCGCAGGGCCACGGGACCCTGCACGGACACGACGTACTCGGACCGGACCCGGCTGGCTTCCTCGTGCGCTGTGGGAGCGTCCGCCTTGTCGATGACGACCTGGGTGATCCCGTGCCGGTCACGCAGGTCCAGGAAGATCAGTTGGCCGTGGTCGCGTCGACGGTGGACCCAGCCGGACAGGCGGACCTCGGCGCCGGCATCCGAGGCGCGAAGTTCACCGCAGGTGTGGGTTCGGTAGGGCGTGGCGAGACTGGGGAGATGGTCGGTCATGATGCCCGTATCCTAGTCGGGCGGAGCCGGGGGCAGCGGTCAGGCGTGGATGGCCTTGCGCAGGCGCCAGATCGATTCGGCCGGCCAGCGGCGCGACCATGCGAGCGCCTCGGCGTCGCGATAAGAGCTGGTGGAATCCTCCGGCGGGCGCGGCTCGATCAGGTCCTCCACGGCCAGGCCGTTGGCGCGGAACAAGCGGATCCATTCGCCGTAGGGCAGGTTGAACGTGACCTCGTCACCGTCCTGGACCTTGTGCAGGCCGAAGTAGTCCATCACGAGGATCTCGCCCGCCCGCTCGGCACCATTCGGCCAGCACAGCGTCTCGATCGTGGAGCCGTGGTTGAACGCGAAAAGGCCGCCGGGACGGAGGAGCCTGGCCGCCTCCGGGACCGTCCGGTAGGGATCCGCGAAGGTCATGGCACCGTGATCGCAGAAGACGATGTCGAAGCTGGCGTCCGGCAACGGCACGTGCTCCGCGCTCGCGTGGATGAGCGGGAAGTCGACGCCGGCGTCCGACATCAGACGGCGGGCGTGCTCCAGCTGGCGCTCCGAGAGATCCAGGCCGACCGGCCGCGCCCCGAGCTTCGCGAGCGAGATGGACCACTGCGCCGCTCCGCACCCGAACTCAAGGATGTCCTTGTCAGCGAGATCGCCGAGGACGTGCAGCTCCGCTTCCGGGATCTGGGA
>Ga0075026_100000407_pt1 | contig 17021 bp, 16 predicted proteins | sample Str012_2_FD_71392 | JGI IMG/M metagenome (GOLD analysis project Ga0075026, IMG submission 71392) | Freshwater sediment microbial communities in response to fracking from Pennsylvania, USA - Straight Creek_MetaG_SC_2012 | ecosystem: Environmental > Aquatic > Freshwater > Creek > Sediment... | reverse complement strand
GACGAACGAAAGGTGGATCAAACCAGCCTGACCCGCCCTGTCCTCCGGCGGCTGCCCACGACTCGTCGCGGCGAATGAACACCTGGGTCTCGGTGGAAAGCGAGTCGTCGGCGTGGTCGTCGCTCCACATCCACTGAATGTGCAATACCGCTCCGAACGTCGGTCCTAGCCAGCGAGCGACCGGGGCCGATTCGCCGACAGATCGGTAGCTGCGTGCCGCTCCGCCGAACTAGTAGAGCTCGTCGCAGTACGACTGTTCGAGCCGTTGTGAAATCGCGGCGACCGTGGTCTCGTCGGGGTTACCGGCGAGAGCCGCAAAACCTCGCGCACCGAGGGAACGCGTCGGGTCGCCCCAGCTTTCGGGTTGCCACAGCCTGGACCGGATGAGGGCCTTGCCGCAATGGAAGAAGCACTCCTGCACCCGCACCCGGGTGTACATCAGCGCAGGCTTGCCCCCGACGGCCATGCCGTCGAGCACATCAGGGTCGTGGTGAAGCGTCGCGCGACCCTTCACGCGCAGCGTCTCGCGTTCAGTTGGCACGACGAACAGCATGCCGACCTCTCCGTTCCGCAAGATGTTGCGCAAGCCGAATGTCAAACGATTCCCGAGCCGTTCGGGAATCAGGAGATCACCGCGGTCGTCCACGGCGACGAACCCCGGTGGGTCGCCCTTGGGCGAGACATCGACATGCCCGTGCTCGTCGATGGTCGATATGAACACGAGTGGCGAGTGACCTATGAACGTCCGCATTGCGTCGTCGAGACCGTCTCGGACCTTCATGCGGACGAACTCCATCGGCTCGCCCAGCAGAGCTTCCAACTCGGCTTCGGTCGTGATGGCAGTGGCATCAGTCAACGCGCACACCCCCTCGCTCAAGGCGAGCCCCATACTGCCCGACCAGGCATCCGTCGGCGAGTACCCGATCGGCAGTTGTGTACTACGTCTGCTCGGCGAACCAGGTGACCAGGCTGTCCCGAACCCGGCGGGCATCGCGTGTCCCGATTACGAGGATCTGCTCCGGGTCCTGTCGGAATGCCGACGAACGCCAGGCAACGATCACCGCGCCTCAGCGCAGCGATGATCTCATCCATCGGTGGCTGTTCGTCACTGGACGGCATCCGCACAGACTGCTGCTTTGCCTAGCCGGTAAGTCGATCGGCGTCACGCAGTCGCGACCACAGCATCGATGAGACGTTCGAGTGCACTCTCGCCGCGAGAGATGGATCGGCTTCCGACATCTTCCTCACCACACCGTCGCTCAGCGCGAGGATCCGCGATGAGTCCTCCACGACGAAGACATCGTTCTGTCGTCGTTCTTCGCCAAGCCATCCCGACTCACCGAAGAGATCACCCGCCCCGAGCATTGTCGTGTCACCGTTCGCGCGTCGCGCTTCGAGTCGCCCCGAGACGACAAGAAACGGATTGCGTGCAGTGCCACCCTTCCGCAATATCTGATCGCCGCTCGCGCAGGTGATGAGCGTGCCTCGCGCGGTCAAGCGACGGATCTCATCGTCGGTCATCCCCGCTATCAGCCCCGGCCGCGTCGTTCCGATCGCATCCTGCAGTGCGGCTACGTATTGCTCGTCGCCGTCCGTCACCGCGTTTCGTACGGTCGGCGATCCGACGATTGCGTCGCGAATACACGCCGGTGGGTCGTCCCCGAAGGCGTCGACACCCTTCGGTATCGCCAGCGTGGGGATGATGTAACCCGACTCTTCGCTGAAGTATTGGCGAGCCGCGTACGGTCGTTGACCGAACTGCGCGTAGTACGACACGAGATGTGGTTCGGACGCGCCGAACGAGAGCAGAATCCCGAGTTCTTCTGCCATCGGCGTCGTGGAGTACGCGAGATCGACATAGACGCTGCCGCCCCGATGCGCCGCCGCGACCATCGTCCGCTCGCCGACGAGCATCACTTCGTGAGGAACCTCACGTAAGAACGGTTCCAGTTGGTATTGCTCGATCTGCCGATCGCTGAACCCTTCGGCGCCCCAGCTGAATCGACAGGCAGCGATGACCTGACCGTCATCCTCCGCGTAGAAGATACGGCTGCGGTCATCCTCCGGGCCACGCAGCTGACGATTCGCGTGATCCGCGATCTTCCGGTAGCGACCCATTTCCTCGACGTACACCGAGTACCAAAACCGAAACACCGCCTCGCGTTGGTCGGCTGTCGTTGCCACGCCCATTTCGATCACGCGCACAGAATGCCCGATCGCGCGCCGGCGCGGCGATTACAGAGCGGCAGTTCTGGCCGGGACCGGTGGTGCGACGTGAGTGGTTAGCGAGGGTTTCATCGGAGATCTCGTTGCGCGCATATCGGGGCGGCGTTACGGTTCTGCGCAGTTGGTTGGCTACGGAGGGGGCGGATGATGGGACGCAGCCTGTTCGGATCTCGCATTGGCGTCGCTGTATTCGCGAGTGTGGTGACCGCGGCGGCGGTCGGTGGCGTGAGTTATGCGGTCGCGGCGACGACTGGTGGTGGCGCGTCCACCTTTTACGGTTGTTCCTCCGCGACAGGTGCGCTGCGTTCGTCGAGTATCCGTGTCGACTCGCCGCCAACGTGCAAGACCGGCGAAACGCCGCAGTCGTGGGACGCGCAGGGAGCGACCGGACCTCAGGGGGCGGTTGGTCAGGCGAGCGTCGTCACCCTCCCGGCGGTCGCGTTGTGCCCGCAGCCGCCCGACCCCCAAGACCCCTCGGCGAACGCAGGCACGCTGGGGTTCTTGCAGGTTCCCGGCATCCCCGGCGAGTCGACCGATGCCGATCATCCGAACTGGATCGGCGTCGTGTCGTGGTCGTGGGGGACCACGAGCGGATCGGGTGCATCCCAATCGCGGGTGTGTGACGGAGAATCTCACTCGTCGATCGACGAGCTGACCGTGGTCAAAGGCGTCGACAGTGCATCGAACAAGTTCATGCTCGCGAACGTGCGCGGCGACAATCTGGGCACGATCATCCTCGCATTGCGGCGCCTCGGCCGATCTCAGGACTTCTTGACACTGACCCTCGATAACGCGTTCGTGACGAGTTGGCAGTTCCTTGGGACGGGTTCGGGCGGCGCACACGGCGATGGAACACCGCTGGAGAAGGTCACGTTCCACACGTCTCGGGTGCACGTCGGCTATAAGCGACTCAACGTCGACGGCAGCTACACCGACTTGGGCGCCACATGCTGGGACGCAACAACCTTGACCGCTTGCTAAGACCACATCTGAAACACTGAAACGATCCACGGTGCCGGTGTGGTGAACAGAGCCGTCCTGGCGGTCGACCCCGCCAGTTCAGAGTTCGCGACCTCGGGCCTCGGCGAGTGCGCGCGCCTCTTGCTCAGATAACACGAGCCGCTCAGGTGACCTCGTAGAGATGACGCGGTTCGGGCACGCCTCTGAGGCGGTGAGTGCCATGGTCTGCGAAGGTGACGCCGGAGCCAACGGTGAGGTCCTTGACGGTTGACGTTACGAGGATCCGTTCGGCTGGCGCGAGCGCGCAAACGCGTGCGCAGGTGTGGACTGCGATACCAGCGAGGTCGTCTCCGCGACGTTCGCACTCGCCCACGTGTATGCCAACTCGGATCGGGATGCCGATATTCGCGGCGCGACTGATGATTGCGCGGGCACAGTTGATCGCTCGTGCGGGGCCGTCGAAGGTCGCGAGGAAGCCGTCTCCTGTGTGTTTGACTTCTCGACCGCGCATGCGGCCGATTTCGGTACGCACGATGTCGTCGTGGGCGTCAAGTCGCTGACGCCATTGTTGGTCTCCGAGCGCAGCAACTGTGTCGGTGGACGCCACGATGTCGGTGAACATCACCGTAGTGAGCACCCGGTCTACCTCGATCTGTGGTCGATGGCCCGTCAGGAACTCGGCGATCTCGCCGAGTACGAGGTACAGCGTGTCATCGTCGAATCCGACGCCCTCGCCGGGGACCTCGACGAACCGTGCGCCAGCGATGTGGCCGGCGAGGTAGCGGCCCTGTTCGACAGAGATGAAGGGGTTGCCGCTCGTATGGAGTACGAGTGTCGGCACAACAACGAGGGGCAGGAACGCGCGAATGTCGAGCGTTTCCAGGATGTAGCGAAGTTGTGCTGCCGCGTTGGATGGCGTCGCAGAAGCGCGCTGCGTCCGACCTTCGCGCTGGACGAACGCGGTGTCGGCGGCGTCCGCTGAAACGATCAGCCTGGCAAAACCGTCCGTCCCCCACATGGTTCGCACTGTCTCGACCACCCTGTCGAGCCTCGCCGGCGACACCCCGATTGGGTAGTCGTCGCCGATGAGGTAACGCGCAGTCGTATTCGTGAGCACAAGCGCGCGAACGCGTTCCGGATGCACCGCGGCAAACAGCACCGCAATGGGTCCAGCATCACGACCACTAACGATCGCGACACGATCGGTCCCAACGTCATCAAGCACAGCTCGGACGTCTTCGGTCCAGTCCTCCCACGTCGGGACTACATCACGCGGCATGCGGTCCGACGCCCCCATTCCGCGCCGGTCGAAGACGATGATTCTGCTAAAGGCCGCGAAGCCATCCAGCAAGTCAGCAAGCCACGGATCGTCCATGAGCGAGTCAACCTGCGTGCCGACGCCCAGGAAGTACAGCAAGTCCAGAGGACCTTCGCCGAAGACCTTGTACGCGACGTCAGCGTCGCCAACGGCGACGTACCTGGTTTCAGGCACCTCGCTGTTCATGCCCCTCCCACCCGACGTCCCAATCAGCATCCTTCGACGAGCGCATAATGCCCGATCGCGCGCTCGTCGGCGAGCTCATAGCGGCAGTTGTGGCGTTCGCACTTCTGGCCGGCTCCCGCGCCTTCCGTGAAGAGGCCGAGATACGAAAGTGTACGCTCCTTCAACCCTAACGACGGTCGAGGAGAAAACGTGAAGGCTCAGCGGGGCCAGAAAGCACGCATTGCAGTCGTCGCCATCACGCTGACAGCTGGGGCTGCGGCATGTGGCAGCAGCTCGAAGAACTCCGGTCCGCAGAGCGCTCCGACGACAACCACGACGCCGGCGAACGTAACACCGTCCGATGGTTCAGCGGGGGGAAAGCCGTGCGTGGCTCGCAAGGGCACCTTGCCGCCCGGTGCGCCCGACGTCCCTGTCGAGATCGGTCCCGCACCAACGAAATTGATCATCAAGGACTTGAAGGTCGGCACGGGGGCGGTCATTCCGGCCGGTGCGACGATCACGGCGAACTACGTCGGCGTCGCGTGCAGCACCGGCATGGTCTTCGACTCGTCCTACGCGCACGGCCAAGCGATTCAGTTCCCCCTCACTGGCGTCATCCCGGGGTGGACAAACGGCATTCCCGGCATGAAAGTCGGTGGGGTCCGTTTGCTGGGTATCCCTGCCGATCAGGCGTACGGCGCAAGCCCTCCCGGGCCGGGCATCGCTCCGGACGAGGCCCTTTGGTTCGTCGTGCAGCCCGTCAAGCTCGGCTGAACGACGCACGGACAGCCCGATCGCGCGTGCTCTGGCGAACACCGATCGGCAGATACGGCGCTCAGAGTGCGGCAGCCACTTGGTACGCGACCTGAGCCCCGTCCGCTGCCGCGACGTACCTCGTCCTCGGTACCTCGATCACCGTCACAGTCTGACCGGTTGGGAGAGACGCGCTCCAGCCATCACTTCTTTGGCCGGGCGCGCCAGATTGCCCGATCGCGCGCCGGCGCGGCGAGTACCCGGTCGGCAGATCTGTGCGCTATCCGTCCCGCTCTTGGCGCTTGCGGAGCTCTTCGGCGTCGTGAGCAACCGTCCAGTGTGGGTCGGCGGCGTAGGGCGCATCCGTGATGTCGGTCGAGTGGCGCCCCAACGCGGAGAGAGCTTTGAGAACCTGCGTCGCGGTCAATGGTTCGAGCGATCGCCAGTCCGAACAGTGCGGTGGGCTCACCGCGACTGCGTAGCGATCGCCGACAACCTCGACCTGGAGCGCCATGCCCACACCATGCCGGTCGGCGAGCGCCGATCGGCAGTTATGGGTCGAACAATATCGGCGTCGTTCGACGTCCGGGCGGCGAGTTCAGTCTTCTGGGTTGGAACCTCTTTCATACCCGTCGCGTCGATGCGGGCGTACGTCTGCAGGTGAGGCGGTCAATCCAGACTTCCGGCGACGCGTGACCGATTGGTTGTGGAGGGAACTGACGATGCGAAGGTTGTTTGATGGTCCGGGGATGCCGGCGTGTCTCGTCTTGTCGGCTGCGTTGCTTTCGGGTGCAGTCGTGTCGAGTCTCCCCGTTGACGCGTTCGCGATCACGGGCACCAAGGCAGTGGCCGTTCCCGTTGTGCAAAGCCAGACGGGCCTCGCGTTCGGCACCGCAGCGGTATTCGTGTATCTCGACCCGTCGCGGCGCAGGAGTTCTGGAACCTACGTGTCGACCGGTCAGCTCGGCCGTGGTCGGTACGCGTTCGACCTCACTATTGGTGCGAGCCTGTGCTCCCACGGCGACTTCACGAATAGCGTGACGGGAACTGCCGCGCTGACGCGATCCGACGGCGCCAAAGTCAGCGGAACCGTGACGGGCTCCGAACGCTGCGACCGGAATCCCGTCTCCACCGCGTTCGACCTCATCCTGACGCAAGGCAGCCGCGATCTGATCGGCGCCCATCTCCAGTTGGTCGGGCAGTATGGGCTGGAGACCGTCATTCCGGGCGGCGGTATTTTCAGCGAGTCGTTCTCGTTCGGCGGGACTTCCTCAGCGACGACGCGCGTCGGCTATGCGATGCTCGACGCCAACGGGAAGACGTACGCGTTCGGCGGCGTCGATCACTTCGGAGATGCGCCCACCGGTCGCGCTATCGATCTCGCGCTCACGCCATCTGGGCGCGGTTACTGGGTCGTGAACGATGCGGGCCAGGTGTACGCGTTCGGTGATGCGCGCTACTTCGGCGGTATGGGTTCGGGGGCTGTGGTCTCCGGCGTAAGAATCACCAGCATTTCGGCGACCCCGACCGGCAAGGGCTACCGGCTGTTCACGTCCGACGGTCGCGCGCTGAGGTTCGGTGACGCAACGCTCTTCGGGGACCTTTCGTCGACGCCACTCAACCAGCCCATCGTGGGTTCAGTCGCGACGCCGACCGGGAAGGGCTACTACATGGTCGCCAGCGACGGCGGAGTGTTCGCGTTCGGTGACGCGAAGTTCCGCGGGTCGATGGGAGGCACACGCCTCAACCGACCCGTCGTGGGTATCGCGCCGACCGCTGACAACACGGGCTATTGGCTCGTCGCCGCCGATGGCGGCGTGTTCAGTTTCAACGCGCCGTTCCGCGGATCGATGGGAGCTGTCGCACTCAACCGCCCGATCGTCGCGATGGTGCCCTATGCCGCTTCGTATCTGATGGTCGCGGCCGATGGCGGCATCTTCAACTTCTCCAACGGTCCCTTCTTCGGGAGCGAGGGCGACGCGCATCTACCTGCCCCCATCGCCAACGCCACTGTCTGACGACAGCCGACCTAGGGGCCGATCGGGACCGAACGCCGTGACGGAGCGGACCTCTTCGGGCCTAGCACCGTGGCGTGTTCGTGGAAACGATCGATCTACCGCGCGAGGAGTCAGAACGCCGGCACGAACGCCTTCACGACGCGACCGATCCACCGGCGAGCGCGTAACCCGCTCTGCGCTCGCCGGGGAACTTGCGCAAGCGGCAGCACGCGACGAAGGGACGAGATCAGGTGGGTGCAACTGTCGGCTGAAGGCAGGCCGAGTAGCGAACCGCCTAGAACCGATCGGCAGTTATGCGTCGTCCTCTTCCGCGGCATGCTCGGAGTGGTCGGCACCCTCGGACCAGCGCCTCCGGGCACCCACGAACGCTTCAGTGAAGTTGAGATACCAGGAGTCTGCCTGCCACTTGCCGTGTTCGCACTCGATGCAGCAGCGCGCCCACTGATCCCAAACGAAGCGAACCTCGGGCCAACAGGCGATCCCACGGAAGTCGAAGATTCGACCCAGAAGGTCGCCGTCCTGTGCGACGGCGCCATATTCCTCCACGCGCTCGCGCCAGATTCTCGGCTCGTCACCCTGGCTCCACCAAGCCGGTACTCCGCGCTCATCCATGCCAACAGACTGCCCTAGCCGGCACCGCCTCGGACACGCCGATCGGCAGATCTGCGCTCACACATCGTGTTCAAGCAGGTTTGCGTCGAACCACACGTCGTCATGTTGCGGTGCAAGAAGGAAGCGCCAACCGGGCGCGAGTCCAAACATCGGCATCGCTTCGGGCCAACGATCAGCGAGGTGTCCGGCGTGAAGCGGCTTGAAGAAGTCGGGCGCGTCGCTCCACCCATCCCCAGCCCAGAGGAACCAGCCGGAGGTTTCGGACGGTCGGTGCCGCAAACCATTCAGCGGAGCAAGACCTGAACCGACGTTGTCCGCAACGCCGACGATCGCATCCCGCGGTGTCGGCACGAAGTCAGCTCCGTGGCGTTCACAGACCGCTTTCTGGTCGTCCGTCACGTCCGCCATCGGGAGCGCATAATGCCCGATCGCGCGCTCGTCGGCGAGCGCATAGGGCAGATATGGCGCGCCAGTTAGTTCGTTGTCGCGCGCTGGTCGCGCCGGTAGGCGATAACGAGCGCCAAAGTCGGCACGATGACGATGAATGCCAGACCGAGCCAGACGTTGACCCACAGGGCTAGAGCGGCAAGGACTATGGCAACAAGCGGCACGAGAAGCGACACGACGAGCAGCCTGGTCCCTTCGGGCTTTCCGCGGATGATGCCGACCGTCGCCAAGACAGCGAGATACACCATGAAGATCACCGATCGGTGATCACGTAGCCACGGCGTGAAGGTGAACAGCGCAAACACCCCCACTGCGAGGGTGAACCCGACCGCCCGACGCCAGGTCAGCACGGCCCGAGTATCGCAGACCTTCGTACTCGGCGATAGGAGTCGATGAGTTGCACTGTTCCGAGCAACCGGTCGGAGTGCCGATCGGCAGTTCGGTGCGCGGGCGCTACGTCGTGCGGTGCTGCATTGCGAGGCGAACGGTAGGTCCGTAGATCGCATCCTCGGAGTCGAGTCCCATCGCCTGCGCCGCATCAGACAGACGCTCCCAGACGTGACCCGACGCCCCACGCGCATCCGCTGCGGTCACGAGCACCTCCCATGCAAGCGCGTCCTCACGCGCGTCGAAGTGCCCGACGTAGAGGTCGAGTGCTTGGTCATCGAGGCCGTCCATGTCGCTGCGAACCGACTCCAAGAGTGCTCCCGTCGATCCGGGTGGCGCGGTTCTGCCGGGAGAAGTCAGGAGGGGCGGTCTCTCGGCCGAGAAGCGCAAGGAGCGACGCCGCAACACGGCGCTCATGATGGCCGATCCCGAAGCGGTCGACCAGCGCGGAACGGCAGATATGGCGTCGAGTCCGCGCGACGCAGTGAACCGACGATGGAAGCAACCGCGCAGGCGAGAAATGTGACGATGCCAAGCAGCACGCCCGGCGTGGTGAGGGTTCCTTGCGGGAACCAGATGGCGATCGCCAGAAGGATCCCCGCGGTCATCGCCACGCGGCCCGGGAGGTGACAGCGCCGGCAAATCGCGACACAGATAGCGATCAGCGCCGTGCAAACCACGCCGAGAGGCACGAAAAGGGCCACCACGAACATCGCCGCGGCTGCGGTGCCGAGACCGATCAATGCGAACGCGAGGCCGAGCAGCAGAGCTGCTGCTACCACAGCGCCGATCGCGATCAGCTTTCGCTTCATGAGTGAAAGCTTGCCCGATCGCTTGTCCTGGCTGCGATTACCGATCGGCAGTTATGGCGTTGCCAGCGCGGTCCAAGTAGCCGTCGCTTGCGCGGTGGAGCAATCGGGACCTCGGGTCTTTAGGTTGCCGTTCCGTCCAACGCGACGTTGGCGTGCAGTGCCGATCCGGTGACGGCGTTCTGGCCGGTGACGATCAGCGTGTCGAGATAGTGGTTCGGCGAAGTTGGACAGAACTGGACATGCGCAAGGCAGCTCTGCCCGGGTTGCAGCGTCGTACAGGTGCTCGACGGCACGCTGTATACGCCGATCGGATGGACGACGATGGAACGCACCGCGACGCCACCGGTGTTGGTGATGGTGACGGGCACGATCGGCATGGGCCAATACGGGGGCGGCGTTGAAGGAAACCTTGCGATGGACGGCTTGATCTGCAGGCTCGCCGGGGCGGGTGGACGCGTCGTGACGGTTGGACGTGTCGTGACGGTTGGGCGCGAGGGCCCAGGAGGCAGGGGTCGAAGGCACCCGGTGGCCAAGAGGCCAACCGCGATCGCGGCGACCCCAATACCGAACCGCATCGCCCGACGTTCCCGCATGATCTTTCCTCGCCTTCAGGCGTCATTAACAGTGCGACATCCGATGTCTGAGTATCGGCAGCCCGGACCTCGATGATTGAGCCCCGAGCCGGAGATGTGGCGCAGGGCAGCGGACCGGGCAGGGGTAAACCGCGGACTCGTCGGTCGGCGCGACGAAACGTCGTTCAGCCTCGGCTCGACGTTTGCCGATAACCGGAATGCGGGCCGGATAACTGAGGACCCCGAGCTGGTTATGGAACGTCGAAGTGACCTCTTGTCGGCTATCGCCGCGATTGTGCTCATGGTCGGCGCAACCGCGTGGCTGGTGGCCTTCCATCATCCCTACGCCGCGGCGTTGATGGGTGCGCTCGCCCTGGCCGCGAGCGTCGTGCTCATTGCAGTCCGTATGGAGGGACTGACCAACGGTGACGAATAATCGAACCGCACCATCCGACCGCTTTCGTTCTCCTAAACGCGCCCGGTCAGCCCGCGTGCATGTCGGCCTCGGCGAGCGCATAGCGGCAGTTATGCGCTACGTGACCTTCCGAAGCATGCGTGCATTCACCGTGTGAACTTCGCCGCGGGGCCCGCGGACAACAGCGACCGCTTCGCCCGCCCCAGAGGAGAGGACGTCCTCGGAGAGCCGAAGCTCGATCACGTCGAACACATCCGGGTTGCCATCGCTCCTACCGGGAGGGCGCAGACGTACGCGATCGCCGACGCTCCGATCTTCCCAGGCATCGACTGTTGAGTCGCCCACGCGCACGCATAATGGCACCAATCCCGCGGCGGGCGCGGCGAGCGCGGATCGGCAGATATGCGCTCGTTGGCGACCGCCGGCGAGCATGCTTGGTCGGTGATTGAGGTCAGGCGGTTGAGCGCGGGCGAGTCGCTCTTTGGCGACGTGTTTCGATGGCACTGGTTGGAGTGGGGCGTCTCGACCCCGAGTGCCGATGAGCGCGGGTGGCGCGCGCAGCTTGCGAGCAGATGCCACGCCGAGGGGATCCCGTTCACGGTCGTCGCCTCGCTCGACGGGGAGCCCGTCGGGTGCGCGTCGGTCTGCGAAGACGATCGAGACGCTCGGTACGGCGATCGCGGTCCGTGGCTGTCCGGCATGGTTGTGGTCGGACCCGCACGGAACCTGGGGGTCGGACGTGAGCTACTGAGAGCGGCGGCCGACGGAGCACGGCAAGCGTCGCCTACCGAACTATGGGTATGGACAACCGAAGCGGGTCCGTTCTACGAACGTTGCGGCTACGAGTACGCGCATCGCAAGGAGACCCTCCGCGACCCATCCGTCCTCCACCTCGCACTCTGACGCCGATCGGCAGTTCGGTGCGCGTTCCTCAGGCCGGGCGCCGTCCCCATACAGCCTGCATGAGCTGTTCGCGGTACAAAAAGGTTGGGTCTTCCAGGGCTTGTCTGGTGCCCGCGCTCTCGGCTTTGCTCATTAGGCGGTCACGGAGGAGGCGATTGTCGATCGCGGCCCAGGTCGGAATCTGGACGAGCGATGTTGTGTCGCCTCCGCGAGCGATGCGGGCGACTCCCTCATTGCCGACCTCGACGAGGCCGACGTTGGCCATCAGGCTGGGAAGCGATCTGCCCATGCGCAGGTTCATGATTCCGGCTTCATCGACGAGCCGGATTCTGTTGCGGAACGCGGTGTTGAACTTCTCTGCAAGCGGATGGTTGTCGTCGACGGCTTCCACGCTCACGTGGTCGGGCTCCTCGACAAGAACCCAGCCGCCCGGGCGCAACGCGCTGATCATCCGCCGGAGCACGGCTTCGGGGTCGGGCGTGTGCATGAGTAAGAAGCGACAATGCGCTAGGTCGTATGTGGCGGTGTCCAACTCGCCACGCACGATGTCGAGCCGACGGATCTCAATGTTTGGCTCGTCGAGGTCGCCGAGAAACCGCGGATCGATGTCCGCAGCCACTACTCGTCCCGTCGCGCCGACACGTTCACCGAGCCAGCGCGCGATCGAACCAGCGCCAGGACCGACCTCCAAGCACTGCCAACCCTCCCCGACACCAAGATCGGTCAAATGACGGATCGTGCTCGGGTCGTACTCGTGCTCAAGGAGGCGGAGGCGGTCAAGCTCGTCATGAGCATCGGCGGCGGCCGAGAAATACGAAGGCTCCTCATACATGGGCGATCCTCTACTCGCGCTTCAACTCTGACACATCGTCGCGCGCACAGAATGCCCGGTAGGGGCGCGTTATGCCAGGAGGACGAGCCGCAAAGAACGCTCGCCGGTGGCGTGCGCGATCTGGGCGCGCGTTCTGTTCGGGTTGGCACGCCCGCGCCGCGCACCGATCGGCAGTTATGCACCGTGCGGCATCGGTGGTTCGCATCGGGAGGGCGCTTGTTCGCTCGGCCGGGTTGTGGCGAGAGTTCGCCAAACGCACCGAGATCGCGAGACGACCGCCCCGAAGGGCGGCCGCTCGCTCACAAAACAACTGTCCCGGTGGCGACATACACCTACCAGGTGATCGTGACGGTGCCCGTCCTCTGAGCTGAATCCGCATTGTGGACCCGAATCGAATCCGCGTTGTTCACCTGGATATCGACTTTGTGCGCAAAGTCGAGGTACAGGATGTGCGTTCCCGCGACGTTATTGAAGCCCTGGGTGATGACGGACCCGGAAGTGGACTCGAGGCCCGTCCACTCGAGCAAGGTGCCCGCGATGCGGAGCATGGTGGCCGAGGCCACGCCACGGAAGTTGAAAACCGTCTGCACGCCCATCACCTGCACCGGAACGTTTGCCGGGAGCGTGACCACTGCGCTGTTTGCACCGGGCGCAAGGTTGTAGTTCAGGACGATCCGGTTGGCGACATCACCCGCGGTCACGCAAGCAGCGCACACCAGCTTCTTCCCGGACGCGACACCCAGCGGCCCGTTCGAGAACACACCGAACTGTGTGCCGTTACCTTGAACTCCGACGCCATTCGGTCCAGCGGCTATTCCAACGACTCCGTAGTGCTTCGCACTGCCCGCGTTGGTCGCGTTGCCCAGGACGCCCTTCGCCTCGGCAGCACTTGACGAGTTGGTTCCGGCGACAGCCGGGGCGACGGTCGTGCTCGTGAATACTCCGATCGCCGCGAACGCAGCGCTCGGGATCGCAACGATCGAAACAATCGCTACGCAAACGATGGTGGTGAGTTGACGGCCGGTGAATGGCCCCCAACCGTGACTCGGCTCGGACGGTTCGTGCTTGCCCATAAGTGTCTCCCCTCTCAGAGCAGAGAGGAATTCCCCGCCCGACGTCGATGGTCAAGCAGCATCTTGTCGTACGCGAGCCCGCCCGACGTGGACCCGCACCGATTGCGCGCTCTCTGGGACGCATATTGCGAGTGCCGAGTGAAGGGCGGCGTGGGTCGCGCTAGTGGAAGTCGCGGGACTTCAGGTGATCGGCCAGGCTGATCGGTAGGCGGGTGATACGGCCGGCGACGAGGTTGACCACACCCTGGTGTTTCTCCAACACGCCGCGCACCCGGAGCGCGGGCGCGCCTCGCGCCACGACGCGGAACCGTTTCCACACGCCTTTCGCGCAGATCACGTTGGTCAGGCCGGTCTCGTCTTCGAGGTTCAAGAACACCGTGCCCTTGGCCGTTGCGGGTTGCTGGCGGTGCGTCACCACGCCCGCGACCTCGACCACCGTCCGGTCGGGCAACTCACGCAACTGCGCGCTCGTCACCACACCCTGACGCGTCAACTCCTCGCGCACGAACTCCGTCGGGTGCTTGCCCACGCTCATGCCCATCGCCCACAGATCGGCGTACACCGTCTCCATCTCCGTCATCCCCGGGAGCGCGGGTGCGTTCGTACCGATGACGATGCCGGGCAACGTCTCCACCACGGTTCCGTCGCGGCGTGCGTTCGGACGCGCGGTTCCGAGCGCGCCCGCCGCCCACAACGCGGCGCGGCGCGACTGGCCGAAACACCCCTCGAACGCGCCCGCCGTCGCCAGCGCTTCGACCTGATCGACCGTCGCGCCGGTTCGGCGGACGAAGTCTTCGAGGTCGTTGAAGACCCGTTCCACCCGTTCGTCGTCGATGCGGTCGAGCAGCGCGTCGTGCAGTCCGCGCACGCTGCGCAAACCAAGTCGGATCGCGAGGTGCGACGGTTCGGCGTGGAAGCCGCGGAGCGGTCGCCCGATCGGATCGACGTCGAGCGTGCGCGGTTCGAGCGTGGCATCGCGTTTCGACGCGTTGAGATCCGGGCCGAGCACCTGCACACCGTGCCGGCGCGCATCGCGCACGATCGAGTGCGGCGAGTAGAAACCCATCGGCTGCGCGTTCAACAGCGACGCCGCGAACTCGGCCGGATAGTGGTACTTGATCCACGAGCTCGAATAGACGAGATAAGCGAAGCTCACCGAGTGGCTCTCGGGGAACCCGAAGCTCGAAAACGCCTGCAGCTTCGTGTAGATCTCCTCCGCGGTGTCGCCGGTGATCCCGCGTTCGGCCATACCGGCCAGGAGCCGTTCGCGCATCCGTTCCATGCGCGCCTGACTGCGCTTCGACCCCATCGCCTGCCGCAACTGGTCGGCCTCGGCGGCAGTGAAGCCCGCGCAGTCGACCGCGAGCTGCATGAGCTGTTCTTGGAACAGCGGCACGCCGAGTGTCTTCTCGAGGCACGGCTTCGTCAGCGGATGGATGTACGTGACCTCTTCCTCACCGTTGCGCCGCCGCAGATAGGGATGTACGGAACCGCCCTGGATCGGGCCGGGACGGATGAGTGCGACCTCGACCACGAGGTCGTAGAAGGTTCGCGGCCGCAGGCGCGGGAGCGTCGCCATCTGCGCGCGACTCTCCACCTGGAACACGCCGATCGTGTCGGCCGCGCACAAGAGGTCGTAGACCTCGTCTTCCTGCGGGATCGTGGCGAGATCGATGTCGACGCCCTGGGCGCGCACCATGTCGACCGCGAGATGCAGCATCGTCAGCATCCCCAGGCCGAGCAGGTCGAACTTCACGAGCCCCGCCGCCGCACAGTCGTCCTTGTCCCACTGGAGCACCGAACGACCTTCCATGCGCGCCCACTCGATCGGACAGAACTCCACGAGCGGACGGTCGGCCATCACCATGCCGCCGGAGTGGATGCCGAGGTGGCGGGGGAAGTCGATCACCGCGCTCGCCAGCTCGAGCGCGAGCGGTGGGATCGCGGGCGGTCGCGTCGTCGCCTCCGGACCGTCGAGCGGCACACCGTCGCGCGTGCGGTCGCGCAGGGTTCTCTCGAAGCGTCGTTCGTTGCGCGGCGTGACCTGACGCTGGTCCTTGAGCTCTTTGTCGGTCAGCTCACCGAACGCTTCGGGCCCGGCCGCCCAACGGTCGACCCATTTGCCGAGCGCGTCGGCCTGGCCCGGCGCGACTCCGGCCGCCTTGGCCATCTCCCGCAGCGCGGAACGGGGCCGGTACGTGATCACGTTGGCAACCTGTGCGGCGCGATCGCGTCCGTAGCGTTCGTAGACGTACTGGATCACCTCTTCGCGCCGCTGGTGCTCGATGTCGAGATCGATGTCGGGTGGTCCGTCGCGTTCCGGCGAGAGAAACCGTTCGAACAACAACCCGAGCGCGACCGCGTCCGCCTTGGTGACCCCGAGCGCGTAACAGACCGCGCTGTTCGCCGCGCTCCCCCGCCCCTGGCAGTAGATGTCGGAGCGCCGACAGAACTCGACGATGTCGTGCAACAACAAGAAGTATCCGGGAAAGCCGAGCTGTTCGATGACGGTCAGCTCGTACGCGATCTGCTGCATCGCCTGGGCGTGTTGCGGGTGGCTCTCCGGATAGAACACGGCCGCGCCCCGGCGGACGAGCTCCTGCAACCACGACATCTCGTCGAAACCCTCGGGCACCGGCGAGTCGGGCAGCTGGGGTGCAGCGAGCTTCAGGTCGAACGCGCATGCACGCGCGATGCCGACCGTGCGCTCGACTGCACCGGGCCAGCGCGCGAACCGGCGGAGTTGTTCCGCGGCGCTGCGTAGGTGCGCGAACGGTGCGGCAGGCAACCAACCATCGATCTCGTCGAGCGAACGACGCGCCCGCACCGCGGCGAGCGCCTGCGCGAGGGGACGGCGGGCCGGCGTGGCGTAGTGCACGTTGTTGGTTGCCACGACCTCGACACCGACGCGCATCGCGACCTGCGCGAGCGCGTCGTTGCGATGACGGTCGAGCGGATCGCCGTGATCCCACAGCTCGACGAGCACACGGTCGCGCCCGAATCCGTCGACCAGCTCGCGGAGCGCGTGCTCGGCCGCCGCCGGCCCATCGCGCACGAGCGCGGCGGGAACCGTGCCCTTGCGACATCCCGTGAGCACGAACCAGTAGTCGTTGCCGGTGGTCGGACCTTGGCGGTGGACGGGCGCGCGCGCCGCATCGACGAGGTGCGCGAGCGACGTGCGGGGCGCGCCCTTCTCCCCCGCGAGTTGCGCCTCGCTGATCGCCTTCGCGAGCCGTGCGTAACCGACGGGACCTTGCGCGAGCACGATCAGGTGCTCGCCCGGCGGATCGGCCATCCCGTTGGGTGGTTCGTGCGCACCCAAGGTGAGCTCCGCGCCGAAGACGGTAGGGAGCGCGAGCGGACGGGCGGCTTCCGCGAACCGCACGACGCCGTAGAAACCGTCGTGATCGGTGATCGCGAGCGCGGCCAGCTCGAGGCGCGCCGCTTCTTCGGCCAACTCCTCGGGATGGCTCGCGCCGTCGAGGAACGAGAAATTCGAATGGCAGTGCAACTCCGCGTACACAGCCG
>Ga0075026_100000405_pt1 | contig 17039 bp, 16 predicted proteins | sample Str012_2_FD_71392 | JGI IMG/M metagenome (GOLD analysis project Ga0075026, IMG submission 71392) | Freshwater sediment microbial communities in response to fracking from Pennsylvania, USA - Straight Creek_MetaG_SC_2012 | ecosystem: Environmental > Aquatic > Freshwater > Creek > Sediment... | reverse complement strand
ACCGTGTAGCGACCGGCGGGAACCGTCGTCTTCAGAATGACCGTCTTCGAGAAATGGCCGGTCGAGTCGACGGACACGATGACCGCGCCCACACCCGCGAACTCGCCCAGACCGGCGAACGCGTTCGAGCTGAGCGTCACGTCGTCACCGACCGCGCACCCTCGCACGCCGTTGACCAGCACGTCACCGGACACGGTGACCGAGCCGGCGGTCTGTACGACAGTGGGCGAGACCACGATCGTCGCCGCGGACGCCGGCACCGCCGCGGCGCACACGAGGGCACCGACCATCGCCGCCAAGGAGAACATCCGTCGCATCGCAGACCTCCTCGTCGCGCGCTTGGAGCCGAAGCCACCGTAACCCGGGCGCGGCATAGTTTCGAGGCAAATGGACGAAGACCTCGAGCCGATCGATCTCGAACCGGTCGACCTCGAACCCGGCGCGGACGAAGCCCGATTCGACCGGGAGCCGGCGCGCCGGCCGCGGACGGTTTGGCTGGTGGTCGCGGCCGCCGGACTCGCGGCGTGGGGTGTGATCGCGCTGGCGACCGGCGTCACCCGTTCCCACCGGTCGTCGACGCCGACATCGACCGCGCCGTCGACGAGCGGCCCATGGTTCGCGCCGCCGGGTGACCAGGCCCGTGTGGTGGCGCCGCTGCTGCGGGCCGAACTGCAGGACGTCGGCGTCGGGCGCTTCGCGGCGGTGATCGACGACCGCCTCTACCTCCTCGACGAGAACCGGTCGCGCGAGTCGCTGATTCGACTCCCCGAGGGCCACGTCACCGTCGACGATCAGAACGGTCAGCTGTTATTGGCGTCGACGTTCCAACAGACGCTGATCTCGACCCAACCGATCGCGACACGCACGTTGGCCGCCCGCGACTTCGCCATCCCGGCGTTGGCACCCGCGCGCTGGTGGATCCTCAACAGCGACGGAACGATCCGGTCCGACCGTGATGGACCGCGGCTCCACATCCCCGACGGCTTGCGCGTGGCGGCCGCAGTCGCAGACGGGTTCGTCGCCCTCGACGACGCGCACGCGCGCTGGGTGGTGTGGTCGGGTCCGAATACGAAGACGATCGCGCCGGTCGGTTACCAGCTCCTGACGACCGGGCCGGAGACAATCGTCTTCAAGCACAACTGCGGCTACAACGGATGTTCGGTGGAGATCCTCGACCTCGCGCGCGGAACGGCGACCACGACCGTGCTCCCGCGTATCCCGAACTTCGCGGCGCTGTCTCCCGACGGCACGCGGCTCGCATTGTCGTCGACGCAGGCCGACGTCTACATCCTCGACACGAAGACAGGCCACCCCATTGTTCAGACCCGAAGTGTCGCGTCGGACACGCCATCCCTTCCGTTCACGTGGACGCCCGACAGCCGCTCGCTCCTGATCGTGGCGATCGACCGCATCGAGATCCGGCGCGCGACCGACGGGTCAATGACCAGCCTGATCCCGCATACGCGCGGGCTCGAACAGCTCATCGCCCTGCCCTGACACCCGCGGCGGCGTCACGCGCCCGCGTCGGTGTCAGTGCGCGAGGAGCTGCGTCGCGGCGTGGGCGAAGTCGAGCATGATGCCCGGCACCACGCCGAGAAGGACGATCGCGGTCGCGGCGATCGTGAGGGCGACACCGGTTCCGGCGTCGACCACGATGCGCGGACCGTCGAACGCGGAGTCGTCCTCGGGCGGCGCGTACATCGCGAGCACGATACGGAGATAGACGAACGCGCCGATCACCGCGGCGAGCATCCCGATCAGTGCGAGCCAGTACTGGCCCACGTTGATCGCCGCGCTGAACACCGCGAGCTTCGCAACGAAGCCGCCCGTGAACGGAACGCCGGCTTGCGCGAGCAGGAACAAGGTGAGCAGCCCGGCGAGCACCGGCCGCGCCGTCGCCAGCCCGCGGTAGTCGGTGAGGTCGTGCCGGTCGTCGCCCTTGCGCGCCAGCAGCATCACGACCGCGAACGCGCCCGTGGTCATCACCGCGTAGGTCAGCACGTAGAAGAGCGCCGCGCTGGTGCCCTGGGCGTTCGCCACCTGGACCCCGATGAGCACGTAACCCGCGTGCGCGATCGATTGATAGGCGAGCATGCGTTTCACGTCGGTCTGAACGATCGCCGCGGTGCTGCCGACGAGCAGCGACAGCACGGCCAGCGCCCACACCGCCGGTCGCCAGTCGACCTGATAGAGCTGAAATGCACCGACGAACACCCGCAGGAGCGCCGCGAACGCGGCGGCCTTCGTCGCCGCGGCCATGAAGGCGGTCACAGGGGTCGGCGCGCCCTGGTACACGTCGGGCGTCCACATGTGGAACGGGGCCGCCGCGACCTTGAAGCCGAGCCCGACGAGCAGCAGGGCAAAACCCACGAGCAGCACGCCGTTGTGCAACAACGTGGTCTTCGCGAGGAACTGCGCGATGCCGGTGAGGTTGGTGGTTCCGGTCGCGCCGTAGACGAGCGCGATGCCGTAGAGGAACACCGCGGACGAGAACGAGCCGAGCAGGAAGTACTTGAGGCCTGCCTCCTGCGAGCTGAGGCGCTTCCGGTCGAACGCCGCGAGCACGTACAACGCGATCGACAGGATCTCGAGCGAGAGGAAGATCGTGATGAGGTCGTTCGCCGACGCCATCAACATCATGCCGGTGGCCGAACACATCATCAGTGCGAAGTACTCGGGACTCTCGAGGTTCTCGCGCCGCAGATAACCGGCGGACAACAACAGGCCGAGCAGGGTCGCACCGAGCACCACGGTCATGACGAACACTGCGAAGCCGTCGACCGCGACGAGCCCGGCCATCGCTTCGTACGGTCCGTTCGAGTGCACGTAACTCCACTGCACCCCGGTGAACACGCCCGACACCGCAACTCCGGCGAGAGCGATCCACAACGACGCCGTCCGCACCCGCGGGTCGTGCCGAACCACGGATCGCACGATCACGATCAGGATCGCGGAACCGAACAGCGCGATCTCGGGCGCGATCGCGAACCAGTCGACAGGAGGGTGCGCGATCTCGGCGGCGGCGATCACTTCGGGGTCCCTTGCTCCGGCGCGGCGATGCGTGGATCCGGCACGGTCGGCGCCTTGTAGTCACTGTTCAGTTCGACGTGATGAATGAGCGCTTGCACCGAGGGCTGCAACCGATCGAGCACCGGCTTCGGGTAGAAGCCGAGGAACAGCGACAGTCCGAGCAGCGGTACGACGGTGACGAGCTCGCGGAACCCGATCTCCGGCGTCGCCTTGTTCGCGTCGTCGGGCTCACCCGTGAACGCGCGCTGCACCGCCCACAACAGGTACACCGCGGCGAGGATGACACCGGTGGTCGCGACGACCACGTACCAGCGACTCGTGAGGAACGCACCGAGCAACGACAAGAACTCGCCGACGAAACCCGAGAAGCCCGGCAGGCCGATCGACGCGAACGTGGCCGCGACGAACAGTCCGCCGAACACGGGTGCGACCTTCCAGATACCCCGGAAGTTGCTCAGCTCATAGGTGTGGCGACGGTCGTACAGCATGCCGACGAGGAGGAACAGCGCGCCGGTGGTGAGACCGTGCGACAGCATCGTGAAGAGTCCGCCGGAAATGCCCTGGTTGGTCAGGGCGAACACTCCGAGCACGACGAAACCCAGGTGCGCGACCGATGAGTACGCCACGATGCGCTTCAGGTTCGGCTGCATGGCGGCGACGATCGCGCCGTAGGTGATTCCGATGACCGCGAGCACGAGCAGTATCGGTGCGAGGTCGACCGCGGCCTGCGGGAAGAACGGGATCGCGAAGCGCAAGAAGCCGTACGCGCCGATCTTCAGCATGACGCCGGCCAACACGACCGATCCCGCGGTGGGTGCGTCGGTGTGCGCGTCGGGCAACCACGTGTGGAACGGGAACAGCGGGACCTTCACCGCGAATCCGACGGCGAACGCGAGGAAGAGCACCTTGGCGGTCCCGCCGTGGACGTGCGACGACGCCCACTCCGTGAGGACACGCGTGTCGAACGTCAACACGTGCGTGTTGTGTTGGTGCATGAACGCGATGGCCAGGACTCCCGCGAACAGGAACGCGGAGCCCGCCATCGTGAACAAATAGAACTTCAACGCCGCGTAACGACGGTTGTCGTGACCCCAGCCCGCGATGAGGAAGTACATCGGGACGAGCACGAACTCGAAGAAGATGAAGAACACCAACAGGTCGAGCGCGAGGAACACGCCGATCATCGCCGACTCGAGCAACAGCATCCAGACCATGAACGACTTCGGCCGGGGCACCTTCGCCGACGCGAGGATGGCGATCGGGAACAGCAGCGCGCTCAACGCGACCATGAACAAGCTGATGCCGTCCACGCCGAGTGTCCATCGCACTCCGAGCGCACCGATCCAGGAGTGGCTCTCGACGAGCTGGTAACCGGATTTGAGCGGGCCGACGTCGAACTGCGTGAGCAGGAAGATCGCCATCCCGAACGTCGTCATGCTCGTGATGTAACCCACGACCCGCGCGAGCTCCGGCCGCCGGGACGGCGTGAGCATCGCCACACCGGCGCCGAGCGCGGGCAGGAACACGAGGAAGGTCAGCAACGGGTAGCCGAGCTTCGACGACGTCGACACGACGGGCGTGATGTCGGCGAGCATCAGAACGTCACCCGGGTTGCGATGTAGAGCAGGAGCAGTACCGCGCCGAGCGCGATTCCCAGTGCGTAATTGCGCACGAGGCCGGTCTGCAGACGACGGAGACCGCCGCTGCCGGCCCGGGCCGCGGTGGCGACTCCGTTCACCGCGCCGTCGATGCCCTTGCGGTCGACGCCGTCACTCAGGAATCGGGCAAAGGCGGTGACCGGGCCACTGACGAACCGGGCGAGCCCGACGTCGATGTACCACGCGTTCTGGAGCACGCCCGCGAATCCGCCCAAGCGTTCGACGGTCGGATCGGTGCCGTCGTCGCGCAGACCGCGGCGATACACGGAGATGCCGGCGACGATTCCGATCACGCCGACCGCCAGCGCGATCGTCGACAGCAGGAACGCGGCGCTGAACGAAGGAGTGTGCACCGCCTCCGGGAGCTCGAGCCACCGATCGAGCAGGTTCAGCCGGGAGTTCGTGAACGGCAGGTCGATGATCCCGCCCACGACCGAGAGCACCGCGAGCACGAGGAGCGGCACGTACATGGTCCACGGCGATTCGTGCGGCTCCGGCGCGTGATCGTGGTCGTGCGTGTCCTCCACGCCGAGCAACTCGGCGTCGTCGCGCCAGCGTTCGGGGCCGTAGAAGACCAGCCAGACCTGACGCGTCATGTAGAACGCGGTGAGCAACGCGGTGCCCGCGCCGATCGCCCACAGCGCGTAGCTGTGGCTGAACCAGGTCTTGGCCAGGATCTCGTCCTTCGCCCAGAACCCGGCGAACGGAACGATGCCGGCGATCGCGAGCCAGCCGATGATGAACGTACCCGCCGTGATCGGCAGGAACTTGCGCAGGCCGCCCATGCGCCGCATGTCCTGCTCGTCGTGCATGCCGTGGATCACCGATCCGGCGCCGAGGAACAGGAGGGCCTTGAAGAACGCGTGGGCGATCATCAAGAAGATCGCGCCGGTGTACGAGCCGACGCCGATCGCCAAGAACATGTAGCCGAGCTGGCTGACGGTCGAGTACGCGAGCACCTTCTTGATGTCGTTCTGCACGAGCGCGACCGTTGCCGCGAACAGCGCGGTTATCGCGCCGAACCAGGCGACGACCGTGGCCGCGTGGTCGGAGAGATCCAAGAACACGTGCGCGCGCACGAGCAGGAACACGCCCGCGGTGACCATCGTCGCCGCGTGGATGAGGGCCGAAACCGGAGTCGGGCCTTCCATCGCGTCGGGCAGCCATATGTGCAGGGGCAGCTGCGCGCTCTTGCCCATCGCGCCCACGAACAACAAGAGCGCGATCGCGGTGACGGCCGACTGCGGGAGTGCGTGCGCGGCCGGGAGCGCCGAATAGTTGAGCGTCCCCATCTTCTGGAAGATGAGGAACATCGCGAGCATGAACCCGAAGTCGCCGACGCGGTTCGTGATGAACGCTTTCTTGCCCGCAACCGCCGCGGTGTCGCGCTCGAACCAGAACGAGATGAGCAGGTAGGAGCACAGCCCCACACCCTCCCAACCCATGAAGGTCATGAGGAAGCTCGACCCGAGAACGAGGACGAGCATCGAGGCGACGAAGAGGCAGATGTACGCGAAGAAGCGGGAGAAGCGCTCGTCGCCGTGCATGTATCCGATCGCGTACATCGAGATGAGCGTTGCAATCCCGGTGACGAACAGCGTCATGGTGGACGACAGCGGATCGACGAGGAACCGGAAGTCGACGCGGAAGGTTCCCGCCTGGATCCATGTGAACCCTTGCGAGACGTTTTCCCGCAGCGCCGGGTGCAGCGAACGCAGAGCAAAGAACGCGATCACCGACGCGACGAAGGACAACCCGATCAGCGCGGTGGCGACCCAGCCCGCCTTGGGTTCGCCGATGCGCTTCCCGACCAGCAGCAGCAGCACCGCCCCGGACGCGGGGAACGCGGGTATCAGCCACGCGAGATCGAGAATGTTCCGAGCGTGCATCGGTTCTGCCCTAGCCCTTCAGCAGATCGACGTCGTCGGCGTTCACGGACTGTCGGCGGCGGAAGATCGCGATGATGATCGCGAGACCCACCGCCACTTCGGCCGCGGCGACGACCAGCGTGAAGAACACGATCACCTGGCCGCTGATGTCGTTGAGCGCGCTCGCGTAGGAGACGAACGTGAGGTTCGCGGCGTTGAGCATGAGCTCGATGCACATGAACATCACGAGCGTGTTCTTGCGGATGAGCAGGCCGACCGCGCCGATGGTGAAGAGCCCCGCCGCGAGGATCAGGTAGTAGGTCGCCGTGATGCGGTCGGGGTAGGCCAGCGCGCTCACGGAGCAGCCCCTTCCGACTCGGGCACACCGGCGGCGGCGGTGTCGTCCTCGGGTACCTCCGGCCGGTGGCCGCTACGGCGCGCGAGAACCACGCTGCCGACCACGGCGATCACGAGCAGCACGGCAGTCATCTCGAACGCCCAGACGAAGCTCGTGAAGAGGCTCTTGGCGAGGGTCTCGACGTTGCCCGTGGCGGGAACGCCGAGGGCGCCCCGGGTCGAGGGCGCACCTGTGACCCAGTCGTTGCCGTGGACGAGAACGACGATGCCGGTGAAGAGCAGCACGCCGAGCGTGATCGCGGCGACGCGTTGCAACGGGTGCGCATCGTCGGGTGCTTCGTGCTTGTCGACGCCGAGCAGCGTGATGACGAAGAGGAACAGCACGACGATCGCGCTCGCGTAGACGACGATCTGGATCGCCGCGACGAGCTGCGCGTGTTGCTGCAGGTACAGCACCGCGATGCTCACGAGCGTGACGAGCAGGAACAGCGCGGAGTGCACCGGGTTACGGCCGGTGATGACCCCCAGCGCGCCGATGAGGACGGCGGCCGCGCACGCGAAGAAGACGACAGCCGCCACTAGTCGTCCTGGTCCTGGTCGGGCGCGGACGTCTGACCGTGTTCGGGCGGACGCACGCCGAAGCCCAGCTCCCCCGACCAATTGACGCGTCCCTCGTACGCGCTCGATCCCGACGGCGACGTGGCGCGCATCCACGCGCTCGTGTGATCGTCCTCGCCGCCCAGCCACAACTCCCACGGCATCCGGCGGGCGCGGCCCTCGTCGTCGACGAGAAGCTGTTCCTTCGTGTAGATCGCGTCGCTGCGATCGGTGAAGGAGAACTCGAACAGCTTCGTCTCGGTGATCGCTTCGGTGGGGCACGCTTCGACACAGAGGTCGCAGTGGATGCACCGCAAGTAGTTGATCTCGTAGACGAAGCCGTAGCGCTCGCCCGGTGACACCGGATCGTCGATCGGGTTGTCGGCGCCGCGCACGTAGATGCAGCGCGCCGGGCACACGCCCGCGCACAGCTCGCACCCGATGCACTTCTCCATGCCGTCCTCGTAACGGTTGAGGACGTGCCGGCCGTGCAGCCGTTCGGGCTTCGTGTGCTTCACCGCGGGGTATTGCGTGGTGAGGCGCGGCTTGCCCATCTGGCGCAGCGTCACGAGGAATCCGGAGAAGCGCCCCATCAGCGGAACTCCTCGACCTTCTCGCCCGACTTCGGCATCGCCGCGTACAGCACGCCGTAGGCCGCGATCGCGGCGATGATCGCAACCAACGCGGCGACGAGCCGGTCCCAGCCCTCCACGCTCGCGACCTGAACGGTCGCGGTGATGAGCACCCAGAGGATCGCGATCTCGATGAGCCACTTCCACCCGAGCGACATCAAGCGGTCGTAGCGCATGCGCGGCAGCGACGCCCGTACCCAGATCGTGGCGAAGAGCAGGACCAGCACCTTCGAGACGAACCAGAAGATCGGCATGATCCAGACGTTCACGACGCCGTTGCTCGAGAGGAAGCCGAGACTCGGTCCCGAAGGTCCGCCGAGAAACAGCGTGACCGCGATCGCCGACATCGTGATGACGTTCATGAACTCGGCGAGGTAGAAGATCGCGAAGCGGATGCCGGTGTACTCGGTGTTGAACCCGCCGACGAGCTCTTGTTCGGCTTCCACGAGGTCGAACGGCGGGTGGTTCGTCTCCGCGGTCGCCGCGATCAGGAAGATCACGAACGCGACGAACGTCTTCAGCCAGAACCAGTGCGTCGCGAACGACCAGACATTCGTCCACTGCTGCTGTTCGAAGATGGCGTGCGTGGAGAGCGTGCCCGCCTGGATCAGCACGCCGAGGATCGCGAGGCCGAACGCGGCTTCGTAAGAAAGCAACTGCGCGGAGGCGCGCACCGATCCGAGCAGCGGGTACTTGGAACCCGACGACCAGCCCGCGAGCATCACGCCGTAGACGCCCAGCCCCGACATCGCGAGGATGAACAGCGCTCCGATCGGGAGGTCGACGACCTGCAGGTACGTCTTGTGCCCGAGGATCGAAACGGTGCCGCCGATCGGTACGACGCAGAACATCAAGAACGCGGGCAGGATCGACAGATACGGCGCCAGCCGGAAGACCGGCCGGTCGGCCGAGTCGGGGATCGACTGTTCCTTGAAGAACAGCTTGATGCCGTCGGCGAGCGTCTGAAGTATCCCGTAGGGACCGGCGCGGTTCGGACCGATGCGGTTCTGCATGTCGGCGATGACCTTGCGCAGCGCCCAGATGTAGAGCATGACGCCGATCAGCAGGATCACGAACGCCATCACGACCTTGATGACCACGACGGCGAGGACCGACCACGAGACCGAGCCGGACAGCAGCGGATCGGCTGCGAGCAGCGAGGTCATCGCAGACTCTCCACGCGCAGGTCGATCACGGGTTGGGACACGTCGACGAGCAGCGCGGCACCAAGCGCGTCGGCCGAGAAGTCCATGCACGCGATTCCCGCCGGGATCCCGGCGTCCGACTTCACCGCGACCACCTGTGATCCGCGCGTCGACGTCACCTTCACCTGCCCACCCGAATCGACACCGATCCGGGCGAGGTCGCTCGGGTTGACGCGCAGGCCGGTCTCGGGCACGAGCCGCTGCAACAGCGGCGTCTCCGAAACCAGGCGTCCTTCGTCGTAAAGCGAGCGACCGACCACGAGGCGCAGAGCGTACGCGTCGCGCGCAGGAGTCTCGGGGTGGGTCGCGCGGCGATCCCACTCGTGGGGCGCGGGCGCGTCGGCATCGGCGGTCACCTCGCCCTCGCCGACCAACTCCTCGGGCAGCTCGTCGGGCTCGACGCCTTCGACCTTGATCGGATCCCACGACGTTCCCGATCCGTCGTCGGCCATGATCGAAAGATCGCGGGTCCGCAGCACGATCTCGTCGAGGTGCGCGGCGATCGGGACGACCACGCCGTCGCGGGCGCGCTTCACCAGCTCCGACGTCACGCCCGCGAGTGCGGGGGCAACGCGTGCGATCTCGTCGGTGACCTCGTCGACGGTGGCAAGGTCGACATCGTCTCCGAGCCGCGCGGCGAGCTCGGCCGCGATCCGCCAGTCGTCCATTGCGGTGCCCTCGGGCGCGACCTTGCGGCCGACGCGCTGCACACGACCTTCGAGGTTGGTGACGGTTCCGGCCTTTTCGCCCCAGAGCGTGGACGGGAGGAACACGTCGGCGCGTTGCGTCGACTCCGAGTCGAACCCGTCGACCACGATGATCGTGTCGATCGCGTCGAGCGCGCGCCGGGCGAGCGTTGCGTCGGGGAAGTCGCTCACGGGGTCGGCGCCCAGCAGGACCAGGACTCGGATCTTGCCGTCGGCCGCGGCGCGCAGGATGCCCTCGGCGCCGAGCCCCGGTTCGGCCGGCACGGCACCCCACTTGCCCGAGAACCATTCGCGGCCCGCGGCGAGGGTCGTGCGCCCCGGGAGGAACCCGGGCGCGAGCCCTGCGTCGAGCGCGCCGTGCACGTTGCCGCGCCGCAACGCCGACAGGAACGAAACGTCGTGAACCCGCGCCAGCTCGGCCGCGGCGCCGACAACCGAGTCCGCGGTGGCCGCCAGGTTCCCGCGGCCCACGATCACGACGACGGGGCCCGTGCGACCCGCGGTGACGCGGGTGATCTCGTCGTGCACGTTCGCGGCGATGGTCTCGCCGGGGACGGTTCGCGCGACCACGGCCGCGCGCGCCGAGAGCGGATGGGCGACGGGCGCGAGGTCGACGAGCGGAACCCCGAGCTCCACGATCGCCCGGCGTACGCGCAGGAAGAGGACGGGCACCTGGTCGCGCAGATCCTGGTCGAGAACCACGATCGCTCTCGCGCGGTCGAGGTCGGCGATCTCGGCGCGCGCCATCCCGAGGACGAAGTCAGCGGGGAGGCCGTCGCCGAGTTGCGCGTCGACATTGTCGGTCCCGATCACACCCTTGGCGAGCCGGGACCACATGTAGGCGTCTTCGTTCGTACCGCGCGCACCGCCGAGCACTGCGATCGCGCCCGCGCCGTGCAGGTTCTTGACCTTCTCGATCGCATCCGCGGCGCGGTCGAGCGCATCGGGCCACGACACTTCGCGCCGCGTGCCGCCGTCGCGCACCTGCGGCTCGAGCAGCCGGCGGTCGGAGTGAATCCACTCGAGGCCGTAGCGGCCCTTGTCGCACAGCCAGCCGTGATTGACCGGTTCGGAGTCGACGCCGAGCAACCGCACGAGCCGGTTCGACGACGACTGCACCGCGCCGCGGCACTGCACCGAACACGTCGTGCACGACGTCTCGACGGTCGAAAGATCCCAGGGGCGGGCACGGAAGCGGTACTGACTCGCGGTGAGCGCGCCGACCGGGCAGATCTGCACGGTGTTGCCCGAGAAGTACGAGTCGAACGGCTGCTCTTCGAAGTTCAGGACCTGCATGCGATCGCCGCGGTCGATGAAGTCGATCAGCGTGTCGCCCGCGATCTCGTCCGCGAAGCGGATGCAGCGCGCGCACTGGATGCACCGTTCGCGGTCGAGCAGCACGAGCTCACTCAGCGGGATCGGCTTGGGGAAGTGACGCTTCTCCTCGACGAAGCGCGACTCACCCGGGCCGAACGCGAGGGTCTGGTCCTGGAGCGGGCACTCGCCGCCGCGGTCGCACACGGGACAGTCCAGCGGGTGGTTGATCAGCAGGAACTCGAGCACACCGTCCTGGATCTGCTTCACCGCCGGGCTCTGCGAATGAACGACCATGCCTTCGGCGACGGGAGTCGTGCACGCGGGCGGATAGCCGCGGCCACCTTCGACCTCGACGAGGCACATCCGGCACATGCCGACGGGCTTCATGCGTTCGTGCCAGCAGAAGCGCGGGATGTAGATGCCGTGTTCCTGCGCCGCCTGGATGATCAGCTGGCCGGGCTGGGCTTCGAACGTGACGCCGTCGACCGTGACTGTGACCGTCGTCTTCTTCGGCGCTTCCGGATCGGTGGTCGTCACGCGTGCACTCCGGCATCGTTGCGGAGGCGCTCGAGCACCTCGTCGCGGAAGAACTTGTTGACACTGGCGATGCAACTCACAGCCGAAGGGCCGAGCGGACAGATGGTGGTCTGCACGAACGGTGCGTTCGACACGCCGGGCGAGATGTTGCCGCCGACCGAGACGAGCAGGTCGAGGTCCTCGGGCCGGCCCTCGCCGTGCGACATGCGGTAGAGCACCTTCTCGATCCAGCCCGTGCCCTCGCGACACGGCGTGCACTTGCCGCACGATTCGTGCGCGAAGAACTTGGCGAGGCGCCACGCGACCAGCAGGGGGTCGACGGTCTCGTCGAACACCATGACCGCGCCCGAGCCGAGCATCACGCCGAACGTCTGCTGCACGAAGTCCATGTCGAGCGGGGCGTCGAGGTGCTCGTCGCTTCCGGTGAGCCACTGCGACGACGCGCCACCGGGGATGAAGAACTTGATCTTGCGGTTCTCGCGGATGCCGCCCGCGAGACCGTAGATCAGATCACGGAAGGTCATGCCGAGCGCGACCTCGTAGTTACCCGGCTGATTGACGTGACCCGACACCGAGAAGATGCGAGTGCCCGTCGACCGGTTGACCCCGAGCTTGGCGTATTCCTCGCCGCCCATTTGCATGATGTGCGGGACGGTCGACAACGTCTCGACGTTGTTCACCACGGTCGGCTTGGCGTACAGACCGGCGATCGCGGGGAACGGCGGCCGGATGCGCGGCATACCGCGCTCGCCTTCGAGCGACTCGAGCAGCGCCGTCTCCTCGCCACAGATGTATGCGCCGGCGCCGCGGTGAACGACGATGTCGCAGTCGAATCCGGAACCGAGGATGTTGCGGCCGAGATAGCCCTTCGCGCGTGCATCTTCGATCGCGCCGGTCAGGCGTTCGTACCCGAGTGCGAACTCGCCGCGCACGTAGACGAACGCGACGTTGCACTGCACCGCGTACGACGCGATCGTGATTCCCTCGACCAACTGGTGTGGATCGCGCTCGAGCAGCATGCGATCCTTGAACGTCGACGGCTCGCCTTCGTCGGCGTTGACCACGAGGTACCGCGGGAACGAGTCGGGCGGCAGGAACGACCACTTCTGTGCGGTCGGAAAGCCTGCACCGCCGCGGCCGCGCAGACCCGACAACTTCACCTGTTCCTGAACATCGGCGGCATCGCCCTTGGCGAGCACCGCTTGCAGCGCGGCGTACGCGCCCGACGCGATCGCGCCGTCGATCGTCCACGAATCGTCGGGCCGCTCGTGCAGTCGCTTCGTGACGATCCGCGTCTCGCCCACTGCTGCAGTGCCGTTCACGTCAGACAACGGGGGCTCCCGACACGGTGCGCGCCCGGCGCGTCCCCGACTTGTAGCTCTCGACGATCTCTTCCGCCGAACTCGGCGACACGCGCTCGTGGAGCTCGTAGTTCACCTGCAACGCGGGCGCGCCACCGCAGGCCGCGAGACACTCGACCTCTTCGACCGTGACGTCGGGCTCCGAGGCGTAACGCTCCTCGAGGTGGTCGAGCACTTCCGGACCGCCGACGACGAGACAGGTCACGTTCGTGCAGACCGACACGACGAGCTTCCCGCACGGGCGCCGCTTGAGCATCGTGTAGAACGAACAGGTACCGAGCACGTCGGCCGCGGTCGTTCCCGTGAGGTCGGCGATCTGTTCCATCGCCTCGGGCGACAGCCAGCCGTTCTGGTCCTGCGCGAGGTGCGCGAGCGGAAGGATGGCCGACTTCGCGCGCGGGTAGCGCGCCACGATCTCCTTCGCCTTCGCGGTGTTCTTCTCGTCGAAGAAGCTCATCGGTCGACTTCCCCGAGGATCGGGTCGACGCTCGACACGATCGCGACGGCGTCGGCGACGAGACTGTCGCTGCCCATCGGGCCGATCGACTGCAGGTTGTAGAACGACGGCCCGCGGATGTGCATACGCACGGGCTTACTGGATCCGTCGCTCACCATGTAGCAACCGATCTCGCCGCGCGGCGACTCGATCGACACGTACGTCTCGCCCGCGGGGACCTTGAAGCCCTCGGTGAACAGCTTGAAGTGGTGGATGAGCGCCTCCATCGACTCGTCGATACGCGCGCGCGGTGGTGGTGTGAGCTTCTTGTCCTGGACGCGGTAGTCGCCGTCGGGCATCTTCTCCACGCACTGGCGGACGATCTTCACCGACTCGAGGATCTCGTAGAGCCGGATGCGGAAGCGGTCGTACACGTCGCCGTTGCTCGTGTAGATCGTGTCGAACTCGACCTGGTCGTACGCCAGGTACGGCTGCGCCTTGCGCAGGTCCCAGGCGAAGCCGGTCGAGCGCAGGATCGGTCCGGTGATGCTGAGGTCGAGACACTGCTCGGTGGTGATGACACCGAGACCGACCGTGCGTTCCAACCAGATCGGGTTCTGCGACAGCATCTCGTCGTACTCGGCCACACCCGCGACGACGAGGTCGCACACCTCGAGGATCTTCTGCTGCCACCCGTCGGGCAGGTCGGCCGCCACGCCGCCCGGGCGGATGTAGTTGCAGTTCATGCGCAACCCGGTGACGAGCTCGAAGACGCGCAACACCTCTTCGCGCTCGCGCCACCCGTACAGGAGCATCGAGACCGCGCCCATGTCCATGCCGTTCGTGGCCTGGAACAACAGGTGCGATGCCATGCGCGACAGCTCGCACATCAGCATGCGGATCCATGTGGCGCGTTCGGGAACCTCGACGTCGAGCAGGCGCTCGACCGCCATCGAGTACACGAGCTCGTTGGCGAAGTTCGACGCGTAGTCCATGCGCGTGACGTTCGTGGTGCCCTGTACGTACGTGAGCTCCTCGCCGGTCTTCTCCATGCCGGTGTGGAGGTAACCGATGACGGGCTTGATCTGCAGCACGTCCTCGCCGTCGAGCTCCATCATGAGGCGCAATACACCGTGGGTCGACGGGTGCTGCGGACCCATGTTGATGATCATCGTGTCGCCGAGATCGTCCTGCGGCCACATACCGCCGCCCGCGAGCACCATCTCGCGCGTCCGGGGCTTCAGCTGCTGCGCGCCCTCGTCCGTCTGGCGTTCGAGCCGCGCTTCCTCCGCGCTCGACACGTCGTTCGGTTCGGTCCTTCCCGGCTGGTCCTGCGTCATCGCGGACTCGGATCGCCCTTGAAGGTCACTGGAACCCGCGCCGCGGCGTCGTCCTTGCGCAGCGGGTGACCGTGCCAGTCGTCGGGCATGAGGATGCGCGTGAGGTCGGGATGACCCTCGAACGTGATGCCGAAGAGGTCGTACGACTCGCGCTCGGGAAAGTTCGCGCCGGCGTAGACGGGCGTGAGCGACGGCACGGTCGGATCGGTGGCCGGAACTTCGCTGACGATGCGGATGCGGCGATTACGCGTGTGCGACAAGAAGTTGACCACGACCTCGAACCGCTCGGCCGCGACGCCTTCGATCTCGGGCCGCGAACCGTCGAGGAGATGATCGACGGCCACGGTGTCGACGAGCATCGTGAACTGCTCTTCGTCGCGCAGCATGCGCGCGACGTCGGCCATCACCGCGCGCTCGACGTAGACGACGGGCTGCCCGTGACTTTCGACGAAGACGGAGCCGGGAAAACGCGCGACGATCGCCGCGCCGACCTCGTCCGGGATCGGCACGGGTGCAGTCTCGTCCCCGGTGTCTGCAGGCTCGTGATCTTCTTCACGAGCCGTGTCGTCCGCCATTTCCTTCGCCTTGATCGAGTCTTGTCAGGAAGAAGCCGGGAGCCCGACGGGCTCGCGGCCGAGATCGATCCCCGCGCCGCCGGTCGGCGACGCTTCCCGGCGGCGCAGGAGCTCTCCGCTACGGATCTGCTCGTGCAACGTCAGGATCCCGTGCATCAACGTCTCGGGCCCGGGCGGACAGCCCGGCACGTACACGTCGACCGGAACGATCTGGTCGACGCCCTGGACGATCGCATAGTTGTTGAACATTCCGCCGCTGCTCGCGCACACACCCATCGAGATGACCCACTTCGGCTCGACCATCTGGTCGTAGACCTGACGGAGCACCGGCGCCATCTTCTGCGAGACGCGTCCTGCGACGATCATGAGGTCGGCCTGGCGCGGACTCGCACGGAAGACCTCCATACCGAAGCGCGCGAGGTCGTAGTGCGCGGCACCGGTGGCCATCATCTCGATCGCGCAGCAGGCGAGACCGAACGTTGCGGGGAACACGGAGTTGCGCCGGCCCCATCGCACGACATCTTCGAGCCGCGCGGTCAAGAAGTTGTGCGGCATCTGGTCGAGACCCATCAGGCCGCCTCTTCCACTTGCTCGCCGACCTCGGCGTTCGGGTTGTACATCGCGCCGCGCGAGCGCAGCAGCGGCCCGGGCATCCGCTGCAGCACGTCCTGGACCGGGCCCCACTGGAGCGCGCCGACCGAGAGCAGATATGCGAACGGAACGAGCAGCACGAGCACGAACGTGGCCATCGCGAACAGGCCGAACGCGCCGAGTCCGCGGAACACCACCGAGAACGGATACAGGAAGACGATCTCGACATCGAGCACGATGAAGCTCATCGCGACCAGATAGAACTTGACCGGAAAGCGCTCCGCGGGTTCCTGCTCGGGAACGATGCCGCACTCGTACGGGGTCCGCTTGGCCGAGTTCGGCCGTTGCGGCGCGAGGAGCTGCGACGCGATGAACGACCCGAGGACGAAGGCGACGACGAGCCCGGCCATGACGAGGATCGGGAGGTATTCGGCCATCGCTGCCGACGCTACATGACGGCCCACAGCGAGGGGCGAAGCGTCGGCATGTAGCGTGCGCCCGCGATGAGCGAGCCGTCGCGTCCCGCGCCGCCGCCGGCGCCGTCCGGATCGGCGCCATCGAAGTTGGTCGACGTGTTGTTGTACGTGTCGGCCGCGGTCTCGTACATCTCGCTGGCGATCTACAACAAGTGGTTGCTCGACTGGATCATCGGGCCGCTCTGGCTCGTCGCTTGGGTCTGGGGACTCCCGGCCATCGTCAAGCTGATCCGCCGCCAGCCGGTCCGACCGCGACGCAACCCGATCGAGGACGCCCCGTGACCGGCCGGGTGCCGGTGACCGGTGACGCGACCGGAGCGACCGGGTGAGCTGGGCCGCACACCAGTTCGAG
>Ga0075026_100000404_pt1 | contig 17041 bp, 17 predicted proteins | sample Str012_2_FD_71392 | JGI IMG/M metagenome (GOLD analysis project Ga0075026, IMG submission 71392) | Freshwater sediment microbial communities in response to fracking from Pennsylvania, USA - Straight Creek_MetaG_SC_2012 | ecosystem: Environmental > Aquatic > Freshwater > Creek > Sediment... | reverse complement strand
GTTCCAATCCGCCGTGCCGGGCAAGCTGTTCTCTTGCTCGACCCACCCGGCGTACACGTCATGAACCGGCGGCACGGTCGTGGTCGTCGGCAGCGTCGGGCGAGGCTCCGTTGTCGTCCCGGGCGATCGCCCCCGACCGCTCTCGGCGGGAGCACCGGCGCCGGTGAGCTGCCACGCGGTGAACGCCGCGAGGCCCGCAGACCCAGCCGCACCGGCGAGCAACGATCCTCGCAAGAAACCCCGACGATCCACGGAACCAGATCCCTCGACGTGCCCTCCGAGCGTCACGACACTACCGACCCATGAAGCGCGAAGGGCGTCACCTGCCCCGTGTCGCGACGAATGGTGGGATGCGGAACATTCTGTGTCGCCTCGATGGTCGGCGGCGGGCACGGTCGATTGGGTCAGGTGCGGTTAGGAACGTCAGTGGCATGGCTCCACTCGATGGTGGTTGGTCGCGCCACCGTGATTGCCGGCCCGGCCGGGTACCTCACAGTCGGGTCACGGAAGATCGCCGTAGTGCCTAGGGCCGCAGCGAGAGGTGCGAGCACCAGCGCGGGGAGTTGGTAGCGCCACGAGAATTCGAAGAAGTCGGCGGCGAGCAGCACGCCGAGCCCGGTGAGTGTGGGAAGCCAGCACACGGCGCGTAGCTGGGATCGCCGTGCGCGAAACAGACCGCATCCTCCAAGAATCCCACTGAGGAATGCGAGAAGGAGTAACGGTCCAGGCGTGTACCCCATGCTCATCTGGTATCCACGCAGAAACGAAGCGAGTGGTTTCACGACCGTCGGAGTCCCGCCACCCCATCTGCTTGTGGCGGCGATGGGATCGTCGCGACCAAGGTTCGTGACGTAGGGCTGAAACTGCCATCGCTCGACGGTGACGTCGCCGCGTGCGTCGGTATGGTCCCATCGGAAGCCTTTAAAGAAGTCGACCGCGACTGCGTGGAGCAGGTCGAGTGGCTGGTTCCTGAAGACTCGTCGCGTGAAGTCGCGCAGCAGGTCTCGGAGCGTTTGACCTCGCGGCGGGGTGACGAGGGCTGCGATGGGGTAGGTGTGCGCGTAGTAATCGATTCCGACGCGCTTGGCCAGCGGTACTTGTGGGCAGAGCAACTGTTCGTACGAGGGCAGATGAAGAGTTTCGCAATCCGCGATCTGCGCGGCGCGCCCGTAGAGCGCATGCGCGTCGCTCGTAGTGAGACCCCAATTGTTTGCTTGCGACCTGTAGTAGCCCATGTATCCGACGATGGGTATGAGAAAGGCAAGCCCGATCGTTGCTGCGCGCCCGAGCCGTCGCCAGCCTCCCGGTCCGCACACGAACGCGAAGATCACTGCAGGCACGATCGCCGGCAGCGAGACAATTCGTACTGGGACGCTGAGGCCGAGCAGTAGTCCTCCGACCAAGAGTGCACGCGTACTCGGGCGACGATGCCAGAGCAATGCGAGCATCGCACCGACGAGTAGACCTTCGAACAGGGTCTCGGACATCACGTTCTGTTCGATCTGGAGTTGGTACGCGTCGAGCAGAATTGGGATGGTGGCCGCCGCGGCGATCCAACGTGAGATGCGGTAACGCATGCACAGGACATAGATCGCGACACCGATGCCGAGCCCTATGAGGTGTTGCACGAGAACGACGACGAACAGGTTCCCGATCTTGAGCACCGGCCACAAGAAGAAGACGTAGCCGAGTGTTTGGCTGGTCACCGGATTCGTTGTGCGGACGAGGCTGAGGTATCGGTACGAGTCGATGTAGAGCAGAGCAGGCCGATAGGCGACCTGCGTGACAGCTCGGAGCGCGACCCCGAAGACGAACACGACGACGAACGGCCAATGATGGCGGACCGCGGTCCACGCACGCACGCATCGATCACGACGGAAAGGTGTGGGTTGGAGCTTCGCGTCCTCCGAGGATCGCGGGAGTCCGTCGTCAGTGCTCTTCGTTGCCGTCAAGGCCGCGTCGGCTGTGAGTATCGGATCACGAAGACCGGGTCCGACGTGCGCCCGGGCGGAAGAACTACCGCGGCGGCGAAGCGCTGTCCGAGTTGCTTGCGTAAGACGGCGAGCACGGGAGACTCTCGTATGCTCTTCAATACCGTGCTGCCGTGGGGGCGACGAACGACCAGCCAGACGACTCGGCTGTGTGCGAGGCTGGACGCCTGCAAGACGGTCTGGTTGGGTATCGACCGGTTGAAGGGGCTGTTCCATTGCGTCGGCGGCCAGCTCGGCCCCGAACGATCTCGAAGACTCGAATTGCCTCGGGCATAGTAGGAGAAGGCCGAGACTGCGGTTGACGGGAACACCACGATCGCGTCAGCGCGGTGTGCGCGTTGCCCAATCGAGGCGACGATTGACCGCCAATCTTCACCGCCGCTACTCGAGGTCCAAAGGTTTCCGTAGCTGAGGAGGATAAGAGTAAGAGTCGCGCCGGCGAGCAACCAGTTTCGATTCCCCACGACGCGTGACAACCCGAATCCGATGAGCAATGCGAATGCGGGCAGGGCAACGATCAGGTACCGCGTCACCAACAATGGCTTCACGGTGGAGACAAGGATGGTCAGCCCGACCGGAACCACGAACCAGGTGAAGACGATCGGAGGAGGAAGCGCGTCCCGTCGCCGAGCGCACGAAGCGATGAGCCCGATGATCAGCAGCACAGCCATGACAACTTGCGGTGTCGGGTTCGACGTTCCGACGAACCCCGAAGCGACGACGCGTACCTCGTCGACGCTCAGCGGCGCGATCCAGTCGACTCCGCTGTTGGCGCCGGCAAGCACGATGACGGCGATGGGGAGCGCGAGAGCTACGAGCGCAAGCGCGCTGATGAGGGCATGGCGGCGCAGCGCGGCGACCGGGCGCACCCAGAACAAGGCAATGAACAATGCGAGCACCACAAGCGCCGAGAACCAGTGGGCATAGACGGCCATGGCTGCGAGGACCGTGAAGATCCACCAGTCGCGTGACGACGTTGAGTCGACCGCACGCAGAAACGTCCATGCGGCAACCACGACCAAGAGCACCGCGAGGGCATACGCGCGACCGTCGCGGGCGTAGGTCAGCAGGAAGGAACTGGTTGCGAGGACGGCGCCGGCCGCCCAAGCGGCGGGAGGCGCGACGAGACGGCGCGCACACGCATGAAACGGCACCATGGTCGCGGACGCGGCGAGGAGCGACAACGATCGAATCGCCAGTTCGCTGGTGCCGAATACTCGCATCCATGCGAACGCGACGCCGTAGTACAGCGCCGCGCCGCGGTCGCCTCCTGAGTTGCGTAGTACGTGCATCAAGTCGGCGAGGCTGTGTCCGCTGATCGCCCACGTTGCCGCCTCGTCGTTCCAGAAGCTGGCTCGACTCAGCTGCCAAGCACCCGGTATCGCGACTGCCGCGACGAGTACGGCGACCCAGAGCAGCTCCGAAGAAGACCATGAATGCCGATCGCGAGCCGTGCGGATCTCGTCCGCAGTCCGAAGGTGTGGCGCGGTCGCCGCGGCAGCGGACGCCGGACTCGTCATTGTGCGCGACGGTCGCGCTCGCGCCACCAGGTGGAACACGCCACCCACCCGAAGTGGGCGCCGTAGAGGAGATCGTTTCCCTTGCGGCTGCGGCCGGCGGCGCGCGGATGCATCGTTGCCGGGACCTCAGCCAGTCGGAAACCGCGCATGGCCGCACCGATCAGCAACTCCGAAGCCTGGAACTGGGCCTGGTGCAGCACCACCGATGTCACCACTTCGATTCGCATGGCGCGGAGTCCGAATGACGGATCGGTGATCTTTTGACGGGTGAGAAGACTCAGCAGGCCCGCGTACACGATCACCCCGAGGTGTCGGAACGTGTCGCCTTGGTACGTGGTTCCGAGCCGACGTGAGCCGGAGACGAAGTCTGCGCGGTCTTCGATGATGGGTGCGAGCAGTGCGGGGATCTCTTTGGGGTCGTATTGACCATCTGCGTCGATGGACACGACGTATGAGGCCCCGTGCTGCGCCGCGAGTCGATAGCCGAGACGCAGCGCCGCGCCCTGCCCACGGTTCGTGTCTGTTCGGCATGCGTAGGCGCCGTGCGCTTCGGCGACCTTCATGGTGTCGTCGTCGCTTCCGTCGTCGACGACGAGTAGCGAGACAGTGAGCCCGTGGGCCTTCGTCGGAACTGCGTCGAGCACCAAGCCGAGAGTTTGTCCTTCGCGATATGCGGCGATCACGACGCAGATCGGTCCAAGGTGAGGTTCGCCGTGACGCGCCGCGAACTCGCGGACTGCGGCGACATCGGTCGCGCAATCGAACGCACTTTCACGCCTCGTCACGATCATCGCCCGGCTGTCGGGTCCACGGGCTCCAACTCGGATTGCAAGGCACCCCATGTACGTATCAGGCCTTCTCGTAGTGGCACGGTCGGCGTAAATCCCAGCGAGCGAGCTTTGGAGATGTCGACTCGAACGGCGCGCATCTCTCCCGCGGGAGCGTCCGTGTGGACCACGTCGATTGGAACTCCGATCGCCGTCGAAGCCAAGCGACAGAGCGCGAGGACCGAAGTCGAGATTCCGGTTCCCAATGTGAGCGGTCCTGCGAGATGGCCATCGGCGGCGTTCAGCAACGCTGATGTCGCGTCGTCAACATGGAGGTAGTCGCGTTCTTGCAATCCGTCACCGTAGATCGTGACTGGGCGTTGGCTGGCAGCCGCGCGCATCAAGCGAACGACGAACGTGTCCTTGGCGCCCATCCCATGCCCGTAGACGTTGGTGAAACGAACTGCGCAGGTTGGGAGACCATACGACTCCGTATAGGCCGAGCAGAGCATCTCGGCGGCGGCTTTCGTGGCACCATACGGGGTGAGCGGACGCATCGGAGTGGACTCGTCGATGATCGCACCACTGGTTTCGCCGACCACTGCGTTCGATGATGCGAAGACGAACGACGCGACCTCGATCTTCCGTGCTCCTTCGAGGAGGCGCTGCGTCACGTCGACGTTGACGTCGTACACGCCTTGCGGATCCCTCACCGATTGCAGGACCGACGTGCGCGCCGCTAGGTGAAAGATGGTCTCGGGAGCAAAGGCCAAAGCGGCGGCGAGCACGTCTGGATCGCGTAGGTCGCCAACGACTCCAGCGATCGACCGATCCGGAAACGGGGCCAGATCGACGACGAACACGTCGCTTCGCTTCGTTCGTAGTCCGGCAACGAGCGCGGAACCGATGAAGCCTGAGGCTCCGGTGACGAGAACGCGGCCCATTCGAGATCCCGGTTCTCAGGCGCCGAGTGCGTTCTCGAAGATCGTCGGCGGGGGCGCGGCGGTGCGCATCTCACCGTGCGGCGATGCTGTAGCGCGCCAATCGATCGTCGGCACCATGAGCGACACGTCGATGTCGTCACGCCACGTCTCGACGATCGCCGCAAGATTCCGGATCGTGTCGTCATCGAGCAGGTGGGGCACGAGCCCGAGATCGACGAGTTTGGTATGGGCCGCGTGGTAGTAGTGCTCTTCTAGTTCGACTCGTGGATCGTTGAGGTGCTCGATCTCGTGTTCCGTTTCGAGCGCGCCCACGACCATGTCGGCCATCTCGTTGACCGAGAACGACTCGGTGAACTGGTTGAACACGCGGTACTCGCCCATCCGTGCCGGGTTCAATAGTGCGAGCTCTACGCAGCGGACTGTGTCTTTGATGTTGAGCATGCCGCGTGTCTGATTGCCCTTGCCGTAGACGGTGAGCGGGTGTCCCGCGACGGCTTGCACTACGAAACGGTTGAGGACCGTGCCGAAGACGGCGTCGTAGTCGAAGCGAGTAGCGAGCCCCGGGTGCATGACGGTCTCGTCGGTCGCTTGGCCGTAGACGATTCCCTGGTTGAGATCGGTAGCGCGTAGTCCCCATGTCCGACATGCGAAGGCCAGGTTGTGAGAGTCGTGCACCTTCGACAGGTGGTAGAAGGAACCGGGTTGCTTCGGGAACGGCAAGGTATCGGTGCGACCTTTGTGCGTGATTTCAATGAAGCCTTCCTCGATGTCGATGTCGGGCGTGCCGTACTCTCCCATCGTCCCGAGCTTCACGAGGTGTACAGCAGGGTCGATCTCGCCGATTGCGAAGAGGACGTTGAGGTTTCCGACAACGTTGTTGACCTGTGTGTAGACCGCGTGCGAGCGATCGATCATGGAGTACGGAGCGGAGCGTTGCTCTCCAAAATGCACAATCGCTTCGGGTGCAAAGGCGCGGAATGTGGATACGAGGAAGTCGTAGTCGGTGATATCACCCACGGCCCACGCGACCGTGTAACCGGAAACCTCCTGCCACACGGTCGTTCGCTGCTCGAGACTCATGATCGGGACGAGACTCGCCGTACCAAGCTCGCTGTCGTACGTGCGGCGCACGAGGTTGTCGACCGCGATGACGTCGTGTCCTCGCGCTGAGAGATGCAGCGCGGTCGGCCAGCCAAGGTATCCGTCACCACCGAGCACCATGATCCGCACTACGTGCCTCCAAGATTAGGTGAGGACCGGAACGCCCGGCCCTCCTGCCGGCGACTGACTGCAATCATGCCTTGCCATGTATGAAAACGGTCAGGAGAAACCTTAAGAGTCGGGTAAGAGTCCTGAGCAGACCACTCGAGACTTCTGGCTGAACCGCGCGTCGAGCGGTGTAGAGCGCAACGCCGACGCGCCGACGCAACGTGCATCGGTGATGTGGGTGGGGTGCAAGTCATTCGCCGACCTTGGCAGCACGCGGGTCAGTCGTCGCTTCCGACGGCGCGATGCACTCGAGTTCAACGTGCGCGTCGCCACGGTTCAAGACGGGAACCTGTGGCTCCCAAGGGCGGGACCCAGCGGGCTCGATACCCACGTTCGGCGCGTGGCTGGCCACCGGAACGAGCTGGCCTTCGACCGGACCGCCACGAGCGATGCGAATCAGGCGCACGACGACGACCCCTAGCAGCAGGGCCAGCAACCCGTTGCGAACGAACACGACCGCCATCGCACCCTGGTCGCCAGAGTTCACCGAGTCGATGAGGAAGAAGTCGAGCGTGCTGAGCGCGGCGGCGCAGGCGGTGAGCCAACCTACGGCCCGTTCGCCGCCCGCGGCGGCGATGGCCGCGAAGGGCAACAGCCACGAAACGTACTGCGGCGAGAGGACTGTCGCGGTGAGCAGCAACGCCAGTACGGCCCCCAGTGGCGCCAGCCCGTCGAGCGCGCGGGCGTCGGCGTGGCGGATCCGGCTCGCGAGCCACCACACGGCAGCCGCACCCACGAGTCCCAGAACCGGCAGGCCGACCTTCGCCCATCCCGGAACTATCCCGGCGCGCGCTGCACCCCCGTGGATCAGTGCACGGCCACCGTCGACGAGGTGCACGACGGCTCCGACAGTGCTCTCGACCTGCCAACCCCGGGCCCCACGGAACGTCACCACCTGAACTGGGCCGTCGACGCCGCTCCACGCCACCCATGCCGCGAGCCCGCCCACGGCGACGGTACCGAATGCCACGAGCCCACGCAGTGACCGGCGCGCGGCGAGCACTGGCGCGAGCACGACCGGCCAAAGCTTCGCGAAGCAGGCCACCCCCAGCAACGCAGCGGCCCAAACGAATCGTTGTCGACGGGCGAGGGCCATACCGCCGACGGCGAGCGCGACCGAGAGGAGATCCAGGCGTAGGTAGAGGAAGGGGTACCAGACAAACGCGAGGCCAAGGAGCAGATAGGCGATAGCAGCGCGCCGACCCCAACTCCACGCGATGATCGCAGCAATTCCCACGTCGAACAGCAACTCTGTCCACATGAGCGTTACCGTGGTGTCGCGAACCGTCGGCCCGTTCACTGCCTCAACGAGCGCGAGAGACAGCGGTGGGTATTCGACCGCGAAATCGCGGTACGGCGTACCCGGGTGCGCTGCGATGCGTTGGTACCGCCGCACATCGCCCGGCAGGTTCGCGCGACGGTTGCGAGTCGACGCGCTGTCGAGGGCGATTCCCACCGCGAGAACGCGCAACGCCACCAGGACCACGACGAGCACGAGCGCGCCCACACTCCACGACCGCCCTGGTTCGACTCGAGTTCGCACTGCCGTCCTCGCGCAACGGTCGGACTGATCTGCTCGCCGCACGCCCGACGGCTGATCGAGGGAGCTTCCTCCGCAGTTGATGAGAATACGATGAAGCGCGCCGACGTAGGCCGGAGCGTCGAGCGGCGCAGTCCGCCGCAGGGCGGAATCGGATCGCGACGTTGTCCCATTCAGGGGTCTGGCGTAGCGGTCGCGTGCCCGCCGTTTGAGGGCATCTCCCGGCGGCGACATGCGCCAGACCCGGTGCCCCTACTTCTTCGCGTCCTGGTGAGAACTTGGTGAGTGCTACAACAAGTTTTTCTCATGTTTCTCTCACTCCGGTGTCTGCATGCTGAGAACCTGAGCATTGGGGTGCCTCCTGGGGGTCGTGCCCGAGAGAGTGCGGCGCTGTGGGGGAACGACACGCTTGGACCGGGGAACGGCGCGGCGAGCCGCGCCTTCCCTCCACACCGGCGGGAAAGACGGTCGTCGCGTCCTTGTCGATGTTCTTTCCGTGTTACAACGACGCGGCGACAATCGGAGGACTCATCCGCCGAGCCGCGACCACACTGGATGAGCTCGGCGTCGACGGCGAGATCATCGTCGTGAACGACGGCTCCTCGGACGACTCGGCCTTGGTGCTCGCCGCAGCCGCGGTGACCGAGCCGCGCCTACGCCTAGTCACCCATGAGCGAAACCAGGGATACGGTGGCGCGTTGCGTTCCGGGTTCTCAGCCGCGACTCGCGACTGGGTGTTCTACACCGATGGCGACGGCCAGTACGACCCGGCGGAGCTCACGGTTCTTGTCGGACGCGTCGATGAGGACGTCGATGTCGTGCAGGGATACAAGCGGTCGTGCAATGACAACCTGGCGCGTCGGCTCATCGGTCGTGTGTATCACCACGTCGTGGCGCGCCTGTTTGGTCTGAGCGTCCGAGACACGGATTGCGACTTCCGATTGATGCGTCGAAGCGCACTCGAACGAATCGAGTTGACGGGGACAAGTGGAGTGATCTGCGTCGAGTTGGTCCGACAGCTCGAAGTGAGCGGCGCTCGCTTCGTCGAGGTCGAGGTGCACCACTACGCGCAGGCGAACGGCCGCTCGACGTTCTTCAAGCCGGCGAATGTCGCCCGTACGTTGCGCGATCTGGTGCTGCTGTGGATCCGGCTTGTGGCTCACCCGGCGTCGAGCTCGACGGATCTGGAAATCCAGACGGTCCCGGTCCCCACGCTCGCCGAGCCGTCGACGTCGTCGTGGCGAGATGTCTTGGCACCCTTCTTCGTGTCGCGAGCGGTCTCGGGATCGTTGCTTGTCGCCATGGGCATGCTGCGCCTCCATGGGAGTTTCCTGACCGGCTTCGGAAGTTGGGACGGTCGCTGGTACCGGGCCATCGCGCTGCACGGCTATGCGGCAGTACCGCACTCCCACCACCACCAGACACCGTGGCCCTTCTTTCCGCTCTTTCCCATCGTGATGCACGCCATGACATCGATGGGACTTTCGGTGACCCTCGCCGGCATCGTGTTCAATCACGTCGCGTTTCTCGTCGCGCTGATCGGCATCCAGCGACTCGCTGTGCGTCACACGTCTCGATCCGGCGCGCTGCTGGCGGTATGGCTCACCGCGCTCGGGCCATTGTCCTTCGTATTCTCGATGCTGTACCCATCGGCTCTGTTCCTCGCGGCGTCCGTGTGGGCATTCGTGTGGATCGAACAAGAACACGATCGTGCCGCCGGGATCGCCGCCGCGGTCGCTGCGCTGAGCCGACCGAATGGCGTCGTGGTACTGATCGCGTTGGTGATCGCGGTCGGATTCGCTGCTCGGCGCGTCGTGAGGGTCGCCGCACCCGTGGTGGCCGCGGTTGGAGGGTGGGTGTTGTTCAATGCGGCTCGAACCGGCGACCCTTTCCGCTTCGTCAACGCGAAGAGCGCCTGGCACGAAATCACTGCATTGACCTTCGTCGAACGTCCGACCCCCAACGCGCTGTTCCATCTGACACTCGCCGCGGGCGCCCTCGTGCTTGTGTTCATCGGCCGGCGACGGATCCCCCGTAGTTGGTCATGGTTCACCGTGCTCTACCTCCTTCCCTCCCTCGCGTTGGGTGTCGTCGGACTTGCGCGCTACGCGACAGAGACCTTTCCGCCCTACATCGTCGGTGGAAGCCTGCTCGAACGCCGCGACGCGGCCAGAGTCAGGCTCGTGTTCGCAGCCTTGATCATTCTCCAGGCGTGCTGCGCGTTCTACTTCATCGCCGACGGACGATTGCTCTAACTTCCGATGAGATCTCGGCATCAGACAAGTCACGAGACGTCACGATCGCCGAGGTGAGCTTCCGCACGGTGATCGCGCCGAACCGCGGTGTCATCACCGCCTTGATCGCGAATCAACGTCGACGCGTCTCACTGCCGCCGATGACGACCGATTGACGGCTGCGGAACGTCACGGGCATAGATGGTGATGCGCTGCACGACGGCGATCTCGTGATAGTGGTCGTGCACGAACGCAGCGACGGGCGGAACGAGGTGGATCGGGTAGTGGGAATAGCCGCGAATGCCGGCGGTGGACGTGTCGAGGAAGAGCCGGGGCGGAGTGGTTCGGAGTGAATCGACGAACTGGTGTTGCGCGCCGGGTGTGGCGTCGGCGAGGCGTTGAGGGCCGTCGGGCCGGCCGGCTGTGCGCCCGACGACGAAATCGGTGGTGATCATCCCGCCCCCTGGATTCCTCCCTGACAGCCAGTAGAGCTCGGGTACGGATCCCCACACGGTGATGCGGTCGTCCGGATTCGAGTTGGCGCCGATCGCTGACACGACCGAACCCCAGTCGTGCGAGAAACGCGTAGTGGTCCAAGCATCGTGCCAACCGACGACAGCAGGCCATGCGACGAGCGCCACGAGGAGTACGCGCTCTGCCCGGTTCGCCCGAGCGACGCCGACGGCGGCGAGCAGACACAACGCGGGGAGCACCTGGAACCAATAGTGATCGAAGAAGCGAAAGCCTGCCACCACCGCGACGAGGCCGCTGCCCACCCACAGCCACAAGTCGATGTCCCGCCAGCGGATGCCGCGGCGAGCGGCTAGCCACACGACGGCGAGATGTCCCACGAGGAACAATGAGACGGACACCCAGGCCCGCTGCGCGATGTGTGATGACTGGCCCATGTCGAGGATGGACGTGTTGCCGGTGAACGTCCAGTGCAGGAACCCGCCGAACGGGGCGATGACGGCGACCGTGGCGATTGTGCACGCGGTGGCGGTGACCAACGACAGCGCGCGACTGGCACGTCGACCCCCCGTCAGCCACGCAGCGACCGTGGCGGGCGCGAGCCCGAGAATCCAAGTCTGGCGGGTGAGTACGGCGATGCCGAGCAGCACTCCGGCCAGCACGGCACTGCGACCGGTACCGCGGCGCGCAGCGACGATCGCACCGCACGCAGGTAGAAGCGCGAGTTGGGAGTAGTTGGCGGCCTGACCGGCGATCGGTGTCGTCGCAATGGTGCTGGCGATCAGTAGCCCGGCAGCCCACCATCCTGCGCGTACGCCACCGAGTCGGCGGGCTTCGGCGGCGAGGATCAGCGCGGCGGCCCCGATCTCGAGCGCGAGCAAGAGATGCAACGGCTGGAGGTCGCGGGCACCGGTAATGAGGAACGACAACGCATAGAGCAGAGGCGCCAGCGGCGGCTTACGATCGATTGCGTCGCGGTAGAGCACTCCTCCATGCGCGACCACATTGCCGAGCGTGGCGATCGCAGCCTCATCAGAATCGAAGAGTTGGCGATCAAGCCCTGGTAGATGTGCGACGATCGCCGCGCCAAGTACGAGCGCACCGAAGAACACCCCTCTGGGCGATCGGCGCTCGCGTTCGGGCGAAAGGGTATTCGGAAGCTCGCGAGGCGAAGCGGTGAGGGACCCGGATGCCGTGGTCGCCACGAAGCCACGGTCACACGACGAGCATGAGAACCCGATGAACGGAAGGCTGACGACCGATGACGAGACCATCGGCGAGAGCCGGGGTTCTCGGTCGTGCGAGCGTCGCCAACCCGGACAGCCGCGGATGAAGCGGAGCTCGCTTTATGGCGTGCGGTGTCTTAGAGCACCAACGCAACCAGGAGGGGGAAGAGCGACGTAGGGGAGTGCATGAAGCTCCATTCGAAGAATCCGACGATCTCGTTGGCCTCTGGGCGGTATGGCTGCTTTCTCATCCACCGCGAAGGCTGCCACGGTTCGGCGATTTGCTAGTGCGCGCCGAGCATCGCCGCGGTTTGGTTTGTGTGTGTGCCGCCTGGCGTGCGGGCAACGCGGCGACGATGTTGGCGAACATCAGATCGACGCGGCTCGCACGGTCAAGTGCACGGTCACGACGGCTTGTCGTCTTCGGGCTCGCTGTGGCCTTCTTTGAGGCCTTTCTCGAACTCGGTTTTTGATGATCCGATTGACCGGGCCAGTTTCGGAAGGTTCTTGGCCCCGAAGAGCAGAGCGATGACGGCGACGACGAGGAGGAGTTCCCAGCCGATGATCTCACCGACAACTGGTGTCATGGTGTGCTCCTCGTCTCTGACGACTCGCGGGACGCGTCGAGTCGCGCCGCTTGTCGACAACGGTAGTGGGGCCTGGGGTCCTTGTCCGGACGCGCGTGCGGGTATCCGTGCGAGCGAACCGCCGTAAGCTCACACCATGCCGTTCGACGGTGCGTTCTCACCGCTGCATTGGCTGATCGTCGGCGTCGTCGCGCTTCTTGTCCTCGGCCCTCACCAGCTCCCCGATCTGGCCCGACGAGCCGGCCAGTTCGTCCGCGAACTCCAACGAGTCAGGCACCATCTGAGTACGGAACTGCGCGACCTGGTCTCTGAGTTCGATCTCAACCAAACACACACGCCGACCGGACCAGACGTCGATCATCTCCAAGGCGACACGACGCCGCCGAAGACGTTGACCGGGCCAAACACCCCCGCGACCTGAGCACTCGACCGTCCCCTCGCGTGGTGTGGAAGCGCGAGTCTGAGTCGAACCATGATGTCCCGATGGATTCGCCAGCCGCCGCAGACCGGGCACGCCAACGGGACCTTGTTCGTGCCGGCTACGACACGATCTCTCGTCGGTACCGAGCTGACACCGGCATGGCCAACTCGGAGAGGCAGGAGAGCACAGCCGACTATCGAGCCTGGATCGGAGAACTTGGCCGTCGTCTCGGGCCCGGAGCATCTGTCCTCGACCTCGGTTGCGGTGCGGGTGTCCCAGCCGCGAAGTTGCTGGCTGACGCTGGTTTCGCGGTCACGGGAGTTGATATCTCCGACGTGCAGATCGAACGGGCGCGTGGCCTAGTACCGAACGCCACGTTCGTTCGTGCCGACATGACCACATGGGAGTGCGAACCAGGCATCTTCGATGCGATCGTGAGCTTGTACGCGTTGATCCACGTTCCGCTCCAAGATCAACGCGAGCTGATCCCGCGCCTCGCCCGATGGCTGACCCGAGGTGGGTACCTCCTCGCGATCGTCGGACATGAGCAATGGACCGGCGTTGAGGACTATCTGGGAACACCAATGTTCTGGGACCACGCCGACACTGCGACCTACCTCGAGTGGTTCGAAGCTGCCGGACTCGCCGTGCAGTGGCACCGCTACATCCCGGAAGGCGCGTCCGGCCACACGCTGGTATTCGCGCAGACCACCTGACCGCAGCAGTTCGTCGCGAACCCACGACATGACGCTCATCGGCGCAGCTTCAGCCAACCGCTCAGCAGTTCCTCGCGCTCCACTTCGGGCGCCGGGGTGGGTGACGGTCATCGCCGCCCGCGGCGCCACGACATGAACACGGGGACGCCGATCAACGCGAGCATGACGAACACGACAAGAAACACCAGGAACGGAAATTGGTGCTCGTCAGGCAACGTTTGTCGTGTCCTCCAACGGCACATCGGGGATCGCAGATCCGTCAATGGGTACGGTTGGCGGGTGCTTGGTGATCGGCCCCTGATGGCCTTCATTCCAGTCAGAGACCTCAGCGTTGCGAAGTCCTTCTATGGCGAACTGATCGGCCTCCGAGTCACAGAGGAGAGTCCGTACGCGGTGGTGCTTGATGCAGGGGGAACAATGCTGCGCCTCACCCAGGTCGATGACCTTCGAGCTCAGCCCTTCACCATTGCTGGCTGGCGGGTGCTCGACATGGGAGAGTCGATCGACACCTTGGCGACCCGAGGAGTCGCCTTCATCAGGTACGAGGGCATGGACCAAGATGCGAAGGGAATCTGGTCGACGCCCGGCGGAGATCAGGTTGCTTGGTTCAAGGACCCCGATGGCAACACCCTCTCGCTCACCTGCTTCGCCGGGTAGGGAGCAAGAACGGTCATCCCTACCGCCGGATGGGTCGCCCTCACCAGCGCGCCCGCGCGCATTGCGGTGCGAGTCGTCTTTGGAGCGCTGCGCGGAGGCGAAGATGGCCGGATGATTGAAGAAGAGGCACGACGGAGAATCGGCGCGGCGCGCGTTGGGCGACTGGCGTCGGTGGATGCGAACGTGCAGCCGCACGTCGTGCCGATCTGTTTCGCGATGTCCGGTGATCAAGTGGTGTCGGTCGTCGACGGGAAGCCGAAGCGGACGTTGCAGCTGCGGCGACTGGAGAACGTGCGTCGGAGGCCAGATGTTCAGTTGATGGTCGATTACTACGACGACGACTGGTCATTGTTGTGGTGGGTACGGATCTCGGGGCGTGGCCGGGTGATCGAGCATGGCAGCGCGCGCGAGGAGGCGGTCGACCTGCTGGCCGCGAAGTACGGTCAATATCGCGAGCATCGCCCGACGGGGCCCGTGCTGCTCATCGAGATCACCCGTATCAGCAGTTGGCAGGCAACAACCAGCTGAATGCCGCGGCGTTGCGCTGAACAGCGCGAGTGTCCCGATCGCGGGCTCGTAGTCACGCCACCAACGAGGGAATACGTTGCCTGATGCGGCACTGGGTCCCAAAGAACATCGGTCCGGGTCGCCACCAAGCTTGCGGGCAAGGGCCTTGCATCGCTCGCGTCTCTCGGCGTTCTCGAGGAAGGTGATCGTCAACTCGATGAGGCCCGCGAGGATGAGGTCACGTTCGTCGTCCGTGAGTTCCATACCCCAAGTGAAGTAGCAGCTCGACGCGTGTCACACCCGCGCGCCACTGGGGGCCGATGACTGATGACGAGGTGATCGATCGGGCATCACGGGACGGCTTCGAACTCGAAGAACGAACCTGCGGCGTCGCGTGGGTCACGGCGGGGCGCGTGGAAACCACGAGCGTTTGGCCGTGCTACCTCGAGCATCGCCAGGCACTGAACTGGAAGCGCGACCGTCTCTTTTCGGGTGGAGTGTTCGCCGATAACAACGGACGATCAGTCGACCGCGACCATTCCCCGATCACCGGGTCGTTAGCATGGGCACCGCAGCCGCGAATCAAAGGGCAGACCCATGCGCATCTTCCGAACCGTCCTCGTCGTCACGATCGCGCTCGGCACCGTCGTCGCGTTCTCGGCCGGAGCGGGGGCGTCTGTGCCGGGCGCATCGACCCCATCGCCCAAATTCTGCGCGCAGTTCGCGAAGGTCGATAAGCAACTGAGCAACACGAAACCGACCGGGACCAACTACAGCGCCAGCTATCTGAAGACGGTCGGCAACGCGCTGTCGAGTCTGGCCAAAGCAGGTTCGGGCAAGCTGAAGTCCGACATCAACAAGATGGCGGGCTACTTCAAGCTGATCGCCAGCCAGGGCGGTTCTATCAATGCCGCGAAGTTCCTGCAGTCGCACCCGTCCTCACTGAAGGACTACTCGAGCGCGGTGAAGGGTTTCCTTACCGCTGGCGCGCAATGCTCTACGACGACTACGTCCACCCCGACCACGACCACCTGAACTTCATTCGCGCTCGACGCGTGTCACACCCCCGCGCCACTGTGGGCGGATGACTGATGACGAGGTGATCGACCGGGATGCGCGGCGTGCCAGTACCGGAGTACTCGCACGTGATCGCCGTCGACGGCTGCACCTGTCCGATAGACACAGCGCGTCCCGCTGGACACATCAATAACGAGATTGCTGCTGATCTCGCGAAGCTGTTGAGCGTGCAGCTCCGACACGGGACTCGAATCTGGAAGAACCCAGAGGCGTGTGCCGGGGGCAGCGGCAACGTAAAGCCCGACCGCGAAAATGAACGCGGCGACCGCCCAGACATACCAAGGCTCGTTCTCCGTGCCCTGCGCCACGGCAACAATCGTAAGGAGGCCGACTCCCAGCGCCGCCACTATCGAGCCGCCCCACCGCTTTGGCTCGTGCATCCCGCTGAGCCTACGGGCGATGTCCGATTCGTTCCCGAGAAGGGGCACTACCGGCCTGCCCGACCCACACGAGAATCCCACACTCTCCGTCGATGAAGTGGCCGAGATCCTCGGCTGGGGAAGGTCCGCCGTCTACCAGGCCGTCAAGCGGGGCGAGCTTCCAGCCTTACGTCTTGGCAGTCGGATCCGAATACCCACCGCGAAGCTGCTCGAGCTCCTGGGCATCGTCGACGAGAAGCGCGTAGGTCAACCGGCGATCGCCGAACCACTGGGTGTACTCGATCTGGTTCCTTCAGACGCGAATCTCGGGCCAGGTCACTAACCGGGCGGTTGCAGGGGTGCGGGGCTGCCTTTCTCAAACGGGAATGTCGGACCGGTGCCTGAGAGGAACGCATCGAGCGCCTTCTGATCGACTTGGGGCACCGGGCCAAATTGGATCGGAATGACATGGACCTCGCGGACGAGTTGCTCGCGAACCCACTCGAAGTCATGCATCATCCGCTCGGGATTGGCTGTGTCGAACTCGATGGTCACCGCGACTTGTTGTTGCGGTACGCGTTTGAGGCGATCCAACAAATTCCAGTCGTGCAAGGAGTGAACCGCCCCGGGAAAGCTGCAGGCTCTGAGGTGCCCTTGGTTTCGTGGAGGCGAGTTGTTGGATTCTCACGCCACGGTCGCTGGTTGGTGTCGAGTCTCGAACTCGACTGGTGTGAGCATGCCAAGCGCGGAGTGGC
>Ga0075026_100000402_pt1 | contig 17060 bp, 16 predicted proteins | sample Str012_2_FD_71392 | JGI IMG/M metagenome (GOLD analysis project Ga0075026, IMG submission 71392) | Freshwater sediment microbial communities in response to fracking from Pennsylvania, USA - Straight Creek_MetaG_SC_2012 | ecosystem: Environmental > Aquatic > Freshwater > Creek > Sediment... | reverse complement strand
GTAATCACGTTCATATGTTGTGCGCTTTTAACTTTCTTTTATAGAAAAGCTTTAATTAAATTAGTGACACGATAGTCTAATCCTGGAATGATGCTGCCCATTGGCCCATCAAAATTATTGTGATATGAAGAAAATCGTTGTCCTTTTCACCTTTCTGTGTTCCACTCATTGGATGCTTGCGCAATACAAGCCCATTGCTGAAGGAACCTCCCTGAATTTCAAAGTGAAAAATTTTGGCTTCAATACGAGCGGTTTTTTCACCGGCATCAATGGCACGATTCAGTTTGATCCTGGCAATGCAGGCGCTTCCTCTTTCAATGTAACCATTGATGCAAATACCGTCAACACCGACAATGATTCGCGGGATAATCACCTGCGGGAAGAAAGTTATTTCGATGTAAAAAACCATCCTGTAATGCATTTCGTATCTACCAAAGTTGCTCCTTCAAATAAGAACGGCACTTTTATAATGACAGGAAACCTTGCCATCAAGGCGACAACAAAATCCATTTCGTTTCCTTTCACGGCAACTGCAGCGGGCGATGGATATATTTTTAAAGGAGATTTCAAGATCAACAGAAGAGATTTTAATGTTGGCGGATCCAGTACGATTTCCGACAATGTGGAAGTTTCCCTGACTGTAGCCACCCAAAAGAACTGAACCTGACCTAATCTTAAAGGAGGAAAATACCATGCAGTTACAAAAAGCCGCTCACCCTATTTTTGTGCAATTGATAGATTCAGTCAAACAACTTTCCGACGATCAATACTGTCAGCCATGCAGCAGCCTATCCGGCAACAGGGTCGGACAGCATGTGAGGCATATCATTGAACTGTTTCAAAGTTTGGAAAAAGGATATTCCGTCGGGCATGTAAATTATGAACGAAGAAATAGGGACCCGGAAATTGAAATGAATCGTGAACTGGCATGTGAACTACTCAAAGCTATTTTTGAAAGATTGGAAAGAGAAAATAAGGACCTTGTATTGATGGCTAACTTCAATGAACATTCAGATCAATACCTGGAAATCGGCACAAACTATTATCGTGAAATTGCCTATAATCTTGAGCATGCGATTCACCATATGGCACTCATGCGGGTAGGCATCACCGAGATAAGCAATATCAGGCTATCAAAAAATTTCGGAATGGCTGTGTCCACCATCAAACATCAAAAAAAATGTGCACAGTAACCTTTATTCCTTTAGCAAATAAAGTGATCATTACTTCCAGCAGGGATGTTCAAAACGCAAGGTTACCTGCCGGGGAACCTTCGGTTCATCGACTGAAGGGAGGATTGGTAATTTTCCCGAGAGATTCACAGGCGGGAGGAACATGGTTCGCAGTTCATGAAAATGGAACTGCTGTAATATTGTTGAACGGTGGATGGAAAAACCATGCTTCAAATCCACCATACCGCAAAAGCCGCGGGTTAATATTATTGGATCTCATTGCGGAAGAGCATGTGGTGGAAACGTTTAAAGTACTCGATCTTGAAAATATAGAGCCCTTTACCCTGGTTATTTGGGAAGAAGAAAAGCTTTACGAATGTCGATGGGACGGAGCCGAAAAATACTGCCAGCAAAAAGAAGCTGTTCCACATATTTGGTCGTCTGTAACACTTTACGATGAAGATGTGATGGCAAGTCGTATTCAGTGGTTCCAGGATTGGCTTTCTAAACACCCTTTGCCCAGTCAGCAACAGGTCCTCGACTTTCATCGTTTTGCAGGCGATGGAGATCAGCAAAACGAATTACTAATGAACCGGGATGGAATCGTTTCAACGGTGAGTATTACGTCTGCCTCCATTTCGCAACAACTGGCCGAAGTTTGCTATTTGGACGTTAATGTTGGACGGTCATCGCTAACCGAATTCGTATTTTTCAAAGCCATTGCAGTGATATCATGAGCTGGCTCCAACGGTTGTTGCACCGTCCCTTTTTTATCAGGCTATTTCATTGGGAATACTGGAGCTTCAATACCGTGTATGTTCCCATCTATATCTTTTGGATAGCACTTTGTGTACGCGCCCGTTCTTTTTTCTTCTTCGCGGCGGCCAATCCTGGTATTAAGAACGGCGGATTTCTCAATGAGTCGAAAAAGGATATTGCAGCCATTATTCCAATAAGCCTGCAACCCAGAACTGCTTTCTTTTCTATGCCTGCCAATCCCGACATCGTGCTGATGGAATTGAATCGGCATCGGTTGCAATTCCCATTGATTGGTAAGCCGGATATCGGCGGACGGGGTCGCGGCATAAAGGCGCTCAGCGATGAGGCGGATGTGCGTGAATATGTGCAACATTCATTTGTAGATTTTCACATCCAGGAATTTGTGCCTTACAAAAAAGAAGTGGGAATTTTCTACTATCGATACCCGGGGGCGGAACACGGACAATTGTCGGGAATTGTGCGCAAGGAATTTTTGCAGGTTATTGGCGATGGCCTATCTACGGTAAAAGAATTGATACGTAAAGATAAAAGAGCGATTCTTCAATTGAAAGGACTTGAAATAAATAACCCCTCCCTTTTATTAGTGGTACTGGAAAAAGGAGACGCCAGGGTCATAGTTCCCTATGGTAACCATGCGCGCGGAGCAAAGTTTCTGGATGATTCACAGCTCATTGATGAACAACTCACGGCGTCCATGGATGCTGTATGCAAAAAAATTCCGGAATTTTATTTCGGGAGACTTGACATCCGGTTCAACGATTGGGAGGAGCTGAAAAGAGGAGAAAATTTTTCTATCATTGAGGTCAATGGCGCCGGCTCAGAACCCACGCATATTTACGATCCCAGGCACTCTATTTTTTTTGCCTGGAAAGAAATTATCCGTCACTGGATCATTCTTTGGCGGATCAGCCGTCGAAACCACCACCTCGGCGTTAAATACCTCACCATGAAAGAAGGAATCACCATGTTTCGGGAGGATAAATTAAATTCTCAGAAACTCGCGGCCATGCCTTATTGAGACATTTTTACTCGTGATCAAGGATTCCGTTCATCCAGGTCAGCATTCTTTCATTGGCGACCTTCGCGATTTTCGTGGGAAAAACGTTAAAGCCATGGGGACATTCGGGGTAGGAGGCAAGAAAAGTTTTGTTGCCCGCTTCCCGCCAACGTGCCTCCATGAAATAGCTGTCATCCAATAAGGGATCGGCTGTTCCTATGGTAAAGAGTGCGGGGCAAAGTCCTTTTAGATTGGCGTATAGCGGCGAATAGGATGGGTTTTGCAATTGCTCGATTGTCCAGCCTTTAAATATTAATTGAAACAGTTCTTCAAAATTCTTTTTAGGTAGAAAACTTGTATCGGTTGCCTGTCGAACGGAAGGTGTTCTTCCCAGGTCATAGGCGCCGTAAATGAGGTTAACGCCCGCGAGCTGGTTACCGGCGTGCAGTGAATCGCGTATATAGATTGCCGTTACGGCCGACAAATGCGCGCCCGCCGAAGCGCCGGAGACGAATAGCTTATGGGTGCCAAATTCCTTCTGAGTATGGCTAACCAGCCATTGGGCGGCAACCCTGCAATCCAGGATCGGTCCCGGGAAAGCGTTTTCAGGGGAGAGTCCATAGTCAACGCTGACTACTGCTACTTTGCAGCGACGGGCCATTTCATCATTGAATCCATCATCCAGCGCCGCAATGCCTACCGACCAGCCTCCTCCATGGATGTCCAGCACCACGGCACGAATGGTATCTGGTTTGAAAATTCTGACAGAAATTTTTCGTCCCCCGGCTTCTATCGTTTCAATCGTCGGTTTCAACACGGTTTTCTGAATGGCATAGCTGTTCATTTGTGTCCTGGCAGCTTGCAGGCCTTCCGGAGTGAGAATTGTTTTGTATGGAAGATGAAAGAAGTTCTTGTTCCATCCTCTTATTTCCGTTAAATAGGATGAGTAGTCTTCCCCAGTATTCGATTCCTGCGCTATAATAAAATCAGAAATGCCGAAGGTGACGAGCAGGAGGAGAGGAATAATTTTTTTCATCTCTAAATATAATAATTTTTGGAAAGCCGGTGAGGCCATTTCACGCAAAGGGTAGCTTCTTCTTTGCGTTTCCGTTGCCGCTTTGCGTGAAATCTTTTTATTATTGCATATGCATCTTCTAACGATCGCGTTACTGGGGTGGCTTTTGAGTTTCCTGGGGCAGTTACCGCTCGGTACCATGAGTATCACCGCCACGCAGATTTCCGTGCAGGAAAACTTTCGCAATGCCTGGAAGTATGCCCTCGGTGTCGCGATCATTGAAATCATTTACCTCCGACTGGTTTTATCCGGCGTTGATTGGATTATACAACATAGAATTTTTTTTACGATCCTCGGCTGGCTTACTGTAGTCGTTTTCCTGGTTTTGGGCATCATAAGTTTTGTCACTGCCGGGAAACAGACCGAAAATAAAAAAGCGCTGTTGTTGAACAACAAGCTCGATCGGTTTTTATTGGGCGTCAGTATGAGCACGCTCAATCCGGCCCAAATCCCATTCTGGTTTATCTGGAGCAGTTATTTCATGGATATTCATTTACTGAAATCAGATTTTGCGGAATTCAATTTGTTCACAATAGGTGCGGGCCTCGGCACCGTTTCGGGCCTGGCATTGTATATGTATGGCGGTAATTGGCTCATTACAAAAATGAATACCAGTAACCGCTCACTCAATAAAATCATGGGTATTATCTTTATGATCGCGGCGCTGGCACAGTTATACAGGATGATTTATAAAAGCAGTACAGGACTTTGAAAAAAACAATACATAAGCATGAAACATTCAGTAAAAAGTCTTCCACCTTTCCTGGTCATCGGTATCGCCGTTCGGACCACTAACAAGGATGATCAGTCGCAGAAAGACATTGGCGAACTCTGGACGCGATTTATGCGGGATGAAATCCTCTCAAAGATCCCCGACCGGGAGTCGGATGATATTTATGCCCTATACCTTGACTATGATAATAAAGCACACGGTCACTACACTGCCATCATTGGTTGCAAAGTGCATTCACTTGAAAAACTACCGGAGGGCTTTATCGGGAAAAAAATTCCTGCGCTTACCTATAAACGTTATATATCTCAGGGACAAATCCCCGACGTGGTATTGACGACCTGGAAGCATATTTGGGCATCGAACGAACCCAGGGCATTTAAGGTTGATTTTGATTTTTATGGTCCGAAATCCCGTGATCTTCAGCAGGCGGAAGTGGAGACATATCTTTCTTAGCATTTATGTGTTTACCCATTTGTCCCGGTCATCCGGGCTAAATTTCCAGGGGGCGAAATTATTTTCCACATTGCCGAACATGGTGTTCCATTCCTGGGGTGCATTGCTGTCTTCCATGATCAATGCCCTTCGCATATCGAGAATGATCTCCAGTGGACTAATACTTACAGGGCATTCCTCCACGCAGGCATTGCAGGTGGTACAGGCCCTCAATTCTTCCACGCTGATATAGTCTTTGAGTAAAGATTTGCCATCATCTTTGAATCCATTGTTCTCCCGGATATTTTTTCCTACTTCTTCCAAACGATCCCGGGTGTCCATCATAATTTTTCGGGGAGAAAGCAATTTGCCGGTTTGATTGGCCGGGCAAGCCGCTGTGCACCTTCCGCATTCCGTGCAGGAATAGGCATCGAGTAAATTTCGCCAGCTCAGGTCAAATACATCTTTTGCGCCGAATTTTGGAGGAACCGAAGCTTCGGCAGGTGCTAACTCAGGTTGCATCGCGTACAGCACCTCTTTCTGTACCTCAGGCATATTTTTCATCTCTCCTTCCGGCCAAAGTCTTGCATAATAAGCATTGGGGAAAGCCAGCAGGATATGAAGGTGTTTGGAATACGGCAGGTAATTCAGGAATGCCAAAATGCCCAGGATGTGAAGCCACCAGCATGTTCTTTCGAGCGCAACCAATGAATGATCACTGAGACCATTCAATAGGGGATGAAGGTATTGGGAAAAAGAAAAATTTCCTGTAAGATGTTCGGCATAGTGAGAAAAATCTCTCTGTTGCAACAGGGTGTCGGTAGCATTCATTGTGAGAAAAAGGATCATCAAAACAATTTCAATCGAAAGAATATAGTTCGCGTCGCTGCGCGGCCATCCATCCAGGTCATGGCTGACAAACCTTTTCAACTTGACGATATTTCTTCGGCATAAAAAAATAACACAAACCGTGAGTACACCTACTGCCAGAAATTCGAAGGAATTGATGAGCCAGCTATAAAAATGTCCAAGTGGAGAAGCGAACAAACGATGGGTTCCAAATACACCGTCGAGAAAAATCTCCAAGACTTCCAGGTTGATGATGGCAAACCCTGCATAGATTATTAAATGCATTATCGCCACCAGTGGATTGCGAAACATTTTTTTCTGGCCGAAAGCCAGCAGGATTACATTTTTCCATCGTTCCGCACGATGGTCACTGAAATCCTCTTTTCTCCCCAAATAAATATTACTTCGGATATACCGGATCTTTTTACTGAATATTCCGATGGCAATACTCGCCGCGAGGATGAACAGGATTTGTTGAAGAATGTGCATGTCAGATGGTTGGTGTCACACGATTCGCTGTCGGCTAAGGTAAGCAGAATTGACAGCAGGTTCCGGAATTTCGATGGTGATTTTTGCGATAGGTTTATGGTAGCGTGATATTTTATTAAATCTAAGCGATGGTTGGCGCTTTTGACCCCCTGGAACATAGTGCACATAGGTTTCACATTGAGAATATTCAGACAGGAGTAATAATCTACAATTAAATTGTTTATGGCTTGACATCGCAATCCCATAACCAAATTTATCCTATCTTTCGCAGCAATTATAGAAGCGCAATTTTTACTATGTTATGGTTTTAATTCTCAACGAAAAAATAATTGAAAAAAAGCTGCAGCGCATGGCTTTTGAAATCCTGGAAAACAATTCCGGGGTGGATGACCTGGTGCTGGCTGGTATCAGAGAAAGCGGAACAGTAATTGCTAAAAATATGCAAAGACTGCTGGCAGCAATCAGCGATATCAAAACAGAACTGATTACGCTTACGCTCGACAAAAAATATCCAGAGGAAGTAAAACTGAGCCGGGAACTGCCTTTTGATGACAAAGTCATTATCGTTATTGACGATGTGGCCAACAGCGGCAAAACGTTGTTATATGCATTAAAACCTTTCCTGCAATTTCACCCCCGGAAAATTCAAACATTGGTGCTCGTGGAGCGAACGCACAAAGCATTTCCTGTTAAACCCGACTATGTTGGTTTGTCTGTGGCAACTACACTACAAGAGCATATTTACGTTGAATCGAAAGGGGAAATTGTCAACGGTGCCTGGTTAAGGTAGTCTTTCAAAAGCTTATTCACTATTGGTGGAAAAATTAGCCCCAAAAAGCCCTTTTTTGATCAGGTTTTCCCGTTTGAAAACGATAGTTTTGCAGGCCTTTAAGCGAGCCTTTAAAAAGCCGTTCATTTGCACCTAAGACTCATATGGAAGATAATTTAACACCCCAGGAAACTCAGGACAACAATCGTATCGTTCCGGTAAACATAGAAGAACAGATGAAGACCGCCTACATAGACTATTCTATGTCGGTCATCGTTAGCCGCGCACTACCCGATGTACGGGATGGATTGAAACCGGTACACCGAAGGGTGCTGTTCGGAATGAATGAACTGGGCAATCACAGCAACAAACCTTATAAAAAATCTGCCCGTATTGTCGGTGAGGTAATGGGTAAATACCATCCTCATGGCGACAGAGCAATTTATGATACCATGGTACGCATGGCGCAGGAATGGAGCATGCGTTACATGATGGTCGATGGTCAGGGTAATTATGGCAGTCAGGATGGTGATGGTCCGGCCGCGATGCGATACACTGAAGCCAGGCTGCATAAACTGGCCGAAGCCATGCTGGAAGATATTGAGAAAGAAACGGTGGACTTCCAGTTTAATTTTGACGATTCACTGAAAGAACCAACGGTATTGCCCAGCCGGATTCCGCAATTGCTGATCAATGGTTCCAGTGGTATCGCGGTGGGTATGGCCACCAATATACTTCCACACAATTTGTCTGAAGTCATTGATGGTTGTCTCGCTTATATTGATAAGAGAGATATTACGGTTGATGAACTGATGCAACATATAAAGGCTCCTGATTTTCCAACGGGCGGATTGATCTACGGAATGGAAGGTGTGAAAGCCGCTATGCATTTTGGGCGGGGCAGGGTGGTGTTGCGTGGTAAATTACATATCGACACAAAAACCAGTGGCAGGGAACAGGTCATCATCACCGAAGTTCCTTACCAGGTGAATCGCGATGCGCTCTGCGATCGCATTGGCCAGCTGGTGAATGAAAAAGTAATCGAGGGGATTTCTCATATCAACAATGAGTCGAACAAAAAAGAAGGCACGCGCATTGTAATCGATCTTAAAAGAGATGCCATTGCCAATGTAGTCATCAATCAGTTGTTTAAGCATACGGAACTTCAAACTTCTTATGGCATCAACAATGTGGCGCTTGTAAAAGGAAGACCGAAAACCCTGAACATTCGCGAAATGATCAGTGAGTTCGTGGAATTCCGTCATGAAGTGGTTATTCGGAGAACCCAATTCGAATTAAAAGAGGCACAGAAAAGAGCGCATATACTACAGGGTTATCTCATCGCCATTGACCATTTGGATGAAGTCATAGCCTTAATCCGCGCTTCAGCAACGCCCGATATCGCGAAAGATGGACTGGTGAATGCTGGCTGGGGACTCGACGAAATACAGGCGAAGGCGATTCTCGAATTGCGCCTGCAACGTCTTACCGGGATGGAGCGCGAAAAAATCAAACAGGAATACGACGAATTGATGACCCTGATCGCTCATCTGCAGGATTTGCTTTCGGATGAATCAAAACGATTTGAAATCATCCGCAATGAACTCCTGGAAGTCAAAGAAAAGTTCGGCGATGCGCGAAAAACAGAGATCACCTATCTGGATGATGAAGTGCGCATCAAGGACCTGATCAAGGAAGAAGATGTGGTAATTACCATATCACATCTCGGTTATATCAAACGCACTTCGGCTACAGAATACCGTCAGCAAAGGCGCGGGGGTCGCGGAGCCATCGGCGGACGCACGCGGGAAGAAGATTATATAGAACATTTGTTCGTGGCCTCATCTCACCATACCATGCTTTTCTTCACGGAAAAAGGTCGTTGTTATTGGCTGAATGTGTACCAGATTCCTGAGGGCGACAAAGGGAGCAAGGGAAGGGCCATTCAAAATTTGATACAGCTGCCGCCGGATGATAAGGTGAAAGCAATTGTCGATGTGAAAGACCTGGCCGATGCGGATTTCGTAAGCAGCCATCATATTATTTTGTGCACCAAACAGGGTGTGATCAAGAAAACTATGCTGGGAGAATTTAGCCGCCCGCGTCAAACCGGTGTGAATGCCATTACAATTATGGAGCATGACCAGTTACTCGAGGTGAAACTGACCGACGGAAACTCCGAGGTGCTATTGGCTGTGAAAAGTGGCCGGGCGATCCGCTTTGAAGAAGAAAAAGTTCGTCCAACAGGTCGCGGAGCCATTGGTGTAGCGGGCATTGAAGTTGATGATGCCAATGATGAAGTGATTGGTATGATATGTGTCAGCAGGGCGGACAAGGATAAGACGGTCCTGGTTGTTAGCGAAAATGGATATGGAAAGAGAACTCCCATCGATGAATACCGAATTACTAATCGCGGCGGTAAAGGGGTCAAAACGATCAGTGTTACAGATAAAACCGGTAAATTGGTGGGGATTTTGGATGTGAAACAAAAGCAGGATCTGATGATTACCTGCAAATCGGGGATCACGATCCGCATGCCGGTAGCAGGGGTGAGTGAACAGGGAAGGGCAACACAGGGCGTTAAGCTGATCAGGCTAGATGAAGGGGATAGTATTGCAGCTATTACACAGCTTGATGAGTACGAAGAAAATGGCCATCACCTACCGGAAGCCACGAATGGAATTCCACCGGCTGAAAATAGCGATGAAGAATCCGGTGAGCAACCCACTGCCCAATAATCGATTTAACTTTTTAAAAAATACATCAAAATGAAACGATTCTTTCTAACCCTGATGCTGGCCCTCCCTGTATTAGGATTATTTGCCCAAAGTCTGGATAAAGCAAAAGATTTATTAAAGACCAACAAACTCCCGGAAGCCAAGGCAGAAATAGACAAATTAGTGGCTGATCCCAAGTCACAGAAGGACCCGCAGGTATGGTATTACAAGTCTAAAATATACTCGGCGATGGCAACCAATGACCAGACAAAAGGCCTGGTTCCGGACGCGTTGGAACAGTCTTTCGATGCGATGAAGAAATACGTATCGACCGACGACAAGATGCTGTTTTCGCTGATGCAGGAACAATACAAGCCGATGACAGATATTTATACTGCGTATTTTCAGGCAGGCGCCGCTAACTACAATACAGGAAAATTCAACGATGCGCTTACGAATTTCAAAGGCGCCATCGAAACTCTGGACTATATGCAGAAGAAAGGCTGGGTGAAGCAGAGCACCGATTCGACCTCCATATTATATGCAGGGATTTCTGCTGAGAAGGCTAATAACCGTGATCAGGCGGTTGTCTTTTATAAGACGATTGCTGATTCCGGCATGACCAAGATCGGCGGGAATGATATGATTGAAATTTACAAGTGGGTAGTGGATTATTACGCTCAGAAGAAAGACGCGGCCAACACGGCAAAGTATCTTGCGATCGGCGAAAAAACTTTTCCAACAGATCTGTTCTGGCCCGACACGGAATTGGACATTGCAAGGAAGTCTGGAAACAAGGATACATTGTTTGCGAGGTACGAGAGCGTTGTGAAGCAGTTCCCTACCAATCACCTGTTTTACTACAACTACGGCCTTGAAATGTATCAATATTCTTCCGACACTTCTTCCGGCAAACGTCCGGCAAACAGTGAGGAACTCGTAAAAAAGGCTCAACAAAACCTGAACAAATCACTTGAAATAAAGCCGGATTATCCACAAGCTGCATTGGTGCTTGGACAAATAGCATACAACAGCGGCGTAGACTTACAGCAGGCTTCTAAAACAATAAAAGGAACAAAGCCTGAGGATGTTAAAAAGAGAACAGATCTCCGCGCGCAAGCGACCAAGAAATTTGACGAGGCACTCCCATATTTTGAAAAGGTTGATCAGGACCTGGGCAACAAGGGTAAGTTAAAGCAGGAAGATAAAACAGTACTGAAGGATGCTTACGATCTAATGATCACGATCTATGAGCAGAAAAATGTAAAGGATAAAGCAGATGCTTATACGACAAAATTCAACAATGTAGACAAAGACCACTAAGTCTTATTCATTTTTTCAGAAGCTCCGGAACCACTCCGGAGCTTTTTTGTTTCAAGGGCTTCCTGGAAAGCTCATTATCTTTAACTTCCCAAAAAAAAGTTATGGTCTATTCACCTTCGCCATCACGATATCTTGACATGAAATACAATCGCTGTGGGAAAAGCGGAATCCTTTTACCGGCGGTTTCACTGGGACTCTGGCATAATTTCGGCTCCGTTGATGTTTTTGAAAATGGACAAAATATTGTGCGGCGGGCATTTGATCGCGGTATTACCCATTTCGATCTCGCCAATAATTATGGCCCGGCACCTGGTTCTGCAGAAGAGAATTTCGGTGCTATTTTGGCCAAAGATTTTACCGGTCATTTGCGGGATGAACTGATCATCTCATCGAAAGCCGGATACCATATGTGGGAGGGGCCCTATGGAGAATGGGGTTCGAGAAAATACCTGATCGCCAGTTTACATCAAAGTCTCCGGCGCATGCGCCTCGAATATGTTGATATATTCTATTCACATCGACCCGATCCAAATACACCCCTGGAAGAAACCATGATGGCTTTAGATGCCATTGTGAGGCAGGGTAAAGCACTTTATGTGGGCATTTCCAACTACCAGGCCGACGAGGCAGAAAAAGCGATCAAGATTTTAAATAGTTTGGGAACTCCCTGCCTGATCCATCAGCCTAAATATTCTATGTTCGAAAGATGGGTAGAGAAAGGACTACTCGATGTGCTGGAAAAATATGGCGTCGGATGCATTCCATTTTCACCCCTGGCTCAGGGTATGTTAACCGATCGCTACCTCAAAGGAATTCCTGCAGATTCGAGAGCCGCCAAAACAAGTGGCTTCCTTCAAAGCAAAGAAATCACGGAAGACAAACTGGATAAGATCAGGAAGCTTAATGAAGTCGCCAAAAACAGGAATCAGTCACTGGCACAAATGGCACTTTCCTGGTTGTTGAAAGATAAGCGGATTACTTCCGTACTGATCGGCGCCAGCTCCGTTGCGCAACTCGATAACAATCTGGAGGCACTGCTGAAACCAGACTATTCAAAAGATGAGCTAACGGCCATCGAATCCATCCTGAAATAATTGACTTTAGGATACCTTGGAAAGGGTTTTCACATGGATATAGATAACCCGGCCGTTCCCTCCCGGCTATTTTTTGTTTGTACGTTTGGCAAAAAATCCCATCAGGTTAATCGAGGCCTGACCACCCAAAAAGGACCATAAAAGGGGGAAAGGCAAAATTTTTAGGCAATCGTAAAAAAGTGTTGCCAAAGGCTTTTAGAAACCGGGAATAATGTTTAGATTTATGGGTGATATGTTAGCGGCTGACAAAAGTGTCCCCATTCACTTGATCTCTCCAGCCCATCTTTTTTTCCAATCCTCAGAAGAAACAGATCGTTCCATCCAAAAACTTTGATCGGCTTAGGCATTTGCGTAAACTCGTTCATGCCTTTATGAGCCTGGTTTGCATTGTGTATCCTTAACCTTAAATAAAATACATGAAAACGAAAACCGCTCGGTTTTTTTCAAAGATGGGTTGGCAAAGTAGTCGCGTTAAAATCTCCTTTGCGTTTAGTGCAAAGACATTCATGGTATGCTTGATTTGTATACTGAGTCACCTGGTGAGTCACAGTCAGTCAAAAGAATGTAAGGATTGCGATATTCCCTCATTTCAATCCGCTACGATCTATTATATCGGACAGCCCCATTCCTCGTTTGGATTTGGGATCGAAGCGGGAAAATGGAATAAAAGTGATAGCCGGTTCAGCTACTTTCTGGGTGCAAGGATGCAATGGTTCAGGTTGGATCCGAATTCTGCGAAATTCAACAACGTTGCGGATAATGTTCGGTTCTCTGCCTATGTAAAGGGACAAGTAAGAATTGTAAACAGGTTTTACCTGGAAGTGAGTCCGATGCTGGTAAACCTTACCAGTTTCGATGCCGCGATCGGACTGCGATATTCATATCCACTAAGCGATGTGATTGGAATCGGAATAGAACCAACTTATTCGGTTGTTCAAAAAGAGTATTTACTAAATGCGAATATTCATTTTGCATTGTAAGGACGGAAAGCATCTACTTGAAGGGTTGAGTCGCAAATTCTGTTGCGAGTTTGTTGAGCTGATCGTTGTCTAATCGCTTGTTGTCTGCACCTATGACAATACGATAACGGAACATCGTTGTTTCACCCTTCTTCAGTGTGTAGCCCATTGTTTTTTTACCCTTGCTGAAGATTTTTTCTCCGAGTGGATTGGCGGCGAAAAGTCCATAGCCACGGGCATGCCAGTAAGTAGGGTAACCCGGATTTGACGGATGATCGATGATCGTAATACTGATCACGTCGCCTTGTTTCTTCCCGTACAGCATACACCAGGTTCCCCGGGTACTCCAGGCACTATCACCCTCATTCCCTTCGCTTGTGATGTAATTTCCGGTGGCGCCGTTGCTGCCTTGCACTTGTGTAGTATTTCCTTTATTGTCGGTAAATGACCTGGGTTGTGCTGATGGTAACTCAAGTTCGTGTGCTACACGCAGTCCTAATAAACCATCTTTGGCATCGGTAAAGGAAATATCCTGTTCTGCCAGCAACGCTGTATTTCGGTCAATAATCCGAAGATTATTGTAGGCGCAGAAAATAAAGGTCGTTGTCTCGCGAAGCAACACCTGGTTTTGCTGGTTCACCCAATTAGCCGCGTAAACCAGTCGCGCATCCGGTCCGCTTTTGGTTTCCAGGATGCGATCTGTTTTTATCCATCCATACATGTTTTTCTTGTCAGTGGCTATGGCATAGGAATTATTCCAGAAATCGAGGCCATTGACATTTTCATAAGTGAACCAGAGTCCGGTATGATGTGGATGATCAGTTGGCTCTCCGGCAAGTGGAGCAATGGGGAAGCCACGAGTGATGGAAGCGCCATTGGAGGCATAGATAGGGAAAAGAATGGGTTTTTCGATGCTGTCGGGGTAAATGAATTCAGTAAAAGGTTTACCAGCCACATTCACCAAAATTTTTTGGTGAGCCGGATCGGAAATGATATCCACGTTCAATTTATGCTGGGCCTGCATGCTGATGCAAAATAGACTAGTAATAAGAAAGAGGAGCGGTCGGATACTTTTGACAGTCGGCATGAATCTTAATTTTATCGTAGTAATCTATGGCAGATGTTTTACTAATTTATAACTTTAAGCTCATCGGGAAACTTTCCATTCAATCAAGCATTGCCATTATGAAAAAAACGCGCAGGACTTTTATCAAGAATTTATCCATGGCGGGAGGTGCCGCCTACCTGGGAGCCCCTGGGTTCACCGCTAAATCCTATGCCCGGATTCCCGGTGCCAACGACCGCGTGAATGTGGGCGTGGTAGGCTTTTCAAACCGCCATCAGGATGCGCACATTCCCGCGTTTCTTGCTTCATACAAGGAATTTAATTTCGATATCATCGCGGTGTCCGATATCTGGAAGAAAAGGAGGGAAGAAGGTCAGGCGATCCTCAAGCAGAAATTCAATCATGATATTACAGCCTGTGTAAATAATGATGCACTCTATGCCATAAAGGATGTAGATGCGGTGATGATCAGTACGGCCGATTTTCAGCATGCCTGGCATACGATTGAAGCAGTAAAAGCTGGCCGTGACACCTATACCGAAAAGCCATTGGCAGAAACCATGGAGGATAACCGGGCGGTATTGAAGGCGGTGCGTGAATCCGGAAAGATCGTTCAGATCGGGTCCCAGCGAAGAAGCGGAACGAACTACCAGGCCGCCTGCGATTTTATTCAATCCGGAAAATTCGGTCCTATTGTTATGGTGGAACTAACCTGGAACGTAAACCAGCCGGGTCGCTGGCGCAGACCCGCGCAGGTAAGTCAACTGAAAGAAGAAGACACCGATTGGAAAAGATATCTCATCAATCGCCCTTTCGAAGCTTTCGATCCCCGGAAATATTTAGAGTTTAGGTTATTCTGGCCCTATTCATCCGGGATTCCCGCGCAGTGGATGAGCCACCAGATTGATACAGTTCATTGGTTCAGTGGATTGCCGCACCCTAGATCAGTTGCTGTGAATGGAGGAAATTATGTTTGGAAAGATGGTAGAAAAAATGCGGATACCATGACGGCGGTATTTGATTATGGTCCGCTCAACGATCCTTCCACAGGGTTCCAGGTAGTGTTTACTTCGCGTCAAACGAATGCTGCAGGGGATGTCAAAGAAATTTATTATTCCAATGGTGGGACGCTCAATCTCGATACGAATAAGATCACAGCAGATGGCGGACTCACCGATCATTATGCGAAGGAGATGAATATGCAGTCAAACTTATTGCCCGCACTATCGCTCAATGAACTCGCCGTGAAAATATCCACCGAAGCAAGCACAGGATCTGACCCCCTCACGGTAGCGCATGTACGAAATTGGATGGAGTGTGTTCGTAACCGCAAACAGCCCAATGCGCCCATCGAGGCTGGTTATCATCATGCCATCGCAGTGATAATGACCAATGCGGCCTATCGTACCGGTGAGCGCGTGACCTTCAACGAAAAAACACAGGAAGTGATGGCGGGGAATAAAGTCTTTAGTCTATAGTCCACCTGGCACGGGGTCTACGATATATTCACCCGGTTCAAAAAGTATGCGAAGCGTTCATTTGATTGTAAAAGGGAAAGTGCAGGGAGTTTACTACAGGGCCTCTGCAAAATCGCAGGTAGAACGACTCGGTATTGCAGGCTGCGTAAAAAACACCCACGAGGGCGATGTGGAGATCATGGCTACCGGTGATGATCATGCGATAAGCGAATTCATTTATTGGTGCCGAATGGGCCCTCCGCAGGCAGCGGTCAGTGCCATTGAAATCGCGGAGATCGAATTAAGGATATTCAATGAGTTTACCATTAGCCGATAGAGCAGATTGCCTGGTCTGGATATGAGATATTTCCTGGACTCTTAATGGAAAATCCGGGCGAACGGCCCCCATTCTTTTCCCATGCCAGTCTTCATCAGGGCGGTAATCTTCCACGTTGAAGGATAAACAGGATTCGTATTGGAAAATGGGCAGGATGCGGTTTTTCAGAAAAAAGATGGAAATAAAGTAGGAGCCATCATTTAGGAAATCCCCCGGTATAGTACAGCTGGCATTTATCAATCCATTTTTATAATGGGCGCTCGAAGAATGGATTTCAAAGACACAGTCGTTTGCTTCATTGAAAAGCCTTATGCAAAGCCTTAGTTGGTCGGACTCCAGTCCCTGGTACCAAAATTCTGTATATATGTGCAATGGCGTGCGTGTATCCACGCATTTACTGTCGCCAATATATTCCGGATTCAAAGCAATCTTTTTAATACGGATGGACGAGTTGCCGGGAGCAGATTTTGAGTCCACGAATTCCTGTCTCAGCTTTTGTTGAGGCGTATTTTTCAAGTAGGATGGAATGACCGTTTCTGGTTTCCCGATGTCGGCAATCTCGCCATGCTCGAGTACCATCACCCGTTGGCAAAGATTTCTCAGAGATTGCATATTGTGACTCACAAAAAGTATCGTCTTGCCATTTTGTGACGATATTTCCCGCATTTTGTCAATACATTTTTTTTGGAAGGCCGCGTCACCAACGGCCAGCACTTCATCCAGTATCAGAATCTCCGGATCAAGATGGGCCGCAACAGCAAAAGCAAGTCGCACATACATGCCGCTGGAATATCTTTTCACCGGCGTATCC
>Ga0075026_100000401_pt1 | contig 17069 bp, 16 predicted proteins | sample Str012_2_FD_71392 | JGI IMG/M metagenome (GOLD analysis project Ga0075026, IMG submission 71392) | Freshwater sediment microbial communities in response to fracking from Pennsylvania, USA - Straight Creek_MetaG_SC_2012 | ecosystem: Environmental > Aquatic > Freshwater > Creek > Sediment... | reverse complement strand
ACCATGCACCAACCCAGCATCCAAATGACGCCGGCCAGCATGAAATTGCCGAAATCGAAGTTGAAGGTCCAAAAGAACCGAATGAGGGTCAGCTCAAGCAATACAAGCAGCAATCCCCTCTTCATCAGGAAAATGGACAAATGGCGTGTATCGCCTATTTTTTGACCATACAAAAAAGCTGAAGTCCCGGCCAGGAAAGCAAACCCAGGTGCACAGAAGTGTGTGATCCACCGCGTGAAGAAAAGTGCCGGTTCGAAAGAATTTGCAGGCAACCCGGAGTAGACCCGGACATGGTCCACGGCCATGATGACCATGATGGCTCCCTTCAGCAGGTCGAGAGACCTGAGCCTTGTTTGCGTGTTGAGGATCTGAGACTGCGCCATGAACGCAACGATTATTCTAAAGTTAGCATCTTTGGCCAAAGAACCGATCTTCATAAAACCGAAATTTCAAAAGACTTTTGCCCGGACAACACTTAAATTCAAACCGACCATGACACAAGTAGGCAACAAGCTATTCTGGATCATTCTGTTCTCCATGCCCACTTTTGCCCTTGCGCAGAAAAAAGTGGTCTTCGTCATCGCAGACGGCATTCCTGCTGATGTGATCGAGAAACAACCCATGCCCAACCTCAAGGCGATCGCGAAACAAGGTGTCTATCTCAGGGCGCATGTCGGCGGAGACAAAGGGTCCTACAACGAGACCCCCACCATTTCGGCGGTGGGCTACAATAGCCTGCTTACCGGCACCTGGGTGAATAAGCACAATGTCTGGGACAATGATATCAAGAACCCCAACTATGCCTACAAGAATATCTTCCGATTGGCAAAAGAAGCCTATCCCGGGAAGAAAACGGCCGTGTATAGCAGTTGGCTCGACAATCGTACAAAGCTGGTGGGCGACCATCTGCCCGCCGCTGGAAATGTTGCCGTAGATCTTCATGCAGACGGGTTCGAGCTGGACACGGCCCTTTTCCAGCATAAAGACCCACTGTACATGCATCTCATCGATGAGCGGGTGATCCATGACGCAGAACAAGGCATTCGCATGGATGCGCCTGACCTGAGCTGGGTCTATCTCGAATATACCGATGACATGGGGCATGCGCATGGCGATGGTCCGGAGTTTTATGGTGCCGTGGACATGCTGGATGCGCAATTGGGTCGGCTCTGGAAGGCCATTGAATACCGAAAGCAACAGTTCAAGGAGGACTGGCTGATGGTCATCACCACCGACCATGGAAGGACGGAATTGGACGGTCGTCATCATGGTGGGCAATCCGCCCGCCAGCGCAACACCTGGATCGTTATGAATATCCCGGTGAACAACTATGCAAAATTTTACCAGCCGGGCATTGTCGACATCATGCCCACGATCGCCCGCTTTCTTCAGATCCCCATCCCCGCCGAAACACTTTATGAAGTGGACGGCATCGCGATGACCGGCAAAGTATCCGTCACCACTCCGGTGTTGAACCTGTTCCAAGGCAAGCTGGACATCAGCTGGCATGCATTGGACAGTTCAGGCAGCGTGAAGATCCTGGTGAGTACCGTCAATTCATTCAAGGAAGGTGGAAAGGATATCTATAAAGTGCTGGCTGAAGTACCGGTAATCAGCGAGCACATAACGATCGATGTATCAAAGCTGCCCTCGGATTTCTATAAAGTGGTGCTTGAAGCGAAATACAATTGCTCCAATGCCTGGTGGGTTGTGAAAAAGCAGTAGTGGGGATTGAGCCTCCTGAAGGCAAGCAACCCTATCTGAAATCCGAGATCGAACAATAGCAGGTACAAAGGCGATGAACCAGGAATTGTGTTTTCCTTGATGGCCACCGGGTGAGCAAAATCACAAATTCGGGGTCAATATTTCCTTAATATTATTCCATGAAAGAGGACCTGAAAGATCATTGGGAAGCCATCTACCAGACCAAACAACCGAATGAGGTCAGTTGGACACAGGAAATCCCCTCGATTTCCCTGGAGTTCATTCACAAGTACCGTATTGCCAGGAACACAAAGATCATGGATATAGGAGGGGGCGATAGCAAGTTGGTCGATTGCCTGCTGGCTGAGGGATTTTCAGACATCACCGTGCTCGATATCTCACCGTCCGCCATCCAGAGAGCAAAGGACCGGTTGGGAAACGAAGTGGACAGGGTCAAATGGATCGTCGGTGACGTATTGGAATTCAATCCCTCAGAAAAATACGGCCTCTGGCACGACCGCGCGGCATTTCATTTTCAAACCGATCCCGGAAAAATCCATACATACCTGGAGATCGTAAAAGAAGCCGTGGACGGAATGGTCATCATCGGGACATTTTCTGTCGACGGCCCGAACAGGTGCAGCGGCCTGGAGGTAAAACAATACGATGAAGGGGGAATGAAACAGATCTTCGAAGCTTCCCGGTTCAGGAATGTGGAATGCAAACGGGAAGATCATATCACACCATCAGGAAGCGTCCAGAATTTCGTCTTCTGCAGTTTCAGAAGGAGCGACTGAACTGCCCTTTTTGGAAGCACGCGTCACCACTGGACCAGCTTTGTCCGTGAGCATCCCAAGCCGGGTCTATGGTTTTGGAATTCTCCTTTTCCATACATTGAACCGGATCCGCAGCCGCTTCTCCATCAAGGAACTTCGCCAGTCGACGAAGAGGAGGGCCAGCAACAGCAGGACATAGGCGACCAAGGTGATCATGGTCTTCGGCGAAGCATCCCAGGAGAGGAGCTCTTTTGAATTCGTCACCACATAATTTCCCATGAACACGGCTATGGCGTCGCTGATGAACTTGCCTACCATGAATGCAGGAAGCACGCGCATGGGGTTCACGCGGGCAATGCCGGTCGTGACGAAGAGTGGCGTGCTCGAGATCGGCAACAACGTGTAGATCAAAGTGAAGACATGGGACCGGAGGCGGGTTGAGCTCAGTCTTTCCCCCAGGAAATGGATATCGCTCACTTTATCAGGCTTAAGCACCCTGTCCGACAAGCGTCCGATATACAGGCTGAACAGGTAACGGCCCAGGGCCGAGCCGATGACCCCCAGAATGATGACGGGCCAGATCTGGAGATGAAAAACATTCTGCAGCAGGATCATCAGGGTGAATGCAGGCGGCAGCGGCAGCGGGGTGCAGTCCACGATGATCGTGCCCAGGAATACAAGTACATAAGCCCACCACATATATATCCTGAATTTACTGCATTCCAGTCGGCCATACAAGATGATCCAAATCAGGGGTTACATACAATAAGGTCGATTCCACCCGAGAGGAACCCACCTCTTTGGGTGAATTGCGGCTGCTCATTCTTAGCCGTCAAAAATCCGGCTAACAGGTAATATATATATTACCTTACCTTTATGAAGTCCAGTGAGCTGGTGAGACTATTAAAAAAGGACGGCTGGGTTATTGTCCGTCAAGCCGGTAGTCACTTGATTTTGGAGCATCCGGTGAAAAGCGGGCAGATCGTATGCCCTTTTCACGGCAGTCATGAAGTGGGCAAGGGACTAGAGAAGAAGATCAAAAGGGATGCGGGTATCAGATAATTGGAATAGTATGAAGATCGACATGATCGTAGAAAGAACGAAAACAGGCTATTCAGCCTATGCTGAGCATTTTCCAGTTTATACCGTGGGAAAATCTCTTGATGAACTCAAAGGCAATATCCTTGAGGCGCTCAATCTCTTCCTGGAAAAACAAGGGAGATCAGTCACGGAAAAAGACCTGCGCATAAAACTTGACCTGCCCCAGTTCTTCGAGTTCTACAAAGTGATTAATGCAAAGGCTCTGTCAGAACGCATCGGCATGAACCAAAGCCTGCTGGCTCAATACATCAAAGGGCATAAAAAGCCCTCCCCCACACAAACCAAAAGGATACTCAAAGGTGTGCAGGAGATCGGGAATGAACTGGCATCCATCCGGTTCCTGATCTGACTCATAGGCCAGGAGTCTTTTTCGTCTGAATTTCCTGTGTGATTGATAACACTGTACTATTTTTAAATCTCATTTCAATTAAGAAAGACTTTCACTCATGAGCGTCCGAGAAGCATACCAGGAATGGTCAAACCAGTATGACACCAATGAAAACAAGACCAGGGACCTGGAAGCGCTTGCGCTAAGATCCATCCTGTCCAAGCTTGACTTCAGTTCCGTTCTGGAATTCGGATGCGGGACGGGGAAAAATACCGTGTGGCTCGAAACGAAAGCCAAGCAGGTGACGGCTGCAGATTTTTCTGAGGCCATGATCGAGAAAGCAGCGGGAAAGATCAAGTCAGCAAGCACGAAGCTGGTCATAGCGGATATCAACCAACCCTGGACATTTACTACCGGCACATTCGACCTGATCACATTCAGCCTCGTGCTGGAGCATATCCAGGATCTGGATACCGTCTTCAGCAAGGCCTTCCAGGTGGCCAATGAAAAGGCTTTTCTATATATCGGCGAACTACACCCATTCAAACAATATGCCGGCTCGAAAGCCAGGTTCATGACAGAAACAGGTGAGCAAGTCGTCGCCTGTTATACGCACAATATCTCTGAATTCATCCAGGCTGCTCAAAGACATGGCTTTCAACTATTCTTACTGGAAGAATGGTTTGATGACCATGACAAAACGGGAATACCCAGGATCCTGACGCTCCTGTTTCAAAAGGCGGCGAATCTGGCCTGATATTCAATAAGGTGACACCTCGGCCCTAGGATTTACTTGTAAGATCCCTGGAGAAAGGCTGGTTATAAAATCGCTTACCCATGCTTTTATACAAGGCGTTCGCCACGGCACCAAAAACAGGAGGGAATGGCGGTTCTCCCAATCCGGTCGGGTCGATGTCATTCTCGACAAAATGCACCTCGATCTTCTTGGGTGCTTCGCTCATGCGGATCATCCGGTAACGGTTGAAGTTGTTCTGCTCGGATACACCATCCTTATGGATCAGGCCGCCGAAAAACGCATTCCCGATCCCATCCACCACAGCGCCCTGCACCATGTTGATGGCAGCATCCGGGTTGATGACCACCCCACAATCCATCGCACTGAACACCCTTTCAACGTAAGGCTGGCCGTTCTTCTTCACCATATCCACCACATGTGCCGCATAGGAATTGTGGCAGAAATAGGCGGCGACCCCGCGACTGTACTTCTTGTTTTCCGCATCATTCCAGCCAGACTTCTCCTTCAGGAGTTTCAGCACTCCGGCATATCTGTCTGCGTCATATTCGTTGTTCTTTCCCACAGGATTTTCCTTGGCCCGTTTCAATAACTCCAGCCTGAGATCGATCGGGTCCTTGCCCATGGCTTCAGCCAACTCGTCCAAAAATGACTGTTCTGACGCAGCATTGAAGTTTGACGCAGGGGCCCTGAACGCCCCGATCGTGATGTTCGAAGGGATCTCCCACCCTTCCGCAAGGTAATTGTCCACTGCGCCCGCAGGGAACCTGTTCGGGTGTACGGCGTGCTCAGGGATCCCGCCACCCTTGACGTGAAATCCGATCAATTGCTTGTTGGCATCCAACGCAGCGCGATAAGTGGCTGTATACATGGGTCGGTAGATGCCGTAGGTCATGTCATCTTCACGGCTGTATACCAATTTGATCGGTGCCTTCATCTTCCTGGAGATGAGGGCCGCTTCCACCACATAATGGCCGTATGCCCGCAGTCCAAAACCTCCGCCCATACGGGTCATTTGTATCTCGATCTTGTCGGGCGGCAGGTTCAATATTTTCGACACCGTCGGTTCGATCCAGCCCGGGGCCTGATGCGGGCCGATCAACAGGGCTTTATCCTCTGTAACATGGGCGAAGAAATTCATCGGCTCCATGCAATTGTGCGGCAGAAAAGGGGCGGTATAGGTGCGTTCCAGGATCCGGGCCGCGTTCTTGAATGCGGTCTCCGGGTCACCGTCCTTACGCAATTGGGTCGCAGGCATCTTTGCACGCTCCGCCATCTTCGCCAGATGGACGCTGGTGCTTTCCAGGCCCGCCGGGATCGTCACCTCGTTCTTTCCCCGGAATCCCGTCTTGACTTCTTTGGTGTCACTGATCGGCTCCCAGGTCACTTTCAATTTCTTCCGGGCATTCATGACCTCCCAGGTGGTATTGCCCACCACAACCAGCAGATCATTGAATGTCCTCGTATCAAACCCACCCTGCACAAATCCGTCCTCGTACATCTTCAGGGTGAAAACATCCTTGATGCCCGGCATTTTTAAAGTTTCCGCCGCGTCGAAAGATTTCAGTTTCATCCCAAATGCATGCGGATGTTCGATCATGGCGACCAGCATTCCCTCCTGCGTATGGTCCAAAGCGAAAAGTGGCTTGCCGGTCACGACCTTCACGCCCTCCACATTTTTCTGCGAGCTACGAACGGTGCTGAATTTCCGTACGTCCTTCAGTTTCACTCCTTTGGGGATCGCTATGGCAGAGGCCTTCGATGCAAATTCACCATAGGTACCTGACTTGCCGCTCTTCTCATAATACAGCATTCCGGACTTCGTAGTGATCTCTTCCATGGGTACACCCCAGGTCTGCGCAGCCGCCTGCATCAGCATGTTGCGCGCCGAGGCACCGGCCTCCCGCAGGGGCTTCCAGTACATCCTTACCGAATTGCTGCCGCCAGTGAATTGTGGCCCCAGCTTGACATTGTCGTGCGGACCCATTTCCACCACCACTTTCTGCCAGTCGACATCCAGCTCTTCGGCAACGATCATCGGAAGCGATGTCATCACATTCTGACCGAACTCGGGATTCGGGTTGAGTATCTTGACGATGTTGTCAGGCGTGATCTTGATATAACCGGTGATCTCACTCCATGGCTCCGGCGCTTTTGCCTGGGGGGCCATACCCCCCATGTTCAATTTCGAAAACCCGCTGAAATGGATCATCAAGCCGCCGCCTGCCAGCAGGGATGATCTCAAGAATGAACGCCTGCTATTCGAACCGTTGATTTTTTCCATCACTATCCTTTGAATTGGGTGAATGATAACTGTTGCGATGTGCTCAATGATCCTTGGCGGCAGTTTTAATGGCTTCCCTTATCCTCACGTAAGTGCCACAACGGCAGATATTGCCTGTCATGGCCGCTTCGATCTGCGCTTCCGTCGGATGGGGGTTCGCTTTCAACAAAGCCGCGGCGGTCATGATCTGGCCAGACTGGCAATAGCCGCATTGAGCCACATCATGCTCCAGCCAGGCCTTTTGCAATGGATGTTCACCATTCTCCGAAAGACCTTCGATCGTGGTGATCTCATTCTTGCCGATCGCCGACACCGGCAGCTGGCAAGAGCGAACAGCATTTCCATTCAAGTGAATGGTACAAGCGCCACATTGGGCAACGCCGCATCCGTACTTCGTACCCGGCATGTTCAGGTGCTCCCTGAGAACCCATAACATGGGGGTCGCCGGATCAACATCCACTTGTTTCGTCTGACCGTTGATTTTCAAGCTGAATACTGCCATCCTGTAGGTTTTTACGGTTATTTTAATGTATGAGCTGGTTCTCCCGCAACCATTGCTTCACTTTTGTCTCTGCCTCCGAGGCCTTCTCATCCCTGATGGCGAGTTTTACCCCATCACGTTCAATGCCTCCCCTGATCTCAAAGCCGTTCAGTACTTTACTCCTGGGGCATAGCGCCTTCACGGTTTGGAAGCCACTGCCGACTCCATAACCGGCATTCGTGTTAAAAGGTATGACGGTCTTCCCACTCAGGTCATATTTATACAAAAAGCTCTTCATCGGCGGCGGCATCTTCATGTCCCAGGTCGGGAAACCCACAAAGACGATATCGCATGTACTGATATCATCAACGCGGGTCTTCAAAGGGGGCAGGTATCCGGTCTCATTCTCCTTCACCACTTGCTGTACCGTGGCCCGGTAATCCTCAGGGTAGGGCGTCTCCAACTCCAGCGCAACCAGCACGCCTCCGACTTCCCGCTGGATCATCTCGGCGATGACCTTTGTGTTGTTCGTCCTGGAGAGATACACGATCAGGATCCTGCCGGATCTGGCGGATGGGGTCTGTGCACTACCGGTCGATATGCACAGACTCAACATGGTGGCCAAAGCAAACAGGTTCCTCATCGCGCATTGCCGTTCAGATCGAGTTACGGCCGGTTGCTATTGCTGGTCATTTTCACGGGCCGCATCAAATGCGAAAAGGTGAGCGAGCCCATCTTCCACTTTCCCTTGTCTTTTATGTACACCTCCGTGACCATGAAAGGATTGGTGACCTCTCGGCCGCCCACCTGCGCCACCAGGTCGATGTCATTCAACAGGATGGCCGTGTTTCCGAAAATGTTCACAATGACCGCATACACTTCGGCCTTCTTGTACCAGATGCCTCCACTTTGGATGGTGTTGATCTCCTGGGACTTTCCCCAGCTGCCGCCCATGTGAATGAACATGGATTTCTCATCGAACAAGACATTCAGGGAATCGACATTCTTGTCGGCCATCCAAGCCCATTTCTTCTTCGAAAGATTGATGATCTCCTGCTGTTCAGGCGTGTTGGTGGTGGATGTCTTGATGGATTCCGTAGGCGGCTGCTGTGCGTGAAGTGCCTGAGCCGCGAAAAGCGTCATGGAGAGCGCGATGATCTTGAATTTCATATTTATGATAGTTTACGTTCACCTAACCATTTCACCATGGCCGGATCACGGTGGTCAAAGAACAGGCTCTTCCCGCCATCCAGGGTCCTGATGGCCTCCATATCCTCCGTGGTCAGCGCAAAATCGAAAATGTTGAAGTTCTCCTCAATACGCTCCCTGCGAACGGATTTCGGAATGGCTACCACGCCCCGCTGGATCAGCCAGCGCAGGATGACCTGTGCGACCGACTTGTTGCATTTCTTCCCGATCGACGAAAGCAGTTCATTCTGGAACATCCCGTTCTTCCCTTCGGCGAAAGGACCCCAGGATTCGATCTGTACGCCAAGTTCATGCATGTACGCTTGTGCCTCCACCTGCTGATGGAAGGGATGGGTCTCCACCTGGTTGACCGCAGGAACCACTTTGTTATGGACGATCAGGTCCGTGAGCCGGTCAGGCTGGAAATTGCTGACACCGATGGCCCTGACCTTGCCCGCCTGGTACAACTCCTCCAAGGCACGCCATTTCCCATAAACATCGCCAAAGGGTTGGTGGATGAGGTATAGGTCCAAGTAATCCAACTGAAGTTTTTTCATCGACTCGTCAAAAGACTTCAGTGCTCCCGCATAACCGTCCGACTGTATCCAGAGTTTGGTGGTGATGAACAATTCCTCCCGGGGCACGCCACAGCTTTTGATCGCCCGGCCCACGGCCTCTTCATTGAAGTAAGAAGCGGCGGTATCGATCGATCGATAGCCCACGGACACTGCGTCCAAGACGCTCCGTTCACATTCAGCCAAGTCCTTCACCTGGAAGACGCCGAAACCCAGGATGGGCATCTCAACGCCGTTATTCAATTTTACTGTCTGCATATTCCCGTTCATCTGATTCAATGCAAGTTGCCGGAGGTCACGGCTTTTTCTATCAGGTCAAGCCTTGCCTTCCTGCTATCAGCTCCGCCGGAGGCCGTACCGTCGGACCGGAACTCAAGGATCATATTTGTTTTGGGGTCGAAGGCCGGCCATTTCGCGAGACCGGGACCATTGGGATCCCCTGTTTTGGCGAAGTTCACCCAGTAGGCGTTCACCATCTTGGCCAATTCCTTGTCCTGGGGAGGCACAGCAGCCCCGTTCCAACCCCGGAGGTTGTTGAACACATAAGCGATCTCGGAACCATGGCCTGCACCAAAGCGCATCATCTGCTTCAGCGGAGCCGATACATAAGAGAACAAGTAGATATAAGCGGGGTTCCCTTTTGCAGCAAATGCTGCTGCGGTGAATCGGGCTGGCTCAGCCCACACTTTGTCCGTATTGACAAGGGAGAGCATTTTGGCGAAATCGGTTTCCCCATCAGGGTCATATACGGCGGCCGCTTCATCCTTCATCTTGCCGAAAAGGGATAGAAGCTCGTCCTTGGTGCGGGCATTTACAAATCCCGCAGGCACTTCCGCACTGTTCGACCCGATCATGAGTTTGACGGGGGCCTGGTGTCCGGCCATATAAGCAGATTGGGCGGTTTCGACGACCAGTTTGCCATCCAGTATCGGGCCGGGATAAGTAGGCGGGCCTCCTTGCCCTGCCGTCTCCTGACCTCCATCGACGATCTGCGCCACCGTGAGTGCACGAAGCTTGGCCAGCGCGGCCTCGTCGGTGCCCTGGATGCCTTGCCTCACGGCGAAATTCACCCCGATCGTCTCCGCGGATACGGGATAATAGCTGTCCGCATTCTCCAGATGGATCGGCCTGCCGGTAAGCACACCGTCCCTGCCGCCACCTGACTCGCTGATCGCCTTCTGGAATAGCCCTTTGGCTTGCGGGATGGTGATGAGTGAGTGCACAGAAACGCCTCCGGCCGACTCGCCGAAGATGGTCACATTCTTGGGGTCACCACCAAATGCCGCAATTTCCTGCTTCACCCATTTGAGGGCGGCGATCTGGTCCATATAAGCATAGTTGCCTTTGGGCTCTTCCGGATGCTCACGGCTGAGTGCCGGGAATGCAAAGAATCCAAGGCGCCCAAGCCGGTAGTTGACGGTGACCAGGATGACGCCCTGGCGGGCGAACTGCGTACCGTTGAAATCAGGAGATGAACCACTGCCAAAGACAAAGGCACCCCCATGTATCCACACCATGACCGGCAGTTTTGAGCCTTTCACGGCGCCTGGCGGTGTCCATACATTGAGGTAAAGGCAGTCCTCCGAAGATGTTTTCGAGATGGAATCTGCGCCCCGTGGAAAACCGGGTTGAGCACAGTCGGGGCCGGACTTACTGGCATCCCGAACACCTGTCCATGCTGCCAGAGGCTGAGGCGGACGCCAGCGGAATTCGCCTAAAGGTGGTACTGCAAAGGGTATCCCCTTGAAACTGAGCGCATCCCCTTCCGCCTCTCCACTCAAGTCACCGTAGGATGTATGAACAAGTGGCTTGGCTGCAGCGGCTTGCCCAACAACAGGTTGAATTGATGTAAAACCCGAGAAGAGGATCGATATGAAGACAACGAAAACCCTGCTCATGGAAAATGTCTTGAAAATGATATGGCCTGAAGGCCGAAGCCCATGATTCCGCACGGGTGAAGGTCAGTACATTCCACCGCCCTCCTGTTATACGGATCACGGAAAATACTACCCATTTCACGGAACTATGAGGGGGCGTATATGGGCGGCCGCACGAACCCCTACATTTGTCTCAACCAACAGGACTCAAAGATGCCTACCGTGCATACCTTCCAGACCGTGGCGGCCTACAACGTCCTGAACAATCAGGAAACACTCCATCCGCTGGTCAGTGTGATCGACCTGTCCAACGCCAAGCCCCGGTCTTGGGGTGAGAAATTCGTCAAGATCAACTACGGCCTGTATGGGATATTCCTCAAGGAAGCCAAATGCGGTGACCTGCGTTATGGGTGTGACTATTACGATTACCAGGAAGGCACGCTGGTCTTTGTCGCACCGGGACAAGTGCTGGAAGTGGAAACCAACGGAGAGGTGTACCAACCCAAAGGCCATGTCCTGGTCTTCCACCCCGACCTCATCCATGGCACACCGCTAGGGCGTCACATCAGTGAATACTCATTTTTTGAATACCGTTCCAACGAAGCCCTCCACCTCTCTGAAAAGGAAAAGCAGATCTTCCTGGATGGACTCTCCAAGATCGAGTATGAGCTGCACCTGCCGATCGACAAGCACAGCAAGAAGCTCATCGTGGCGAACATCGACCTGCTGCTGGGATATTGCACCCGCTTTTACGACCGGCAATTCCTGACGCGCGAAAAGGTCAACAAAGGGATCCTTGAAAAATTCGAGACCCTGCTGAATGGTTATTACGCATCCGACAAACCCCAGCAGGAAGGTCTGCCCTCGGTCACGTATTGCGCCGGAGCACTGCACCTGTCCGCCAATTATTTCGGCGACCTGATCAGGAAGGAGACCGGAAGGTCCGCGCTGGAGTACATCCACGACAAGATCATCAGCATGGCCAAGAACAGGATCGCGGAAGATGAAAAAACCATCAACGAGATCTCCTTTGAACTCGGGTTCAAATATCCGCAACACTTCACGAGGCTGTTCAAACAGAAGGTGGGTGTGTCGCCGAAAGAATACAGGAATTTGAACTGAAACGAACTGCAATCCGGAATTCGGAATCCGCTGACCCTTTAAAATGCATGGGCCGCAAACCACTTGGCGAAAGCCTGCCAGGCAGCGGATTCCCTGGAGATCCAGATGAAATGATCGAGCAAGAGCACGCTCAATACGGTAAGCATGGGCTTCACATTCGAGCCCTTCCCGAAATCATTCCATAGCATGAGCGTCGCAATGATCTCCCCCAAACCATAGGCGACGAGTTTCGACTGCGGCATGGTGAATCCACCGTAGATCTCCAAAGCCCTGCCCAATCCGGGGCCGATCATGATCAGCGAAGTACCGATCATGTACCTCATATGCACGAAGGAATCGCGCCGGTTCACCATCGCCAGGATGAAGAAGGTTCCAAAGACGATGATATTGGGCACGGGCAACGCCATGTCCCTGAGTACCTCATGCTCCGGGAATTTGGGCAGGTCCCGATAATACCCCATCCGCAATACCAGGAAGATCGAGAAACAGACCAGTGGCGCGATCACATATCCCAGCTTGCCGATCGTCCGATGCAATGAATTTTTTCCGAAGCGGATCAGAAAAGGCTGGACGATGAGCATGGCGAACCAACTCATCAGGACAGCACCATGAAAATGCTGCTCCCACTGAAAACCGGTGAACTGGGGAAAGAAGATGGTGTAGGTCCGATGGAAACCGATCATTGTGCATATCCAGATGCCGATGAACAGGAAACCGATATTATCCTGGAACATGTTTCTTTTAGCATCTACGGACATGGCGGAATGGTTGAGGATGTGAATGGTAAAAACAAACGGGAACACGAGCGGCCCCACGGCCGGAGACTATGGAAAAGTAATGAGCAGGCTGGATCAAGGTAGGGAGGAAAGGATAATATGCACTAAATGTAACATGCTCCTGCCATCTTCCAAAAGAAATCACCGAAAGAATACCCTACGCGGGACCGATGGTCCAGTCAAGAGCCATCAGGCATTCAGCATTGAGAATCCCTAGCTAGGGCTTCCGATAAAACGCGACCTTCTCCGCTGCCAGCGGTGTCTTCCCGAGAATGATGTCTGCTGCTTTTTCCGCGATCATCATGATGGGCGCATACAGGTTGCCATTCGTGATGTAAGGCATCACACTCCCATCTACCACCCGCAAGCCATCTACACCGTGCACCCGCATGGTTTTGGGATCCACGACGGACATGCCATCAATTCCCATCCTGCAGGTACAGGACGGATGCAAGGCGGTCTCGGCATCACGCTTGACCCATTCCAGGATCTGCTCGTCGGTGTCCACCACTGGCCCGGGCGAGATCTCGCCACCATTGTACTCGGACATCGCAGGCTGGCTCAGGATCTTGCGCGCGCAACGTACAGCCTCGACCCACTCCTTCCTGTCCTGCTCCGTGGAGAGATAATTGAACCGGATCGCGGGCTTCTCGCGCGGGTCGGCAGACTTGATCAGCACGGAACCCCGGGCATCTGAATTCATCGGACCTACATGCACCTGGTAGCCATGGCCACCGGAAGGAGAACTGCCATCATATCGTATCGCCACCGGCAGGAAATGGAATTGCAGGTTGGGATAGGCCACCGTATCGTTGCTTCGGATGAACCCACCTCCTTCAAAATGATTGGTGGCGGCAGGACCCTTTTTGAACAACATCCACTCAAGACCCACCCAGGGTTTGTTGTACCATTTCAGGGCAGGCCATACACTCACCGGTTTCTTGCAGGCGAACTGGACATAGACTTCCAGGTGGTCCTGCAGGTTCCGACCGACGCCGGGCAGTTCATGCACCACATCGACGCCCGCTGCCTTCAGTGTTTCCGGATCGCCGATCCCGGACAACTGAAGCACCTGCGGCGAATTGAAGGCCCCGCCACAGCAGATGACCTCACCCGCCGTGATCTTATGCACGTCCTTCCCTACCAGATATTCCACCCCCACAGCACGCTTGCCGGAGAAAACGATCTTGGATACGAGTGCCCCACAGACTACTTCCAGGTTCTTGCGCTTGCCTTCCACGGGGTGCAGATAGGCCCTGGTCGCGGACCAACGCCTGCCTTTCTTGATGTTGCGATCGAACATACCGAACCCTTCCTGCTGGAAACCATTGACATCATCCGTCAGCGGATATCCGGCCTGCTTTGCAGATTCAAAGAACGCCTTGAACAGTGGATTCGTGGCGGGCCCGGTTTCCAGATGCAATGGACCACCACCGCCCCGATAAGCATTCGTTCCCGCCGTCCTGTTTTCGGATCGCTTGAAATAAGGAAGGCAATGTGCATAGTCCCAGGTCTCCATGCCCGGATCCTTCGCCCATTTTTCATAATCGAGGGCATTGCCCCGGATGAAGATCATTCCGTTGATGGAGCTTGACCCGCCGAGCACTTTGCCGCGGGCATGATACACCTGGCGGTTGTTTATGAATGGCTCCGGCTCGGACTTATACATCCAATCATAATATTTACTGCCGATCGGATAGGTGAGCGCGGCTGGCATGTGGATGAAAATATCCCACCACGGGTCCCGGCGACCTGCCTCGATGACCAACACGCGATGTGTGGGATCCTCGCTCAACCTGTTTGCCAGGACGCAACCGGCCGAGCCTCCTCCAATGATGACCGTATCAAATATCTTCTCCATGTCAATAAGGTGAATCTACATCTCCCAACTCCACATACACGCTCTTGAGCTGGGTATAATATTGTATCGCCGCCAGGCTGTTCTCACGCCCCAACCCGGACTGCTTGTACCCGCCGAATGGAAGTTCGATCGGCGTGATATTGTAATTGTTGATCCAGCAGGTGCCGGCCTGCAACTGATGAATGACCCGATGCCCGCGCCGGATATCATTCGTGAACACGCCGGCTGCCAGTCCAAAGTCGGTATTGTTCGCCCGCCGGATCACTTCCTCCTCCGTATCAAAGCTGAGTATGGACAGCACGGGACCAAAGATCTCGTCAGAACAGATCTCCATCGCATCTTCGCAGTCCGTGAATATGGCCGGCGTCAGAAAATTGCCGGCCCGGATATCGCGTCCCTTGAAATCCTTTTCAGACCTGAGGCCCCCGGTCAACAACTTGGCGCCGGCAGCTTTTCCCGATTCGATGAAGCGAAGCACTTTCTCCAGGTGTGCTTTGCTGATCAACGCGCCCATCTGCGTATCGGGGTCGGTCGGGTCACCGACCTTGATGCGTTCCGTGCGCACTTTCAATTCTTTCAGGAACGCATCCATGATCTTGTGTTGCACGAACACGCGGGTGCCATTGGAACATACCTCCCCCTGCGTATAAAAATTTGCCAGCAAAGCGGCAGATACGGCATTGTGGATGTCCGCGTCCTCGAACACGATCAAAGGGGACTTGCCTCCCAGTTCCAGGGTGACCCGCTTCAATTGGCTGGCTGCCCCTGCAAAGATCTTCTTCCCTGTGGGCACCGATCCGGTCAGCGAGATCTTCGCGATACCTGCATGTTCGCAGAGCTTGCTGCCCACCACTCCATCCCCTTGCAGCACATTGAACAGACCCGGAGGGGCTCCGGCATCCATGAAGGCCCGGGCCAGTTCCAGCGCCGTCGCGGGCGTCAGTTCGGAGGGTTTGAAGATCATGGCATTGCCGCAAGCCAGGGCCGGCGCGGCTTTCCAGGCAGCGATCTGGATCGGATAATTCCAGGCACCGATCCCGAGGCAAACCCCCAGGGGCTCTGCACGCGTGTATCCGAAGGCATTCTTCAGATCGAAAAACTCTCCGTGAATGCCCGCGGCCATGCCCCCGAAATATTCCAGGGCATCGGCGGCCGAGCTGACATCGACGGCAAGGGATTCCGCCAGGGGCTTGCCCACATCCTGCGTTTCCAAGATGGCGATCTCCCCCAGCCTTGACCGAAGGATCTGTGCCGTTCGGGTCAGCACGCGTCCGCGTTCCGCACCGGTCTTCGTTCTCCAGGACTGAAAAGCTTTTTCAGATGATCGCACCGCCGCTTCGATCTCCTCCCCGCTGGCCGGGTGCACTTCTCCCAACGGCTCATTGTTCGCCGGATTGAGATTCACCCAGGACCCGCTGTTATGGCCCGAGGTGATCGAGCCGTCTATGAACTGCGTATATGCCATGATCCGTTAAGGTAGTTTTCCTTTTTTATCTGACTTATAATAATAGATGGCCAGGCCGATGCCGATCAGTATCGCTGTGTAGATCCAGGCCGAAAAACGGTGATACCATTCCGTACCATAGGTTGAAGCCCGTGGCCACGACACGTTGATGACCATGAAACTGCTCCAGATCAGCGCCAGAATATTGACCGGCAGTCCCCATTTTCCGAGGCTGAATACGATATGTCCATCCACATCGGAACGCGACGACGTCAGCCTGTTCTTCAATTGAAGGGCCACCACGATCCAATAGGCCAGGTTGGCCCACAGTATGGCGATCGACGTGATCAGTTCAAACACCTTGGGGAACTGGAGATTCATGCCCAACACGGCGATGGCCCCGAATCCGCAGAGCAAGGTCGCGGTGACCGGTGTTTGTGTTTTTACGGACACCCTTGACAAAGGTTTGCTGTAAGGAAGACAACCATCTCTTCCCATCGCGAACATCAGCCTGACCGCGCCCGACTGGACCGCCAGGGTGCATACGACGATGGCAAAGATGACGATGCAGAGGAACAGGATGCCGGTGGTCTCTCCCAACACCGTTTTCACCAGCAGCGGCAATCCGCCACGGATATTGCCGAGGTCCTGCATGCCCTGGTCCGGCACGGCCATCAGGGCGAACAGCAAGACGAACAGCCCCCCGGTGCCTGCCGCCAGCAGGGCTTGCAGGATCGCGCGCGGAGCCTTCCTTCGGGGATCGTGGGTTTCTTCGGCCAGTGTTCCGGCGGTATCGAA
>Ga0075026_100000400_pt1 | contig 17105 bp, 12 predicted proteins | sample Str012_2_FD_71392 | JGI IMG/M metagenome (GOLD analysis project Ga0075026, IMG submission 71392) | Freshwater sediment microbial communities in response to fracking from Pennsylvania, USA - Straight Creek_MetaG_SC_2012 | ecosystem: Environmental > Aquatic > Freshwater > Creek > Sediment... | reverse complement strand
CGACGGGGACGTGCGGTGGCGGCAGTGGGGATCACCGGGCTGGTGGTGCTGGCCGGGTGCAGCGGGAGCGAGACGATCTCGGGGAGCCCGCCACCCGTCGACCTCGGCGACGCGCGCCTGATCGCGTACGACTCCTGTGACGGGCTGCTCGACTGGTTCCATCAGGAGGCCTCGGCCCGGGTGACCGCCTACGGCCTCGAGACGGCGAACGGCTACCCCAGCGTGGCCCGCAGCGCGGCCGAGCTCGGCACAACGGCCGGCGCGGCGTCGTCGTCGTCGGCCGACTCCTCGGCCTCTGCGCCCACGGCCGCGTCCGGCGACGGCGGGACCTCCACCACCAACACCCAGGAGCCGGGCGTCGGCGAGCCCGACCTGGCCTGGACCGACGGCACCCGTCTGGTGACCGTCGAGGGCGGGGTCCTGAGGGTGGTCGACCTGGATGCCGGTGCCGTCACCGCCACCGTCGCCCTTCCCGACGCCGAGACGGGCAGCACCCCGGTTGGCCTGCTCGTCGACGGTGACCACGCCCTGGTGGTCCAGCGGTCCTCCGGCGCCGTCGCCTACGACACGCCGGGCACCACCCGCGGCGGCATCGCCTCGATGCCCGTGCAGGCCACCGCCGGCACCCGCCTCACCCGCATCGACCTCACCGCCTCCCCGACGATCGTCGGCAGCGTCACCGTCGACGGCGACTACGTCGACGCCCGCATGGTCGACGGCGTGGTGCGGGCCGTGGTGCGCTCCTCCCCCGCCCAGCTCGGCTTCGTGTACCCGTCGGGCAACAGCCAGGCCGCCATCGACCGGGCCGCCGCCGCCAACCGCCAGGTGGTCGCCCAGAGCACCATCTCGGACTGGCTGCCCACCATGACCGTCGAGGCCGACGGGCGAGAGGGCACCACCACCCCGGCCGTCGACTGCGCCGCGGTCGACCACCCGACGACGTTCGGTGGCTTCGGTGTGGTCACGGTGGTGGGGCTGGACCTGGGGGCCGGCGCCGTCGACCCCCTGCCCTCCGCCGCGGTCGTGGCCGACGCCCAGACGGTCTACGCCTCCACCCAGTCCCTCTACCTGGCGACCACCCGCTGGCCGTCCTACGGGATGCCCACCGGCGGCGACACGACCACCACCTCCACCCCCGTCGAGGAGCAGCAGGTCCGCACCGATGTGCACGCCTTCTCGCTGCCCGCCGACGCCGCGGCCCACTACGAGGCCTCGGGCTCGGTGCCGGGACAGTTGCTCGGCCAGTTCGCGCTCTCCGAGCACGACGGCGACCTTCGCGTGGCCTCGACCACCACACCGGGCTCGTCCATGGAGCCGATGCCCATGACGGGTGAGGGCGACGTCTCCTCCCCCGGAGCCGCCGCGGTGGCGCCCCCGACGACGGTGAGCGAGAGCCGCATCACCGTGCTCCGTCGTGACGGCACCACCCTGTCGAGGGTCGGCGAGGTCACCGGCCTCGGCCCCACCGAGCAGATCCGCGGCGTCCGCTTCTCCGGCCCCACCGCCTACGTGGTGACCTTCCGCCAGACCGACCCGCTCTTCGTCGTCGACCTGAGCGACCCCGAGGCGCCCCGGGTGGCCGGCGAGCTGAAGATCCCCGGCTACTCGTCGTACCTCCAGGAGCTCGCAGACGGCCGGGTGCTCGGCGTCGGGCAGGACGCCACCTCCAGCGGCCGTCGCACCGGCTTCCAGGAGAGCCTGTTCGACGTCTCCGACCCGGGCAGCCCCCAGCGGCTCGCCCAGCTCGCGGTGCCCTACGGCGAGTCGTCGGCCGAGAGCGATCATCACGCCCTGCTGTGGTGGGCGCCGGCCGACCTGCTGGCCATCCCGGTGGTCAACTGGCCGCTCCCGACGGGGGCGACGGGCGCCGGAATCCTCGTCACCAGGGTCACCGACACCGGGATCGAGCAGGTCGGCACGGTGGTCCACCCGGGCTCGACCGGCTACGGCGGATCGACGCCGAGCTGCCCGCCGAACGCCAACTGCGTGATGACGGTCGTGCCCGACACCTCCGGCTACCCCACCCCGATCGACCGGACGCTCGTGGCCAACGGCCGGCTCGTCACCGTCTCCACCGCCGGGGTGAAGGTCAGCGACCTCACCACCCTCGCCGACCGGGCCTGGATCCCCTTCTCCTCCTGACCCCTTCCTCCTGGCCCCTCAGGCGATCGGGGTCATACGAGGGCTGAACGCCGGGCTGGTGACGCCCTCGGGGATCACGTCGAGCCCGGCCGCCACGTCGGCCACGAGAGGCCCGACCGCGGCGGCGATCGGCGCCAGGACGTCGAGGTCGAACCCGTAGACCGCGGCGGCGTTGCCGGAGAGCATGGCCTCGACCTCCGATCGCTCGACGCCGGCGAAGGTGAGAGCGATGGCCTCCTTGGAGAACGGCGGCGTGCCCTCGAGGTGGGGGTAGTCGCTCCCCCACATGATCTTCCCGACACCGATGGCGTCACGCCTCACGCAGTCGTCGCGGTGGAGGAACGACGCACCGACGGCGCAGTTGGTCTCCCAGTACTCGCTCGGCATGCGGTCGAGCAGGAACGGCTGCACGAAGGCCAGCTCGCCCACGTTCCCGCCGGCGATCTGGGCGTAGAACATGTCCATCGTGTCGAGGGCGTCGCGCAGCCACCCGAGGCCCTGCTCGGCCAGCACCAGCCTCAGGGCCGGGAAGCGGTCGAAGACGCCCGACAGCACGAACGACCAGAGCGGCCGGTGGGAGTACCAGGCCACCTCCATGAGCCACATGGACAACGAGGCCGGGTACATGCCGTAGTCGGGCGAGGCGCCGCCGCCGTGGGCGTTGACGACGAGACCCCGCTCCTCGCACGCCCGCCACACGGGGTCGTAGTCAGGGGCGTGGAGCGGCGGGATGGTGGAGCCGGGCGGGATGCCGGGCAGCAGCACGCCACCGCGCAGGCCGTGGTCGGCGATCCAGTGCACGTCGCGCACGGCCTCGTCGACATCGTTGAGCAGGAGCTGCCCGATGCCGGCCCGGCGCTCGGGCTGCTCGGCACACCAGTCGGCCATCCAGCGGTTGTGGGCCCGCAGCCCGGCCAGGCGGTGGGCGAAGTCGTCGGCCGTCGGCGAGGTGGCCACCAGGTTCCCGCTGGGGAAGAAGGGCGGCACGGTGTTCGGGTAGACGACCTCGGCCACGACGCCGTCGGCCTCGAGGTCGGCGGTGCGGCGCGCGCTGTTCCAGTTGCGGTCGGCGTCCGGGCGCTCGAGGTCGCCGAACGGGTTCACGAACGCCGCGGCCCACCGGTCGAAGTCGTCGTGGAAGCGCGACTCCAGGTACGGCTTGTAGTCCAGCAGATCGGCTCCGGCGTGGCAGTCCGACGAGATGACGATGTAGCGGTCCATCCCCGTCCCCCTTCCCCGTGGCCGCCACGGGGAGGCGACCGGGAGCCGACCGTACCCGCCCGGGCAGCGACCCGCCCCGGGGGCGGCACCATCGGGGACCCCTGTGCGACCGGCCGCCCTCCACTAGGTTCCCGCCAACCGGACCGAGGGGGCACCGTGGACCTGCAGGAACTGAGCGACAAGCTCGAGATCAACGAGGTCTTGACCCGATACGCCCGCGGCGTCGACAGCGAGGACTGGGATCTCTGGAAGACGGTCTTCACGCCCGACGCCCACCTCGACTACAGCTCGGCCGGCGCCGCCGTCGGGAGCCGTGACGAGGTCGCCGACTGGCTGCGCGATGCCATGCAGCACCTCCCGATGAAGCAGCACTACATCACCAACGTCGAGATCGAGCTCGATGGCGAAAGGGCGAAGGTGCGGGCGATGTTCTACAACCCGATGATCCTGCCCGGCTCGACCGAGATCAGCGCGTGTGGCGGCTACTACCACCACGACATGGTGCGCACCGCCGACGGGTGGCGCAGCGAGCGCCTCGTCGAGCAGAACGAGTGGTTCCTCAACCCACCCGGCTGACGACCGCGGCGCTCACGGCCTGAACCCCTCCGGTCCCCACCGGCCGGCGGGTCGCAGGGCGGCGCGGATGCCGCCGGAGTGGCAGGCAAGGAGCCGGCCCTGCTCGTGCACCGCAGGCATCGCCGCGCCCGACAGGGCCACGGCCTCCATGACGTCGATGCCCTCGACGTCGTAGATCGTCAGGTAGTTGGGGCCGAAGCGGGCCGGCTCGAGGCGCACCCAGCGACTGGCATCGGTGAACCCGCCCGAGGCGAGCATGTCGGGGATGTGCATCGCCGACAGCCACTCGTTCCAGTGGGCGTCGAGGGCCCGGTCGTTGGGCCCGACGTAGGCGATCACCTGCCCGGTGACCGACGCCCGTGGCTCCAGCCGCCCCGGCCACCCGGAGGCCGACGCCAGGACGTCGACGGCCGAGATGGTGTGCAGCGGGTGGAGCCGCCCCTCCGAGCGCGAGCGGTCGAGGTGGTCGAGCAGCAGGGGGCCACCCACCCGCACGTCGTCGAACTCGTAGACGGTGACGTGGGTGAAGCCCACCGGCGGCGACGCCCCGGCCGGGCGGTCGGCCACCTCCCAGCGGGTGACCGCCCAGGCGCCCGACGCCTCCGCCGTGTCCGGCAGGTGCTCGTCGTCGCACCAGGTGTCCCACTCGTCCTCGCCGTGGAGGTCGCTCGGGCGGCTGAACACCACCACGATGCCGTCGGTGCGCCCCCGGTCCCGTGCCATGCCGGCGACCGTAGCCCGCGGCCATCTCGCGATCCGACGCGCGAACCAGTCGCCGGGACGACTGGTTCGCGCGTCGGTTCGGAGCTGCTCGGGTCGGGGCTACCGCTGGCTGAGCGAGCCCGGACGATCGACCGAGCGGGGGTCCTCGCCCGAGTCACGGATGCGCACGATGCGGTTCATGGCGTTGAGGAACGCCCGGGCCGACGCCTCGACCACGTCGGTGGAGAGCCCGCGACCGGGCATGCCCAGGCCGTCGACCTCGAAGCGCAGGGCCACGTCGGCGAGGGCGTCGACGCCGCCGGTGACCGAGGTGACCGTGTAGTCGGTGAGGGTGCCGTCGATGCCGGTGGCCTGCTTGATGGCCTTGCAGGCGGCGTCGACCATGCCGTCGCCCTCGGCGGTGGCGGTGAGCTGCTCGCCCTCGTGGTCGAGCACGACGGTGGCCTTCGGGGTCGTGTTGGACCCACCCTCGCACTCCACCGACACCAGCTGGAACCGGTACCGGACGGTGTCGCCCATCTCCTCGGCGACCAGCGCCTCGAGATCGGCGTCGCTCAGCTCTACCTTGCGGTCGGCCAGCTCCTTGAAGCGGGTGAAGACCTGGTTCAGGGCGTCGCCGTGGAGGTCGTAGCCCATCTTCTTCAGCGTGTCGGCGAAGGCGTGGCGGCCCGAGTGCTTGCCGAGGACGATCTTCGATTCACCCTGGCCGACGGCCGCGGGGTCCATGATCTCGTAGGTGCTGCGCTCGTTCAGCACGCCGTGCTGGTGGATGCCCGACTCGTGGGCGAAGGCGTTGCGGCCCACGACGGCCTTGTTGTACTGCACCGGGTAACCGGTGAGCCGGCTCACCAGGCGGCTGGTGCGGGCCAGCTCCTCGGAGCGGATGCCGCAGTCGATGCCACCGAAGTAGTCGGCGCGGGTGCGCACGGCCATCACGACCTCTTCGAGCGCGGCGTTGCCGGCGCGCTCGCCCAGGCCGTTGATGGCGCACTCGATCTGGCGGGCTCCGCCCTGCATGGCCGCCAGGGAGTTGGCCACCGCCAGGCCCAGATCGTTGTGGCAGTGGCTCGAGATGACGTAGTCGCCGGTGACGCGGGAGCGCACGTCGTGCAGCCGCTTGGCGTACTCCTCGGGGATGCCGAAGCCCACGGTGTCGGGGATGTTCAGGGTGGTGGCGCCGTTGTCGACGGCGATCTGCAGCACCTCGCACATGAAGTCGAAGTCGGAGCGGGAGGCATCCTCCGGGGAGAACTCGACGTCGTCGGTGTAGCCCTTGGCGCGGGCTACGGCCGACGCGGCCTCGGCCTTGACCTGGTCGGGGGTCATGCGCAGCTTGTGCTTCATGTGCGTCTCGCTGGTGGCGATGAACACGTGGATGCGGCGGTGGGTGGCGGGCTCGATGGCCTCCCAGCAGCGGTCGACGTCGCCCAGCGCGGTGCGGGAGAGGCCGCAGATGATGGGGCCCGAAACGCCCTTGGCGATGGCCTGGACCGACTCGAAGTCGCCCTGGCTGGCGATCGGGAAGCCGGCCTCGATCACGTCGACGCCCAGGCGGGCCAGCTGCTCGGCGATCTCCAGCTTCTCGCCCTGGTCGAGGGAGATGCCGGGCGACTGCTCACCGTCGCGCAGGGTGGTGTCGAAGATGATCAGCCGGTCGGCGTCGGTGCCGGCCGGCGTGGAGGTGTCGGGGGTGGGTGCGGTGTCCATGAGGGGTGCCTTTCCGAGGCGAAGGTCGAGCGGGTCTCCTGCGGTGCGGTGGGACGAGTGCGGTGGTGCGCTGGGCACCAGGGCCGGAAAACGACGAAACCTCCCGGCCCGGGGGCACAGGAGGTCGACGAGCACCGGTATGGAGGCACTCGCCCTAGCTAAGGAGAAGCTCCAGAGTGGTGGCGACAGAACGCATGGTCGCCAGTGTGCCGAGTCGCTCCGGAAACGTCAACCCGATTGAGTCGTCGCGGACACCCGACGCTTCCGGTGGAGGCTCCGCGTCACGGGCGACGCGGGATCCCCACCAGAACGATCGGGGTGGCTCAGAGGGTGTCGACGGAGGTGATGCCCTCGACGGCTCGCAGGGTGTCGGCGACCTCGGACGACACCTCTTCGGTCGTGGCCAGGACCATCATCGCCGAGGCACCGCTGGCGGCCTGGCCGACGTCCATGTCGGCGATGTTCACGCCGGCCTCGCCGACGATCGTGCCGACCTTGCCGATCATGCCGGGGCGGTCGTCGTTGCGCACCACGAGCATGTGGTTGGCCGGGGGCACGTCGACGCGGTGATCGTCGACGGTGACGAGGCGGGCCTCGCCGTCGAGCCCGACGAGCGTGCCCGACAGGTTGTGGCCACCGGCGCGCACGGTGACGAGGTTCACGAAGTGGTGCGACGTGGTGGTGGTGGTCTCGGTGACCGTGATGCCGCGCTCGTCGGCCATCTTCGGGGCGTTCACGTAGGACACCGGGTCGTCGCTGATGCGGCCGAAGAAGCCCTTGAGCAGCGACAGGGTGAGGATGCGGGTGTCGTAACCGCCGATCTCGCCCTCGTAGGCGATCTCGAGCGACGACACCGAGCCGGCCAACCCGGCGAAGAGCGAGCCGAGGCGCTCGGCGAGTGACAGGAAGGGTCGCACGGTCTCGCTGGCCTCGGCCGCGTTGACGTTCACGGCGAACGGCACGAACTCACCGGCGAGGGCGAGCCCGACCATCTCGGCGATGGTGTCGCCGGCCTTGTCCTGGGCCTCGTGCGTGCTGGCGCCGAGGTGGGGGGTGACCACGACCTCGGGGAGCGAGAACAGCGGCGACTCGGTGGTGGGCTCCTTGTCGAACACGTCGAGGGCGGCGCCCCCGACGTGGCCGCTCTTGATGGCAGCGGCCAGATCGGCCTCCACCACGATGCCGCCCCGGGCGACGTTGATGATGCGGATGCCCTTCTTGGCCTTGGCCAGGCGCTCGGCGTTGATGAGCCCGATGGTCTCCGGGGTCTTGGCCACGTGGATGGTGACGAAGTCCGAGGTGGCGAGCAGCGACTCGAGGTCGAGCAGATCGATGTTCATCCGGCGGGCCATCTCGTCGGAGACGAACGGGTCGTAGGCCACGACCTTCATGCCGAACGCCATGGCCCGCTGGGCCACCAGCTTGCCGATGCGGCCGAGGCCGATGACGCCGAAGGTCTTGTCGGCCAGCTCGACACCCGTCCAGCGGCTGCGCTCCCACCGGCCCGCCTTGAGCGCGGCGTCGGCCTGGGGCACGTTGCGGGCCTGGGCCAGGAGCAGCGCCATCGTGTGCTCGGCGGCGGAGAGGATGTTCGACTGCGGAGCGTTGACCACCATGACGCCGCGGTCGGTGGCGGCGACGGTGTCGACGTTGTCGAGGCCGATGCCGGCCCGTCCGACGACGATGAGGTCGGTACCGGCGGCGAGGACCTCGGCGGTGACGTCGGTGGCAGAGCGGATGATGAGCGCGTGCGCGCCCTTGATCGCCTCCAGCAGCTGCTCGGGGCTGAGCCCCTCCTGCACGTCGACGGTGTGCCCCGCGTCGCGGAGACGGTCGAGGCCGCCTTCGGCGATGGGTTCGGTGACCAGGATGCGGGCCATAAGGCAGCCATCCTCCTTCGGACGGGGCCGGTGCCGCCAACCGATGGGGCCGATCAGGCCCGACTGTGACCGATCACCGCGACAGCAGCAGGTACGTGAGGTAGAACGCGGCGAGCGGGACGAGCACCAGAGCGACGGCGAAACCGATCAGCAGGGGCCGCAGCGAGCCGCGCTCGGGCTTCAAGGGCTCCCAACCGTCGTCATCGACGATGCTGCGTCGCTCGTTCGTTCCCGGCATCGGTTCTGGTTTCGGCTCCTGCACCCGCCTGCTTGAGGCCGGCACCCCACCAGGATGGCGTCAGAGGTTGACGATGTCGACCGGTTCGACCTCGTCGGCGAGCTCGAAACCGAAGACCTGGCTGTAGAAGTACGCCTCGGCCTCGAGCGCCCGGCGGATGTTGGCGGCCTGCCGGAAGCCGTGCTGCTCCCCCTCGAAGAGCAGGTAGGCGTAGGCCAGGCCGTTGGCCTCGAGGGCCTCGACCATCGCCTCGGTCTGGCTCGGTGGGACGACGACGTCCTCGGCCCCCTGCAACAGGATGATCGGGCAGTCGAGCTCGTCGGTGTTGTGGATCGGAGAGCGCTCGACGTAGAGGTCGCGGCGCTCGGGGTAGGGCCCGACGAGGGAGTCGAGGTAGCGGGCCTCGAACTTGTGGGTGTCCGTGGCCAGGGCCTCGAGGTCGGCGACGCCGTAGAGGCTGCAGCCGGCGGCGAACACCTCGCGGAAGGCGAGGGCCGAGAGGGTGGTGAACCCGCCGGCGCTGCCGCCCCGGATGATCAGGCGGTCGCGGTCGGCGTCGCCCCGGTCGACGAGCAGGCGGGTGGCGGCCACGCAGTCGTCGACGTCGACGATGCCCCACTCGCCGATGAGCCGACGCCGGTAGCTGCGGCCGAAGCCGGAGGAGCCGCCGTAGTTCACGTCGACGACGCCGAAGCCGCGGGAGGTCCAGAACTGGATGGCGAGGTTGAGCTGGGGCCGGGCGGCCGACGTGGGCCCGCCGTGGCTGAGCACGATGAGAGGGGCGGACTCGTCGTCGGGGCCGACGTGATCGGGGTGGGTCGGTGGGTAGAAGAGGGCGTGGGCGAAGCGGTCGCCGGTGGTGGCGAACCGGATCGGCTCGGGCGACGAGAACCATTCGGGGTCGATGCCGAGGTCGCGGGCCGGGCGCACGACCCCGACCTCGGCCTCGACCGTGCCGTCGGGTCCGACGGTGACGGGCACGTCGATGACGGCGACGACAGACTCGGTGGTGGGCGAGGCGCCGACCAGCACGGCCCCGTTGCCGAAGGGCCGGAGCGACGACAGCGCGGTGAACGGCGAGCGAACGGGCACCACCGCTCCCCCGCCCACGGGCACCACGCCCAGGTGGTCGAGGCCGTCCCTGGCGTAGGCGACGAGGATGCGTCCGTCGCCGAGCACTGCGTAGCGCGACTGGTCGAAGACCCAGTGGGGCACGCCGATCTCGGCCTCGATGGGGGCGACGGCCACGGCCTCGGGGACGGGCCCGGCGGCGCCGGCCGCAATCGCCGAAGCCACCGAGGTGGCGTCGAGGCGGTAGAGGTTCCACCAGTCGTTGCGATCGGACAGGAAGAGCAGGTCGCCGTCGGTGGTCCACTCCGGCTGGGTGACGGCTTCGTCGCGGCCACCGGCGACGACCACCGACGGGCCGAGGGAGACGATGCGCTCGCCGTCGGGCTCGGTGTGGAGCTCGGCGACGTGCAGTTCGGTGCCGTCCCACGGCATGTCGGGATGGTGCCATTGGAACCAGGCCAGGTGACGACCGTCGGGGCTCACTCGGGGCGCGGCCACGAAGTCGGGGCCGGAGACCAGCACGACGGGCTCGTCGATCTCGCCCCGGGGACGCGAGAAGACGGCCACGATCTCGTTGGTGGGCTCACCATCGCCCTCGGGATGGCGCTCGCGCACACAGATCACCCAGTGGGCATCGGCCGTGAAGCGACCGTCGGCGTAACGGTCGCCGTGGTCGTGGGCCGGCTCGGGGGTGAGCGGGAACGGGTGGTCGGCACCGGCGTCGAGGCGCCACAGGCGCTGGTCGGTCCAGTTGGCGAAGACGAGGTCGGCCTGGTGGAGGCACCAGGCACCACCGCCGTACTCGTGCACCCGGGTGCGGGCGGCGAAGCCCTCGGGGAGCACGTCGACCCGTTCGCCCCCGGGGCGGTGGCGCACGATCTGGACCCGGCCACCCTCTTCGGGCCGGGCCTCGGCCCACCACACGTCGACGAGGCCCACGGCGGCCTCGCCGATCGACACGCTCTTGGCCACGATGAGCTCGGCGGTGATGGGCGACGGCCAGCTGCCGTACGGGCGCTCGGTCACGAGCTCTCCTCGGTGTCGGGGCGGCGGCCCTCGATCAGGCCGACCGGCGGGAAGTTCGCCCACCCGGTGTCGGGCCAGTTGAACCAGCCCGACGAGGCGAAGGTGCCGCCGTCGGGGTGCAGCGTGGTGCCGGTGACGTACGACGACAGCCCCGAGGCCAGGAAGACCACGCACCCGGAGACATCGGTGGGGACCCCGGCCCGGGCCATGGGGATGCCGACGCGGATGGTCGAGGGCGAGATGGCCGAGGCCGAGCCCGCGAGCTTGTCCATGTTCGGGGTGGGCACCACGTCGGGGGCCACGTTGTTGACCCGGATGCCGTCAGGGCCGAGCTCGACCGCGAGGGTGCGGGCGAACTGCTCGACCGCCGCCTTGGCCGCCGAGTAGACGGCGAACCCGGGCGCCGCCCGGTGAGCCTCGATGGTGCTGACGTTGACGATGCTGCCGCCCCGCCCGCCGGCGCGCATGCGGGGGATGGCGAGCGAGCAGGCGTGCAGCACGTGGGTGAGGTTGGTGCGCAGCAGTGCGTCCCAGCCCTTGGGGGTGGTGTCGGCGAAGGGGGCGTTGAACGTGCCGCCCACCACGTTGACCAGGGTGTCGAGCCGGCCCCACCGGTCGTCGGCGGCGACGAAGAGCGCCTCGAGCACGGCGGGGTCGCGGGCGTCGCCCACGGACACGACAGCGTCGAGGCCACCGCCGGCGAGCTCGGACCGCAGCTCGTCGGCCGCCTCGGGGTCGATGTCGACGACGGCGACGCGAACCCCGTTGGCCGCCAGGTCGGTGACGATGGCCCGGCCGAGCCCACCGGCGCCGCCGGTGACGATGGCGACGGTGCCCTCGAGGCCGGCGCGTTGCTCGAACCAGCCCACGCCCGTTACTCGGCCTTGCCCAGCAGGTCGGCGATGCGGCCGATGCCCTCGGTGATGTCGGCGTCGGAGACGGCGAAGGAGATGCGGGCGTAGCCGGGCGCGGCGAAGGCCTCGCCCGGGACGATGGCGACCTTGGCCTTGTCGAGGATGAGCTCGGAGAGCTGGAGCGTGTCGGTGGGCGTGTGCCCCTCGATGGTGCGGCCCAGGACCCCCTCGAACGAGGGGAAGGCGTAGAACGCACCCTGGGGCACCATGGCGGTGACGCCCGGGATGTCGTTGAGCAGGCCGTGGATGAGCGTGGCCCGGCGAGCGAAGGCCACCCGCATCTCGTCGACGCAGTCGAGGCTGCCGGCCACGGCGGCCAGTGCGGCGCGCTGGGAGACGTTGGCGACGTTCGACGTGGAGTGGGACTGGAGGTTCGTGGCGGCCTTGATGAGGTCGGAGGGGCCGATCATCCAGCCCACGCGCCAGCCCGTCATGGCGTAGGTCTTGGCCACGCCGTTGAGCACCACGCAGGTGTCGGCCAGCTCGGGGACCTGGGCCAGGATCGACGTGAAGGTGTTGTCGCCGAAGACGAGGTGCTCGTAGATCTCGTCGGTGACCACCCAGATGCCGTGCTCGAGGGCCCACTCGCCGATGGCCTTGACCTCGTCGGCCGGGTAGACCGCGCCCGTGGGGTTCGACGGCGACACGAAGACGAGCGCCTTCGTGTTGGGCGTGCGGGCCGCCTCGAGCTGCTCGACCGTGACCCGGAAGCCGGACGCCACGTCGGTCGGCAGGATCACCGACGTGCCCCCGGCGAGGGCGATGGGCTCGGGGTAGGTGGTCCAGAACGGGGCCGGCAGCAGCACCTCGTCGCCGGGGTTCAGCAGCGCCTCGAACGTGTTGTAGACGGCGTGCTTGCCGCCGTTGGTGATCAGCACCTGGCCGGCGAGGAACTCCACCCCGGAGTCGCGCTGGGTCTTGGCGACCACGGCCTCCTTGAGCTCGGGGAGGCCCCCGGCCGGGGTGTACCGGTGGTTCTTCGGGTCGGAGCAGGCGACGATGGCGGCCTCGACCACGTGGGCCGGGGTCGGGAAGTCGGGCTCACCGGCGCCGAAGCCGATCACGGGCTCGCCGGCGGCCTTCAGGGCCTTGGCGCGGGCATCGACGGCGAGGGTGGCCGACTCGGTGATGGCGGCGACGCGGCGGGAGAGGCGCTCCAGGGCCATGGCAGGGTGCTTCCTCGTGGGATCGGGTGCGGGGGGCACCCCGACGCTACCCGACCCCTGCCGGACCCCCGAAGCGCGTTGCGCAGGTCCGGGTGGGCGGCCAACGCGTTTCGCGGGGCAGGGCCAGGGATGGGACGATGGGGCACGTGAGCGCCACGACCCCCCAGATCACGATCCCCGCCGACCTCCTGCCCGCCGACGGCCGCTTCGGCTGTGGGCCCTCGAAGGTCCGCCCCGAGGCCGTCGCCGCCCTGGCCGCCGAGCCGTCCTACATGGGCACGAGCCACCGCCAGGAGCCGGTGCGCTTCATGGTCAGCCGCCTCCGCAACGGCCTGGCCGAGATGTTCGCCCTCCCCGACGGCTACGAGATCATCCTCGGCAACGGCGGCTCCACGGTCTTCTGGGACATCGCCACCTTCGGCCTCATCGAGAACCGCTCCCTCCACGCCAGCTTCGGCGAGTTCTCGTCGAAGTTCGCATCGGCGTCGGCCGCTGCGCCGTTCCTCGCCGACCCGGTGGTCGTGAAGACCGATCCCGGCACCCACCCCGACATCACCGCCGACCCCGACGTCGACGTCTACGCGCTCACCCACAACGAGACCTCGACCGGCGTCTCGATGCAGCTGCGCCGCCCGGAGGGCGCCGCCGACGGCCAGCTCGTGCTCGTCGACGCCACCTCGGCCGCCGGCGGCCTGCGCTTCGACCCCGCCGAGACCGACGTCTACTACTTCGCCCCCCAGAAGTGCCTCGCCTCCGACGGCGGCCTCTGGCTCGCCGCCGTCTCCCCGACCGCGGTCGACCGCATCGAGCGCATCGGCGCCTCCGGCCGCTGGGTCCCCGAGTCGCTCAGCCTCACCACCGCGCTGGAGAACTCCCGCAAGGACCAGACCTACAACACGCCGGCCCTGGCGACCGTGTTCCTGGCCGTCCAGCAGGTCGAGTGGGTCAACGAGAACGGCGGCCTGCACTTCGCCGCCGGCCGCAGCGACCGCTCGGCCGAGATCATCTACGGCTGGGCCGAGGCGAGCGACTACGCCACGCCCTTCGTCACCGAGGAGTCGAAGCGCAGCCACGTCGTGGCCACCATCGACCTCGACGACTCGATCGACGCCCCCACGGTGAGCAAGGTGCTCCGGGCCAACGGCATCGTCGACACCGACAGCTACCGCAAGCTCGGCCGCAACCAGCTTCGGGTGGCGCTGTTCCCGGCGATCGACCCCGACGACGTCGCCGCCCTGACCGCCTGCATCGACCACGTCGTGGCCAACCTCACCTGAACGCCCACACTTCCTCTGTGGCTCACCCCGTCAGGTCATGCCTGACCACGTGAGCCACAGAGAACGCGGTCAGGGTTGGGGCAGGAGGGCCAACGCGGCGTCGGTGAGGGTCTTGCGCCCGACCATGACGTGCTGGGTCGCCGCGTTCATGTCGCGCAGGCAGCGGCCGAGCACGCTCGGGTTGCGCAGCGCCTCGGTGCCGGCCTCGCGGTAGGCCCACTCGACCGCCTCCGCACACGCCTCGGTGGCCCAGGTGGCCGACAGCCGGGCCAGGTGGTTCGCCTTCGGTGAGAGGTGGCCGCCGTCGCGCACCTCCGCCTCGGCGGCGGCGAACGACTCCATCACGAAGGCCCGGGCGGCACGCACCTTCGCCTCGGCCTCGGCGTAGCCGACCTGGAACACCTGTTGCTGGGCGAGCGGGTCCTGGCTCATGCGGGCCTTGGTGGCCGCGATCGACGCGAGCTCGTCGAGGGCCCGGCGGGCCACCCCCAGAGCCCAGCCGGCGTGGCCGGCGGCGGTGATGACGGTGACGCCGAGGCGGTGCACGTCGGCGCCGCGCTCGGGCACCTCGGTGAAGATCGAGAAGACCTCACCCGCCCCCACCCGGATGGGCGCGACCTCGTAGTCGACGCTGGCGGTGCCGGACAGGCCCATGACGTCCCAGTTGCCCTTGAACTCGACGTGGTCGTTGGGGATGACGGCGGCGACGACGTCGGGCGTGCCGTTGGGCCGCATCACCATCTCGCCGTCGCGGAACACCAGGCATCCGGCGAGCATGTGGGTGGTCTGATCGGAGCCGGAGCCGAAGCGGTACGAGCCGGAGACGACGTAGCCGTCGCCGTCGACCTCGGCCCGGCCCATCGGGGCCAGCTGCCCGGCGAGGACGGCCTCGCGGTCGGTGCCGAACAGGCCCTCGGCCACGGCGTCGCTCGTGTAGATGGCGGCGAAGGTCGTGCTCACCGAGGCAGCCATGGTCGACCAGCCGACCGAGCCGTCCTGGCGGGCCAGCTCCTCGAACACCTCGATGTCGTCGACGATGCCGAGCTCGTCGCCGCCCATCGCGGCCGGGACCATCAGGTGCAGGGCCCCCGACTCCCGGATCGCGGCGGCGACCTCGTCGGTGAGCGCGGCCCGGCTCTCCATCTCGTCGGCCGAGGCCTCCACGAGCGGGGCCAGGGCCTTGACGCGTTCGAGCAGTGGTGTGTCCCCCATGGGCCGAACCGTAGCGGTGCGCCCCGAGACCGGTCGGACCCGCCGGCTTTGCACCGTGCAGCTTCGATCGCGCGGTCTGTGGCGGGAACGGTCGGACGCCGCCAGGTTTCACCACCGCATCACCTCCGGGCCACGGCCCCTCCACGGTGACGCAAGGTCGGGCCGTCAGGTTCGTCGCGTCACCAACGACGACGACGAAGGGACCTGACCATGAACCGACGTGCACTCATCGGTGCCGGCGCCGCGAGCGCAGTGCTCACCGTGGGCTTGTTCGCCGGCGCCGCCGGCGCCAGCAACGGCCGGGGCGAGGGCGAGGGCAACCTCCGCAACCAGCTCGGCTTCTCGCCGCTCACCAACGCGCCGCAGGCCTGCGACGCGAAGACGATCACCTGGCCGCAGGGAGTCAGCGCGACTCCGGTGCTCCAGGCCGGCGACAAGGCCGGAGCGACCACGGTCAAGACCGACGGCGACATGATCGCCATCGACCCGTCCGGCCGCTACCTCTTCACCGTCACCGAGGGCAGCGCGGGACAGGTCGTGAAGTTCGACACCGCGACCGGCCAGAAGTCGATCCTCGCCACCGACCCGAGCTGGACCCGACTCGACCCGATCAAGTGGCACGCGGCCTCGGGCAAGTTGATCATCGGCGAGGAGAGCGGCTCCACCGGCCGCGTCTTCCAGGTCGATCCGGTGACGGGCGCGTCGACCGAGCTCGCCTGGCTCGGTCGGATGAGCCACGAGGGCATCGCCTTCGACAGCAACGGCAACGTCTGGGAGGGCGACGAGAACCACACAGGGGCCATCTACAAGGCCATCCCGACCAACCCCGCCGACCTCACCGCCGGCGGCACCCTGGTCGCCATGATCGACGACGTCGGCTTCACCGCCACGATCAACCCGGCCACCGCCGTGGCCGATGCCGCATCGAAGGGGGCCACGCTCTACGACCGCCCCGAGGACTTCGACTTCCGCGACGGGCAGGTGTACTTCACCGTCACCGAGGGCCAGGCCGACGCCACCTCCTTCGGCTCGAAGGTCGGCGGCGTCTACCGGGTCAACGACACCGGCGTCCCGCACCCCACCGTGTTCGTGCCCCTCGGCACCGACACCGTGGGTCTGCAGTTCCCCGACAACATCGCCTTCGACCCCCGGGGCAACCTCTGGATCCACGAGGACATCCCCGACGGCGCGGGTGCGAACACCAAGCAGTCGATCAACCAGCAGGACGAGCTCTACGTCGCCACGCCGTCACGGAAGCCCGATGGTCAGGCACAGAACCTCGTGAAGTTCGCCGACATGGCGACGTCCCCGAGCGCGACGGCCTGCCAGAACGAGTGGACCGGCGGCGTGTTCGGTCCCGACGGCACGTTCTGGGTCAACCAGCAGCACGCCGACAACGTGCTCTGGAAAGTCCAGCTGCCCGCCAGCCCGAAGGGGCAGCAGGACAAGTAGCCGCCCCGCTCCGGCGACGACGGCACTTCAAGCGGCCCCCGGCTCCGGCCGGGGGCCGTTCCGCGTCGTCAGGCCGCGCCACCGGCGCCACGGACGGGGCCGGGCAGACGAGCGGGCGCTCAGCGGGGCTTGCGGTCCCAGGCCAGGCCGCCACCGGGCCGGTAGGCCTCGGGCACCTCACCGCCGACGGTGTGGGCCAGCCAGCTCACCTCGTCGTTGCTCGACGCCGGGAACGCCAGGCCGTCGGTGGCCATCACCTCGTCGAGCGCCGCACCCCAGGCCGCGGGGTCGGCACCGGCATCGACGACCGCCCCGACCGTCTCGGCCAGCACCACCCGGGCGGCCCGCCAGCCCCCGACGCTGAACGCCTCCCCCGAGACGGGGCACGACGGGGAGCAGAGCCACGCCACGAACGACGCCACCGCCTCGGGCGGGAAGCGCGACTCCATCAGCTCGGCGACCGGGCCGGGAGGAAGGGCGGCGGTGAGGCGGGTCCAGGC
>Ga0075026_100000397_pt1 | contig 17194 bp, 17 predicted proteins | sample Str012_2_FD_71392 | JGI IMG/M metagenome (GOLD analysis project Ga0075026, IMG submission 71392) | Freshwater sediment microbial communities in response to fracking from Pennsylvania, USA - Straight Creek_MetaG_SC_2012 | ecosystem: Environmental > Aquatic > Freshwater > Creek > Sediment... | reverse complement strand
CCGCCAGAGCGTCACGCCATAACTGCCGATCGGTGTGCGCGCCGCCCGGGGCGAGATCGGACAAGTCGGCGGCGAACCAGGCGTTTGCTGTCCCGAACCCCGGGAGACCCCCTCGCCCTCACGTTTGCGTTCGCCGGCGCGGCCGAGGTCAACTGCTCCGGTGACGCGCACGAGAAGTCGAACGCTGGTGTTCTGCATCCTGGTACTGGCCGTCGCGGGCTGCTCCGGCTCCTCGAAGACGACGTCTTCGACCGCGACGAGCACGCGGCCGACGCAAAGCGACTACGGCGCGAGGTATCTCGCCATGGGCGCTCCGGTGAACGCGGCCTTCGCGAACTTCCAGTCGGCCATTCGGAATCGGGGGACGAACAACAACGTTCCAGCCGGCGTCGTGTCCGGGCTGATTCAAGCGATATCGACCTTCGACCGCGCCGCGCTGAATGTCCAATGGCCGGGCGCATCGACGCAGGCGGACGTGAAGGACTTGGTACGCGCACACGCGGCTCTGATTGCCGACCTGGAACAGACGAACAACCCGACCGTCGTCAATACACCCACGTATGCGAACCAGTTGACCAAGGACCTGCAGGCATTGAGCAAGGCATCCAACACGGTACGCAGCGACCTCGGGCTGTCGTCGCCATAGCCGTGAACGGGACTTGATGCGCGTCTCAGCCCCGCGCGTCGTTGTGACGTTCAGGAACGGATGTCCTTGCGTCGGAACCAGACCGCGGCGGCGGTTCCGAAGACAACGAGGTAGCCGAGTTGGACGATTATGCCGACGACCATGTCGTGCGGGTATTGGTTCTGGGTGAACATGGACTGCCAAGCGTCGGCGTAGTGGGTGGGGAACGCGTACCGGACGACGCCGAGTTGGGTGATCGCATCCAGAATCTCGGAAACGATGTATACGCCGACGGTCGCGCCGATCGCGCCGGTCGGCGTGTCCGTCAATGTCGAGAAGAACGTTCCGAGGGCGAGCAGCGCGGTGAACCCGAACGCCACATACGCGGTCCCGACTGCCACTCGGAACAGGATGGTCGACGCACCGAGTTGGAATCCCCCCGCGAGCGGAGTACCAGCGAGGGCCCTCACTCCAGGGACCGTGAGTGGATGTGACCCGAACGCGATGACTCCTACCGCAAGCGCGGCGAGTGCGGCGACGAGTACACAGGCCCAGATGAGAAGCCCGGCCACTGTCGCCTTCGCAGCGAGGAGTTTCACTCGTCGCACCGGCCGCATCAGGACGTAGCGAAGGTTGCCGGACGCGGCGTCGCCGGCGACTGCGTCCGCGGCGAGCAGGCCGGCGATGATGACGAGGAGAAAGCCGCTCATGACGTTGAGGACCGCCGCGGGCACGAGCAGGCCGCTTTGTTGGGCGAGCCGGAACAGCCCTTCGCCGTTGCCTCGTCCGGGGCCATCCCCCGGGCGGTTTCCGCGTGTCTTGATCGCGAAAACGATCAGGGTCGGGAGCCCGACAAGGATCGCGGCGATGATCAGCGTTCGGGTGCGATAGGCGGCTTTGACGAACTCGGTGCGCAACAGCGCGATCACGACGCCACCTCGGGAGCACGCCCCGGAACCGACGGTGACGGCCCACGTTCGGAACCGTCGAGGAGTTCGAGGAAGGCATCTTCGAGTCGTTGGGTGGCCATGATCGTCTCGAGCCGGAGCCCGGCGGAGACGAGTGCGGTCGCGACATCGGATCGCGATCCCGAGGACTGATCGATGACGAGTCCATCGCCTTGCGCGACGATCCCGGTGACTCCGTGCAGGCTTCGCAGGATCGTTTCTGCTCGCACCGGATCGTCGACCTCGATATAAACGGACCCGGCAGAGCCGATCAGTTCACTGACGGTGCCCTGGGCAACCAGGCGGCCCTGGTTCATCACGACCACGTGCGTGCACGTTTGTTCGACTTCGCTCAGATGATGGCTGGACAACAAGACGGTCGCGCCTTGATGGGTGAGTCGCGCAATCAGTGTCCGGATTTCACGGATCTCACCCGGGTCCAAACCGTTCGTCGGTTCGTCCAACACCAAGAGCTCGGGGCGTGACAGCAGCGCGCGCGCGAACCCGAGTCGTTGCTTCATACCTTGGGAATACGTCCTCACCTTGCGATGCAGCGCGTCGCCCAGACCCGCCACCGCGAGCGCGCCGTCGAGATCGGCGTCGCGGAATGGACTGCCGCCGGCTTCCCACCACAGCTTGAGGTTGGTCATCCCCGAGAGGTTCGGGACGAAGGCGGCTTCCTCGATCATCGCGCCAACCCGAAACAACTCATCGCTACCGGGCGAAACGGTGGTCCCGAACAGCCGAGCGGAGCCGTCCGAGGGACGCTCGAGGCCCATGAGTACACGAAGTGCTGTCGTCTTGCCCGCGCCGTTCGGACCGAGCAGCCCGTACACCTGCCCCCGCTCGACCGTGAACGAGAGCTCGTCGACGGCGGTGACCTCGCCGAAGCGCTTCGACAGGTCTTCGACGACGACGACTTCTTCAGCCATGAGCTATGCCCTGGTCTCCCGGCCCGGCCGAAAGAGCCGGCGGCACCAGGTCATGTCGGCTCTCGATGCGCCTCGGCATCTTGGTCCCTCTCGGTCGACTGTGTGACTCAGGATGCCACTCCTGGATCACGCGCAGGTCGCGCCCGTTCGTCAGCGCTCTGCTCGCAGTAGGCCGAAGTGGATCGAGTCGAGCAATGCCTGCCACGAGGCTTCGATGATGTTCTCGTTCACGCCGATCGTGGTCCAGGTGGCGTTGCCGTCGGTCGAGTCGATCAGCACCCGGGTCGCCGCGCCCGTGCCTTTGTTCGTGTCCAGTACGCGCACCTTGTAGTCGGTGAGGTGCACGCGCTCGAGCGCGGGGAACTCCCCGTTGAGCGCGCTGCGCAGCGCGGTGTCGAGCGCGTTCACCGGACCGTTGCCTTCGGCGGTCGCCACGACGCGTCGTCCGCCGACGTGGACCTTGACCGTCGCCTCGGTCATCACCGTGGCACCGGTCTTGTCGGTGAGCGTGTCGACCCCGACGACGTCGTCGGTGATGACACGGAACGACTCGACCCGGAACCAGTTCGGCTCCCACCCGGTCGCGCGCCGCATCAAGAGCTCGAGCGAACCGTCGGCAACTTCGAAGTGGTAACCCTCGTGCTCGAGCCGCTTCAACGTCTCCACCACGTCGGCCAGCTGCGGGCCGTCGAGCTGCAGCCCGAGCTCCTTGGCCTTGAGCCCGAGCGTCGACTTCCCCGCGAGCTCGGACACGACGAACCGCGTTCCGTTGCCGACGATTTCCGGCGAGACGTGCTCGTAGGCGTCGGGGCGCTTCGCGATCGCGCTCGTGTGCAGTCCGGCCTTGTGCGCGAACGCGGAATGACCCACGTACGCCGCCTGCGGATTCAGCGGCATGTTCACGAGCTCGGCGATGTGGTGCGCAACCGGCGTGAGGCGCTCCAACCGATCGCGCGGGATCGTCTCGTACCCCATCTTCAGCGTGAGGTTCGGGATGATCGTCGTGAGATTGCAGTTGCCGGTGCGCTCGCCATAGCCATTGATCGTGCCCTGCACCTGGGTCGCGCCACCCTGCACGCCGGCGAGAGCGTTGGCCACGCCCGTACCCGCGTCGTCATGGAGGTGCACCGCAACCTTCACGTCGCCACCGAAGTAGCGGACCACCTCGGCGACCGCCGCTTCGACCTGGTGCGGCAACGCGCCGCCGTTCGTGTCGCACAGCACGAGATGGCTCGCGCCGTTTGTGACTGCGGCTTCGAGGACGCGCAGCGAGAACTCGGGGTTGCGCTCGAACCCGTCGAAGAAGTGTTCGGCGTCGAACAACACGTCCATGCCGGACCGGCGGAGGAACTCGACCGAGTCGCCGACCATCGCAACGCCTTCGTCGAGCGTCGTACCGAGCGCTTCGGTGACGTGGTAGTCCCACGCCTTGCCGACGATGCATACGGTGCCGACGTTCGCCTCGACCAGATGCCGCAGCGTGTCGTCGCTGTCGACCTTGCCCTTGACCCGCCGCGTCGACCCGAACGCAACGAGCGTGCTGGTCTCGAGCTTCAGTTCGTTGGGGACGCGCTTGAACAGCTCGTCGTCCTTCGGGTTCGCGCCCGGCCAGCCCGCCTCGATGTAGTGCACGCCGAGCCAATCGAGCTGTTCCGCGATTCTGAGCTTGTCCTCGACCGTCAGCGAGATCCCCTCGAGCTGCGAACCATCGCGCAGGGTCGTGTCGTAGATCTCGATCCGGCGTACGTCGCCCTCGCTACTCATACGAGCTCACACCAGTCTTTGTACTTGTCGATCTGGCCGCGGACGGCTTTGGCGTACTCGGCCGCGATGACCTCGGTCATGGGTCCCGGGCACGGGATCGCGCGGTCGTCGACGGAGTTCACCGCGCTGACCTCGGCCGCGGTGCCGCACACGAACATCTCCTCGGCCACGTAGAGATCGCTACGCGAGAGGTCGTCGACGCGCACCTCGAAACCGTGATCGCGCGCGATCGTGGTGACGGAGTCCTGGGTGATGCCGGGCAGCGCGCCCGCCGATACCGGCGGCGTGATCAACACACCGCGCCGGGCGGCGAAGATGTTCTCGCCGGTGCACTCCGACACGAGGCCCTCCGGGTTCAACATGATCGCCTCGTCGTAACCGGCCTTCAGTGCCTCGACCTTCGCGAGCGACGAGTTCACGTAGTTACCCGTGGTCTTCGACAACGGCGGCATGGTGTTGTGGTCGTGGCGCGTCCAGCTCGAGATCTTCATGCGGACGCCCTTCGACACCGCGTCCGCGCCGAGGTACGCACCCCACGGCCAACAGGCAATCGAAACGTCGACGGTGCACGGCAGCGTGTTGAGCCCCATCTCGCCGTAGCCGTAGTAGGCGATCGGCCGGATGTAACACGACGGGAGACCGGTCGACCGCACGGTGTCCTTCGTCGCCTGCACGAGCTCGTCGACCGTGTACGGGATCTCCATCATCATGATGCGCGCCGAATCGAACAGCCGCTGAATGTGCTCGGTCAGACGGAAGACCGCGGGACCACGCTCGGTCTCGTACGCGCGTACCCCTTCGAAGACCCCGGTCCCGTAGTGCAGCGTGTGCGTCAGGACGTGAACCTGCGCGTCGGCCCACGGGACGAGCTCGCCGTTCATCCAGATCTTCTCGGTCGGAGTGATGGGCATTGCGGTGCCTTTCGTCTTGCAGCGACTTCAGCAGGCGGCGGCGATCGCGTCGCCGATCTGCGTGGTCGTGCCCTTTACATCGTCGGTTGTTGCCAGCGCCTTCTGAATTCGGGCCATTGCGTCGGCCTCACCCAGGAAATCGCACATCATCGCGGCGGAAATGACCGCCGCCCGGGGATCGGCCTGGCCGGTGCCGGCAATGTCCGGGGCCGATCCGTGGACGGGCTCGAACAGGCTCGGGCCGGTGCGGGCCGGATTCAGGTTCGCCGATGCCGCGCGGCCGATCCCACCGCCGACCGCTCCACCCAGGTCGGTGAGGATGTCGCCGAACAGGTTGTCGGTGACGATGACGTCGTAACGGCCGGGATCCTGCACGAAGTAGATGCACGCGGCGTCGACGTGGTTGTACGCCGTGCCGACATCGGGGAACGACCGGGCGACGTCGTCGAACGTGCGCTGCCACAGGTCGCCGGCGAACGTGAGCACGTTCGTCTTGTGCACGAGCGTGAGGTGCTTGCGTTCGCGCGAGCGGGCGAGCTCGAACGCGTATCGCACGCACCGCTCCACGCCCATGCGCGTGTTCACCGAGCCCTGCGTCGCGATCTCGTGCGGCGTCCCGTGGCGAAGGAACCCGCCTTCGCCCGCGTAGGTCCCCTCGGTGTTCTCGCGCACGACGAGGAAGTCGACACCGTCGTTGTGGCGACCCGGTCCGGCCTTGAACGGACGGAGATTGATGTACATGTCGAACGAGAACCGCATCTTCAGCAACAGACCCCGCTCGAGCACGCCGGGCGGGACCTCGGGTGTACCGACCGCGCCGAGCAGGATCGCGTCGAACCCGCGGAGCTCTTCCAGCACCGCGTCGGGCAGGACCTCACCGGTCGCGAGGTACCGCCGCCCACCGAGGTCGTAGTCGACGGTGTCCAGCTGCACACCCGCCGCGCGCACGACCTTCAGCGCCTCGGCGATGACCTCGGGGCCGATCCCGTCCCCGCCGATGATCCCGACCCGATGGGCCACTGGTTGCTCTCCTTCGTCTGGGTCCGGTCACGAAAAAACCGCCCACGCTGGCGTGGACGGTTGGAGCGAACGCCGGTGGGGCGTTCGCTTAGCGAATAACGATGACCGAGAAGTGCTGCGACATGGACCTCCAGAATCGCAGCAGATCACAACGATGTCAAACCACATACCGGCCACGGCACGAGTAAATGGCCCGGTCGCCGGATTCGCTCGAACTCCCGAACTACCCTGCCCGCCATGACCGAGCCCCATCTCTCCCCCGAGGCCCACGCTCGGCTGAAGGCGGAACTGGAAGAACGCACCACCTCACGGCGCCGGGAGCTCTCGCTGGCGATCGAACGGGCCCGGGAACACGGCGACATCAAGGAAAATGCCGACTACGACGCGGCCAAGAACGAGCAGGGGATCAACGAGGCCCGCGTCCGCCAGCTCGAGCAGATGCTGAAGAACGCGGTCGTCATCGACGCCAACACTGCGGGCGACATCGTCGAACCGGGCACGATCGTCGACCTTCGCTACGTGGGCGACGACGATCTCCTCACCTACCTCGTCGGCTCCATCGAGGAGCGCAACGAGAAGTACGACGTGCTCTCGACGAACTCCCCGATCGGGATGGCGATCCTCGGCAAATCGCCGGGCGACACCGTGACGTATCAGGGCCCGAAGCGCGAGATGTCGGTCACCGTCGTGGCCGTACGCCTCCCCGACTAACCGCCCTCGCGCTTCTCGTCGGGGGTTCCGCAGCCGCCGCCGCCGGGCGTGACGATGCGTACGACGTCGCCGGCCGCCAACCGCACGGTTCCCTTGTCGGCGAGTCGCTGCGCCAATGCCTCGTCGCCACCCGGCAGCAACCAGTTCTCGCCGACGGCGCCCGGCTCGCCGCCCCTGATTCCCCACGGATGCGAGACGCGGCGTTCGGTGATCAGCGACAGGCTCGCGTCCTCGAGCATCTCGAGCTCACGGACGATGCCGTCGCCGCCGGGCGCCGCGCCCGCTCCGCCGCTGTTCGTCCGCAGGGCGTAGCGCCGCACCCGCATCGGGTACGCCCGCTCGAACGCTTCGACCGGCGTGTCGCGCGTGTTGGTCATCGCGGTGTGCACACCGTTCATGCCGGCCCGGCCGTTCGGTCGTCCGCCCTGGCCGCCCCCGATCGTCTCGTAGTACACCCAGCCGTCGCCGCCGACGAGCACGTTGTTCATCGTTCCCTGCGACGCCCCACCGACGCGATCGGGCGCGGCGTGCGCGAGCGCGCCGAGGCACACGTCGGCGACCCGCTGACTGACCTCGACGTTGCCGGCACCCACTGCGACGGGCATCTGCGCGGCGACGATCGAACCCGCGGGCGCGACGACCCGCACGGGTCGCAACACGCCCCCGTTCGCCGGCAGGTCGGGGTCGATGACCGAACGCAGCGCGAACACGACCGCGCTGACCGTCACCGCCTCGACCGCGTTGACCGAACCGGCGCGCTGCGCGTCGGTACCCGCGAAGTCGAAGGTGATCGTGTCGTCTTGCACCGTCACCGTGACGCAGATGCGGGCGGGGCGTGCCGGACCCGGTCCGCCGGTCGAGTCGAGGACATCGTCGAAGCGGTACTCGCCGTCCGGAAGCGCCCGGATCGCGGCGCGCGTCCGGCGTTCGCCGTAGTCGACGATCTCACCGAACATCCCGGGCACGCTCGCGAGCGGCAGCTCCCGCAACCGGGCGACACCCAGGCGGTTGGCGCCGAGCTGGGCGTCGAGGTCGCCCCGCCGTTCGTCGGGAGTTCGCGACGCGGCGACCACGAGTGCCTCGACCTCCGGCGACCAACGCACCGGCGGGATTCGCAGGCCTTCCTGGAAGATCTCCGTCGCGTCGGGCGGGAGCGATCCGGGCGCCATCCCGCCGACATCGGCGTGGTGCGCGCGGTTCGCAGCCCAGCCGATGAGCGTTCCGGCGTCGGTGTACGCGGGCGCGACGAACGTGATGTCGTTGAGGTGCGTGCCGCCCGCGAACGGGTCGTTGACCACGATCTGGTCGCCGGGCGAGAGTCCGGCTCCGCACGCGTCGATCGCGGCCCGCACCGCGGCGGGCATCGACCCGAGGTGCACCGGAATGTGCTCGGCCTGCGCGAGCAACGTGCCGTCGGGTGCGAACACCGCACAGGAGCAATCGGCGCGCTCTTTGATGTTCGGGCTGTACGCGGCACGGCGGAGCACTGCGCCCATCTCGTCGGCGACCCCCGCGAGCCGAGATATCCACACCTGCAGCGTGGCCGGATCCATCAGCTCCCCCGCTCCACGATCCACGCACCGAGTTCGCGCGGCTCCGCGCGCCACCCGGGAGGCACCCACATCGTGCAGTCGGGCTCGGCGACCACCGCGGGACCGACGACGCGCGCCCGATCGACCGCAGGCAGATCGGTGATGCGCAGCGGCGCGGCGATCGATGCGCGCGCCCGCACCGCGATCACCTCGATCGGCGCGCCGGGGCGCACGTGTCCGTTGCGGCGTTCGTGCGCGACCGGAAAGTCGTCCGGCGACGCGACGGCGAGCTCGTGGCTCTGCCCGACGTAACGGCAATCCACCGCGGTCTCGACGATCGCCGCGTCACCTACCTGCGCGCGGGCTTCGCGTTCGACGCGCGCGAGCGCGTCCGCGAGTGATCCACCCGTAAAGCTGTGCACCACCTCACGCGCCTTCGGCGCGCACAAGAGGCCGGCAGCCGAGAACACCCCGGCGCGGGGCGGCACGATGACCGCGCGCATCCCGAGCGCGTCCGCGATGGCGCACGCGTGCAATGGTCCGGCGCCGCCGAAGGCGACCAGGGCGAGATCGCGGGGGTCGACGCCGCGCTCGACGGTGACGACCCGCACCGCGCGTTCCATGGCCGCATCGACGACGCGCACGACGCCGTCGGCGTCCACCCCGGCCCGTTCGAGTGCGCGCCGGCCCGCGGTCACGTCGAGGCGGCCGAGATCGGGGAACGCCGAATCGGCGGGGATGCGCCCGAGCACGAGATCGGCGTCGGTCACGGTGGGCTCGTCGCCGCCGCGGCCGTAACACGCGGGACCCGGCACCGCGCCGGCGCTGCGCGGGCCCACCACCAACGCGCCTCCCGCATCGAGTCGCGCGATCGATCCGCCGCCCGCGCCCACCGTGTGCACGTCGAGCGCGGGCAGCCGAATGGGAAAGCCGGCGACGACGCGCTCCGAGGTCGGCTCCGGCACCCGCCCGCGGATGAGGCACACATCGGTGCTGGTGCCGCCCATGTCGAAGCTCACGGCATCGGCGAAGCCGCACGCGGCCGCGATGTCGGCCGCGGCGCGCACGCCGCCGGCCGGGCCGGAGAGCAACAGCGACGCCGCCGCCCGCGCGCCGTCGACGACCGGCACGAGTCCACCGGCCGACGTCATCACGAGCGTCTCCGGCGCCAGCGCCTCGAGCTGGCGGAGATACGGCGCACACACCGGTTCGAGGAATGCTTCGACGACGGTCGTCACCATGCGTTCGTATTCGCGGAACTCCGGGCTCACTTGGTGCGAGCACACGACGAGCTCCGACCGCACGGCGCGCAACGCCGCTGCGACGGCACGTTCGTGCGTGGGATCGAGGTCGGCGTGCAGCAGGCACACGGCGATCGCGTCGACCTCCGCACCGATATCGGGCAGTTGCCCGTCGTAGGGCTCGATCTCCCGACCGTGCGCGTCGAGGCGCCCGGACACCTCGAAGCGCAGGCGGCGCGGCACGAGCGGGGTCGGGCGGTCGACGAACGGGTCATAGAGCGACGGACGGACCTGACGGGCGATCTCGATCTCGTCGACGAAGCCGCGCGTCGCGATCAGCGCGACCCGTGCACCGCGGCGTTCGAGGAGTGCATTCGTCGCGACCGTCGTGCCGTGCGCGAGCACATCCACACGGGTTCGCGCGTCGACTGCCTCGATCGCGCGCTCGACGGCGCGGGCCGGGTCGTCGGGGGTCGACGCGACCTTCTCGACCCGGCCGTCCTCGGTGACGACGTCGGTGAACGTTCCCCCGCTGTCGATCCCGAGTCGCACAGACCGACGCTACCTACGCCACCCACACCCCCAACAGTTGTCGGAGTTATCGTCGCTCGCCGCCGATTTCTCCGACAACTGTTGGGAGGTATTGGGGGGTTGGGTGCGCTACGAGAGCACGACCTCGCGCGATTGCATGAGGTAGCCGCGCGATCGCACCGTGCGGATCTCGAGGCCCACCGGCGCGATGCGCCGGCGCAGCCGCAACACGTGCACGTCGAGCGCATTGCGTGTCGGCACGCCCGCGGGCCACGCACGGTCGGCGAGCATCTCGCGAGTCACCACCGCGCCGAAGCGATCGAGCAACACGCCCGCGAGCGCCTGCTCGACCGGCGACAGCGAGACCCACGCGTCGCGATGGTGGAGCAAGCCGTCTTCGTCGAGCAGCGGGCGCACGGCATGCTGGCCCGACCGCAGGACGAGGGCATGCCGACGGGCATCGACCTCCCACTCGGGCGCGCCCGACGTCACCCAGTCCTCGAGGCAATCGACGGGCAACGGCAGCTCGCCGTCGCCGTCGGCCACCACAAGTAACCGCGGGATGCGCATCTCCCGAAGCTCAGCCAAGCGCTGAGCGTCGGCCGGCCAACGGACCACCTCGACGTTCACGAAGCCGACGGTAGGTGGTGTTTGTTACGCCCTTGTTACCCCGCCGTGACGTGCGGAGGGTTGCCGCGGCCACCGACAGCAGTCGAGAGCGTGCCCGCGGCGGCGATCACGGCCGGCCCCAACCGGCGCCCGGGTTGCTGGCCCAGGCGGTCGATCGGGCCGCTCACGCTGACCGCGGCGACCACCGAACCCGATCCGTCGAACACTGGCGCGCTCACGCTCGCGACGCCGGCTTCCCGCTCGCCCACGCTCGCGGCCCAGCCGCGCTTGCGTACGGCGGCGAGGTCGCGCGCCGCGACGTCGAAGCGCGCCGCGTCGCTCGCCCATGCGAGCAGCACCTTGCCGCCCGACCCGCGCTCGAGCGGGAGGACGGCGCCCAACGGCACCGTGTCCCGCAGACCGCTCGGCCGCTCGTGCACGGCGAGGCACACCCTGTGATCACCTTCGCGTACGTATATCTGCGCACTCTCGCTCGTCGTCTCGGCCAGGCGCGCCAACACGGGCCGGCCGGCGTCGGGAAGGCCGCGACCTGCGACCGCACCCCAGGCCGCGAGGCGGTATCCGAGTTGGAACCGACCGTCGTCGTCACGTGCGACGAGACCATGGGATTCGAGACTCACCGCGATCCGGTACGCGGTCGGACGCGGAAGATCGGTCGCCCGTTGAAGCTCCGCGAGCGTCGAGGCACCGTTGCGCGCGAGCGTGTCGAGAACCAGCACCGCGCGATCGAGCACCTGGACGCCACTTGTTACACTGACCACCTAGCGATATTAGCGTCTCATATGCTGAGACAGGAGCAAACGATGCCCAAGACGCCGCAGACCCTCTCCCAGAAACTGTGGGACCGCCACGTCGTCAGTTCGACGCCCGGCGAACCCGACCTCCTCTACATCGACCTGCACCTCGTGCACGAGGTGACGTCGCCGCAGGCGTTCGACGGACTTCGCGTCGCGGGCCGCGGCGTGCGCCGACCCGACCTCACCGTCGCGACGATGGACCACAACGTCCCGACCGCCGACCTCGACAAGCCGCTGGCCGATCCGATCTCGGCGAAACAGATGGACGTGCTCGCGCGTAACTGCGAGGAGTTCGGCATCCGCCTCTACGGGATGCGCGACCCCGGCCAGGGAATCGTGCACGTCATCGGTCCCGAACAAGGTCTCACGCAGCCGGGCATGACGATCGTCTGCGGCGACAGCCACACCTCGACGCACGGCGCGTTCGGCGCACTCGCCTTCGGAATCGGCACGAGCGAGGTCGAGCACGTGCTGGCGACGCAGACGTTGCCGCAGGCGCGTCCGGGAACCATGGCGATCATCGTCGACGGCGAGGCACCGGCCAGTGTCTCCGCCAAGGACATCGTGCTCGCGATCATCGCCGAGATCGGCACGGGCGGCGGCATCGGTTCCGTCATCGAGTATCGCGGCTCCGCGATCCGCAACCTGTCGATCGAAGGCCGGCTCACGGTGTGCAACATGTCGATCGAAGCGGGTGCGCGCGCCGGCCTGGTCGCGCCCGACGACACGACATTCGCGTATCTCGAGGGCCGGCCGTTCGCGCCCAAGGGCGCGGAATGGGAACGCGCGCTCGACGACTGGCGATCGCTCGTCAGCGATCCCGACGCCGCGTTCGACAACGAGGTGTTCATCGACGCCGCGACCCTGCGCCCGCATGTCTCCTGGGGAACGAACCCGGCGCAGACGATTCCGATCGACGCCTCGGTCCCCGACCCCGACGCCCTCACCGACGAGTCGGCGCGGGAATCGGCGAAGCGTGCGCTCATCTACATGGGCCTGAAGGCCGGAACACCGATGCGCGATATTCCCGTCGACACCGTCTTCATCGGATCGTGCACGAACTCGCGCATCGAAGACCTGCGCGTGGCCGCCGACGTTGCGCGCGGCCGCACGGTCAAGGCGGGCGTGCGCACGCTCGTCGTTCCCGGTTCGCACGCGGTGAAGGTTCAGGCCGAATCCGAAGGCCTCGACCGCGTGTTCCGCGACGCCGGCTTCGACTGGCGGGAGCCGGGCTGTTCGATGTGCCTGGCGATGAATCCCGACAAGTTGGCGCCCGGCGAACGGTGCGCGTCGACGTCGAACCGAAACTTCGAGGGCCGCCAGGGCAAGGGCGGTCGCACGCACCTCGTGTCCCCCGCCGTCGCCGCGGCGACCGCGATCGCGGGAACCTTCTCGACTCCGGAGGACCTGAACTGATGGAACAAGTCCGTGTGATCACCGGACGCGGCGTGCCGCTCGTGCGCTCCGACGTCGACACCGACCAGATCATCCCGAGCGACTGGCTGAAGCGCGTCGAGCGCACCGGTTTCGGCGAGGGCCTGTTCTCGGAATGGCGCGAGAACTCCGACTTCGTCTTGAACCAGTCGCGCTACGACGGTGCGAAGGTCCTCGTGGCGGGCCCGAACTTCGGCACCGGTTCGTCACGCGAGCACGCGGTGTGGGCACTCATGGACTACGGCTTCCAGGCCGTGCTGTCGACCCGCTTCGCCGACATCTTCCGCAACAACTCCGGGAAGATGGGTCTCGTCGTCGCCGCCGTTCCCGAAGCCGTGATTCACCGGCTCTGGGAAGCGATCGAAGAAGACCCGAACCTCGAGATCGTGATCGACGTCGAGAACAAACGGGTCGCCGCGCCGAGCCTGGATCTCGACGTGAAGTTCGAACTCGACGACTTCACGCAGTACCGCCTGCTCAACGGGCTCGACGATGTCGGGCTCACGCTGCGGCACGTCGACGCGATCTCGGCGTACGAGTCGCAGCGCCCGGCGTGGTTACCGACGGCTGCGGTGTAGTGCTGCGGGTCTACGCGGCGGGTAGATAGACGTCCGAGAGCTGGCGGTCGACCCATACGTCGGCGAGCTCGTGCGCGAGCTCGACGGTGGCCTCACTCGACGCCAGGTACTCGAAGAAATCGATCACATTCATCGCTCGCCCTCCACGTGCGTTTCCGCAACTGCTTGTTGCGATATTCAAGGCCCGCCGCACCGAGATTGTTCCCGCCGGAGCCCTCGGTTATGCGTGCGCTATGCCACGGAAGGGCGGGTTCCGGCGACGACTGCGAGCTCGCGCCACTTCCAGAAGCAGTCCGCATTCCGGAAGCCGATCTCGTTCAACCAGGTCAGATGCTGCGCGACGGCCACAAGTTGGTTCGAGGGATCATCGTCAGCGGGTGCGACGCGGAGCGCGGCGAGAAAATCCTCGTGCAGCTCCGCGGTCGGTGACGCTACGTGTTCGGCGTTCACGAAGAGTCCACCCGGCCGCAAGATTTCGAACACCTCCGCGTACAGCGCACGCTGACGCGCCGGCGCGCAGTGGTGAATGGCGAAGCTCGACGCCACGACGTCGAAGTGACCGAGTCCCGCCGGGAGCGGCTCATCGAGATCGTGGCGATCGAACGCGAAGCGAGCGTCGTCTCCGAAGCGATCGCGCGCGCGGCGGAGCATCTCGTCGCCGAAGTCGAGCCCCACACCGGTCGCGTCGGGACGAGCCGCGAGGACGAGCCCGAGCGTGATGCCGTCGCCGGTCCCGAGATCGAGCACGCGCTCGACGCGCTCGGGGAGCAGTTCGCAGAGCACCTCGAGTGCGTCGACACGGTGCGGCAACGATTCGCGTTCACGCAGGTACGAAAGCGCGTGTTCCTCGTTGACCCACAGATTCACGGACACGTCAGGGGCCGACCGTTGACTCGCGGATCTCACGGCCGCGCAAACGCACGAGCTTGTTCACGGCGTTGAGGTAGGCACGCGCGGAAGCTTCGACGACATCGGTCGCGACACCACGACCGGTCACCTTGCGCCCTTCCGCGTCGACGGTGATCGCAACTGCGCCGAGCGCGTCCGAACCACCGGTCACCGACGACACCTGGAAGTTGCCGAGCTTGCCCTGCACGCCCGTCGCGGTGCCGATGGCCGCGATCGCGGCGTCGATCATGCCGTCGCCGGTACCGGTGGCCTCGATCTTGCCGTCGGCGTCGATCACGACGACGTGGGCCGTCGGCGCAGTGTTCGTTCCACCGCGCACTTCGAGCTCGTGCAACACGAAGCGGTGCACCATGCCGGTCCCGATCTCTTCGGCGACGATCGCCTCGAGGTCGGCTTCGGTGATCTCGACCTTCTTGTCGGCGAGCTCCTTGAAGCGCACGAACGCGGCGTTCAGCGCGTCGCCCTGCACGTGGATGCCCATCTTCTCCAACGTGTCCGCGAACGCGTGCCGACCGGAGTGCTTGCCGAGCACGATCTGCGCGGCCTCCTGACCGACCGTCGACGCATCGATGATCTCGTACGTCTCTCGATCGGCGAGCACGCCGTGCTGGTGGATGCCGGCCTCGTGCGCGAACGCGTTCCGGCCGACAACCGCCTTGTTGTACTGCACGTGATAGCCGGTGAGACGCGAGACCATGCGAGACGTGCGGGCCAGCTCCTCGCTGCGGACGTTGACGTCGACGGTGCCGAAGAAATCGCGGCGGGTGCGGATCGCCATCACGACCTCTTCGAGCGCGGCGTTGCCGGCGCGCTCACCGAGCCCGTTGATCGCGCACTCAACCTGACGCGCACCGTTCATCACACCGGCCAGAGAGTTCGCAACCGCGAGCCCGAGGTCGTTGTGACAGTGGGTGGAGACGATGAAGTCGCCGGTGACGTTGTCGATCACGTACTTGATGAGCTTCCCGTAGTCGTCGGGAACGGCGAAGCCGACCGTGTCGGGAATGTTGAGCGTTGTCGCGCCCGCGTCGACCGCGATCTGACACACCTCGCACATGAAGTCGGGGTCGGAGCGGTAGCCGTCCTCGGGCGAGAACTCGACGTCCTCGAGGTAGCTCTTGGCCCGGGCGACCGCGGCGCCGGCCTCGTGCTTGACCTGCTCCGGAGTCATGCGGAGCTTCTTCTCCATGTGGATCTTCGACGTCGCGATGAACACGTGGATGCGCGCCTTCTCCGCGTGCCGAACCGCTTCCCACGCGCGGTCGACGTCCTTGAACGCGGTGCGCGACAGGCCGGTGATGATCGGACCCCGCACGGTCTTGGCGATCGCCTCGACCGACTCGAAGTCGCCGTCGGAGGCGATCGGGAAGCCGGCCTCGATCACGTCGACGCCGAGACGCGCGAGCTGGTCGGCGATCTCGAGCTTCTCGGTGACGTCGAGCGAGATCCCGGGCGACTGCTCGCCGTCCCGCAGTGTCGTGTCGAAGATCCTGACCGTGTCCATATCTATTCGCCTTTGCTTGGGGGACGGCGCTGCAGCGGGGGTGGTTGCCGCAACGAAAAAACCTCCGGCCGGATCGGCACGGAGGTTCGAGCGCGAGCACCGGTGGGCGCTCGCGCCTACATAAGGAGGAGGCTCAGCTGAGTTGCGGAAACTGCTGTCTCCAGACGCATAAGTCTTTCCAGTCTGCCAGTGTCGACGACCGAGGTCAAACCTTTCGGTCGGCAGACACCGGCCCGCGCATGAGAGAATTGGCCGCGATGCGCAAATCCGTGAAGCGAGCGCTCGGCCTGGGAATCCTCGGTGGCGCCGCGTACGCGGCGTGGAGGGCGTGGAACGCACAGATGTCCGACCGCCCGCGTGGCGTCGAATGGGAGACCGCACCGTTCCCGCCGGTGCCACGCAGCACTCCGGACGCGCCGGTCGCGGCCGCGCCCGCCCCGGCGGTCGCACCGTGGGTGGAGCCGGAGGACGACGGGAGCTGTCCGGAGACGCATCCGATCAAGGCGAAGTTGTCGAGCGGGATCTACCACGTGCCCGGGGGCGCGAACTACAACCGCACTCACGCGGACCGCTGCTACGTCGACGAAGCCGCCGCCACCGCCGACGGCCTCCGCCCCTCGAAGGCCTAGATACCTCAATCCCAATGCGGCGAGCAGTTGCCGGTCGCGCCAGATGGGTCGATGAATCCTCGTGGGGAGGACTGATTGCCCCATCTGCACCGAGAACGCGACGCGCGGCGCGACCGCGCCGCGCCGTCAGCCGAGGTCGATGGCGCGGGCGGACTGGACGCCGGTTTGGCGCGTCACGAGTTCGACCACTTCCGGGGGCACGGGGGTTTCGGTCGCGATGACCATCAACGCGGCCTCGCCGCTCGGGCTCTGACCCACGTCCATGTTCGAGATGTTGAGCCCGGCCTCGCCGAGCACGGTCCCGACCCGTCCGATCATTCCGGGACTGTCGTCGTTGTGCACGACGAGCATGTAACGCGCGGGCGGAAGATCGACCTGGTGACCGTCGATGCCGACGATGCGCGGCGCCTGGTGCTTGCCGAACAACGTCGCAGCAACGTGCGTGCCCTGATCACCGCGCACGACGATGAGGTTGACGTAGTCGAGCGCGTCCGACGAC
>Ga0075026_100000396_pt1 | contig 17198 bp, 17 predicted proteins | sample Str012_2_FD_71392 | JGI IMG/M metagenome (GOLD analysis project Ga0075026, IMG submission 71392) | Freshwater sediment microbial communities in response to fracking from Pennsylvania, USA - Straight Creek_MetaG_SC_2012 | ecosystem: Environmental > Aquatic > Freshwater > Creek > Sediment... | reverse complement strand
TTTTTCTTTCAACGGAAAAGCAGGAGATCAGAAAATAGTGAAAACCCAATTCGGCTATCATCTTATAGATATACTGGATCAGAAAAATTTTGAACCTGCCTATAATGTAGCCTATCTCGCAAAAAAAATTGACCCGAGCACAGAAACGGATCAAACAGCATCTGGTCTTGCCACTCAATTTGCCGGGGAAAGCCGCAATGCCAAATCATTCGACGATAATCTCCAGAAAAAAAGGCTGCAAAGATTGGTGGCTCCAGATATTCTCCCCACCGATTACCTGATTCAGGGTCTGGGCACAAGCCGCCAACTCGTTCGGTGGTTATATGATGCAGAGGTTGGAGATGTTTCGGAATCCATCGCTATTGGAGACAGGTATGTAGTAGCTGTTGTAACTGAAGTAAACAAGGAAGGAACAATGACGCCTAAAAAAGCAAGACCGATGGTGGAGCCCATCCTTCGTAATGAAAAGAAGTCAGATCAAATCATTAAAAAGATAGGGACCGCCAATACACTTGCAGCAGTTGCTTCGGCAACGGGGCAGCCAGAAAAACAGGCCGACAGTATTAGCTTCTCTTCTCCATATATTCCAAACCTGGGCCAGGAAGGAAAAGTGGTTGGTTATGCTTTCGATAAAGAACTCACTGGAAAACCCGCGTCTGAACCTGTGGCTGGAAACAGTGGGGTATTTGTGATCAAAGTGAATAATGTGAGCGCCAAGGCAAATTATAATTCAGATATTTCCCAAGCTCGCCGAAACCAGGAACAAATGCAAAGAACAATTTTACAGCGACAGGCCATCGAGTCGCTTAAGAAAACAGCGACCATTAAAGACAATCGGGGCAAGTTCTTTTAATTTTGGCAAACATCTTCTTAAAATAGTAAAGCGGGCCTGGCCCGCTTTTTTGTTGCTATTTCTTACATAGAAAAAAGGGCTTTTGCTCGTACCTTTGCCAATGGGCGCAATTGGTACATTAAACAACATCGTCAATATATGGAGGAAGAAATTGTCAACAAAGTCGCTCAAAGCCCCCTGTCGACCATTGACCTGGAAACCTATTATCCAAAAGAGGAGATCGTGTTGTTCGACTTGAAATCCTTTCTTTTTATGGAGTTGATCATTAAGGAAAAAGATTTCCGGGAAGCGCTCCAAAAAACAGATTGGGCAAGTTATCAGGATAAGGTAGTTGCCGTTACGTGCTCGGCGGATGCCATTATTCCCGTCTGGGCCTATATGTTAGTCGTATCCTATTTGCAGCCTTTTGCAAAGGATATTATTTTAGGAGATGAGAAAACGGCGCTCAGGGATATGTTTTTAAAGAAAATCGAATCCATTGATGCCAATGAATTTGCTGATAAAAGAGTTGTGATTAAAGGATGTGGCGATCTTCCCATCGGCGAGTTTGCCTATATGGAAATTACAAAAAAACTAAGACCTGTCGCCAAAAGTATAATGTATGGGGAGCCCTGCAGTACAGTCCCTGTTTTTAAAAAGAAATAAGTTGAAACCGATGTATTGCATCGGTTTTTTGTATTAGGAGACTATAATAGTTGACGGTATGAACGTAGAAATCCTGGCGCGCATACAATTTGCCTTCACCATTGCATTTCATTATATATATCCACCGCTCAGTATCGGACTTGGTCTAATCATCGTGATTATGGAAGGCCTCTACCTGAAAACAGGAAACAAGGTTTATGAGCATGCCACAAGATTTTGGATCAGGATCTTCGCCTTGATCTTCGGAATCGGCGTGGCCACCGGCATTATCATGGAATTTGAATTCGGAACGAATTGGGCCACTTATTCGAAGTATGTTGGTGATATTTTCGGAAGCGCCCTTGCCGCCGAGGGCATTTTTGCATTCGCGCTTGAATCCGGTTTTTTAGGTATCCTGATTTTCGGATGGAACAGGGTAGGGCCTAAAGTGCATTTTTTTTCCGCAATCATGGTTTTCCTGGGCTCTCTCTTTTCAGCAGTTTGGATTGTTGTCGCTAATTCGTGGCAACAAACACCGGCTGGGTTCAGGATTGTGGGGCAGGGAATGAATGCTCGGGCAGAGATCACTGATTTTTGGGCGATGGTGTTTAATCCATCGAGTATGGATCGACTAATTCATGTTTGGAACGGCGCAATCCTCGCAGGCGCGTTTATGGTGTTGAGTGTAAACGCCTGGTACATCCTTCGCAATAAGTTTACCGACATAGCTAAGGAATCTTTCAAGATAGCGCTTCTGGTGGCAACTGTTTTTTCTTTATTACAACTCCTGGCAGGCCACAAGAGTGGGGAGGGTGTTGCGGTAAATCAACCAGCCAAGCTTGCAGCCATGGAAGGGCATTATGATAGTTTCGCAAAAGCTGATATGTATTTGCTGGGATATGTAAACAACAAGCAGAAAAAAACCAGCGGTATAAAAATTCCCGGAGGTCTATCCTATATCGTTCATGGGAAATTCGACGCTCCGATCAAAGGCCTGGATGCCTTCGACCCTTCCGCTCGACCTACCCAAATCAATACCATTTTTCAAACTTATCATATCATGGTAGCACTGGGCATGACCATGATACTGCTTACGTTGTTCGGCTCTTATCTTTGGTGGAGAAAAAAACTCTTCGATAAAAAATGGGTTTTGGTGGCATTTGTTTGGAGCGTGTTGTTGCCTCAAATAGCGAATCAGGCGGGATGGTTTACCGCGGAGATCGGCCGTCAGCCCTGGGTTGTATATGGTTTGCTAAAAACGTCCGACGCACTTTCAAAAACAGTAAAGGCTAACCAGGTTATTTTTTCGCTGGTTCTTTTCACAATCGTATACATTATATTATTTGCTCTTTTTCTTTTCCTGCTCAATCGAAAAATTCAGCATGGGCCAGCTGATGACAATGCGAAAGACGAAATTGAGGAGGGAACGAAAAGAGACAATCCTTTAATGATTCACTGATGGGAAGTTATTTAGGAATAGAATATACAGTTTGGTGGTTCCTGGTTTTTGGAGCCGTAATTAGCGGCTACGCAATCCTCGATGGTTTTGATCTTGGCGCTGGTGCGCTGCATCTATTTCTGAATAAGGAAGAAAGTCGTAGAATTGCGCTCAATGCCATCGGTCCCGTATGGGACGGTAATGAAGTGTGGCTGGTAATTGGCGGTGGAGCTTTGTTCGCTGGCTTTCCTGTTGCCTATGCTGCGATCTTCTCGGCGTTCTATATTCCCTTTATGATATTTATGGTGGGGATTATTTTCCGGGCCGTAGCGATTGAATTCAGAAGTAAGGAGCCGATGTTGTGGTGGAGGAAGCTGTGGGATGTAGCGTACTGTGTTTCTTCTATCGTGATCGCGCTTTCTCTCGGACTGATGCTGGGAAATGTTGCGGAAGGAATTCCCTTAAACCAGGACAGAGAGTTTGCGGGAAGCTGGCTGTCTTTTTTAAATCCATTTGCCATCCTGGTTTCCCTCACAACGCTTGCGCTATTCATGGTTCACGGCGCCATCTACTTAACCATGAAAACAGAAAATCGGCTCTACGCCAAGCTTCATTTGCTTACCAATAATTTCACCATTTTTTTTGTCGTCACATTTGTTATTACAACGCTCTACACATTGTTGTACATCCCTCACCTGAGTGATTTTTTCAGGAGCAGACCGGGATTTTTTGTGATCCCGGTTTTGATGACTGCAACGATTGCCAATATCCCAAGACAGGTGAAAAGAGGAAAGTACCGGTATGCTTTTCTAAGTTCTGCAGCGACCATTGCATTGTTACTGATCATGGTTTCGCTGGAGGTTTTTCCTTATTTGTTATATTCTCCTCAAAACCCGGCGAACAGCATAACTATTTATAATGCTGCATCTTCTTCAAAAACCATGAAAATATTACTGATCATCGCGCTCATAGGAACTCCGCTCGTTGGGGTTTATACTTCCTTTGTTTTCTGGACTTTCAAGGGAAAAGTGAAGCTGGATGATATGAGCTATTGAATAACTATCTTTCTAACTAACCATGATCAATATACGAAGAGCAACGGTAGCCGATCTCACGGGACTCTCAGGCCTATTTGACTTATACAGGATCTACTATAAAAAAGAAAGCGATCTGCAGGCAGGCCAACTTTTTTTGAAAGAGAGACTGGAAAAAAAGGAATCAATAATTTTCGTTGCGTCCGATGGAAATAAATTAATCGGCTTCACACAGCTGTATCCGCTTTTTTCCAGTACCAGGATGAAGCGGTTTTGGCTGTTAAATGATCTGTATGTGATACAGGAATTCCGGGGAAAAGGCGCATCGAAACAACTATTGGATGCGGCGAAAGACCTGGCCAGGGAAACCGGCGCGGCCGGGCTTTTGTTAGAAACAGAAAAGACCAACACGATCGGTAACAGGCTTTACCCTACTGCGGGATTCGAATTGTACGATGAGAATAATTTCTATTGGTGGAAGAACGATTAAAGTAGCGTTCCTTTCAGCATGGCAAAGGCAACACTAAAATAAATGATCAGTCCAGTCACATCCACCAGGGTGGCTACGAATGGTGCGGACGATGCAGCCGGGTCGGCACCAAGTTTTTTTAATACGAGCGGCAACATAGACCCAGAAAAAGTTCCCCACATTACGACACCAATCAAGGTGAAGAAAATAGTTAGCGCAATGAGCATCCAATGTATACCGTAATCATAGATATGAAATTTCTGCCAAAAGAAAATTCTCAGGAACCCGACAATGCCAAGGATCGTTCCTAGTAGAAGTCCCGAAAAAATTTCTTTGCGCATCACATAAAACCAGTTCTTAAACCCGACTTCTCCAAGCGCCATGGCCCTGATGATAATGGAAGAGGCCTGGGATCCGGAATTTCCTCCGCTGGATATAATAAGCGGGATAAAAAGGGCCAGCACAACAGCCTTGCCAATTTCGCCCTCAAAATGAGTCATCGCGGTGGCGGTAAGCATTTCTCCCAAGAACAAAATGATCAGCCAGCCGGCTCTTTTGCGAACGAGGTTGAAAAAAGAGATGGTCGTATAAGGCTCATCCAGCGCTTCCGATCCCCCGATTTTTTGTATTTCACGGGTATTTTCTTTTTCCGACAATCGCAATACATCATCGAGCGTAACGATGCCCAGTAAAACGCCATTGTCGTTCGTAACCGGCAATGCGTACCGGCTGTTGTTGCGAAACACGCGGGTGGCTTCCTTTTGCGGATGAGTTACCCCAAGGGAAATATACTGGTAGTCCATGATTTGTTCCACCACGGTACTTGGATCCACCACCAGAAATTCTTTGATATTAATATCATCAATGAGTATTCCGTTATCGTCTATGACAAACAGGAAATTGAGTGTTTCGCTGGCCTGCCCCCTTTCCTTGATTGAATCAAGAACATCTTTAACGGTATTTGTTTTTTTTATAGAGAGATAGTCCGGGGTCATCAGCCTGCCTACTGATCCTTCCGGATAACCCAGCAGGATCAGCGTTTCAGCCCGGGTTTCGGGACTCAAAATTTTCAGGAGTTCTTTTACCGCATTTCCAGGAAGCATGGCCAAAAAAGCAGTACGATCATCCGGTTGTAGGGCATTGAGCAATTCGGCCGCCTTCTCATCGGGCAATGAATTGATAATAATCTCCTGCTTTTTCCTTCGCAGGAATTTAAAAGCCCTGGCTGCGCTTTTAATGTCAATATGCTGAAATAGTTTCCCTGCCCAATTCGTATACTTGTTGGTAAAATCGACAATATCCCGAGGTGTTAACCGGTTTAGTTTTACGAACTCGGTGATTATATTGTTTTGCAGCAGGTTCTTGATATCGTTCAGGTTGAGCATACAAGAAGTTTAACGGACAATTGCAAATTTCCTTGTTTCAGCTTGCAAATAAAAATTATCAATTTAATTTAAGGAGGAAAATTGACAAAAAGTACAGTGTTGTTTTGGTTTAAGCGATAGAACGTTAAAAAAATTCGGGGATGGCCACGATTTCCTTGATCAATTGGAGGAACCACCTGGTGCTTGGACACTTAGTTTTGAATGTTTTCTGCCCCGCCCGGCATGAAAAACGCTTTTGTTTTTCGATGGTGTTATCGATTCAGATCAAAGTGCAATTTTTTCACCCAGTGTTTTACTGGAATCACTTCCCACAACGCTTTCACTGCCACCCGCGTGAATTTTGATCGATACAGGCGATTTGATTTCCTGTATTTCGGCCAGGATATCTTTAAAAGAGAAATTTTCACCCTCGCAGAATATCAGCTCTCCGGCTTGCTTCCGCTCGGTTACAATCTCTCTACCGGTCATGTATATGCGCTTCTTGATCCGGGAGATCGACACGGTATCTCCGAGCAGATAAGTTTTGATATTTTTTGCAGGGGGTGTTAATTTCCCTGCAAAGAGAAGAGCCAGAACCGACAATTTGTTCCTCGTCCAAATCGCCGCTTTTAGTATTGCTACAATGAGGCCTGATCCAAAATGCTTTTGGATGAACTGTACCATGGCCCTGTAAAAAAGATTCACATATAGAAGATCCTTTTTTGTACTCTCTCCCTTAAAATGAATTATGGAAGTGCTGGCCAGATAGTAATTTTTATATCCAGCCTGAATAATACGGTAGCTAAGGTCAATGTCTTCGGCATACATAAAAAACTGTTCATCGAAGCCGCCAATCTCGTCGAGTATTTTTTTTCGAATGAACAGAAATGCACCCGACAATACATCGACCTCGTTGGTTTCATGTTCGGGTAGAAATCCCTGGTAATAGGAAGAAAATAATTTTGAATGAGGAAAAAGAGAAGATAGTCCGGCGAGTCTGCAAAAAGCATCCCAGGGAAAAGGGATACCGCGTTTTGATTCCCTGAGAAACCGTCCTGCGCCATCGATCATTCTTACACCCAATGCCGCGGCGACCGGATGCGATTCAATAAAGTTGAGACATTCAGAAAGAGACTCTTCTGTTAAAATGGTATCGGGATTGAGAAATAATATATATTTCCCGTTGGCCCCTCGTAAAGCCAGGTTGTTGGCCCTGGCATATCCTGTATTCTGCTCGTTGAAAATAAATTCAACCTCCGGAAATTTGGGAACGAGATACTCCCTACTCTGGTCGGTAGAATAATTATCGACGACGATGATTTCCGATACTCCTTTTGCGGAAAGCCATTCGCTCGAGGAAATCGATTTTCTCACGGAGCAGAGGCTCTGTTCCAGGAAATAGCAGGCATTGTAGTTAACAATAATTACAGAGAGAATCATCCAAAAGGGTTAATTCCTACGAAGTACGATTTTTTTGTACGATCTGAAAAATGTTATGGGTGAATATGGATAAACCAAAAGTTGAATTATTTGTTGTCTTCAACGGGTCCAAGCTTTAGCTTGCACAGTGTAAATTAATTAGCATGAAAATTAAATCATTGGGATCACAGGGGCTAAAGGCTTCAGAGCTCGGACTAGGCTGTATGGGGATGAGCGAATTCTATGGGCCGCACAACGACGCAGAGTCCATCGAAACACTGCATCGCGCCTTTGATCTTGGGATAACTTTTCTCGATACGTCCGACGTTTACGGCCCACATCATAACGAAGAACTAATCGGAAAAGCGATCAAGGGTAAAAGAGACAAACTTACCATTGCTACGAAATTTGGAATCGTGCGGGATCCGGGCAATCCCAGACTGCGGGATTTCAATGGCAAGCCCGAGTATGTAAAATCATCTTCAGAAGGAAGTTTGAAGCGACTCGACATAGATACCATCGACTTGTATTATCTGCATCGCGTTGATCCCGTTACTCCGATTGAAGAAACGGTTGCTGCGATGGCAGATCTTGTAAAAGCTGGAAAAATTCGCGCGATTGGCCTGTCGGAAGTATCGCCCAACACCTTGAGGAGGGCACATGCCGTACACCCTATTACCGCAGTTCAAACCGAATACTCTATCTGGAGCCGTGAGCCGGATGACGACATTCTGGAAACTTGTAAGGGACTGGGAATAGCCTTTGTTGCGTATAGTCCGCTGGGAAGAGGATTTTTAACCGGCCAGATCAAAAAATTCGAGGACCTCGATCAATCGGACTACCGGCGCTTTTCGCCTCGCTTCCAGGGGGAGAATTTTCAGAAGAATCTTGACCTCGTAAAGAAAATCGAAGATCTTGCCACTACGAAAAAATGCAGCGCCTCACAGCTTGCTTTGGCCTGGGTACTTGCGCAGGGAGATCATATCTTCCCCATTCCCGGCACCAAAAGAATTAGATATCTGGAGGAAAATATTGATGCATTGAACTTGCTACTGAGTAAAAAAGAGTTGGAGGAGATTGATGCCATCGCACCCAAGGGGATCGCTGCAGGGTTAAGGTATCCTGAGGAAATGATGGGGAGTGTAGACAGATAAGCTATTCATCGTTAAGCGTAATTTTCCGCCTTCCGGCAAAGGAGATAGTATTTCGAATGAAAGCCCGGCTTCTCCAGGAGCAGGGCTTTCTTATCTTTGCGCCATGTTAAAAGCTACACTTATAAAGGCTACAGAAGCGGGAGCAAAAGTCATGCAGGAGTTCTTTCACGGAAAATTTACCATCTCAAATAAGGAAGGAGTCAACAACCTGGTAACTGAGGCGGACCACGCCTCTGAAAAAGTTATTTTCGAAATCATCAAAAAAGAATTCCCAGCTCACTATATCCTCAGTGAAGAGGCCGGTGAAATCATTACCGACTCCACTTACAAATGGATTATTGATCCCATTGATGGCACCATCAATTTTGCGCACGGCATTCCAATTTGCTGTGTTTCCATTGGGCTCGAACAGGAGGGAGAAATAATCATGGGAGCAGTTTATAACCCGTTCATCAATGAATTTTACTTTGCGCAAAAAGGATATGGCGCTTCACTGAATGATAAAAAGATTATGGTGAGCGATGAATTCACAATCGACAGATCCTGCCTGGTGACTGGGTTCCCTTATACTTATCTCAGCCAGCAGAACGGTCCGCTGGAAGTGTTCTCCCGACTTGTTCGCCGGGGTATTGCCGTTAGAAGACTCGGATCAGCAGCGATGGACCTTTGCTGGGTAGCAGCCGGCCGGTTCGATGGATTTTATGAGCACAAGCTGCAGGCCTGGGATAGTGCCGCAGGCTTCCTGATTGTGGAAGAGGCTGGTGGAAGGGTTACGGATTATTCCGGGAAAAGGTATTCACCCTATCAGCCACATATCCTGGCCACGAACGGGAAAATACATGACGCAATGCTCGACGTCATCAACAATGAAAAAGAATTGTAATCGCCTACGGGTAAAATTCACAACATGGCAACAGAAAGAACTGAAATATCCTCTCTCGGAGAGTTTGGCCTGATAGAACATCTCACCCAAAATATTGAACTCAAAAACGCTTCTTCGATTGTGGGAGTCGGCGACGATGGCGCGGTAATCGATCATTTTGGCAAGCAAACGGTTATCAGTACCGATTTGCTTATCGAAGGCATTCATTTCGATTTGGTATATACACCACTCAAACACCTGGGCTACAAAAGTGTCATCGTAAACCTGAGCGATATCTATGCAATGAATGCGACGCCAACTCAGATCACATTGAGCCTTGGTATCAGTAACCGATTTAGCCTGGAGGCACTCGACGAATTTTATGAAGGCGTTTATGCTGCCTGCGATGAGTACAATGTGGACCTGATCGGTGGCGACACCGCCTCTTCTCAAAAAGGATTTATTATTTCTGTAACGGCGATCGGTGAGGTTACTCCTGACCGTTATGTTAAACGCAGCACCGCGCGGAAAGGTGATCTCATTTGCTGCAGCGGCGATCTTGGTGCAGCATATCTTGGACTTGTATTTCTAGAAAGAGAAAAGAAAATATTTCTTGAAAGCCCGGCAGTTAGGCCCGATCTGGAAGGCGAAAAATATGTTATTGGCAGATTACTGAAACCAGCGGCAAGGAAGGATATCATAGACTTCTTCGAAAGCTCGGCCATATTACCTACGGCGATGATGGACATCAGTGATGGACTAAGCTCAGAAATCCTCCATATCTGCAAACAAAGCGGAGTGGGTTGCACGATTCGCGAGGAAAAAATCCCGATTGCCGAAGACACAAAAGCCGCGGCGTATAAATTTGAACTGGATCCTACTGCCTGCGCCCTCAGTGGAGGAGAGGACTATGAATTGCTGTTCACCATCCCACAACAAGACTATGAAAAACTGGTGTTGAACGAACAGATCAGTGTTATCGGATATATGACGGAGCCCGAGAAGGGTAGGAAAATCATCACCAAGGGCGGAAATGAATTCGATCTTCAGGCGCAGGGATGGAATGCGTTTGGCTAATGGTAAAACTGGCGACATGATTTTCAGGAATAAATACCTATTCATTCTTTTTTCCCTCGTATGCTTGGCAGGCCTTGTTAAACAATGGATTGAACACAATAAATCTGTCGATAATTACGATCTTCCTAAAGAGCTGACCGGGCAAAAAGAAATCGTGGATGTTCGACGCGTGAAGAGAAACTGTGAATGTGCCGAATGGATAAGGGTTTCTCCGAAAAAGGATTCGGGGATGATCCCTGAGAAGGATTATTTCTATATCGAGTCTGCGGATGGAAATGATCCTCCACCTGCTTATACCGCGCTTGCTGATAGTGGTTATGTACTAAGACTGAAAGGATCTTTTTACAAGGGGGAAGGAATTCCAGCTAATTATGTTCAGCAATCAGAGCCTAAACCGGAAAGAGCCCGGGTATTCTATTATACCAGCTCGCAGGTCGTTAAACCGGAATAATCCAATATGCTAAAATTTCTATCCGTCTTTTTTATTGCAGTTTTCCTAATATCCTGTTCTGCGACAAAGAAGGACTTCAGTCCCGATAGAAAATTTAGCAATGCTGATTTGAAAGAAGATTTCAGGATTTTCAGATCAGTACTTGAAGAATTGCATCCCAGCCTCTATTGGTATACCAGCAAAGACAGCATCGATTATTATTTTGACCGGGAAAATGGTCTCCTGGTTGATTCGCTAACCGAACCGGCATTCAGGACCACGTTGATGTATATGATCTCGAAAATCAATTGCGGCCACACGGCTGTAAAATATTCGAAACAATACAGTCGATATCTCGATACCTCCAGGCTGCGAACATTTCCGCTTAGTTTAAAATTATGGCAGGACACGATGGTAGTAACGGCCAACCTTAACCGAAGAGATTCACTACTCACCAGGGGAACCGTGCTGAAAAGTATTAATGGATTCACACAGCCGCAACTACGTGACAGTATTTTCAATTTCGTGGTAACAGATGGATACAGTCTTTCTGGCAAGTACCAAACCCTGAGTACGGGATTTACCTTTGCCAACCTGTATAAGAATATTTTCGGGCTGACAGACAGTTTTCATATCCGCTATTTAGATTCTGCCGGCACTGAAGACGAAATCCATATCCCTGCATATGATTTCAAGAATGATACTATGAACCGATGGGGCTTTACCTTGCACAGGATGCCTGACCGGAAAAGAAAACCACCTGAACTGGTATTCTTTTCGAATAGCAATCTCCAACTGGACACATCGGGGAGTACGGCCTATATGGGCCTTAGTACCTTTGACCGGGGTAATCACCTTAAAAAATTTTTCAAGAAGTCATTTAAGGAAATAAGCTCCAATCACATCAAACACCTGGTTATTGACGTAAGGTCCAATGGGGGCGGCGATGCGGGAAATTCTACTATGCTTACCCGCTATCTGATCGACCACAAATTTAAACTGGCCGATTCCCTATACGCCATCCGGAAGCACAGTGCTTATCATAAATATATTGGCAAAAGTGGTATGTATGATGTGCTGATGTCATTCATCTCCCGAAAAAGAGCCGACGGGAAATATCATTTTGGATATTTTGAAAGACATTATTTTTACCCTAAAACCAAGAACCATTTTGATGGCGATGCCTATATTTTAATTGGGGGGAACTCCTTTTCTGCGACAACTTTATTCACAGGAGCTTTAAAAGGACAGAAGAATGTTACGCTAATTGGTGAAGAAACAGGAGGCGGATTCTACGGTAATACCGCATGGATCATACAGGAGGTAACGCTTCCCAATACCAATATCCGATTTACATTGCCGAGATTCCGACTGGTGATCGACAAAGACAGGGAAAAAAATGGAAGAGGCGTAATGCCCGATGTAATGACACTTCCAACAACTGAAGCCATAAGAAGAGGAATAGATTTTAAATCGGCAAAAGCCAGGGAACTAATTGAAACAGGTAAGTAGTCTGGATCACGGATTAAACGGATGGTAGGATTCCACCGATTAGATTCATATGAGATAAGCGACTTTTCTGAATGAATTAACCAAAAATCGGCGGAATCCTTCCATCCGTTTAATCCGTGATTCAAACTTTAAAATGCAGATTATGAATTTTTGGAAACTGCTTTTATATACAAGCATACTTTTTTGTGTGAACCTTTCTGCGCAGAATATACCAGGAGATGCGCAACTAAAAAACCTTCACGGCAAAATGGTTAGTTTTTCTACTTTGACGCAGAAGGATTCGTTGGTATTGGTTTGTTTTTGGTCAGCGGCTTCGGAAGCGAGCATTACAGAGCTGAATGCGATCAATGCGAAATACGACAGTTGGAAAGAATCAGGACTGTTTAGATTTTTGGCTATTTCGGTTGACGAGGGAAAAGCTGTCAACAGGATCAGGCCCCTGGTAAATGAAAATGGGTGGCTTTTTGATGTGTATGCAGATATCAACGGAGATCTTCGAAAAGCACTTAAGTCGAATAATCTTCCGCAATCCATGATCATCCGCAGAGGGAAAGTGGTTTACGAACAATCCGGGTATGAAGTGGGAAGTGAGAATTACCTGTTCCAAAAAATTCAAACAATCGCTTCGGGCGGGATGTAGGAAACCGGTGTTAAAAGTTCATTCACCCGAGATAATAATCTGCTGAAGGTTCAGTGTTTCATCAAGTAGGACGAAATGAGCATAGGCGCCCGGCGCAATGACGCCTCGTTTTTTTTGCATACCCATGAGCGTGGCGGGATACAGGGAAGCCATTCTTAGCGCTTCAGGCAGAGGAATTCCTACTTTCTCTACGCCATTTTTTACACATTGCAGCATGGTCAATGCCGATCCCGACAGGATTCCATTCGGTAGCGTGTAACGGTCGACTTTAAAAATATGCTGATAATCGCCATGAGTGATTTCGGTGACCGCATCCGTGATGAAGAAAAGCCTGGGCCCCATGATTTTTTTGCTGATCCTGATGGAGGCAAAGTCTACATGCACACCATCACAAACCACGCTACTCATCACCTCCGGATGATCGTAGATGGCTCCCACCATACCTGGTTCACGACCATGCAAGGGCGACATTGCATTGAATAGATGAGTAGCAGCAGGAACACCGCTGTAAAAAACATTGGACGCTTCTCCATAGCTGGCATTACTATGTCCTGCAGAAACGAGTATTTTGTTTTCCAGCAGCAGATCGATAATGGCTGGATCACAGACCTCGGGAGCCACTGTAATCATTTTTACAACTCCCTTTCCTTTTTCCAATAACATGGATACTTCTTCCAGCGTGGGCTTCTTAATGAATTTCTCAATATGTGCCCCTTTCTTGGCAACACTTATGTAAGGACCCTCCAAATGCAATCCCAATAATCCCTTACCTCCGCCCGTCCAGTATTTTCTAATAACTTCAATTCCTGTTAAAAATTTCCCGATGGAGTTTGTCGCCATCGTAATCATAAAATGGGAGCAGCCCCCCTCCAAACAATATTCATAAGTTGCATCGAGCGCGTCCGTGGTAAGTTCGGAGGAAAACAATTTTCCATTGCCTCCGTAGATCTGCAAATCGATAAAGGCAGGCGCCAACAAATATTCGCCGAGATCTTTTAACAGATGACTGCCTGGAACATCTTCCAGCGCAACAATGGCGGTGACCTTATCATCCTGGACCAGGATAGCCTTGTTCGTCAGAATTTCATGACCGGTAAAAATTTCTCTCGCGGTGATAGCTGTATTCATATTATTTCAGGGTTCAATCGAAAAATGATCCTGGTCCTTCCAAAAAGGTAGTTGTGCTCTGATGTCATCAAGAATTTGCCTGTCGAGGGTATAAGTAAAAATGTCTTCTGTTGCCGGGGCATGGTATAAGATTTTTCCCAACGGATCGATGATCATAGAATCTCCGGCATAAAATAAATCATTCGCATCCGTGCCCACCCTGTTAACGCCAACCACAAAACATTGGTTTTCGATGGCACGGGCCTGCAGTAAAGTTTTCCATGCGAGACTTCTGCGTTCGGGCCAGTTCGCAACATAAATGAGTACATCATACTCAGGCCTGAAGCCTTCAATTGTTTCTACCGATGATTGTCTTGCCCAAACGGGAAACCGCAGGTCATAGCAAATCAATAGGTTGATCTTCCAGCCTTTTACAGAAGCGATGAGACGTTTGTTGCCTGCACTATAGTGGGTATTTTCTCCCGCGAAAGCGAACAAATGGCGTTTATCGTAATAGCCATAATTTTCATCTGGCAGCATCCACACCAGCCTGTTATAATATTTCCCCCCCTCCTCTATGATTACGCTACCGGTAAGAATAATTTTATTGGAGGATGAAACAGACTTCATCCAGGAGATCGTTTCACCGTTCATTGTTTCGGCAAGGGGGAGCGGGTCGACGCTAAAACCTGTGCTGAACATTTCAGGGAGTACAACGATTTCAGTCTTGCCCTTCAGTTGGGAAATCTTCTCTCCCAAAACCCGAAGGTTTTCCTGTTTCTTTTCCCAGATAAGATTGGTTTGAACGGTGCTAATGGTGAGCAATGACATGACCTGAAATGAGAAGCAAAGATAGCGTTTTGCCGGCAAGATTATTGCTGACTATTGTTTAAAGCATGAATCAGTAAGGGTTCATATCCTTTTTGCAAAAGGAAATCCTGAAGTTTTCTTTTCCTGGTAAAAATATTCTTTTCACTTTTGAGTGTAGCAAGTTTTCGGCTGGCCAGTTTTTCAAATGTTTTTTGGTACTCTTCGTTGTCAATAGATGCCAGCGCTTTCCGGATGCAATATTCGCTGACCTGTTTTTGCTGGAGTTCATATCGGATTTTAATTTTCCCCCAATGCTTCATGCGAAATTTTCCTCCGGCGAATTGCTGCGCAAATTTTTCTTCGTTCAGAAAATTCTCTTCAATGAGTTGCGAAAGAAGCGGCTCTACATCCTTTTTCAAAAGCCCGTAAGAATAAAGCTTTTCTTTCACTTCCCGGTGTGATCGTTCCTGGTAAGCGCAATAATACTTGATTTTTTGAAAGGCTTTCTCCCGCGAAAAGGAAGTCAGTGTACTCCGGCCCTGAGGTGAATTGTTGGAAGGATGATTGCGCAACATGGTATGCTTTTTCAAAGGTAGTACAAATGAAAGAATCATCTTGGTTTTCGGTCCGGTTCCTGATCGCAATGCTATTAGTCACAGGAAATTAACACTTGTAAAATATGATTACCCGGCACTTCTTTATCTGTTGGGGATTAACCAAAAATCAGTAGTTTCGCCGAAAGACCTACTTACATGAAGTTCATCGTTTCCTCTTCGGCCTTATTGAAACAATTGCAACAAATCAGTGGTGTGATCAATGCGAATACGGTACTGCCCATACTGGAAGATTTTCTATTTGAAGTAGAAAAAAACAAATTGACGGTTGTAGCAACTGATTTGGAAACGGTGATGAAAGTGCAGGTCGAAATTGAAGCAAAGGACCAGGGTAAGGTTTGTATTCCGGCGAGGATCCTGATGGATTCGTTGAAAAACATTTCCGATCAGCCGCTCACTTTTAATATCGACAAACAATTTGCCGTAGAGATAACAAGCGATAATGGGAAGTACAAAGTGATGGGCGAAAACCCCGACAATTTTCCCAAGGAACCGGTTGCTGATGAAACGACTTCTTTTACGACGACATCTTCAGCCCTGGTGACCGCTATTAATAAAACACTTTTTGCCGTTAGCTCCGATGATCTTCGGCCTGCTATGACCGGGGTATTTTTCGAGATGGATAAGAAGGGTCTGCAATTTGTTGCCACCGATGCTCATCGCCTGGTCAGATACAAAAGAACGGATGTTACCTGCCCGCAAAACGATACGCTGATCGCACCCAAAAAGCCGCTGAACCTTCTTAAGACGGCGCTTCCGCTTAATGAAGATGAAATCACGGTAAGTTATAATAGCAATCATCTGTTCGTAAAGCATGGCACAACACAAATGAGTTGCCGGCTGATTGACGCCAGGTTTCCCGACTATAAGGTGGTTATCCCCGGCGACAATCCCTATAAACTCACCCTTAACCGAAATGATTTTCAGAGCGCCCTGCGCAGGGTGAGTATCTTTAGTAACAAGAGCACTAACCAGGTAGTGCTGAACATTCATGGCAGCGAATTGCAACTGGCTGCACAGGATGTTGATTTTTCTTTTGAAGGAAATGAAAGAATGAAATGTCAGTATGATGGAGAAGACCTGGCGATTGCTTTCAATGCAAAGTTTTTAATAGAGATGCTTTCGGCAACGGATTCTGAAGAAATCAAAATAGAATTGTCAACCCCTACTAAAGCGGGTATTATCAAACCAGTGGAGAAAGATGAGAATGAGGAATTGCTGATGCTCGTAATGCCCCTGATGCTGAACAGCTAAAATGCTAATTTTTATTGCAGAGAAACTGGAAAGGCTTCAATTCTGTTTGCCTAACTACCTGGTGAATGTGTTGATGTTTGCGTAAGATTTTATTCCGGTTAAGATCAAACACTTCATGTGCCCGGCAAAAATTATTCATGGTTTCATAGTGCAACAGCAAATCGTTTAAGAGCTCAACCTCTTGCTCCATGAATTGATCACTCGCGTATTCATTTTTCACGAGGACAAGCAAATCTCTGTTAGTAGCTTTCATTGCAATTAGATTTTAACAGCGAACCATACCAAATTACTTATAGCCAACCATCCCTTTGTTCATACCACATCCGCAGTTCTTGCTACTGCCACCGATGTGATTTCCAGAGTTGCAACTTTGGGTTACAATGCTAACAATAATTATCAGAAAAATCAATAGGCGGTTGCGGTTCTTCATAGGCTTTATCGTTCCAATTTAACTATTTTGTACAGCAAATATTATTCCTTACTTGGCATCGGAAACAAAATTAACAGATATTAATAGGGCGCCAAGGGTGCTGGTAG
>Ga0075026_100000395_pt1 | contig 17199 bp, 16 predicted proteins | sample Str012_2_FD_71392 | JGI IMG/M metagenome (GOLD analysis project Ga0075026, IMG submission 71392) | Freshwater sediment microbial communities in response to fracking from Pennsylvania, USA - Straight Creek_MetaG_SC_2012 | ecosystem: Environmental > Aquatic > Freshwater > Creek > Sediment... | reverse complement strand
TCTAAAAGCGGAAGACCGCGAGCGTCTGCGCCGCCTGGTCACGCAGTTGCTCAAGTAGAGTTGAGGATGGCCCACTCGCAACTTCCAGCGATTTCCAGACCGATTGTCGAATAAAACTAAGAGGCGTCTTGGTAGGACAGGCTTCAGCCTGTCGGGTTTAGATTCTACCCTTTGCAGAACTTAAACCTGACAGGCTGAAGCCTGTCCTACTGGATCTCGCAATCGCGAATTCTCAAACTTCATCCGCGTCACCGGCATACAGCGATGGCCGCGGAGATGTTTCGATGGGATCAATATCCGGAACGTCGGCGTTGCCAACTCCCAATTCCTTGAATTTGCGCACGGAGGGGACCAGGCGGCTGTCAAACGACGAAATCGCGCTGTTATAGGATTTGTTCGCGCGTTCCAGATTTTTCGATACTTCCGAAAGATGCTCGGCAAATTTCAAAATGCGGTCGTACAATTCTTTTCCCAAATTCTCTATTTTTTGCGCGTTCTCGGTGAAGACCTGCTGTTTCCACCCGTAGGCAACCGCGCGCAGCAGAGCGATTAGCGTGGTGGGGCTGGCCAGCACAACCTTCTTTTCGATCGCGTCTTCGATCAGGGAGCGGTCCTGCTCCAGCGCGGCGCTGAAAAAAGATTCTCCCGGCACGAACAAAACAACGAATTCCGGCGTGCGCTCAAATTGCTTCCAGTATTCCTTGGTGGAAAGGCGGTTAATGTGATCGCGCACCAGGCTGGCGTGCTGGGCCATGGCCGCGCGGTACTCGGCTTCAGGCCGCATGCTGTCCGCGGCGAGAAACGCATGCAACGGCACCTTGGCATCAATCACGATCCGCGTATCGCCCGGCAGGTGCACGATCATATCCGGCCGCAGGCGGCCCTCATCGGTGTCCACCGACGTCTGTTCTTCAAAATCGCAATGCGCGGACATTCCGGCCAATTCCACGGCTCTCCGCAATGTCAGCTCGCCCCACTTCCCTTTCACCTGCGGTTGTTTGAGCGAACTTACCAGTGTTCCGGTTTCCTGCCGCAGTTCTTTGTTACTGGTGGCCAGTTGCTGCACCTCCGTGCGCAGGCCGCCGTAGGCTTCCTGCCGCGCGGATTCGATTTTGTTAACCTCGGCGCGAAGTTCGTTCACCGCCTTTTCCAGCGGCTGCACCATTCCGCCGATCGCGACTTTTCGCTGCTCCAGGTCGCCTGAGGCTTCTTTCTGCAGTGAGTCAAAGCTCGCCCTGGCCAGATCCATGAACTGTTTATTGCTGGCCTGCAGCGCTTCGCTGGCCAGCGACTGAAACGCCTCTTTCAGTTTTTTCTCGGCTTCTTCAAGCAGGCGCCTTTGTTCGGCGATATTCGCGCGCTGGCCCTCGGCCTCTTTTTCCGCGGCCGCGCGCAGTTTTTGCTCTTCCTCCAGGCGCGCCTGCAACCCGCGCAATTGCTCCTGCAGGGCACCAGATTGTTTCTTCAATTCCTCGGCGGCGCCCTGCTGGCTGGCGGCCTGTTTTTCCAGCGCGAGTTTTTGGCTTTGCGAAGAGGCGCGGCCCGCAAGCCACGCCAGCAGATACCCGGCGGCGAAACAAACGGCGGCAATTAACGCGGCAATTCCGCTCACGAGTGGGCTTTCACTTCCGAAAGATTTGGCGGCTTGCCTTTCACAATGGCGGAATTCTACCACGCCCGGGGCGCGAGGCGGACGGCGCGGCCAACTCCATCCATCCGAATCAATTCCCGCGGGGCGGGCTTGCGGAATCGCCTGGAACCAGTCGCGCCGTGATCGTATAGTCTCCCGACGAAAGAAATTTCAGTTCCACGGGCGCGATATTTTCATCCCCGCCCGACGTTCCCACGCGCTGAATATTTCCATTTAATAGCTGAATGATCCCCGGCGAAGCGTTGCGAACCTCGACGGACACAGCTTCCGTGGCGCCGTGAACGTGAAGAATTAATTTCCCCACCGTGCCGGCGTTGGGGGCTCCGGCAGGACCGCTGAAGTCCAGCAGAACGGCCGTGACCGGCGCAGTTACGGCGTCACGCCCATCCGCGCTGACCCGCAGCTTGGTCGCGCCCACTGGAATATGCGGCCCAGGCAAAACAACCAGGGACACCGGTGAAGACGCAACCACCAGGCATTGGCGATCTCCCAGAAAAACCTGGTTCAATCCGGCAGCACTGCGGAATCCCCTGCCCGTAATTGCAAACCGGTCCGTGACCGCCAGAACTCGCGGATACCAGGAAATCTTTATCCCCGGAGTGTCGCCTGCGGACTCAGCGCGTTTGGCGGGATCCTGATTGGCTATCGCCGAGGTGGAAGCGGTAATCTCCGATCCCGAAATTTTTGCGATCAATGGACCCGAAGCGCTGGGTGCGATGAACAACGCGCGGCCCGTGGAATCGGTGATTACCTTTTGCTCTCCGGAAAGCTCGACCGCTACTCCGGGCTGCAATCGCCCGGACGAATCGACGACGGCGAGCGTGGCCTGCTCTCGCGCGACCACCCTGGGCGGCAGAATGATCATGCGGGGTGCAGGTGATGGACGCCGGGAAGTTGTCTGGCTCCGCGCTATCCCGGGGCAGGCAGTGAGCAACACGCCTAGCGCCAAAAACAAATGGCCCGCTTGCACGCAAAATGTTTTGCGAGAATTCCACGCAACGCTCATACCGGAATTCTACCCCGGCCTGCCTTCCGGGGCGAAATCGCGAGCGCCGCTTTTCAATGATTGCCCGATTGGTTGTATACCCTGGCTTCGAGGAAGAGGCGATATAGATCGGGGTCAAGTTCGCCGCTTTTGACGGACATCTCCAGAATTTCCAGGGCGCGATCCTGCGGGACGGCTTTTTTATACGGCCGGTCGGAAGCGGAAAGCGCGTCAAAAATATCGCAAATGGTCATGATCTTGGCCTGAACGGGAATTTCGTTATCATGCAGTTTATTGGGATATCCGGTTCCATTCAATTTCTCGTGGTGAGCGCGAGCGATGCGCGGGATTTCGCGAATCTCCTTGGTCCACGGAATTCGCATCAGAAAATTGAAGCTGTTGACCACGTGGGATTCAATCTGCGCGCGCTCGTCGGAATCCAGACTCCCTTTCGGAATGGAAAGGAAGCTGACTTCTTCCTGCGTGAGAATCGGCCGCTCGACGCCGCGCGGGTCCTGGTACGTTTGCCGCGCGATCTCGAAAATGCGCTCGAAATGGCCGGCCGGCAGAACCGTCGGTTCGTTGGCCTTCACGATGGCCTCGAAGTCTGTTTTCATCCGCAACCTGCGAACGCGATATTCCTCCTCCAGGGAAGCAATGCGCGCGAGGGCCTCTGCCCGGCCCATTTCCATCAAGCACCGGACCTTTTCCCGCTCCAGCGAAGCTTCCAGGTCCTTGTAAATATAATCAAAGCGGTGCGCAACAAGGTCCATCTGCAGCGGATAAAGTTTCTTGGCCTTGACCAGGACTTCCTCGCGCACGCCGACTTTTCCGAAGTCATGCAAAAGCGCGGCGTAACGAATTTCCTTCATTTGCTGCGGCGTGAAGTGCGTGCCGGAATAAGGGCCAGAGTTCGCGCGGTCCACGATCCCTGCAAGGTGCACCGTCATTTGCGAAACGCGGTGCGAATGTCCGGAAGTGGTGGGATCGCGCTGCTCGATCGCAGTCACTGAGGCTTGTACAAATCCTTCGAACAGCGTTTCAATGTCCTGATACAGGCGGCTATTTTCGTAGGCGACCGCGGCCTGCGACGCCAAGGATAGTCCCAGACGAATAGCACGCTTCGAAAATGGCCGCACTTCGCGGCTGACAATTTGCTGGCTGATCAGCCGCGCATGCGCGTGGAGCTTGCAATTGATCAACTGCAGTACGCCGATCACTTCGCCGCGCCCGTTGTGCATGGGCAACGTAAGCAGCGACCTTGTCCGGTAGCCTGTTTCCTTGTCGTACAGACGGTTAAACCGGTACGGGCGGTGGGCCGGAATCCGGTGGGCATCCGCAAGATTAATCACTTCTCCGCGCTCCGCGGAATAGCCGGCCAGGGAATCGTCGCCCAGGGCAAGCTCATTTTTGTCATACGGAAATTGCATACTATCGTTTTGCGTCAGCTTAAAACGAAGATGGCGCTCGCCAGGCCCGGCAGCCGAACCGTCGGGGATCGTCTCTTCAACCAGATAGAGAGATCCGGCATCGGCGCCGGTAATATGACGAGCCTTCAATAAAATCATTTCCAGCAGGGCGCCGACATCGCGCGTTTCTGAAAGGGCAATCCCGATGCGGTTCAGCTCCTCCATCTCGCGCTCGGTACGCTTCAGTTCGACCCGCCCGACGCGCTCCCGCCGGGCAAGGGCCATATCGGCCAATGCGGACTGCACTGTCTTGCGGACCAGTGCAGGGTCGGCCTTGCTTGAAAGCGTGGCGAAACATTCGCGGCCCTGCGCCGCGCTCACGGGCTTGCTGGAAACGCCGATTATTCGGAGGAAGGGGATACGCCGTAAAAAACGGCGAATCAAACGCCTGTCGTCAGCTCCCAGATCAGCCAGGCAAACGATGAGCGCATCTTTTGAAGCGGGCGCGGCGATAGGGCAACCGGGAGAGGGATACGCCAGGGCACGGAGCGAAAAATGTCTGCGTAGCGGCTTGGCCAACGCGGCGGCAGGGGACCGCTGAAAATACCAGATTTCGGCAGATTGCGGCATCGGAGAAGCTGAGGCTGCTGCAGGGGTGGGAGATCTGCGCTGTCGCAGCAGAGTTGAGTATACGGCATTAGGGTGCCACCGGCTAGTCTGGCATTGGGTGCTGTGTCGTGTAAGGACGTAACTACTTGAATTGGAGCCTATTGCGCCGGAAATCCCGGTTTGCTAGTCTGAATTTTAGCGGAGCGATGCGTCTGGAAGCCGTTCCAGTATGTGATCTGGTTACTGACAGATTTGTAATGAAATCAGCCCCTTAATCGGCCGAACGAGGTCTCCATTGCGGATTCAAACCGGAGCGCGCACCGACCTTGGGCGCGTCCGCAAGAATAACGAAGATTGCTTTCAGATGGAGCCATCGCTGCAATTGTTTGTCCTCTCCGATGGAATGGGCGGAGAAGCTCACGGCGAAGTAGCCAGCAATCTCGCTGTCCAGACCGTCATAACGCATTGCCAGCAATCCGAAAATAGCCGCACGACTCCGATATTTGGCGAGGCGCAGCCGGACGTTTCCGAACGGACCAACCGCCTGGCGAGCGCAATCCATCTGGCGAATAAAAAAGTTTTTGAGATGGCTGCCGCGAACCCCGCTCAAAAAGGAATGGGCGCGACGATCGTTGCCGCATGGGTCGAAGGACAGAGACTTTCCGTGGCGCACGTTGGCGATAGCCGTGTCTATTTATTGCGCGCCGGCACGCTGGATCAATTGACGGCGGACCATTCGCTGGTTGCGGAAAAAGTGCGCATCGGAATCATGACGCCGCAGGAAGCCGATGCCAGTGAAATGCAGAGCGTATTAACGCGCGCGGTGGGAACCACCGCCGCCGTGCAAGTCGACTCGACGGAACAGATGTTACTGGTGGGCGATACGCTGCTGCTTTGCTCGGACGGGCTGACTCGCATGGTCACCGACCCTGAAATCGCAAGCACCCTGCTGACCAGCACCGCCGCGCAAGAGGCCGCCGACCGCCTGATTGAGCTGGCCAATGATTACGGCGGCGTGGATAACGTCAGCGCAATCGTATTGCGCGTGACTCAGAAATCCGATGGCGTGCTGGATCGCTTGAAAGTCTGGAAACGAAATTCCGGATAGGCTTCCATCGGCTTCGACCGCGGGTGCTTTGCCAATGTCTAGACTTCTCGTCAAATTCGAAAACTCAATCCTCAAAGAGGTTCCTTTGGGAACCCGTCCAGTGACGATTGGGCGCGCCCCGGATAACGACATTCCAATCGACAATCTTGCCGTCTCCAATTATCACGCCCGGGTTTATCTCGAGGCCGGTTCCCTGGTAGTCGAGGACCTGAATAGCTTGAACGGGTTGTTTCTGAATGACATTCGCGTGGAACGAGCCATGCTCAAGGATGGCGACGCCATTTTGATCGGCAAGCATCACATTTTAGTGGACCAGGCGCATGACGCCGCGCTGCCGGTGGATGGATGGCGCAAGCCCCCGGTTCCGCGCGTGAACGAAACCATGGTCCTCGATACCCACGAGCGCCGAAAATTGCTGGAGATGGCGGCTGCGGCGGGAGAACGCTCGCAACTCTCCCCCGAACGGCTGCGCGTTCCCACGCTGACGGTGCTGCAGGGCCGCACGGATCAAAAAGAGTACCGGATTTCAGGGAAGCTCACTGTAATCGGCCACTCGAAATTGGCCACGGTCCGGCTGCGCGGCTGGTTCACGCCGGATATCGCCGCGCAGATTAACAAGCATGAAGACGGCTACTATTTGGGCTGCGGGGATCGCGTGCCGAAAATCAATGGCATTGCGATCGGCGGCCTGACCAAGCTCAACGACGGTGACTTGATCGAAGTTGGCCGCGTTCGTCTTAATTTCCTATATCGCGAATAGCGCATTGCCGCGAGTCCAGAGGCAGGTTCCAGATCATGGGCGGGACTTCCACGGGTGCGGGCTCTACTTGGAGCCCGTCCAAAACAGGTGCGGGCTCTACTTGGAGCTCGTCCAAAACAGGTGCGGGCTCTACTTGGAGCTCGTCCAAAAATGGGTAATGAATCACATCGAGCCTTGCGCGCACCTCATGGATGGCTGCGGGCATGGTGGCACCGCCGAGTTCCCTTCGTTATCAGCCTTGGGTTAACGGCTTTCGCTCTGTTCCTCTACTCCTACACCTTCATTGGCGACCGTCCGACCGCGCTATTTTCCTTCGTAAATCGCCTGGAACTGGACGCTCTCGATCTGCGTTTTAGAATCCGGCCGGAAAGCTACAAGCATCCCGACCCACGCATCGTCATCGTGGATATCGACCAGCGCTCTCAGGAAATTCTTGGCCGCTGGCCCTTCACGCGCACGCACTTCGCGAAAATGCTGGATGCGTTGCGCGAGGATGGCGCCAAAGTCGCTGCATTTGACATCACCTTCAGCAAACCAGACGAAACAGCCATGCCCATTCGCGAGTTGCGAAGAAACGTGATGGAACGCGAAAAACAGGGCGGCCAATCCGATCCCCGCGTCATGGCTGACCTCGACCGGCTCTCGAAAGAATATGACGGCGACGAACAGTTCGCGCGCGCGATCGAGCGGTTTGGAAATGTAGTCCTGGGAAATTTCTTCCTCTATTCGCAATATGACCTGAAAGGCGTGGATGACAAGACGCTCGACCGCTACGCCAATATCCTGGCCGATTTTCCATTTCCGCAGGTGCGCGCGGCCAATCCCAAGACCGGCCAGCGCGACCTTTCTCATTTGATGCAGGGTTTCAGCGAACCCTATTCCCTGATGCCGCTGGGTACACAGGCCAATATCGAACCGCTTAGCGCTGCCCTGCGTAACGGACATGGCACCACCGGATTTTTTAACGTCGAGCCGGATCCGGACGGGGTCGTGCGGCATTCCCTGCTGGTCCTGCCCTACGGCCGCTCGAAGAATTTTAACGATTGGGACCTCTACGGTTCACTGGACGTTCAGGCCGTGCGGCTTTTCATGGGCTTGCCCGATCAACAAAACGTTCTGGATTTCAGCGAAACAGGAATAACCGCTCTTGAATTTGGACCGTCGCTGGTGATCCGGCCCGACGCCATTGGGCGAATGATGATTAATTACGAAGGCGGCGCGGCCACGTACCCGTACGTTTCCATCGCCGACGTTGTGAACCGCAAATTTCGCCCGGGAACATTCAAGGGCAAGATCGTCCTGATCGGCGCATCGGCAACGGGAATCGGTGACTTGCGCTCCACTCCATTTGGCGGGATCAACTATCCGGGGGTGGAAATTCATGCGAACGTGATTGACAACATATTGAACCGCTATTTTTTATATCGCGGCGCAAATCAGGTGGCCGTGGATATCGTCCTGATTCTGCTATTCGGAGTTCCGCTGGGACTGTGGCTGGCGCTGGCGCAACCGCGCTCCATGCTGCTCGGTTTACTGTTGCTGGTTCCGTTTGGTTTGGGAGTGTGGTTCGCGTTCCTGCATGGATGGTGGTTGAACTTTATCATCCCCTCGGGAACGCTGCTGGCCAACGTGGGCTTTGTCGCGATGTACCGCGCGCTGGTGGAGGAAAAAGAAAAGCGGCGCGTGCGCGGCGCGTTTCAACAATACTTGAGTCCTGAAGTAATTCGCCGGCTGCTGGAAAATCCCGAACTGGTGAAACCGCGCAAAACGGAAGTTACCGTGATGTTCAGCGATATTCGCGGATTCACCACCATTTCGGAAAAGTTAGACGCGCAGGAACTCGCCGCTCTGCTCAACGATTATTTGACGGATATGACGCAAATTGTTTTCGCGCACGACGGGACACTGGACAAGTACATCGGCGATGCGGTCATGGCGTTCTGGGGAGCGCCGTTTGAGGAGCCCGGACATGCAACCAAGGCGTGCCACGCCGCGCTGGAAATGATTGCCCGCTTGAAGGAAATGCAGAAAAAATGGAAGGCCGAAGGAAAGCCCGTGCTGGATATCGGCGTGGGATTGACCACTGGAATTGCGTCGGTGGGCAACATGGGCTCGGCGCTACGATACGGCTACACGGCCCTGGGCGACACCGTGAATCTTTCATCGCGCCTGGAAGGGCTGAACAAGGAATATGCCACGCACATTTTGCTCAGCGAGGCGACGGTTGCGGCGGTGGTGGATCCCCTGCTGATTTTTCGGGAGCTTGATTTGATTCGCGTGAAAGGCAAACTTCAACCCGTTACGCTGTATGAGCTGGTGGCATCGCGTGGAACTCCGGAAGGCGATGCGCCCGATCTGGGAGAACGCCTGGAACTTTTTGCGCGCGGTCGGCTGTATTATCGGGAGCGCTCCTGGCAGGACGCGCTTAAAATCTTTGACCAACTGCTACAGCGCTGGCCCGAAGACGGCCCCTCGCTGATGTATCGCAATCGCTGCAGGGAATATTTCGCGGCGGGCCCGGACGCGAATTGGGACGGCGTCTACGTAATGACCCACAAATAGCGCGCCTGTTTCTTTCCTCGACTTCTTTTAATTCCTTCACTTCCTAAATTTCCTACTAAGCCGAATTTCTCACAAACCTGACTTTCAATTCTCGCTAGTAGAGCGAATGCAACCTATTTTCGGAGCGTTGGCGGTGCAAGGGCACGGCAGTGCCGTGCCCTTACAACGTCGCTGCCGCCGAAATGCGCGCGCGGTAGGGACACGGCACTGCCGTGCCCTTACAGCCGAGCCCTAGGCAGGCGGTTTCATCAACAGCGATGATAGGAATCCGAGCTTCACGCCCATCACTTGTGAGAAATGCGGGTTAACCCGGCGGCCACCGGAAATCTCTTCCCCCAAGCAAATGCAAGTGAAGATGAAACACGGACTGTCCCGCTCCGGGCCCATTGTTGAACACCGTGCGGTAACCTTCCGTGAGCTTGCGCTCCACCGCGAGCTTCGCGGCAACCAATTGCAGCCTGCCCAGCAAGGCTGCGTCGTCCTCGGTTGCTTCCGTCAGTGAAACGAAATGTTTTCGAGGGCAAAGCAAAATGTGCGTTGGCGCCTGCGGCTGAATATCCTCGAACGCGAATATTTCCGCGTCTTCGTAAACAAGTTTCGCGGATATTTCCTTGCTTCCGATTTTGCAAAACAGGCAATTGCTCATCGAGAATCCTTTAGTTCAGAGTTGATAGCCCAGAGATGGTAGTCCAATGTCAAGAGTTGAGCGTCTTTTCATCCAAGAGTCATCTCCTAACACAATCTTTGTGGGCCGCGGCTTCAGCCGCGACATCAAACCGCCAAAAAAGCCGGGCTTTAGCCCCTGAAGCATCGAGCGCACTACGGCCAATGAGACTTGAGAGGCAGGTTCCAAACTACCTGGCCCCAAGATCGTTCGGTTGATCCAGTCGCAAAACGAATGTTTGAAACCCGTCACTTGTGGACAACTGCCGGGCCAATTGCTGCGCCGCATCTGGAGTTGAAACAGCCCCGACGCGCACGCGGTAAAAGTGGCCGCCGGGCGCGTCATAATCCTGAATAAAAATGGGCTGATAGCGCGTCAGCAGGCGCTCACGCAAGCGGTCCGCATTGGCGCGGTCGGCAAACGCGCCGATTTGCACGGTGAATTCACCTCCGGCGGGAGTCGGGCCGGAAAGCAACTCGATGCGCACGGGCGCGGTGCCCGTTCCAATCATGTCCAGTGAAACCGCGGCCGCGCGCGCGAGATCGAGAATTCTGTCGCCCACGAATGGTCCCCGGTCAATCACGCGCACTTCCACGTCGCGGCCGTTGTTCATATTCGTCACGCGCAAAATACTGCCAAACGGCAATGTGCGGTGCGCCGCTACCAGGGTATTCATATCGAAAATTTCACCGTTCGCCGCGCGGCGTCCGTTGAACGGCACGCCGTACCAGGACGCCGTGCCCTCTTCGACATAAATGCCCGGAACAAAAGGAGCGCTTCTGGTCGGCGACGGCGCGGACGTTGTTGCGCGCGGCGGCGGAATCGATTTTACCTGCGGCGCGGAGACTGGCGGCGTTGGCGCCGGCGGTGAGACCGGCTCGGGCTCGGATTGCTGTGCTGGCGCCGGAGGCACCCTGCTGGTAATTGGAACGCGCCCGGCGCAGCCCGATGCAACAAGCAGCGCGGAGAATAGGGCAGCAGACCAACCCGAGCAAATACGCTCCGTCAATTTCGGCAGCTCGCGCTCAGGCACTTCCACCACCAGATTTTTTCCGCATTTCCGGGGCAATCCCTTCCGCTAATTTCGCAAACGCATTTCCGTGAGCGCGCTAGTTTCGCGTCCGCGCGGAATTCCAGCTATTATAGGCATGCAACAATTTTGCGGCAAGGAGACGACGTGCCCCTTCCAGTCCGATGGCGTTATAAACTCGATCGCTGGTTCAGCGAACTCGGAAAAAAGTTTCAATCCGAGCAGCAGCAAGCGCGCCCAAGGCTTTGCCCGTCCTGTGGCGCGCTGGTGGGCACGACTGCAACCAATTGCTACCAGTGCGGAGCAAGCACAACATACTCGCTCTCCGCGGCCAGCCGCACGCTCAGCCGCTGGATGCCGCAAACTTCCCCCGTGACGTATGCCATTCTTTCGATTTGCTGCCTGATGTACGTGCTGTCCCTGGTGATTACGTTAAAATTTTCGGGAGGCGAAGGCGCTGGCGGCGGCCTGATGAATCTTGGCGGCATTGCCACTCAAATTAATTTTCGCCTGGGCGCTTCTCTGCCGCTCGCTGAAGATATCGGGCAGCCCTGGCGCCTGATTACCGCGATTTTCCTGCACGGAGGATTGCTGCACATCGGTTTCAATATGTGGGTGCTGATGGATATTGGGCCCATGGTGGAGGAGATGTACGGGTCAGCCCGATATTTTTTCTTTTTCGTTGTAACCGGCGCTGCCGGTTATTTGGTGAGCTCGTTTTTCGGCCATCTCAGCGTGGGGGCTTCCGGCTCGCTTCTTGGGCTTGTGGGAATTCTTTTGGCAGCAACCACGGGCAGACAAAGCATGGCGGCGCAGGCTCTGCGCAGCGCGTTGATTCGCTGGCTGGTTTACATCGGAGTTCTTGGCTTGCTGATGAGCGGCACGGATAATGCGGCGCACGCCGGCGGCCTGGCGGCAGGCTACCTGCTCGGACGCCTGTTCGCCGACCGCACGCCCGCGGATGTGACCGAACGCCGCCGCGCCGATCTGCTGGGCTGGATTGCGGGATTGGCGGTCGCCGCAAGTTTTGGTTTTATGGTTTTCAACTATTTGGGTAATTCGTAGGACAGGCTTCAGCCTGTCTGCTTTTGGTCCGCTAGGAAATTAAGACCAGACAGGCTGAAGCCTGTCCTACCACTAGCCATGCGGCTCATTCAGCCGGCGCGCAACCGTAATGCAATAGTGAAATCCCGAAAAAACAGTAAGCGGTGCGATCAGATACACCAGCCCGTTTCTGAATTGACGCAACCACGGCCATTGCGTGATAGCCAGCAGCACCACGGCAAAAACCAGCGTGATTTGCAGCGCCGTCGTGAGCTTGCCGTAAATACTCGGCGGGAACGGCTTGTATCCAACCACCACCAGGATTACCGCAGCCGTCATCAAGATTAAAATATCGCGGCTCAGCACAATCGTTGCGAGCCACCAGCTGATCTGCCGGTTCATCGCCAGCACCACGAAGGAAGAGGAAAGCAGCAGCTTATCCGCGATGGGATCGAGATACGCGCCCAGCGCCGTTTTCTGATTGAGCGAACGCGCCAGCACGCCGTCCAGCGCGTCCGTGAGCGCCGCGACGATCAGTACCGCAAGAGCCAGATCAAATCGCCGGTAATGTATGGAAATAATAAAAAACGGCAAAAATCCCAGGCGGAGAAACGTGAGCTGATTCGGAACCGTTAAGATGCGAGATGCCATTTCATGAATTCTATCGCAGCTCAGGCGAATAGCGCGAGGTAATCGCGCAACGACCGTCCCACGCGCTGCTCGAATCGTTCGGAAAGAGACGGTATGGAACCGTGCGGCTCGTCTAGCGCGATTCTCTCGACGCGCTGCATGGGGAAAAACAGCGTGGGTAAGCCGATCCGCTCGCCTTCGGGGTCCTTCACCTGCCTGATAAAATCGTCAAAGGAATTCAGATCGATTCCGCGAACGGTCACACCCGACGCGTTCATCGAGACGAGCGCTCCCCACAATTTTTCCTTGGGTGTGTGAAGGCTAACGATGACGATGGAGTTCGGTTCCAAGATTGCGCTCGCTTTGTTCCCTGTTTCAGGGCACGCTCGACGCTACACTGAAATTGTCTTCAAGTTCTCCGCGATTTTCAATTTCGGCTCGGTAAGTTTCTGCACTTGTTCCGGCGTGACGCCGGGCGCCACCTCGCGCAGCACCAGTCCCTCGGGCGTGACATCGATCACGGCAAGTTCCGTGACGATCATGTCCACCACTTCAAGCCCGGTCAGGGGCAGCGTGCACTTCTTCAGAATCTTCGGCGCGCCGTCTTTCGTGGCATGCTCCATGGCGATAATCACGCGCGGCGAACTCGCAACCAGATCCATTGCCCCGCCCATGCCCTTCAGCTTTTTTCCGGGGATCGCCCAATTCGCGAGGTTCCCTTTTTCATCCACTTGCAGCGCGCCCAGCACCGTCATGTTCACGTGCGCTCCGCGAATCATGGCAAATGAATCGGCGCTTGAAAAATAACTTGTGCCCGGAATCTCCGTCACTGTTTCCTTGCCGGCGTTGATCAAGTCGGCATCTTCTTCGCCCTCGTAGGGAAATGGGCCGATGCCCAGCATTCCATTTTCCGATTGCAGCACCACCTCCATTCCAGCGGGAATATAATTTCCCACCAGAGTCGGCGTGCCAATGCCAAGGTTTACGTAATATCCATCGCGAAATTCCTGCGCGACGCGCTTGGCGATCAATTCCCGCTTGCTGTCTTCCGACTGCGCCATGTTCCACCCTTCTGCAAGCCAACTAAAAATCGGGCGCGGGCTTTACTTGAAGCCCGCCTAAAACGGTCCTTGACCGTCATAACGGTCTCTGTTGACAGACACCAACAATCTTTGTGGGTCGCGGCTTCAGCCGCGACATTAATCCGCAACTAACCCGGGCTTTAGCCCCCCGTGCGACAACCACAAAAGCCCAGCTTCAGCGGCTAAAGCCGTGCTAATTTTGCGGCGTGTACGTCGTGGCTAGAGCCACGACCCGCAAATCACGGACGTTTCCGCACGGTCCTTTTCTCGATCTGTTTCTCATAATTCGTGCCCTGGAAAATCGCGTTCACATAAATTCCCGGCGTGTGCACATTTTCAGGTGGCAGCGCGCCCAGTTCCACGATTTCCTCCACCTCGGCGATCACGTAATCCGCCGCCGTGGCCATCACCGGATTAAAATTCCGCGCGGTCATGCGATAGATCAGGTTGCCCCAGCGATCGCCTTTCCAGGCCTTGATGAACGCGAAATCGCCGCGCAGGCCGCGCTCCATCACGTATTTGCGTCCATTGAATTCGCGGACTTCCTTGCCCTCGGCAATCATCGTGCCCACCCCGGTGGGCGTATAAAAAGCGGGAATGCCCGCGCCGGCGGCGCGCATCCGTTCGGCCAGCGTGCCCTGGGGATTCAACTCGACCTCGATCTCGCCGTTGAGCACTTGTTGCTCAAACAACTTATTTTCGCCGACGTAGCTGGCGATCATTTTTTTAATCTGCCGCGTTTGCAACAGCAGTCCGAGCCCGGCATCCATTGAGCCCGCATTGTTCGACACGCAAGTCAGATTTTTCGTGCCTTTGCGGCGCACCGCGGCGATGAGGTTTTCAGGAATGCCGCAGGTTCCGAAACCTCCCGCCAAAATCGTTGCGCCATCGAATAATTTCTCAATCGCCACGTCGGCGTTGGCTACGCGCTTATCCATCGAATCCAGCTCCCATCAGCTCGAACTTCTTCAAGAATCGTTTTGAAATTTACCGCGCGCGCATTTACTGCAAGTCGCGCAACGCTTTGTACAACTCCCCGGCGGCCGTGAACTGCTCTTCCAGGGCGCGAGACCGCAGATTGCCGCGCAGGTGTTCCAGCGCCTGAATTATCCGGTCCAGCGCGCCTTCCAGATTGTCGCTATTCGTGAGAATAATATCACGCCACACCGAATAAGGGCTTCCTGCCAGGCGAAGAGCGTCCCGCAGCCCGCGGCCCGCAAGCGCAACCGGCAATCCGGTTTCGTCGGTTTGCTCGCGCACCACTCCTGCCAGCGCGATGGCCAGCAGCTGCGGAAGGTGCGACACCATGGCCGCCGCACGGTCATGCGATTCCGCATCCAGCCAGACCGGTGTCGCGCCCAGCTTTTCAAGGAACGCGAGAAATCCACCATTGCGTGCGGATTTTTCTTCACTCGAGTTCTTAATCAGCGCGTATTTCGAGCCGCGAAACAGTTCCGCGTCCGCCGCCGCAATCCCGGAAATTTCCTTTCCGGCCATGGGATGCCCACCCAGAAAATGCGCGCCCGTTTCATGAAACGATTGCGCCGCCACGGCGCACACCGATCGCTTGGTGCTGGAAGCGTCTGTGACCAGCGCTTCGAGTGAAGCCAGCCGCGCGATTTCCGGCAGCAACTCGATGGTTTGCCCGACGGGGAGCGCGACATAAATCAAATCCGCCGCGGCGACTGCGATGGAAAGGTCACCCGCTCCTTCGTGAATCGCCCCGCGTTCCAGCGCTTGCCGCAGGACTTGGCCCTTGTCCCAGCCGATCACCATGGTGTCGGGCGAATACTTGCGAAGCGCGAGGGCAAACGAGCCGCCGATCAACCCGGTGCCAAGAATTGCGACACGTCGAAAGGAGGCGGCCATGGCTTAGGCGATCGTCCGGCCGACGGCAACCGCGATAATGCGCAGCTCGGCCATGAGTTTTTCAAACTGTTCGATGAAGAGCGACTGCGCGCCATCGGAATAGGCGTGCTCGGGATCGTTGTGCACTTCCAGCAGCAGTCCGTCGGCCCCGGCGGCAACCGACGCACGGGCCATCGGAGGAACCCTGTCGCGGATTCCAATCCCGTGCGAGGGATCGGCAACGATTGGAAGGTGGGAAAGCTTTTGAATGACGGGGATCGCCCCAATATCGAGCGTGTTGCGCGTGGCGGTTTCAAACGTGCGTATGCCGCGCTCGCACAAGATCACGTTGTGATTTCCGCCGGCCATGATGTATTCGGCGCTCAACAAAAGTTCCTCGATCGTGGCGGAGAGGCCGCGTTTGAGTAGCACGGGCTTCGTTGCCGTTCCCAGCGCGCGGAGCAAAAAATAATTCTGCATGTTGCGCGCGCCCACTTGAAAAATATCAATGTAAGGCGTCATCATCTCGATTTGAGAAGCGTCCATCACTTCGCTGCAAACCAGCAAACCACTCTGATCGGCGGCCTTGCGAAGCATCTTGAGCCCTTTTTCGCCGTGTCCTTGAAAACTATAGGGCGAACTGCGCGGCTTAAATGCGCCGCCGCGAAGAATCTTGGCTCCGGCTTTCGCGACACGGTCCGCAATCAATTCAATTTGGTCGGGCGTCTCCACCGCGCAGGGGCCCGCAGCCACCACAACTTCGGGGCCGCCAATGCGCACGCCGCGCGGCAACTCGATCACACTGCCCTGAGGACGAAACGCCCGGCTCGCCAGTTTATACGGGTGCGTGATGCGCACTACCTCGCGCACCCCATCCAGAACTTCCACGTCGCGCGGATCAAAATCCGCCGGCACTCCCACCGCGCCCAGAACCGTTTGCGATGCGCCCGTCGAGCGATGAATATCGAATCCGATCGACACCAGGCGGTCGATCACATGTTGGATTTGCCCTTCACTTGCGCCCTCTTGCATGATGACGACCATCTAAACTCCTCTTCGCTGTCAAACGCATCTCAGCAGCTGTCCTATCAATAATCAATAATCCATATTCCAAAATCCATGCGCAGAAAAATCCATGTGCCGAACAGCCATTCCCCTATTCAGGCCGAACGATTTGTGGGTCGGAGCTTTAGCTCCAACATAATTCACTGCTTCAACCCGGGCTTTAGCCCCTGATCGTCTGGGCTTAAAAGCCCTTTCCGTGCATCTCTGTCGTCGGACCTGAAGGTCCGACTCACAAATCAATGCGGGCAGATAAATTCACGAGCAAACATTCGCCCGAAAAAGACGTTCCGCGGTGGCGCGCTTCAACTTCATTTTTTTTCTTCCCCGTCGTGCATCACCGTGCGTTCCACCGAGCGCGCTTCATCCAGAATGCGCTCGAACAGGCGGCGAATGGCGGCGTCGGGCAGCGGGCCGGGATTCATGCGCGCCGCCCGGTCAAGAACTTGTTTCTCACGGTCCGGTTGATACAGCGCTTCGCCGCTGGCGTGCTTGATCTTTCCAATTTCAACCACGCACCGGGAGCGCTCGTTCAATAGTTCGACGAGCTGCTTGTCGAGTTCATCAATTTTGCGGCGCCAATCTTCGATGCTCATGATTTTGGCTCCCGCCGGCTCATCCCGGCCACCGCGGCGCTTTTTAATAATTTTACGCGAGCCGCCAGCGCCGCTGCCGCTGCTTCAACGTTTTCCGCGCGCTCAATCTCTTCGACCAGCGCCGAACCCACCACTGCAGCATCGGCCAGACCTCCGAGC